>ENA-OWZN01000009-OWZN01000009.1-human-gut-metagenome-genome-assembly--contig:-NODE-9-length-122671-cov-15.6807_pt1 | contig 122671 bp, 98 predicted proteins | sample MGYA00249255_ERZ652105 | MGnify/ENA primary metagenome ERZ652105 (study PRJEB26925, sample SAMN05827155) | human gut metagenome | biome: ENVO:2100002; feature: ENVO:00000062; material: ENVO:00002003...
CACTCACACTGAGGTGAAGGACCCCTATTATACATGGTATAATGAGGAAGCCGTCTGCCGCCGCATCCTCGCCGAGTTCGGCCTGCCCGGCACCAGCCACATCGTCAACGGCCATGTCCCCGTGCAGGAGAAGAAGGGCGAGAGCCCCATCAAGGGCGGCGGACGCCTCGTGGTCATCGACGGCGGTTTCTGCCGCGCCTACCACGAAAAGACCGGCATCGCGGGCTACACGCTGGTCTATTCCAGCCGCACCATGTCTCTGCGCACCCACCAGCCCTTCGAGAGCGCCGAAAAGGCTGTGAACGAGAATCTGGACATCCTCTCCCAGAAGAACATCCTCGAGACGGAGAACCACCGCATCCTCGTGGAGGAGACCGACGAGGGCGAGACCCTGCGGGAGAAGGTCCACGACCTCAAACAGCTGGTCCGCGCCTATCAGCTGGGCTGGATCAAGGAGACCCGCTGCGACGACAGTGTGTGGTAAGCAGCGGCAAATGTAAAATTTTCCTGAAAATAAGAGACAAAATCCGAGAATAATAGAAAAGAAACTGGGCAAAACAGAAAATAATCGACGAGCGTGCATTGGGGCTTTGCTTTTTGCTGGAAGTTGTGTATAATAAAGTAGCTGTAATTATGCCAACTGGTTGTGAGCTTTGTACAGCGAGAAGGAATAACGTACCTTGAACTGACCTTTTGGGCCTGCGGGGAGCGGGACTGTGACAAGGAGATCATAAAATTGGAAAAGTTTGTTATTACGGGCGGTAAGCCCCTGCACGGCGAAGTCATCATCTCCGGCGCGAAGAATGCGGCTGTGGGCATCCTGCCCGCTACCATTCTGGCAGCGGACGTCTGCGTCATCGAGAACCTGCCGGACATCAGCGATGTGGCGGTGAGCCTCAAGATCCTCAGCGTGCTGGGCGCTAAGGTCCGGATGCTGAACAAGAACACCTACGAGATCGACACCACCCATTTGACCGGCACCAATGTCCCCGACGACCTGTCCCGCCAGATGCGCGCCAGCTACTATTTCCTCGGCGCACTGCTGTCCCGCTTCGGCAAGGCCGAGGTGGCCATGCCCGGCGGCTGCAACCTCGGCCCCCGCCCCATCGACCAGCACCTGAAGGTGTTCAGCGCTCTGGGCGCAGAGGACAGTGTGGACTACGGCATGATCACCGTCCACGCCGACGAGCTGAACGGCGCTCATATCTTCTTTGATAAGGTGAGCGTGGGCGCTACCATGAACGGTATGCTCTCCGCTGTCATGGCCAAGGGTCAGACCATTCTGGAAAACTGTGCCAAGGAGCCCCATGTGGTCGATCTGGCCAACTTCCTGAATATGTGCGGCGCTGATGTGCGCGGCGCAGGCACCGATGTCATCAAGGTGCGCGGCGTCGAGCAGATGCACGGCTGCACTTACAGCATCATCCCCGACCAGATCGAGGCCGGCAGCTACATGGTGGCTGCAGCGGCCACCGGCGGCGATGTGCTGGTGAAGAACGTCACCCCCAAGCACCTCGAGCCTATCACCGCAAAGCTCCGCCGTGCGGGCATTGAGGTGGAGGAGTTTGACGATGCTGTGCGGGTTCGCCGCACCGGCGACATCCTGCCCCTCAAGATCAACACCATGCCCCACCCGGGCTTCCCCACCGATATGCAGCCCCTGATGGGCGTTCTGCTCAGCGTGGCAAAGGGAACTTCCACCGTCACCGAGAGCGTGTGGGATAACCGCTTCCGCTATGTGGATGAGCTGCGCAAGATGGGCGCGAATGTCCAGGTGGACGGTCAGGTGGCCGTGTTCGAGGGCGTGGAGAAGCTTTCTCCCGCTCCGCTCCGCGCTTCCGACCTGCGCGCCGGTGCAGCGATGGTCGTTGCAGCCCTGATGGCCGACGGCACCAGCGAGATCGAGGAGATCGGCCATATCGAGCGCGGCTACGAGAACATCGTGGAGAAGCTGCGCGGCCTCGGTGCTGACATCAAGAAGGTGGAGCGGATGCCCGCTGCACTGGAACAGGCTCTGTAATTAGAAAAACCTCTCCGTCACGCCTGCGGCGTGCCGCCTCCCCTGTCGAGGGGAGGCATTGGCAGTCCGTCAGGTCCCTGCGTTTTTATGACTGCGCAGCAGACGGAGGGGTTTTATTTGTTGAGGTTTATCATGTCTGAATTCATCTCTCTTTATTCCGGTTCCTCCGGTAACAGCAGCGTCGTGCGCTGTGGGAAGCGGTATCTCATTGTGGATATGGGCAAAGGCGTCCGCACCACCGGCGCAGCCCTCAAGGAGCTGGAGCTGAACGTCTCCGACTGCGACGGCATTCTTGTCACCCATGAGCACAGCGACCATGTGAAGGGCCTTTCCACCTTCCTGAAAAAATATCCGCTGCCAGTGTACGGTGCAGAGGAGACACTGGAATTTCTGGACGCAAACGGCGTTGTCCCGGACACTTGCGGCATGACAGCCCTGACGCCGGGCAGGGAAGAGGACATCGGTGTCTTCGGGGTCAAAGCTTTTCCCACCAGCCACGACGTCCCCTGTGTGGGCTACCGCATCCACACCCCCGACGAGAAGACCATGACCATCGCCACCGACCTCGGTGTGCTGACTCCTGCTGTACATGAAGCCCTCTCCGGCTGCGACCTTGTGGCCCTCGAGAGCAACTACGACCTGCATATGCTCCGCAGCGGGCCGTACCCCTACTATCTGCGCGCCCGCATCGAGTCGGTCCGGGGCCACCTTTCCAACGACGAGTGCGCGGCAAAGCTGCTGGAACTCATCCAGGAGGGCTGCAAGAAGTTTGCCCTCTGTCACCTCTCGCAGGAGAACAACACCCCTATGCTGGCGCTGCAGACCGTCTTTTCCACCCTCGGTACGGCGGGCGTCGTGCCGGACAAGGATTGTATCGTCCAGACCCAGCGGCGGAATGAAGTGAGCCCCGCGCTGGCGTTCTGACACTATAAAACCAGAGCAGGAAAAGGAGAAAAGAGCCTATGTCGTACATCATGGCGCTGGACGCCGGAACCACCTCGAACCGCTGCATCCTGTTCAACAAAGTGGGTGAGATCTGCAGCGTCGCGCAGAAGGAATTTGCCCAGTATTACCCGAGACCCGGCTGGGTGGAGCACGACGCCAATGAGATCTGGGCCACCCAGCTGGGCGTGGCCCTCTCGGCCATGAACAAAGTCGGCGCCCGAGCCGAGGACATCGCCGCCATCGGCATCACCAACCAGCGGGAGACCACCATCGTCTGGGACAAGGAGACCGGGGAGCCCATCTGCCACGCCATCGTCTGGCAGTGCCGCCGCACCAGCGAATACTGCGACGAGCTGAAAGCCCGGGGCCTGACGGAGAAATTCCGGCAGAAGACCGGCCTCATCATCGACGCCTATTTCTCGGCCACCAAGCTCAAGTGGATACTGGATCATATCCCCGGCGCCCGCGAAAGGGCCGAGCGGGGAGAACTGCTCTTCGGCACCGTGGAGACCTGGCTCATCTGGAAGCTGACCTGCGGAAAACTGCACGTCACCGACTATACCAACGCCAGCCGCACCATGATGTTCAACATCCACACGCTGGAATGGGACGATGAGATCCTGCAGGAGCTGAACATCCCGAAATGTATGCTCCCGAAGCCGGTGCCGTCCAGCGGCTTTTATGAGTACGCTGACCCGATGCACTTCGGCGGCGAGATAAAAATTGCCGGTGCGGCAGGCGACCAGCAGGCGGCCCTCTTCGGCCAGACCTGCTTTGCCTCCGGCGAGGCGAAAAACACCTTCGGCACCGGCGGCTTTTTGCTCATGAACACCGGTGAGACGCCGGTCACATCCCGAAACGGCCTTGTCACCACCATCGCCTGCGGCCCCGACGGCAAGGTGAATTATGCGCTGGAAGGCTCTATTTTCGTGGCCGGTGCGGCCATCCAGTGGCTCCGCGATGAGCTGCGCCTGCTGGAAGAGGCCCGCGACTCCGAGTATATGGCCCAGAAGGTCAAGGACACCAACGGCTGTTACGTCGTGCCGGCCTTCACCGGCCTCGGCGCGCCCCACTGGGACCAGTACGCCCGCGGCACCATCGTGGGCCTCACCCGGGGCTGCAACAAGTACCACATCATCCGCGCTACGCTGGACAGCATCTGCTATCAGGTCAACGACGTCCTCCGCGCCATGGCGGCGGACTCCGGCATCGCCATGAAGTCTCTCCGGGTGGACGGCGGCGCGTCGGCCAACAACTACCTCATGCAGACCATGGCTGACATCAGCGACCTCGAAGTCAAGCGTCCCCGCTGCGTGGAAACGACGGCGCTGGGCGCGGCCTATCTGGCCGGCCTCGCCGTAGGCTACTGGCAGTCCGCCGAGGACATCACCCGCAACTGGTCGGTGGACCGCGTGTTCTGCCCGGCCATCTCGGAAGAGGAACGCACCAAGCGTATCAAGGGCTGGAATAAGGCTGTCCGCTGCGCCTATCACTGGGCTAGGGACGAAGAGGAATAAAAAGAGAAAAAACGGTCGGAGTTGCCTGACGAGTAACTCCGACCGTTTTTGTTATTGAGTAGCTTGAGCGAGGGAAAACCACCGGCTCGCAGAGAACATAATGCTCCAACGAGCTGTGCTTTGGGTTTAAATCATCTTAAAGTATTTCAGTGCATCCCTTTCAGGAGTCGGTCTCACCCTTGGAAAGTGCAATGACACATTCCACATGCCTCGTTCGTGGAAAAAGGTCCACCGGCTGCACCTTCTCTGCATGATACCCATGCTCTTCGAGCCATGCGGCATCTCTTGCGGCGGTGGAGGGGTTGCAGCTGACATAGACCACCCGGCGGGGGGACATCTGGACGACGGCGGAAAGAGTCGTCTCGTCGCAGCCCTTGCGGGGAGGGTCGAGCATGATGACATCAGGCCGCAGGCCCTCAGCGGCGAGGCGGGCCGCAGCCTGACCGGCGTCGGCGCAGAAGAAGCGGCTCTTGGCGGCGACGGCGTCGCCCATCCGGGCGGCGTTGGCCTTGGCGCTGTCAATAGCCTCAGGCACGATCTCCACGCCGATGAGCTCCCGGCAGCGGTCGGCCATGGAGAGACCGATGGTACCCATGCCGCAGTAGAGGTCGAGCAGAACGTCCGAGGGTTCCAGCTGGGCGTACTCGGCAGCGATGCCGTAGAGCCGCTCAGCGGCCAGTGTGTTGACCTGATAGAAGGAGAGGGGGCCGAGTCGGACCGGCACACCGCAAAGAGTATCCTCGATGTAGCCCGGGCCGTAGAGCGAGATGGTCTCTTCACCCAAGATGACATTGGTCTTCTTGGCGTTGACGTTGATGAGGACGGACGCAATATCGCTGAACTGCTCCCGCAGCGCGGCCACGAGCTCCTCGCTGTGGGGAAACTTCGGGCGGGTGCAGACGAGGCAGACCATGATCTGGCCGCTGTGTGTACCCCGGCGCAGGAAGATATGCCGAACAAGGCCCTTGCCGCTCTCCTCGTCGTAGGGCTGGATGCCGTGGGCGGCGAAGAAGCTGCAGAGCGCGTTGCCGATGTCGTTCAGGACGCCGGGCTGTAATTTGCAATCGGGGCAGGGGACGATGCGGTGGGTGCGGCCGGCGTAAAAGCCGATGCAGGGCGCACCGTTTTTGTCGCGGCCCACCGGGAACTGTACCTTGTTGCGGTAGCGGTCCACCTCAGGGGAGGGAAGGGCATCCAGCACCGGCACATCCAGTCCGCCGATGCGGCGGAAGGCGTCGGCGACGCTCTCCTGCTTGGACCGCAGCTCGGCGGCGTAGTCCATGTGCCGCAGGCTGCACCCGCCGCAGGGGCCGGCGACAGCACAGTCCACCGGGATGCGGTCAGGCGAAGGGGTGAGCAGTTTGTCCAGGATGCCGAAGGCATACCGGCCGCAGTCCTTGACGATACGCACCTGAGCCTCATCGCCGGGGGCAGTACCCGGGACGAAGACGGCCTCGCCCTCCGGCGAGTGGGCAACGCCGCTGCCGTCGCTGGAAAGACGCTCGATGCGGAGGGTGAGAAGCTGGTTTTTCTGTAAGGGCATGGAATGATCTCTCCTTATGTCTCGTCAGGGGCGGGCTGGACGTCTGCGTCAGCCTGCGAAGTCATATACTTGCTGGGCGGCACACCTTTGGCGCGCTTGAACACCCGCGAAAAATAGAACTGGTCGAGGAAGCCCACCGATGCCGCCACCTCGGCAATGGACAGTGTGCCGCTGCGCAGCAGCTTGCAGGCTTCGTTGACCCGGTATTCGGTCAGATAGTCGATGGGGCTTTTGCCCACATTGAGCATGAACACCCGGTACAGATGGCTCCGGGAGACGCCGACGCTTTTGGCGACATCGTCGATGGAGATGTCGTGGGAGTAGTTGAACTGGATGTACTTGATGGCGTTCAGGACATACTGGCTGGAAGAAGAGGTGCTGTGGGGGCGGCTCTCGCTGGTCTCCCGCATCAGGGCGGCGATGAACAGGTAGAGATAGCCCACCATCGCGGCCTCGTCCTGGGGCTGCAGGCCGCGGGAAGAGTAGATGCTGCTCAGAGCCGCCCGCATCCCCTCCAGGTCCTGGGTGTGGTGGACGGGAGCAGCGTCGGTGAAAGGCAGCTGCGCCGCAAGCTTGTGGGCGCAGGCACCGTTGAAGCCGACCCAGCTGTATTCCCACGGCTGGGCCTCGTCGGCAGTATAGCGGATAAGCTGGCTGGGGCGGGCAAAGAACAGATCGCCCGGCACGACCTCGTAGGTGCGTCCGCCGACCTCGAACACGCCCTTGCCCGAGACGACCAGATGGATGAGGTAGTGGTCCCGGATGCCGGGACCCCAGGTCTGCCCCGGAGCACAGCGCTCCAGACCGCAGTTGAAGATGGACAGCTCGATGTTGTTGGTGTAGTTCTGCTTGAACGACTGCTTGTAGACGTCTGCCATTGCGGTTCCCTCCTGCCTGTTGGCTCTATAGCCTGAGTATACCACATCTGCCCCCGCAAATTCAACAAAAGTACATCTTATTCTTTGGGCTGGACACCGAAAATTACTTTTTTTGCGGGTTGAAATTGCAAAATGGCAGCGGATGCATTACAATAGCGGTAACAAACCGAACATTGCAGAGAGTGCAGGGAGGGGTTCTGGATGGCAACCAGCAGGCAGCTCAGAGAACAGATCGCAGCAGGGAGATGGGACGCCACGCTGGCCGCGCTTTACGGCGGCAGCGAGGAGGTCCTGGTCCGCCAGCGCAGCCGTTATGGTGCGGCCCTCGAGCAGTTTGAGCTTTACTATGGGCCGGGGCGGCAGGTGCAGGTCTATTCGGCTCCGGGCCGCACAGAGCTTGGCGGCAACCACACCGACCACCAGCACGGTTACGGCCTTGCGGGTGCGGTCACGCTGGACCTTGTGGCGGTGGCGTCCCGGAACGAGGATGGCTTCATCCGGGTCAAGTCCCGTGGCTTCAACAAGCTGGATGTCATTGATTTGACCGAAGCGGAGCCGCAGCAGGGGGAGAGCACCCACTCGGCCAGCCTCATCCGGGGCATCGCGGAGGGCTTCCGGGCAAAGGGCTGCGATGTGGGCGGCTTCGATGCCTACACGGCCAGCGATGTGCTGCGGGGCTCGGGACTGTCCAGCTCAGCAGCCTTTGAGATGGGCGTGGCCATTATCCTCAACACGGAATACGGCTGCGGCCTGGACGCCCCTGCGCTGGCCCGCATCTGCCAGTTTGCGGAGAATACCTACTTCGGCAAGCCCAGCGGCCTGCTGGACCAGCTGACCAGCGCCGTGGGCGGGGTGCTCTTTGCGGATTTTGCCGACCCGACGGCACCAAAGATCGAGAAGATACATGCCGACGGCGTCCTGCCCGAGGGCATGACCCTCTGCGTCACCGATACCCGCGCCAGCCACAGCGAGCTGACCGGCGAGTTCGCGGCCATCCGGAACGAGATGGAAGCCGTGGCGGCCTGTCTGGGCGGCAAGGTGCTGGGCGAGGTGGAGGAGAAACGCTTCTGGCAGAAGCTGCCCCGCCTGCGGGAGCAATGCGGCGACCGCGCCGTGCTGCGTGCCATCCACTATTTTGAGGAGAATGCCCGTACCCTTGCCCAGAGAGATGCTCTTGTGGCAGGAGACTTTGCCGCCTTTGCCCGGCTGGTGGAGAAGAGCGGCCACTCGTCCTTTGAGTGCTGCCAGAATGTCTACTGCGCTTCTTCGCCGAAGCATCAGGGGCTGTCGGCGGCGCTGGCCATCAGCCAGAGCATCCTTGCAGGCACCGGCGGTGCATGGCGGATGCAGGGCGGCGGCTTTGCCGGAACGATCCAGGCTTTTGTACCGGATGCGCTGGTAAAGCGCTACTGCGCTGCGATGGAGGCGCTGTTCGGCCCGGGCTGCTGCTATCTGCTCTCGCTGCGGGAACAGGGAGCCGTGCGGGTCATGTAAAACACAAAAAGAATGCCCTGCGGCATGGTGAGGATCCACCGCCGCAGGGCATTTTTGATTTCAGAAAAAATCAGCCGCGCTGAGACTTTGCGTCTGCACGCAGAGCGCTCATATCGTTCTTGTAGGTCTGAAGGTCTTCTGCAGCCTTGCTCGGTCCGCCGAAGAAGAAGGTGTGGACGCCTTCCACGGCATTGAAGCCGGCCTTGACCACATTGAACAGCAGCTTCGGAATGAACGAGATGGAGAGAGAGAGCAGTCCACCTCTAAAGAAGAAATCAGTGAAACGGAGATGGTCCGTAAATGAGGTCCATGCGTCACGAAATGCGCCGCCGCCGCCAAGAAGGGCTTTTTCTCCGTCCGGTACAACAGCATAGGAAGAAGGCATCTGGATGCGTTTCATAAACGACTCCTTTCTATCACTCCGTCAAATCAAACAGACTCAGGCAGCTGCAGCCACGATGGGGTCGGTGATGCCGGCATCCTGCTGCTGGGACGCGGCAATATTTGCCTTGGTCTGCGCGTAAGCATTCTTGAGCTCGATGAAGATGGACTTGACCGTGTTATAGATCTGGATAGCCTGCATTGCGCCGTACCAGCCAGCGAGAGCGCCGACCGCCACAGTGGCAGCTTTGCCGGCCTTGTTCTGGCCATCCCAGTAATAGGAGACCGACTGGGACAGAGTCAGACCATCCTTGTGCATCAGGATGAGGCCGCCAACGGCTGTGCCGAGGGCGGCTTTGCCCATCAGCTGGCCAAAGTTGACCGTGAAGTTGACCACAGACTGAAGCAGGGCCTCGGGATGGAATTCGATGAGATAAGAGCCTATCTGGATGGCACCGCCATCAATATAGGTCATTTCATCGGCAGAGAGGGCAGTGTAGGAAGCCGGCATCAGCGGGCTCTGATATGTAAGTTCCATAGTGGGAATGCTCCTTTCGCACATGCGCTCCGTCCACAGACGGAGACTAAGTTACCTGAATTATAGCATAATTGCCCAAAAACAACAAGAGAGCGAAAAAACATAATCGGAACGGGATTTGGGACTCCAAAACGGAAAATCCAGGAGAAACAAACGAAAAAACGATAAAATATAAAGAGCAAAGCAGGCCGGAGACTCCGAAAAAATGTTGTGTGAAATTTGAAGAAAAACGCAAAAACAGCAGCGCCCCGACTGCTGTCCGGTGAGGGGACGGCAGGCAGGGCGCTGCTGCTATCAGGATGAATCGGAGAAAAAATGGGGAAAGCTTAAAGTTCTTCGTCCGGCACACGGTGGTACAGCGCGGTCAGCTCAGCGATGTGAGCGCTGAGGGCCGGGGTGAGCGGCTGGGTGAGCCGCCACTGCCAGTTGGCACCCTGGGTGCTGGGGGTGTTGATGCGGGCCTCAGCGTCCAGATGGAGCCAGTCGGCCAGCGGGATGACAGCCATGTCCGACACGCAGGAAAGGCAGGCGCAGATCATGGCCTCGGTGAGGTCTTCGGGTGCGCAGCGCAGGTAGCGGCAGGCGTAGGCCACATCCTCGGCGCTGGCGCTCTGACGCCAGCCCTCGGCGGTCACGTTGTCGTGGGTGCCGGTGTAGACCACACTGTTGCGGGGGTAGGTGTAGGGCAGGTAGTTGCCCGGCTCGCGGCTGTCGAAGGCGAACTGCATGATCTTCATGCCCGGGTAGCCGCTTGCGGCCAGCATGGCCTTGACCTCGGGGGTCAGATAGCCCAGGTCCTCGGCGATGATGCCGCCCTCGCCCAGAGCCTTGTGCATGGCGTCGATGAAGGCGCGGTCAGGGCCTTTCTCCCAGTGACCGCCCGCAGCGGTCTTGTTCCCGGCGGGGATGGAGTAGTAGCTCTCGAAGCCCCGGAAATGGTCGATGCGGACGACGTCGTAGATGGAAGTGGCGTGCTTGATGCGCTGCTTCCACCAGCGGAAGTCTTCGGCCTCGTGGCGGGGCCAGTCGTAGAGCGGGTTGCCCCAGAGCTGACCGTCGGCGGCAAAGGCGTCGGGCGGACATCCGGCAACGCTGGTCAGGTGGACGGCGCCGTCGGTCTGGAACAGCTCCGGGTGGGTCCAGAGGTCGCTGGAATCGGGGCTGACGTAGATGGGGATGTCGCCCACCAGCTGGATGCCGTGGCTGTTGGCGTAGGTCTTGAGGGCGTTCCACTGGGTATAGAAGAAGAACTGCACGGCCTTGTAGTAGTCCACCTCGGCGGCCAGCCGCTCTTTGGCGGCGGCGAGGGCTGCAGGCTCCCGGGTGCGCAGGTCGTCGGGCCAGTCGGCGAGACCGGCCTGCTTCTGCTCGGCCTTAACGGCCATGAAGAGGGCATAATCTTCGAGCCAGCCGCTCTGGGCCTCACAGAAAGCCTCATAGGCCGGGGTAGGGGAAGCCAGCAGCCGGTCGGCCGCTTTATGGAGCACCACGGGCCGCTGCTGGTAGAGCGCACCGTAATCGACGGGACCCACCGGCTGGGGCGCGGGCAGCTCAGCCTCGGTGAGGAGGCCGTCCGCTGCCAACAGACGGAAATCGATAAAGTAAGGGTTGCCGGCAAAGGCAGAAAAGCTCTGGTAGGGGCTGTCCCCGTAGCCCGTAGGGCCGATGGGGAGTATCTGCCAGTAGGTCTGCTTTGCAGCCGCAAGGAAATCGACGAAGGCAAAGGCTTCATTTCCCAGCGTGCCGATGCCGTAAGGACCCGGCAGGCTGAAGACGGGCATCAGAATGCCGCTTGCACGCATGGCTGGAACCTCCTTGTTTTAACCCTTGACAGCGCCTGCCACGACACCCTCGATGATGTACTTCTGGCAGGTCATGTAAAGGATGATGATGGGGATGATGGCGATGATGATGCAGGCCATCATGGGGGCCAGCTCGACGCGGCCATAGCCGCCGCGGAAATACTGAATGGCCATGGGAATGGTGCGGTACTTCTTGATGTCCAGCACCAGCGTGGGCAGCAGGTAGTCGTTCCAGACCCACATCGTCTCAAGGATGGCGGTGGAGATCATGGTGGGCTTGAGGATGGGGAAGACGACCTTGAAGAAGATCTGGATGGGGCTGCAGCCGTCGATCATGGCAGCCTCTTCGATCTCGATGGGGACGCTCTTCATGAAGCCGGTGAACATGAACACGGCCAGACCGGCACCGAAGCCCAGATAGATGATGCAGATGTTCCAGGGGGTGTTCAGATTGAGGGTGTCGGCGGTCTTGGACAGGGTGAACATGACCATCTGGAAGGGGACGACCATGGAGAAGACGATGAGCAGATTCATGAACTTGCTCAGCTTGTTGTTCACGCGGGTAAGGTACCAGCCGGTCATGGAGCAGCACAGCAGGATGAGGGCCACGCTGGACACGGTGATGACGAGGCTGTAGCCAAGGCTGGACAGAAAGCCCATCTTGGTGACGCCGTAGATGTAGTTGCTAAGGCCCGCGAAGGTCTCAGCCGTAGGCAGCTTGAAGACGGTGGAAGTGGTGAAGGTGCCTTCTATTTTCAGGCTGTTCTGCAAGATCAGGACGATGGGGTAGATCCAGAGCAGGCACAGCAGGCTCATGATGACAGTGAGGATGTTGTCCCACATTTTTTTATCTTTCGGCATTACTGCTGCACCTCCTTGGAGCGGGTAAACTTGAGCTGGATGAGCGAGATGATCACGACGATAAGGAAGAACACCGCGGCCTTTGCCTGACCGATGCCCTTCCACTGAGCACCAGAGCGGCCATAGAAGGTGTTGTAGATGTTCAGGGCCAGCATCTCACTGGCGTTGGCAGGCTCACCGGCGGTCAGGGCCACGTTCTGGTCGAACAGCTTGAAGCTGTTGGTCAGAGTGAGGAAAGTGCAGATGGTGACGCTGGGCATGACCATCGGGATCTTGATCTTGAACAGGATCTCACGGTCATTTGCGCCGTCGATCTTCGCAGCCTCGATGAGGTCGCCGGGGACGCTCTGCAGACCCGCGACGTAGATGATCATCATGTAGCCGATCTGCTGCCAGCACATCAGGATGACCAGACCGACGAAACCGGCCTTGGCGTCCAGCGCCAGCAGAGGCCTCTGCAGGTTGGCCAGCACACCGTTGAGCAGGATCTGCCAGATGTAGCCCAGCAGGATGCCGCCGATAAGGTTCGGCATGAAGTAGACGGTGCGGAAGAGATTGGTGCCGCGGATGCCGCGGGTGAGCACCAGCGCGATGGCGAAGGCGCAGACATTGATGAGAACGGTGGACACCACGGTGAACGCCGCCGTAAAGCTGAAAGCGTGGAGGAAGGTCTCGTCCGAAAAGACGTTGATGTAGTTCTGCAGGCCCACGAAGGTGGTCTTGCTCACGGTGGTGAAACGCTGGAAGGAAAGATAGATGCCCCAGATGAAGGGCCAGATGAAGCCGATGATGAACGCCAGCAGAGTGGGCAGTACGAACACCGGCCAATATTTACTGATGGCCTTTTGCATGATATACCTCCTGAAAAAGAAGGGGAGGCGGGCGAACACATCGCCCGCCTCCCCGTTATCCAGCTACTGCGGAAGAAGGAGAACGTTTAGCCGTTGGCCAGCTTGTACTCCTTGGCCCAGCCGTCCACAAAGGCGGTGACCACATCGTCCCAGCTGCCAGTGCCTGCTGCATAAGCAGTCAGTGCAGAGCCGACGCCGTTCTTCCACTCCTCGGAAGGCATGGTGGAGAAGCACCAGTCAACGCTGGTCTTGCCCTCAGCAACGTAATCGTTGGCGATGCCGATGAGGGGGTTGGTGGAGTCCTTAGCCTTCTTGAAGGGGATGACGAAGCCCATCTTGTCAGCCATCGCGCTGGTGCCGGCCTCAGAGGTGACACACCAGTACAGGAAGTCCAGAGTAGCCTGAATGTCCTCATCGGAGGAGGTGTTGTTGACGCACCAGAAGTTCTCGGAGCCGGTGCACAGGCCCTGGTTCTCCTCGCCCTCAGCGCCGATGTAGATGGGCAGCATACCCAGGTTGTCGTCGCCCAGCTCCTTCACGTCATTGTAAGCCCAGGTGCCGTTCTGGTAGAAGACGGCCTTCTTGCCCACGAACTCAGCCACGGCGTCGTTGCCGGTCTTGGAAGCCAGCAGCTTGGGGTCGCAGGTAGAGTCGGTGATGTACAGGTCCCAGATCTTCTTGTAGTTGTCGAGGTAGGTGCCCTTGATGGCGTCGGTGGAGCCGATGCCGTCAGCCTTGTACTCGTAGTAGATGGGCAGGTTTGCCAGATGGGTCTTGAAGCGCCAGTCGGAAGAACCGTCCATGCCGGCGGAGGTGAAAGCACCATCAACGCCCAGCTCAGCCTTGCGGGCCTGAATGTCGTCGGCGACCTTCTTCAGGTCATCGAAGCCCTTGATGTCGTCCTGGGTGTAGCCGGCGGCGGTCAGCAGCTCCTTGTTGTAGATGATGCCGTAGGTCTCGATGACGTAAGCGATGCTGGTAACGGCGTCGCCGTCCTTCAGTGCAAAGGAGTCGCTGGTCAGCTCACCGTACAGCTTGCTGTCGGAGAGGTCCAGGCAGTAATCTTTCCAGTTTGCCAGACCCACAGGGCCGTTGACCTGGAACAGGGTAGGAGCTTCGCTCTTCTCCATCTCGCTCATCAGGGTGGTCTCATACTGGCCGGAAGCGGCGGTGACAACGGTCACAGGCACGCCGGTCTCCTTGGTGTACTCAGCGGCCAGATCCTGCCAATCCTGATCCTGCTCGGGCTTGAAGTTCAGGTAGTAGACCTTGCCGGCAGCTGCGGGAGCGGCAGAAGCTGCGGTAGAACTGGCGGTGGAAGCAGCGGTGCTGCTGGAGGAACCACCGCAGGCAGCCAGACCGAGGGCGGCAGCAGAAGCGCCGGCGACTTTCAGGAAATTACGACGAGAGATCATTTTTTTCATAATTGTTCTCCTTCTTCATCATGTGATATACACATTCCGCCTGGCAGCGGAAATGAGACGAAATAAATCAGACAGCCCTTACGCTCTCACCGACCTGCAGCTCAGGCTGGAGGGTGATCTTCTGGGCCGGGGCGCCATGCTCGATCTGCCGCACCAGCAGCTCGATGCTCTGGAGCGCGATCTGCTCGCCGGGCTGAACGATGGTGGTCATCACCGGCACGCAGTAGCGGGACATCGAGATGCCGTCGAAGCCGATGACTGATACATCTTCCGGCACCCGGAACCCGGCGCTCACCAACGCCCGGATGGCACCGAAAGCGATGACATCGCTCATGGCGAACAGAGCGGTGAACTCGGCCCGGCGGGCCAGCAGGCTGTTCATGGCGTGGTAGGCAGACTCGAAATCGTAGTTGGACAGGCCGTAGAGCCGGTCGTCAAAGGTGAGCCCGGCATCCTCCATGGCATCCTGTGCGCCGAGGCGGCGCATCCGACTGGGGTAGCTGGTGGTCGGACCGCCGAGAACTGCTATCTTCCGGTGGCCCTGCGCGATGAGGTGGGAGACGGCGGTGCGGGCCGCAGCCCGGTCATCCACGCCTACCATCGAGAGGTTCGGGAAATCCAGCTCGTCGGAGACCAGCGTCGTCAGCACCGAGGGGACGGTGATGTTCGCAAAGCCCTGCTGGAAGTTCGCCACGCTGCCGCCGAGAAATATCATGCCTTTGGGCTTTATCTCCCGCAGGATCTTTTGGGCGGCGTCTATCTCGTTGGCATTCTCGTCCAGGTAGGAGACGATGCCGCTGTACCCGTAGAGGGTCGCGGCCCGCTGCAGCTGAACGAGGAAGTCCGAGAAGAAGAGGTTCCGGGTACCCTTGACCACAAAGACGAGGCTGCGGGACTGCTGGATCTTCAGCTGCCGGGCGTTGGTGTTTGGCACGAAGCCCGACTCCCGCATCATCTGAAGCACCTTTTCTTTCGTTTCGGGACGCACATCCGGCCGGTCATTGATGACGCGGGAGATGGTGCTGACGGAACAGCCGCTCAGACGGGCAATGTCTTTGATGGTCATGTTCGGCATTCCGGGAAGCACCTCTCTTTCGGTCGAAGTTCTGGTTTTTACTGAAATCGTGCGGGAACGATGTCGGGAACGGTTTCAGTGACTATAGTATGGCATAATTTGTGGAATAAATCAATAACCCTGAAACACTTTTGGCAGAATTGCATAACAAATCGACCCTCCTTTGTGCAGGTTGATTTGCTCACAGAGCAAAAAACAAATTGATTCCCGGCAATTCCCGGTACACGTCAAAATCTCCCGGAATGACCGTACTCTTTTGTAACTTTTAGAGCAAAAAAGCGCGTTCTCATGCAGGATGGATACAAGCTGAACCGACGGGCCGGAGCAAAAATAAGCCGAAAAAATCCCGGTATCCCTGCCGCCGGAGCGGAAAGGATACCGGGAATGAGATTTTTGGGGTTTACTCGGCGCGCAGGGCTTTGACGGGGTTGCACTTGGCTGCGCCGCGGGCCGGGATGATGCCGGCCAGAATGGTGAGCAGGGTAGCCAGTGCCACGAGGAAGAGGGCTGCGTCTACGGGCAGGGAAGCAACGAGGGTCGAAGTGCCGGAGACTTTCTGGATGATGATGTTTCCGGGGATGAGCAGTATCTCGCTGAGGACGATGCCCATGACGCCCGAGCAGAGGCCGATGATGAAGGTTTCTGCGTTGAACACCTCGGAGACGTTCCGCTTGGAAGCGCCGATGGCGCGCAGGATGCCGATCTCCTTCCGGCGCTCGAGGACGCTGATATAGGTGATGACGCCGATCATGATGGAGGAGACTGCCAGCGAGATGGAGACGAAGGCCACCATCATGCTGCTTATCATGTTCACGATCTCGGTCACGCTGGTCATCAGGGTACCCACGAGGTCGGTGTACTGCACCATTTTTTCGTCTTCACCCTTTGCAGACATCCCGGCGTTGTAGGCATCCAGCTTTTCCAGGATGGTGGCCTTGCTGGCGAAGTCCTTCGGATAGATCTTGATCTGGCTGGGGGCGGCCTCGTCCGCGTAGCCGAAGGCCGTCAGGTTGGCCTCATAGGTGGCGGAAGAGGAGCGGAGGGTGGAGCGCATCAGCTCAGTCAGCTCGGAGGTGGTCATGTTGAGATGGATGGCCTTCTGGAAAGCCGACGCGTCGATCTTGATGGCGCTCTCCATCTGGCTGCTCAGCTTGCCGATGTTCTGCTGGATGGCCGTCTTGAGCTGGGACTGTATCTGGTCCTGGAAGGTGACGATGCCCTTCTGGATGGCAGCGTCCAGCTGACTTTTCAGCACCTCTGTGATTTGGTCGGAGTAGGTCTCCATCACGGTCTGGATGGTGGTCTGCAGAGCGCTCGAGAGCTGGCCCTGCAGCTTGTCCGGGTCAACGAGGTCTTTCATGGACTCGGCCATCAGCTTCTGGAACTGCTCTGACTTGAGGTAGGCAGAAAAGCTCCACTTCTTGAAGTTGAGGATGCCGTTGCCGATGATATATTTCTTATAGTCCTTGAACACCTTATGCACGAGGTCCTGCAGGGCCTCCGGCGAGACGGAGAGGTCCAGCTCTGCAAAGGCGTCGCTGAGGTCGATGTCGGGCAGCTCGTCGATGTCGAGGGAAAAATCCGAGAAGTCGATGAGGCTGCTCAAATCGAAACTGCCGCTGCTGAGGTCGAAGGCACCGTTCAAATCGAAGTCGAGGGCATCGGCATCAAAAGAGAAGGCATTCTTGAGGGCGTTGGTGTCGATGGAGAAGAGGCTGGTCAAATCGAAGTCGCGGAGGCTCTCAGCCTTGCCGAAGCTCTCGCCGGTGAGGACGTTGGTGGCGGGGTCAGCCATCTGCTGCTTCACGATGACGCTGTCGGCAGCGTCATCCATGACCTTCTCGGTCAGGGAGGCGGGGTAGGCGATGCCGGAGGTGAGCATAGAAGCGGAGGCGGTGTAGTCCGGCTGGACGATGCCCACGATGGTGATGTCCTCGCCGTTCTCCACCAGCTGCTGCATATAGTCCTTGTCGTCGGCCTTGCTCTTCCAGATGCCGTAGGTGTCGTCGTAGACGTAGGTGTCGGCGCTGTTCACCAGCTTGAACTTCAGGCCCATCAGCTCGTCGTAGCTGTAGGTGCGGAAATCGCTGGGGACATCGACGTTCTGGTTCTGGGCGAACTGCTGTATCATCTTGTCCAGCTCGGCGGAGTCCCGCAGACCCATGGAGTAGAGGGCGTAGTCGGTCACGGTGCCGTATTTGCTCAGAACGACGACACATTCGGTGGGCTTTTCGGGCCAGCGGCCAGCCTTGACTTCGTACTGGGACTTATAAAGGTCACTGTTGGCGGGCAGCTGATAGAATACGCTGGTGTTGCTGCCCATGCTGTTCATCAGGCTGCTGGTGACGGAGGTGGAGCCGGAACCCGAGCTTCCCAGACCCAGCATCGAGAGGGTGGAGTCCGGGTTGACCTGATGCACACTGCCGTCGGCGTCCTGCCGGTAGATCTGGGGCGAGACGCTGTAGGAATACTCGATGGAGGTGGCGTCATCCGCAATGGTGGACTCGTCGCTGTCGAGATATTTCTTTAAGGAAGTGAGGTCGTTGGACGTCAGGCCCGACACCATCTTGGTGATGAGCTGGCGGACCGAGACCATTCCCTCCACGCCGCCGGAGGTGTCCTTTTTGCCGTCCTCGTCGGTGGGCAGGCCGGTGGCTGTGGTGCCGCCGCTGCTGCCCGAGGACAGAAAGCTCGTGATGTCCACGCCGCTGCTCAGGATCTGCAGCGGGTATTCGCTCAGGGTGGAGCGCTCCATGTCGGCAATGTAGGCATTGACGCCGGTGGACAGCGAGATGATGAGGGCGATGCCAATGATGCCGATACTGCCCGCGAAGGCCGTGAGCAGGGTGCGGGCCTTTTTGGTGCGCAGGTTGTTGAAGCTCAGGGCCAGCGAGGTGAGCCACGACATGGACGAACGGCCCATGTTCTTGTGGATGGGAGGGGCAAGCTTTGTGTCGTCCGGCTCGAAGGGGCGGGTATCGTCGGTGATGGCGCCGTCCCGCAGACGGACGATGCGGTTTGCATACTGCTCCGCCAGTTCGGGGTTGTGCGTGACCATGACTACGAGGCGGTCTTTTGCCACATCCTTCAGCAGCTCCATGACCTGGATGCTCGTCTCGCTGTCCAGTGCGCCGGTGGGCTCGTCGGCCAGCAGGATGTCGGGGTTGTTGACGAGGGCGCGGGCGATGGCCACGCGCTGCATCTGGCCGCCCGACATCTCGGTGGGGCGCTTGTGGAGCTGGTCCCCGAGGCCCACCTGCCGCAGCGCCTCGGCGGCACGGCGGCGGCGCTCAGCGCCCGACACGCCCGAGATGGTCAGGGCCAGTTCGACGTTGGCGAGGACGGTCTGGTGGGGGATGAGGTTATAGCTCTGGAACACAAAGCCGACGGTGTGGTTGCGGTAGGAGTCCCAGTCCCGGTCGGTGTAGCGGCGGGTGGAGATGCCGTTGATGATGAGCTCGCCGTTGTCGTAGCGGTCGAGGCCGCCGATGATGTTGAGCAGCGTGGTCTTGCCCGAGCCGCTGGGGCCGAGGACGGCGACGAATTCGCTGTCGCGCAGGTTGAGGCTGACCCCGTTGAGCGCTGCCTGTGTCAGATCGCCGGTGGTGTATTTCTTTTCGATATTGATAAGCTGAAGCATTGGCCTGCCTTTCCGGCAGCAGAACGGGGGAGTGTCTGCTGACCTGTTCCGCCCGACATTTGTGGACGGAGAGGGAAACATAGTATCTGTTTGATTTTATCAGAAGAATATGAACAATTTATGTCGTAACGGGTGCCAAGTTCTGTGTTTTCTGCCGAAGGATGGAAAAGCGTTGCATCCTGCGCGGAAAAGCGTTCCAAACCAGGAGGATGCGGCAGATGTGTCTTGATTTTTGGAGCGGTTGATGGTATTCTTGAGACAATATCCATGTTAATATTTTCAGTGTTCCAAAATTCGACGAAAACTGACGCAAATTTGTCGTTGCAACTCCTTTCGACGCTCCATACAATTTTATACAGTATAGTATGAAGTAGTTTGTCCGGCATAAGTGGAAGGGCCGGGCAGATGGGGTGAGGAGGATGCAGAATGAAACAGAATGTTCCATTGGTGAGGAGTTTTTCGGCGCTGGAACCGTATCAGGAGGCGTATACCCTTGCCTGTTCTCTGGAGACGGAGGGACAGGGCTGCTGGCTGACCGTGAGCCGGACAAAAGCTCCGGACGACCCGGCAGACACGGCCCGTACATGGGTCCCGGCCCCGGAAGAGGAATGCGGACGGTTGCTGCAGTTTTTGTATGAGAACTCGGTCCAGCCGGAGCTGTGGCAGGATGCTATTTCCTGCTGGTATCCGCAGGCGGAGCAGGCAGAAAACCTGCGGGAAGGGGGCGCGTCGTGTGAGTTATGAGGAACAGGACGTCATATGGCGCGTAGCTCTGGCCAGCTATGACCCCAGAGAGATGCGGGTATGGACACGCTATCTTGAGGAGCGCAACCCGGCCATCCGCTGTACGGGCTACCGCAGCAGCCGGACGCTGCTGGAACGGCTCGAGCAGGGCGATGTGGACGTTCTGGTGCTGGGCGGCAGACTGGAGGACATGGACAGCATCCAGTTCCTGCCCAAGATACGCGGCCTTGCCCGCAAGCCTCTGGTGCTTCTGCGGGACGACGGACGCAATGAGAAATCGGCTGTGGAGAGCCTGAGTCAGGAGGACGCATGCTACCTCATCCGTCAGGCCACACTGGAAGATATGCTGCAGGAGCTGCGCGTTCCGGCCCACCGCCCGGCGGAGAGTCTGGAAAAGCGCTGCGAGCGCATCTATCGCAGCTGGGGTCTGAGCACCTACGATGCCAACAAGCGCTACCTGACCGGTGCGCTTCGGATGATGATGGGCTCTGACCACCGTCTGGCCATCCGCAAGGAGATATTAGGGCCGGTGGCGGAGGAATACAATCTCACCGTGGCGGCTGTGGACAGCGCCCTTCGGCGGCTGCTGGAGACGCTGGACGAGACCGGTACCCAGACATGGCGGGATTTTCGAAAAGAGTATGGCTTAGAGCGCAGGAAGGTGACCATCGGCCGCCTGCTTTATGCGCTGGAAAGTAAACTGAGTCAGCAGTGAGGTGCTGACCACACGACGCGGAGGTAGAGCAGAATGCGCAGGCGAAACGATGGGGCAGGAGGCTCCCTTCGGGAGGAGTTTGGGGATGTGTGCTTCCATGCCCTTGGCATCATCGACCAGAACCGGGAATATCTGCAGATGCATCTGCTGGCGTCGGCCGACCTGCCCACCCGGCAGGCACTTTCGGACATCCAGATAGAGTCTGCCCGGCTGGACCGCACGGTACGCAATGCCATAACGCTTTATCAGCTGGAAAATGAAGAGCTGAGCGAGCTGCAGCCTCTGGACCTGTGCAGTCTGCTGGAAAAAGCGGGCCGTCTGGCCCCGGACATCCAGCGGTCACTGGAAATAGCGCTCACGACGGAGAGCGGGGGCATCGAGCACTGCACCGTCATGGGCGTTCCCGATGAGGCCGAACAGCTGCTGCTCCACCTCATCTCCAACGCGCTGCGGGCCTGCGATGCAGGCGGCAGGGTGTGGGTGAGCCTGAAACAGAAAAAGACCGGCGTCGTGCTCCGGGTGGAAGACAACGGCTGCGGCCTGATGGAGGAAGACCCCATCGAGAACAACCGCCGCTTCCTCAGCGGCGCAAAGCTGGGTCTCCGCATCTGTAAGCTCATCTGCCGCCGTGCAGGCTGGAAGCTGACGCTGACGGCCCGGCCGGGCGGCGGCACCCGGGCGCAGGTGGTGTTCCCGCTGGCCTCCTGCGAGGACATCCCGCCGGAAATGGAACTCCACTCCAGCGAGGAGAACGACATCCGCGCAGCGCGGTTCGCAAGCCGGGCGGCACAGGAGCTCCTTCTGCTGAGGAGATATTGAACGAGACAAAAAGGCATCTGCAATGCTGCCCGGGACGGCGCAGCGCAGATGCCTTTGATTTTTGTGCGGGACAGGGAAGAGAGCAGGAAAAATGACAGACGGTAAAGAATCTTAGTAGAAACAGCCCGAAATCCACAGAAAAGTTTGCGAAATTAACAAAATGTTTAACTTTGCAAGATGATTTTACTGTTTTTAAGGTGTAAAATAATCCCGAATGATTGATTGTCAGCCGGATTTGGTTTATAATACCCGTGTATGCGAGTCTGAAATTTGATTCGTTAGCAAACAACTTCTGCCCGGGCCGGAGAGCCCTGTGTGCAGAGGGAGAGTGCATTGTCCTTCAGGAGGAAAAACAACTGTGAGAGTAGGTCTTGACATCGGCAGCACTACCATCAAATGCGTGGTGCTGGATGAAAACGATACCCTTTTATATTCGACGTATGAGCGCCACTACAGCCACATTCTGGAAAAGGCGCAGGAGCTGCTGCGCCGCATCGACGCAGAGCAGCTGCATGGCCGGAAAGCGCTGCTCAGCATCTCCGGCTCCGCCGGCATGGGCCTGGCCGACAGCTGCGGCGTGCCTTTCGTGCAGGAGGTGTTTTCCACCCGCGTGGCGGTCAAAAAGTTCGTCCCTGCGACGGACTGCGTCATCGAGCTGGGCGGTGAGGATGCAAAGATCCTGTTCCTGACCAACGGCACCGAAGTCCGCATGAACGGCAGCTGCGCCGGCGGCACGGGCGCTTTCATCGACCAGATGGCGACGCTGCTCAAGATGAGTGCCGATGAGATGAACAAGGCGGCCGAACAGGCCACCCGTACATACACCATTGCATCCCGCTGCGGCGTTTTCGCCAAGAGCGACGTGCAGCCCCTCATCAATCAGGGCGCAAAGACCGAGGACATCGCGGCCAGCATCTACAAGGCCGTGGTCAACCAGACCATCGCCGGTCTGGCACAGGGACGCCCCATTCAGGGCAATATCCTCTATCTGGGCGGTCCGCTGACCTTCAGCACCGTGCTGCGCAAGAGCTTCGACGAGGCACTGGGCGTTACCGGTACCTGCCCCGAGAACAGCCTGCTCTACGTCGCGCTGGGCGCTGCCCTCTACGCCGACAAGGAGTTCGTCCTCTCGGACGTGGCCGCTGCGCTGGATGAGTACGCTGCCACGGCGACCTACGCCAGCGAGCCGCCCCTCTTCGCCAACAAGGAAGAGTATGAGGTATTCCATGCCCGCCATATGTCCCACAGCGTGCCGCGGGTGGCGTTCGGCGCCCAGTGCGGCCCGGTGCATATCGGCATCGACTCCGGCTCCACCACCGTCAAGCTGGTGGTCGTGGACGAGCAGAGCCAGATCCTCTACACCAACTATCAGCCGAACCTCGGCAACCCGCTGCCCCTTATCCGGCAGCAGCTGCTGAAAATCTATAAAGAGCACCCCGGCCTCAAGGTGGCCAGCGTGACCACCACCGGCTACGGCGAAGAACTGGTCAAGAACGCCTTCCGCTGCGACTTCGGGCTCGTGGAGACCGTGGCCCACTTCACGGCAGCAAAATACTTCATGCCGGACGTGGACTTCATCATCGACATCGGCGGTCAGGATATGAAGTGCTTCAAGATCGAAGATGGTGCCATCAGCAACATCTTCCTGAACGAAGCCTGCTCTTCCGGCTGCGGCAGCTTTTTGCAGACCTTCGCGCAGGCACTGGGCTACGACGTCAAGGAGTTCGCGGCCCTCGGCCTCTTCGCCGACCGCCCCGTGGATCTGGGCAGCCGCTGCACCGTCTTTATGAACAGCTCGGTCAAGCAGGCCCAGAAGGACGGCGCGTCCATCGAGAATATCTCGGCGGGCCTGTCCATCAGCGTCGTCAAGAACGCACTGTACAAGGTCATCCGTGCGTCCAGCCCCGAAGAGCTGGGCCGGAAGATCGTCGTGCAGGGCGGTACGTTCTACAATGAGGCCGTCCTCCGCGCCTTCGAGAAGGAGATGGGCGTCGAGGTCATCCGCCCCGACATCGCCGGTCTGATGGGCGCTTACGGTGCGGCCCTCTTCGGTCTGCGCCAGTGCCACAAGAACGGCCAGACCACCTCCGCCATGATGAGCGAGGAAGAGCTGGAGAACTTCGACCAGAAAGTCGTCAGCGTCAAGTGCGGCGGCTGCGGCAACCACTGCCAGCTCACCGTCAACACCTTCGCCGATGGCCGCAAGTTCATTTCCGGCAACCGCTGCGACAAGCCCGTCACCGGCAAGAGCGAGGACAACAGCCTCAACCTCTACGCCTACAAGCAGCAGCTTCTGGCCAGCTATAAGCCCGTGGCCGGAAAGCGCGGCTCCATCGGCATCCCGCTCTGCCTGAATATGTACGAGCTGCTGCCGTTCTGGCATGCCTTCTGGACAAAGCTCGGCTTTGCCGTCCACACCAGCCCGGTGTCCAGCCGCGGCCTCTATCTGGCCGGTCAGGCTACCATCCCCAGCGACACCGCCTGCTTCCCGGCCAAGCTCAGCCATGGCCACATCAAGGCCCTGACCCAGATGCATCTGGACGCCATCTTCTACCCCTGCCTGACCTACAACATCGACGAGGGTCTGGGCGACAACCACTACAACTGCCCCGTCGTGGCCTACTATCCCGAAGTCCTCGCCGGCAACTGCCCCGAGCTGGAAGGCCAGAAGTTCATCTACGACTACGTCGGCATCCACCGTCCGAAGGATTTCGTCCACAAGATGGCGAAGGACGTGCTGCCCAAGTATTTCGGCGGCATCTCCGAGAAGGAAGTGCAGGAGGCTGCCAACGCTGCCTACGCTGAGTATGAAGCCCACATGGCACAGATCCGGGTCAAGGGCAGCGAGATCATTGATGAGGCCCGCCGTCAGGGCAGGCGGATCATCGTGCTGGCCGGACGCCCCTACCATGTGGACCCGGAGATCAACCACGGCATCGACCACCTCATCACCCGCCACGGCGCGGCGGTGGTCACCGAGGACAGCATCTCCAACCGCGTGGAAAAGTTCCCCACCAGCGTGCTGAACCAGTGGACTTACCACAGCCGCCTGTATGCCGCCGCCAAGTACTGCACCACCCAGAACGATATGGACCTGGTGCAGCTGGTGTCCTTCGGCTGCGGCGTGGATGCCATCACCACCGATGAGACCCGCGAGATCCTGCAGGAGGGCGGCAAGCTCTACACCCAGCTGAAAATTGACGAAATTACAAACCTGGGTGCTGTCAATATCCGCCTGCGCAGCCTGTTCGCCGCACTGGATGAGCGAGACGAAGATAAGAAGTAACATAGGAGGAACCTATGGAATACAATTACCCCAAATTCACCCCGGAGATGAAGAAAACTCACACCATCCTCATCCCCAACATGGCCATCACCCAGTTCCGCCTGCTGGAATACGCCCTGCGCTACGACGGCTATAAGTGCGAGATCCTTGGCAACTGCGGCAGCGCTGTGGCGCAGCTGGGCCTGAAATATGTCCACAACGACACCTGCTATCCGGCACTGCTGGTCATTGGCCAGTTCCTCGACGCGCTGAACAGCGGCAAGTACGACCTCGAGCACACGGCCCTGCTCATCACCCAGACGGGCGGCGGCTGCCGTGCCTCCAACTACATCCATCTGCTCCGCAAGGCGCTGGTCAAGGCAGGCTATCCGAACATTCCGGTGGCCAGCCTGAACTTCTCGGGCCTCGAGAAGGACAGCGGTTTCCAGATGACTCTGCCTCTGGCCCGCCGGGCCATCGCCAGCGTGTTCTACGGCGATATGCTCTGCGCCCTGCGCAATCAGGTCGCTCCGTATGAGAACGAGAAGGGCGCTGCCGATAAGATGGTAGACCTCTGGGTCGAGCGTCTGGGCCGTGTGCTGCTGGCGGGCAAGGGCTTCACCTCCCGTGAGATGAAGCACACCTTCCCCCTCATCGCAAAGGACTTCAAGTCCATTCCCGTCACCCGTGTGCCGAAGGTCAAAGTCGGCGTCGTGGGCGAGATCTACGTCAAGTACAGCCCGCTGGGCAACAACGACCTGCAGAAGTTCCTCGAGAGCCAGGACTGCGAGGTCAACTTCCCGGGTCTGATGGGCTTCGTGCAGTACTGCATCTTCAACATGGGCGAGGACCATGTCCTCTACGGCGGCAAGCTGGCCATGAAGATGGGTACCGACCAGCTGCTCAACTGGCTGGACAGCGTGGAGCGCTCCATGCTCAAGGCCGAGGCCGACGCCGGTTTCTACGCCCCCGGCCCCTTCAAGGAGCTGGTGGAAAAGCCCGAGGGCATCATCTCGCTGGGTGCCAAGATGGGCGAGGGCTGGCTGCTGACGGCTGAGATGATCGAGCTGGTACAGGGCGGTTACGGCAACATCGTCTGCGCACAGCCTTTTGGCTGCCTGCCGAACCACATCGTGGGCAAGGGCATGGTAAACAAGATCCGCGCGATGTACCCCAGCGCCAACATCACCCCCATCGACTACGACCCCAGCGCCACCAAGGTCAATCAGGAGAACCGCATCAAACTGATGCTGGCCGTAGCAAAGGAGCGTCTGAACGCCCCTGCCGAGGCAAAGCCCCTGACCGCCGAGGAGATCGCGGGCGGTGCGCCCAGCCTCTCTCACGTCTGAGAAACTACAGAAGAAACAAAAAAGCCGCACGGTACAGTTTTTCGCTGTACTGTGCGGCTTTTCTTATGCGCCGGAGCGCTTATTTCTTGTGATACTTGCGGTCTTCCTGCTCATAGGCGGGCTCGCAGGTGAGGTACATCCCCAGACGCTTGATGGTGTCCGTATCCACGCTGGACAGGATGACCGTGGAGTGCATGTCGCAGCCCTTGAGCTTGGAGAGCTGCTGCAGAGCGACAGCAGCCGTCTCATTCTCGGCGGCAGAGCTGGACAGCGCGATCAGGATCTCATCGGTGTGCAGGCGGGGATTCCGGCTGCCGAGGTAGTTGGTCTTGAGGGTCTGGATGGGCTCGATGGCGCGGGCGGAGACCAGGTCGATCTCATGGTCGATGCCGGCCAGCTTCTTGAGGGCATTGAGCAGGGCAGAAGAGGCTGCGCCCAGCAGGGGACCGTTCTTGCCGGTGACGACAGTGCCGTCCGGCAGCTCAATGGCGGCAGCGGGTGCGCCGCCGGTGCGCTCAGCCACGGCGTGAGCCTGCTTTTCCACGGCACGGTCGCCGACAGCCAGACCGGCCTGATTCAGCAGCAGCTCCAGCTTGAAGATCTCACTGTCCACGTTCTTGCCGATCTTGTGGTCGCAGAGGGCCTTGAAATAGCGGCGGATGATCTCGTTGCGGGAGGCCTCGCGGCAGGCTTCGTCGTCCACGATGCAGTTGCCGGCCATGTTCACGCCCATATCCGTGGGGGACTTGTAGGGGCTCTTGCCCGCGATGAGCTCGAACATCGCGTTGACCACCGGGAAGATCTCGATGTCGCGGTTGTAGTTGACGGTGGTGATGCCGTAGGCCTCCAGATGGAAGGGGTCGATCATGTTCACGTCGTTCAGGTCGGCGGTAGCGGCCTCGTAGGCGAGGTTGACCGGGTGCTTGAGGGGCAGGTTCCAGATGGGGAAGGTCTCGAACTTGGCATAACCGGCCTTGACGCCCCGCTTGTGCTCGTGGTAGAGCTGGGACAGGCAGGTGGCCATCTTGCCGCTGCCGGGGCCGGGGGCCGTGATGACGACGAGGGGACGCTGGGTCTCGATGTAGTCGTTCTTGCCGTAGCCCTCGTCGCTGACGATGCGGGCCACGTCGTTGGGGTAGCCGGGGATCTTATAGTGGCGGAAGGTGCGTACGCCCACGCTGTTCAGCTTGTGCTCAAAGGCTTCGACCTCGGGGGCGGCGGTGTACATGGTCACGCAGACGCTGCCCACGAACAGGCCCATGCCCTGGAAGGCGTCGATGAGGCGGAGAACGTCGAGGTCGTAGGTGATGCCGTAGTCGCCGCGCACCTTGCTGCTGATGATGTCCTGCGCGCTGATGACGATGACGATCTCGGCCTGCTCCTTGAGCTGCAGCAACATCTGCAGCTTGGAGTCCGGCTCAAAGCCCGGCAGCACGCGGGAGGCGTGGTAGTCGTCGAACAGCTTGCCGCCAAACTCGAGGTAGAGCTTGTTGTCGAACTGTGCGATGCGCTCCCGGATGTGCTGGGACTGCATCTGAAGATATTTCGCGTTGTCAAAGCCTTTTTTCATGGAATGCTCCTCTTCCTGATTCTACAACTTCCTCTCCGGCACGTCGGTGGTGCGGCGGGCCGGAGGGTCACACAAACACTCTATAGTATAGCATACGACAGGCTTCGGCGCAATTATTTTTTGAAGGCCTCCTCGTGCTCCAGGTGCTCAAATTCTTCCAGTTCCTCAATGTCCTCTTTCAGGAACATCAGGCAGAAGCTGATGAAGAGCAGCAGGCAGGAAAGCCAGATGGCCCGGCTGCCCATGGGGGCCAGTGCAAGGCTGCCGAGGCCGGCACCCAGCGCGAACAGGAAGATGATGGCGAAGTAGTGCATCGCCTTGCCGAAGGCTTTGGTGTTGCCGCCCACCAGCCATGCGCAGAGGGAATCCATGCCGCTGCGCAGATTGCCGATGCACATGGTGCTGGCGAAGGCATAGCCGTTCACCTTGCGGAAGGATTGTACCTGCATGGCGCAGGAGAAGGAAACGAGGGAGTTGGCCAGCAGATTCAGCTCCTGCGGCAAAAAGCCCACGACGAAGAGCATCAGGATCTCGAACAGCACCACCAGCTGACGCCAGTGGAGCCACTGCATCCGCTTGAGCTTGAGGCGGATGAACTCGGCCACAAAAATGCCCAGCGCAAAGGCGCAAAGGGGAATCAGGTAGCGCAGTGCCTCGCCCCACTTGCCCGCAAACAGCTTGACGGCCATCAGCACGATGTTGCCGGTCTGAGCGTTGGCGAAGACCTTGCCGCGGTATAAATAAGTATAAACATCCTGTAAGCCGCCTGAGACGGAGAGAAACAGAGCGGTAATAAAAGCTTCGGACATCTGTCCGTGAGGTTTGAGAGATGGCATAAAAGCTCCTCCTTCTATCCAGAAAATAATTCCATGCCATACTATAGCGCAAAACCGGCGTTTTGTCAAAAACTGCGCCATATTTTTTATAGATAATGACGATTCCGGGCGGGTATCGCAGGATGCGCTTTGTTTTGCAATGCGGCGCAGACTGTGGTAGAATACAGAAAACAGCTTTTTCAGGAGAAGGAGGGGCTTTCTGTATGCCCAATATCATCGAGATCACGGATTTTCACGCACCGGAGCTGGACCCTTATGCCCGGCTGACCCAGAACCAGCTGCGCAATCGCCTCGAGCCGGAGAAAGGCATCTTCATCGCCGAGAGCCCCAAGGTCATCGACCGGGCGCTGGACGCAGGCTACAAGCCCGTGTCCCTGCTGATGGAGCGCAAGCAGATCACCGGCCCGGCAGCGGGCATCCTGAGCCGCTGCGGCGACGCGCCGGTGTACACGGCAGATCGGGAGATGCTGGCAGAGCTCACCGGCTTTGAGCTGACCCGGGGCGTGCTCTGCGCCTTCCACCGCCCGGCACCCCGCCCGGTGGAAGAACTCTGCAAAAACGCCCGCCGGGTGGCCGTGCTGGAGGGCATCGTGGACTCCACCAATGTGGGCGCTATCTTCCGCTCGGCGGCGGCACTGAACATGGACGCTGTCCTCATCAACCCTTCCTGCTGCGACCCGCTCTGCCGCCGCGCCGTCCGCGTCAGCATGGGTACGGTGTTTCAGGTACCCTGGGGGCAGTTGGGCGAGACCCCGGCAGACTGGCCGGAGAAGGGGATGGACATCCTCCACTCCCTCGGCTTCAAGACCGCCGCGATGGCCCTCAGCGACCGCTCGGTGAGCATCGACGACGAGCAGCTTGCAAAAGAGCCGAAGCTTGCCATCGTGCTTGGCACCGAGGGCGACGGCCTCGCCGCCGGCACCATCGCTTCCTGCGACTACACGGTCAAGATCCCCATGTCCCACGGCGTGGATTCGCTGAATGTCGCTGCCGCCAGCGCCGTAGCCTTCTGGCAGCTGGGCAAACAATAAACGAAAAAGGAATGCCTCCCCGCCGGGGAGGCATTCCTCTTTATGCTCAGATACTTGCTAAGAATCGCTCAAAGCCTGCGCGGCCTGCCGTGTCCATCTTGTAGACGCCGGCGTCTACGAGGACTTCGGCAAAGACATGGCCGATCTCGTCCTGCACGATGGTGTGGACATTTTCGGCGTTCAGCTCCGGATGGCGGGCGAGGATGTCCATCGCCCACTCGGCGTGCTTCTGGATGTTCTCGCCGTACTCAGCGGCGGGGGTGTGGGCCACGAGGGCGGCTTCCACATCGGTCATCTCGGCTTTCAGGCGGCTGGGCAGAACGGCCAGACCCATGACCTCGATGAGGCCAATGTTCTCCTTTTTGATGTGGTGGAGCTTTGCGTGGGGGTGATAGACGCCCAGCGGATGCTCCGGCGTGGTGATGTTGTTGCGCAGCACCAAATCCAGCTGGAACTTGCCGTCCCGCATCCGGGCGATGGGGGTGATGGTGTTGTGGGGTTCGCCGTCGGTCTCGGCGTAGACAAAGCAGCTCTCGTCGGTGTAGCCCCGCCATGCGGTCAAAATCTTATCGGCCAGTTCCACAAGGCGCTCGTCGTCGGCACAGGTGAGGCGGATGCAGCTCATGGGCCAGTGGACGATGCCGGCGTCCACGTCCTCAAAGCCGGGGAAGACCCACTTCTTCTCGATGGGCGCTTTGGCCATGGCGAACTCGTAGTGGCCGCCCTGGAAGTGGTCGTGGCTCAGGATGCTGCCGCCCACGATGGGCAGGTCGGCGTTGCTGCCCACGAAGTAGTGGGGGAAGAGGGACACGAAGTCCAGCAGTTTGCGGAAGGTGGCACGCTCGATCTTCATGGGGGTGTGCTGGTTGTTAAAGACGATGCAGTGCTCATTGTAGTAGACATAGGGGCTGTACTGGAAATTCCACGCACTGTCGTTGATGGTCAGCGGGATGATGCGGTGATTTTCCCGGGCGGGATGGTTCAGCCGACCGGCATAGCCCTCGTTCTCCACGCAGAGCTGGCACTTGGGGTAGGCGCTCTGAGGAGCCAGCTTTGCGGCTGCGATGGCTTTGGGGTCTTTTTCGGGCTTCGACAGGTTGATGGTGATGTCGAGGTCGCCATAAGGAGTCCGGGTCACCCACTTGACGTCCCGCTTGATGCGGTAGCGGCGGATGTAATCGGTGTCCTGGCTGAACTTGTAGAACCAGTCGGTGGCGGCCTGGGGGCCGTCGGTCTCGTACCGCTCTTCGAAGTTGGCTCGGACGATGCTGGGGCGGGGCGTCAGCACACCCATGAGCCGGGTGTCGAAGAGGTCGCGGGCCGTGGGGCTGTCGTCGCAGACGCCCCGGGCTGCGGCATCATCCACCAGTGTTTTCAGGATGCTCTCGAGGTCGGCGTAGCAGACGTCGCCCTCCGGCTCCGTGAAGCTGTCGAGCTGCATGGTCATGAGCAGCTGGTTGCGGATGTAGATTTCGTCGTCAGGCAGGATGAGGCCGGTGTCCAGACCGTAGTTGACGAGCTGCTGGATGGCAGTGGAGATCACAGGACAGCGCCTCCCTCCGGGCGGATGGACAGGACGTGGCAGCGGCCCTCGCCGAGGATGGCTTCCATACCGGCCTTGAACTCATCCAGCATCTCCACAGGCACGAAAGCCTGCACCGTGCCGGCGAAACCGCCGCCGTGGACGCGGACAGCGCCCTTATCGCCCAGCAGATGCTTGGCGGCTGCGATGGTCACGCCCACTTCCTGATGCTCCTTGTAGCCTGCGGGGATGACGTTCTGCAGATACTCCCAGCTGCTGCAGCCGGACTCGTTCACGAGGGAGAGGAAGGTGCCGAAGTCGCCATCGTGGAGTGCGGCCACCTGCTTTGCCACACGGTCATTGTCGGCGTAGACGTGGAAGGCACGGAGGACGGCGCGGTCGCCGCACTGCCTGCGGCACTCGGGCAGCTTTGCAAGGAAGGTCTCGAACGGCACATCCCGCAGCACCTCGCCGCCGCAGACAGCGGCCACGGCGCGGCACTCAGCCGGGATGGCGGCGTACTCGTCGGTCAGATCGGCGTGGTCTGCGCCGGAGTCGAGGATGCAGAGGGCCAGACCAGCCTTGGAGAAGTCCACAGCCACCGGCTCCACCACGGGCTTTGCGGGGCTGGCAAAGTCGATGGTGATGATGTTGCCCACGCTGGAAGCCATCTGGTCCATCAGGCCGCAGGGCTTGCCGAAGTAGACGTTCTCAGCCCACTGGCCGATCTGCGCGATGGCGATGGGGGAGACCTTCTCGGTCATGAAGCAGTCGTTCAGGATGACGCCGATGAGCACTTCAAAGGCGGCAGAAGAAGAGACGCCGCTGCCCTTCGGCACGTTGGAAGAGATGTAAACGTCCAGACCGGCCAGCTTTGCGCCCCGCTGGGTGAAGGCGGCGCACTCGCCGCGCAGCAGAGAGGCGGTGGTGTTCTCCTCTTCCTTGCGGGCCTCGAGGTCATTCAAATCAATGACGCACAGATCATAGCCCTCGCTCTGGACGCGGAGCTGGTTCTTGTCGTTGGGGGCTGCGGCGGCGATCATGTCGATGTTCACGCTGCCGGCCAGCACTCGGCCATGCTGGTGGTCGGTGTGGTTGCCGCCGATCTCGGTGCGGCCCGGTGCGCTGTAAAGGCCGGCCTCAGCGTGGGAGCCGAAGGTCTTTTCCAGCCCGTCCAGCACGGCGGCGTAACGGGCGGCTTCAGAGGCCGTCTCGGCGGGAGTACAGCAATACAGGGAGGCGAGGCGTGCGGCGTGGACGCCGTCGGACAGCTCCTGCTTCCATACGGGAATGGACTTCATCATGGAATCTTCCTCCTGACAGACAGATACTTTTTTGTTTCGTGTGGGCGATACAGCCCGCTTCTAATCCTATAGTAAAGGATTTGTCCGGAAAAAACCATGTGTTATTGTTGCATCTCAATGAAAAGTTGCAAAAAATCCCCGCCGGGGCTGTCCGGCGGGGATGCAAAATAAAAATCTCGGATAAATTACAACTGAGACAAAAGTTTTTTCGAAACCGGGAAAGCATTGTGTAACTACGCCAAAACTTCCCGCTGCCGCGTCCCGGCGAGGGAGCGGGCCGCGATATGGAGAAACCTTACTGCGGCGGGCAGCGCAAAAGAAAAGGCCGCGATCCACTTTTCCAGCGGAGCGCGGCCTTCTTGTTAAGGGAAGAAAATTATGATGTCAGGCGGAAGGCGAGGGAGCAGCGCCCTCCGGCCCGGGAACACAGGAAAAATTACTGCATCAGGCTGCAGACGGCCTCGGCGTAAGCGGCGGGGTCATCTACGGGCAGGCCCTCGATGAGCTGTGCCTGTGCGTAGAGCAGAGCGCTGTACTTCTTGAGCTTCTCGGTATCGCCAGCCTCCTGTGCGGCTTTCAGCACAGCGAAGACGGGGTGGTTGACGTTCAGCTCCAGCACCTTGTCGCTCTTGACGCCCTCACTGCCGGGCTGCTTGGACAGCACCTTCTCCATCTCGATGGACAGCGGGCCGTCGGCGGACAGGCAGACGGGGTGGTCCTTCAGGCGGGTGGAGACTTTGACCTCCTTGACCTTGCCGTCCAGAGCGTCCTTCATGGCGTCAAACAGAGCCTTGTTGGCGGTGGTAGCCTCTTCGGCGGCCTTCTTCTCATCCTCGGTCTCAAGGCCCAGATCGCCGCTGTTGACGTTCTTGAACTCGACGGTGCCGTCCTTGCCCTCGGCATCCTTGCGGGGATAGGTGCGCATGATCTGCAGGCAGAACTCATCCACATCCTCGGTCAGGAGCAGGACGTCGTAGCCCTTGTCCATGACCAGCTCAGCGGCAGGCAGCTTTGCCAGACGGTCGGTGGAGTCGCCGGCGGCGAAGTAGATGTACTTCTGCTCGGCGGGCATCTTGTCCACGTACTCCTGCAGAGTGACCATCTTCTGCTCCTTGGCAGACCAGAACAGCAGCAGGTCGCGCAGCAGCTCGGCGTGCATCCCGTAGTCGGAGTAAGCGCCGAACTTCAGCTGACGGCCAAACTCCTTCCAGAAGCTCTCGTACTTCTCGCGGTCGTTGGCCAGCATGGCGTGGAGCTCGTTCTTGATCTTCTTTTCCAGAGCGTTGTGGATGAGCTTGAGCTGATTGTCCTTCTGCAGCATCTCACGGCTGATGTTCAGGCTCAGGTCCTGGCTGTCCACGATGCCCTTGACGAAGCTGAAGTAGTCGGGCAGCAGGTCGGCGCACTTCTCCATGATGAGGACGCCGGATGCGTACAGAGCCAGACCCTTTTCGTAGTCCTTGGTGTAGAAGTCATAGGGGCGGTGGCTGGGCACGAAGAGCAGGGCGTTATAGTTTGCAGTACCCTCGGTGCGGCTCACGATGACGCGGGCGGGGTCGGCGTAGTCGCTGAACTTATCCTTGTAGAAGTTTGCGTACTCCTCGTCGGTGACTTCGCTCTTCTGCTTCTTCCAGATAGGCACCATGCTGTTCAGAGTTTCCAGCTCGGTGTAGGTCTCCCACTCGGGCTTGTAGTCGTCGGGCTTGGGGTCGGGTTCGGGCTTCTGACGGCTCTTCTCCCGTTCCATCTGGATGGGGTAGCGCACATAGTCGCTGTACTTCTTGACGATGGCCACGATGCCGTACTCGTCGAGAAAGTTGTCGTAGTTGTCGGTCTCCGTGTCGGGCTTGATGTGGAGGATGATGTCGGTACCGGCAGTCTCCTTCTCAGCAGGCTCAAGCTCATAGCCGTCAGCACCGCTGGACTCCCACTGCCAGGCTTCGTCGGAGCCGTAAGCCTTGGAGATGACCGTCACTTTGTCGGCCACCATGAAGGCAGAGTAGAAGCCGACACCGAACTGACCGATGATGTCGATGTTCTCATCCTTGTTGTCCTTCTTGAAGTCGAAGGAGCCGGAGTGGGCGATGGTGCCGAGGTTCTGCTCCAGCTCTTCTCTGGTCATGCCGATGCCGTTATCGGAGATGGTCAGGGTGCGGCTGTCCTTGTCGCGGGTGAGCAGGATGCGGAAATCGCCTTTGTCCATGCCGACAGAAGTGTCGGTCAGGCTCTTATAATACAGCTTGTCGATGGCGTCCGAAGCGTTGGAGATCAGCTCGCGCAGGAAAATTTCCTTGTTGGTGTAGATGGAGTTGATCATCATGTCCATCAGCTTTTTGCTCTCGGCCTGAAATTCTTTTTTCGCCATAATACAAAACCTCTTTTTATCAGATTTTAGCGTCCCGGCGGCAGGAACTGCCCGGGCGCGTGTCGCATCAGGATCTGCCTGTGGAGAGTGCCGGCACACGGAGCGGAAAACCACTCGTGAAGACTTAGCACTCACAACTTTCGAGTGCTAATATACACCGCTGAGAGACAAAAATCAAGGGGTTTCATAAAAAGTTCAAAAAACTTTCCTTTTGGGGCCAAAGCTGCCTTTACTTTCCCGCGCCAAAGCCGTATAATGGGCCGGAATGACAGACCTGTTTATAAGGAGGATGAAGGATGCAGCAGATAGAGCTGGAACTTGCAGGCGGCGGTGTGCTGACGGTTTCCCTGCGGGCGTCGCTGGACGCCATGCCCGCCGTGAAACAGCGGCCTTTGGTGCTGGTGGTGCCGGGCGGCGGCTACAACCATGTCAGCCCCCGGGAGGGCGACCCGGTGGCCCTGCAGTTTGCGGCGGCGGGTTATCACACCGCCGTGCTGACCTACAGCGTGGGGGAGGGGGCGCAGAACTACCAGCCTCTCCGACAGCTGAACGAAGCGCTGGCTCTGCTGCGGCAGAATGCGGGAGAGTGGCACATCCTGCCGGATAAGATCGCCGTCTGCGGCTTCTCGGCGGGCGGACATCTGGCCCTGTCCGGCGCGGTGCTGGACATTCCGGGCGAGACGGCCCAGCAGAGGCCCAATGCAGTGATCCTGGGCTACCCGGTCATCACGGCAGGGGAGTTTGCCCACCGGGGCAGCTTCGTCCAGCTGGCGGGCAGCGAGGATGCTGCCGCACAGCAGGTGTTCACCTTGGAGGATAAGGTGAACGCCGACACACCGCCGGTCTTCGTCTGGCATACCATGGAGGATAAGACCGTTCCGGTGGAGAACACGCTTCTCCTGCTGGCCGCCCTGCGGAGGGCGGGTGTGCCGTGCGAGGCACATCTGTTCGAGAAGGGCGCTCACGGCACCAGCATCAGTACCGCCGAAGTGGATGCCGCCGACCCTCACCGCGCCCATTGGGTGGCTCTCTGCCTCGAGTGGCTGGGGGAGACGTTTGGGTTCAAATTGAGTTGAATTTGGACATTCCTACAAAAAATTCATAAATTTATGGTTGACCTGCCCAAGATTTGAGCGTATACTGGTCAGCGGAAACAAACGAGGAAGAAGGAAACATACATGGAAAAGAAGATCTCGGTCAAAGACCTGCTGATGCAGGCATTCCTGACGGGCTGGGAGCTCTCCGACAAGAGCATCGCTCAGGACGAATATCTGCAGAGCGCCATTCAGGTCATCGAAGTGCTGCAGGTGGAGCCGGAAAACGTCTACGCGGAAGAGGGCCTCGGCCTGACCGACGGCGACGAGGTAGACCATCTGGACGACCTGCTCCGGGCCGACGGCCAGTGGCTGTATTACGGCGTGGAGGCGGAGAATTTCTTCCTCATCCAGTGGTACCCGGACGAAGCATCCGCCAAGGCAAAACTGGCACAGCTCGAGGAGCTGGGCGACGGCAAGCAGTACCTCGTGGACCTGGACCTCAAGCGCACAAACCCCACCGAGGCCGAGAATTTCGGCAATTCCAACCCGGTGCAGCTGAGAAGTTAACCTCTCAGTCTCGCTTCGCTCAACAGCTCCCCTACCGAGGGGAGCCTCTGGCGAAGAGAAAAAGCTTTACGAAATGCCAAAGCCTCCCCTCAATAGGGGAGGTGGCACGCCGTCAGGCGTGACGGAGAGGTTTAACCTCTTTATGAAAGGAAACTTTTCAATGCAGCTTTCTGATACGGAGCGTCAGCGCCTCACCGCCATTCTGGCCCAATATGACCAGCACCCCGAAGTGCAGCGGATGCGGGAATTTATCCAGCACGGCGATGTGACCACCTACCAGCACTGCAAGAATGTGGTGCTGGTGAGCTTCTGGCTCAACCGCCGCTTCCATCTGGGCGCGGATGAGACGTCGCTGGCCGTGGGGGCTTTTCTCCATGACTTCTATCTCTACGACTGGCACAAGCGCAGTTCCTTCCGGGGTCTGCGCCGCCTGTTCGAGATGCACGGCTTTGCCCATCCCGGCTCTGCCTGCGTCAATGCCGAGCGCTGCTTCGCCATCACCAGGAAAGAGCAAAACATCATCTCGAGCCATATGTGGCCCCTGACCTTCCGCCATGTCCCCACCTGCCGGGAGGCGGTCATCGTCTGCCTGGCCGATAAATACTGCGCCGTGCTGGAAAGTATGTTCCAGCGCACCCGGGTGGCCGATACGGACGCGGCGGACAACGAGTGGTAAAGGCCTTGTCTGATACGAAAATGAGCTGCTGTACGTAACGTGCAGCAGCTCATTTTTTATAATTTCTTGTACCCCGCAGGCTCGTCGGCTTTGGCGCGGCGCTCCATCAGGTAGGTGTCCAGCCAGCGGCCATGACAGTCCCGGGCGATACGCTCCCGCCGCCCGACCACCCGGAAGCCGCACTTCGTGTGGAGGCCGAGGCTGGCGGTGTTGTCCTGCAAAACGGTGGAGTGTAAGGTCCAGTATCCCTCTTTTTCCGATTCATCGCAAAGGGCCGCCAACAGGCGGGAGCCGAGGCCCCGGCCCCGGAACTTCTCGCCGACGTAGATGCTCACCTCGGCCACGCCCCGGTAGCACCAGCGGGGGTCTACCCGCCGCAGTGCGGCCCAACCGGCCAGCTCGCCGCCGTCCAGAATGACGAGGCGGCATTCTTTGATGTGAAAGGCATCCCACGCCGTGTAGGGCGGGCAGGTGGTCTGGAAGGTGGCGTGCTCCGTGGCGATGCCCTCTAAATAGATCTCGGACACAGCATTCCAGTCTTCCGGCTCCATGGGCCGGATGGTGATATTGCTCATGATATTCTTCCCCGGCAGAGCGCCCCAATGCGCCCTGCATCATTCCTCTTATCTCAGTATAGCAGATGCAGCCTGTCCGCGCAATGGCCGCTTATTCCAGCCCCGGCAGGGTGTCCAGCACCGGGATGCCCAAGCTGTGAAGGAAGGCTTTCTTTCCCTCGATGGAGGGGACGACGTCCAGCTCCGAGGGAGCGTGGGCGTCGCAGCCCATGATGGCCTTGACGGGGTACTCCGCCGCGATGCGCCAGAATTCGTCCCGGGTGTAGCCCAGAGAGCCGTCGGGACGGTTCTGCAGGGTCAGTCCGGCCATGTTGTACTCGAGGGGGATGTCCAGCCGCGCCGCTGCGGCACAGATGTCCCGGCAGGCTTTCTCGGCGTCGGCGTCGAAGGCCGTCACCCGGTTCAAAAAGAGGTCGGGGTGGGCCAGATACCGGTAAAGCCCCGTTTCCAGCGCTTCCACCACCTGTTCGGCATACCGCCTGCCGTGGGCGGTGGAGGTGCTGCCGCCGAAGCGGCTGGCTCTGGCGTCCTGCTCGTCGGTGGTGTCGTAGTGACAGCCGAGGATGAGATATTCGATGTCCAGCCGCTCCATCTCTTCCTTGAGCCAGCCCAGATAGGCCGGGAAATACTCCGCCTCGAGGCCGATGCGGATGTGGAGTTTGTCGGCATATTTCTCCCGCAGCCCGCGCAGGGTCAGGACGTAATCGTCCAGCTGGGAGGGCAGCATCCGGATGCGGCTGACGAAGCCCGGCGTCGCGTAGGCCCAGGGGGTGTGGTCAGAAAACCCCAGCACCTTGAAGCCGCAGCGCAGGGCCGTGAGGATGTATTCCTCCTCGGTGCCTTCGGCGTGGCCGCAGCGGGTGGTGTGGGTGTGGTAATTGGTCAGCATGACAAGGCTCCCTCCCGGGCAGAAATTTTTTGACAATCATCACCATTGTGATACAATAGAGTAAATACCCGTTCAGGGCAGGGACTATTATAGACCTCTTTGCTGAAAAATGCAATGAAGGCTGCTCTGAAAAAGGAGAAATGAAGATGGATTGGAAACGAATCGCTGCCTCTGCGCTGATGCTCGGTGTCCTCGCCGTCCCGGCTTCAGCAGCCAGCATCACCCCCCAGACCACCATGAAGGAGATACGCGACGACCCCGACATCAAGGCCAGCGGCCTCTATACATACACCTATGTGTGGGAGCGAGACTGCGAAATGTTCTCCACCAGCCGCGACGACGAGACGCTGACCGAGGTGGTCGGCAAGACCTCCGCCGAAGCCTGCGCAGCGGGCCTCAACTATCTGGCTCAGGTCTACCACGACGGCACCCGGGTGACCTATCCGCTCTATTCGGAAGAGGAGATCGCCGCCGTGCCTGCCCGCGCTCATGTGGAGCTGTATTACTGCCCGGCCCAGCAGCCGGGGGCCAAATTTGCCATCGTGCTGTCGGGCAACTCGCTCTACTACAGCGGCGAGCTGCGGGGCGGCGTGTCCACGGCGTGGGAGCTGCATGAGCAGGGCTATGCCGTCTTCTCGCTGCGCTACCGCATCGGATGGGAGGCCGGGGACGACGCTCCACTGGAAGACCTGGCCCGGGCCATCCGCTTCGTGATGGACAATGCCGACACCTTCGGCGTCTCTACGGAAGACTATGCCCTGCTGGGCTACTCCTCCGGCGGACAGATCGCAGGCGTCTTCGGCAATGAGGAAAAGGGCTGGGGCCGCTACGGTGTGCCGAAGCCCGGCGTATTGCTGCTGGCCTACCCCATCAACAACTTCTTTGAGGCAAAGCCTGCCTACCATCTCCTGATGGATACCGACCGGCTGGAAAGACGCTACTATTCCTACACCGTCTCGAAGCTCGTGACGCCGGACTATCCGCCCACCTTCCTGTGGTACGGCAGGAATGACCTCATGCTGAAAGCCTTCGTCTACCCCCTGCAGGGGCCGACTCTTGCAAAGGCACTGGAAGCCAGCGGCGTCCCCAACCGGGTGGAAGTTTACGACAACGCCAAACACGGCATCGGCATCGGCGTAGGGACGGACGCCGAGGACTGGGTGGAACGTGCTGCCGAGTTCTGGCAGAGCGTTTCGGAATAACAGGAGGAAAAGATTATGTACGACTGGAATGGATCGATCCGCAGCCTGAATGTGGGCCTGCCCGACGACATCGCCCGGCTGAAAGCGGCCGGATATTATCAGGAGGCCATCGCCCGCATCGACCGGCTGCTGGCCGAGGACTGGACAAAGACCCAGAACGGCCCGGCGTCCAACGGCATCGCCCCGCCGGAGGGGTATGTCCCGCCCGAGAACCCTACGCCCCACGGTGTGGACGCCCTGCGGGAGGCCCTGACCGTCCAGAAGGAGATCATGCGCCGGCTGCCCGGGGAATACTGCTGGACGGAAGCCGAGGCCATCGCCCGGATGCAGGAGCGGGTCAGGGACTTCACGGCAGAAGAATTTAAGAAGCTCGACTGGGAGGGCCGGATGGACTGGCGGTTCGTGGAAGGGGAGAAGCGGTATCAGGCCCGGTTCGCCGAGACGCTGCTGGCTACCCACGCCGACCTCGCCGCCCGGAAGCTGACGCCGGACGCCCCCAACAACAAGAACGAAGAGCGCCACCGCCTCCACGAGAAGATGGAGCGGGAGGGGAGCGCCAGCGCCGACATCACCCTCCGCACCAGCATCCGGATGTCCGACGAAGCCTTCGCCGCCGCGCTGGAAAAGGCGAAAGCCGAGGGAAGAGATGCCGTCCACGTCCGGGCATGGCTGGCCCTGCCTGCCGCCTGCCCGTCCCAGAGCCATATCACGCTGGACCGCTTCACCGAGACGCCCAGCCATATCGCCGCCGAGGACGCGCCCCAGCGCACCGTCTGCTGGGAGGCCGACTTGACCGAGAACCGCACCTTTGGGGCCGAGTACAGCTACCGGGAGACGGCAGTCTATGCCGACCCGCTTTCCTTCACGCCCGACGCAGAGCAGCCCGATTTCTACACCGGCGAGGAAGCGCCCCACATCGTCTTTACGCCCTACCTGCGGGCGCTGGCGGCTCAGCTCACCGAGGAAATCACCAACCCGGCGGAGAAGGCTAAGCGCATCTACGATTATGTCACCCTGAATGTCCGGTATCACTTCCAGCCATCCTATTTCGTCCACGAGTCCATCGCCGAGAACTGCGCCCGCAGCCGCCGGGGAGACTGCGGCATCATGGCGCTGACCTTCATCACCCTCTGCCGCATCGCGGGCATCCCGGCCCGGTGGGAGAGCGGCTTTGCAGTGGCCCCGGGGGACGCGGGCTGTCACGACTGGGCGCGGTTCTACGTCGCCCCCAAGGGCTGGATGTATGCCGACTGCTCCTACGGTGCCTCCATGGCCCGCCGGGGCGATGAAGTGCTCCGCCGCCACTATTTCGGCAGTCTGGATACGGGCCGCATGGTGGCAAACAGCGCCTTTGAAGCGCCCTTCGACCCGCCGATGCTGGGCTTCCGCAGCGACCCCTACGACAACCAGAGCGGCGAGATGGAGGCCGACGGCGTGGGCCTGTACGGTGACGATACCGTGACCACCAAAGAAGTTTTGAAGTTTGAGGAAGTAGAATAAATGGAATTTCTCGCAATGCTGTATACCGTCCTGCTGGTGGCCATCTGCCTGATGATGGCGCTGTTGCTCTTCCGCAGCGGACGCCCCACCGGCGGGCTGGACGAAGCCGACTGCGAAGAGCTGAAAGACTGGCTCGAAGAGCAGCTGGCCGCTCAGGCCAGAGAGTTCAACGCCCGTCAGGACGCCATCGCCCAGCAGAACTACGCCGCCATCCGCAGCGTCAGCGAGACGCTGCAGACGGCTGTGCAGAGCATGAGCACCACCCTCGGTCAGGGGCAGGACAGCCAGCAGCGCATCCTGGAGCGGCGTCTGCAGAGCCTCGAGCAGGCCAACAACCAGCAGATGGAGCAGCTGCGCCGCGCCATGGTCGAGAGCATGACGGCATTGCAGGCTGAGAACACCCGCAAGCTGGACGAGATACGCCACACAGTGGACGAGCAGCTTCAGGACGCTTTGCAGAAGCGGGTGACGGAAAGCTTCAAGGCCGTCAACCAGCAGCTCGAGCAGGTGTACAAGGGCCTTGGCGAGATGCAGTCCCTCGCCGCCGACGTGGGCGGCCTGAAGCAGGTGCTCTCGGGCGTCAAGACCCGCGGCATCCTCGGCGAGATCCAGCTGGGCGCGATCTTGGAAGAGATCCTCGCCCCGGAGCAGTATGACACCAACGTCGCCACCATCCCGGGCAGCACCCAGCGGGTGGAATATGCCATCCGGATGCCGGGCGCCGACGGCGGCAGCGTCTGGCTCCCCATCGACTCCAAGTTCCCCGGCGACACCTACGCCCACTTACAGGACGCCTACGCTTCCGGCGACGCGCAGGCCGTGGAGGATGCCCGCCACGCCCTCGAGCTGGTGCTCCGCAGCGAGGCCAGAGACATCCGGGAAAAGTACGTCGAGCCGCCCTATACCACGGCTTTCGGCATCCTGTTCCTGCCCTTTGAGGGCCTGTATGCCGAGGTAGTGAACGCGGGGCTGCTGGAGGTCTTGCAGCGGGACTATCAGGTCAACGTGGCAGGCCCCAGCACCATGGCGGCCCTGCTGAACAGCCTGCAGATGGGCTTCAAGACCCTCGCCATCCAGAAGCGCTCCGGCGAGGTCTGGCAGCTGCTGGGCGCGGTGAAGACGGAGTTCGACAAGTTCGGGCAGGGCCTCGCCAAGATGCAGCAGCGTCTGCGCCAGACCGACGAAGAGCTGGACCAGCTCATCGGCGTCCGCAGCCGGGCCATCAGCCGGAAGCTGCGCAGCGTCCAGAGCCTCGACGAGGCCAGTGCCAGCGCCCTGCTCGAGATAGACGACATGAACGAGCTGCCGAAAGCACTCTCTGAGACCAGCGAGACATCTGGCAAAGTGGGAGAATATTGACGTAGTGACGGTCAAAAATGCACTTTGCCAGGGTGGCAAACTGGCCTGAGCTGGCAAACTGACCACTTTGCCAGATATGAGCACTTTGCCAAGTTGGCAAAGTGGGGAAATGTAACGTATCTATATTATTATTTTGTCACTTTGCCACATAATCTACCGCAGTAGAACAGCATTCGGCCATCCGGCCTGATAAATAGTTGACGAAGGCGGCAGACTGTGCTATACTGAGAACGATTATTAAAATAATTGCCGGCCATGGCAGACCATACACACCAATAACAGAGAGGAAATGTGCTTATGAGCGTAAAGAACATCAGCAGCGCCATTCTGGGCGTGGGCGTGGACGATACCACCATCGATTTGTTTGAGAGCCAGTACCCGGTCCCCACCGGCGTCAGCTACAACTCTTACGTCATCCGGGACGAGAAGATCGCCATCCTCGACACCGTGGACGACCGCGCTACCGACGAGTGGCTGGCAAACGTCACCGAGGCACTGGCAGGGGAGAAGCCCGCCTACCTCGTCGTCCACCACATGGAGCCTGACCACGGCGCGAATGTGGCTCGCCTCGCCGCCCTCTACCCCGAGATGCAGGTGGTGGGCAATGCCAAGACCTTCCAGTATATGGAGCAGTTCTTCGGCGCAGAGGCCATCGCCAAGGAGCGCCGCGTCGTCGTGAAGGACGGCGAGAGCCTTTCGCTGGGCGCCCACACCCTGACCTTCGTGTTCGCACCCATGGTCCACTGGCCCGAGGTCATGGTGAGCTATGAGTCCACCGAAAAAGTCCTCTTCTCCGCTGACGGCTTTGGCCGCTTCGGCGCGGTGGCAAAGTTCGACGAGAAGGCCGACTGGGCCAGCGAGGCCCGCCGCTACTACCTGAACATCGTGGGCAAGTACGGCCCGCAGGTGCAGGCTCTGCTGAAAAAGGCCGCTGCACTGGACATCAAGACCATCTGCCCGCTCCACGGCCCCGTCCTCACCGGCGACCTTGGCAAGTACCTGAACTACTACGATCTGTGGTCCAGCTACAAGGCCGAAGAGCCGGAGAAGGTGCTGGTCGCCAGTGCCTCCATCCACGGCCACACCCGCGCCGCCGCCCACATTCTGGCCGAAAAGCTCCGCGCCAAGGGGGCGAAGGTGGTGGAGATCGACCTGACCCGGGTCGATGTCTCTTACGCCGTCACCGAAGCCTTCCGCTGCGGCAAGACCGTTCTGGCCTGCGCCACCTATGACGGCTTCCTCTTCCCGCCGATGGAGAACCTGCTGGCCCACCTCAAGACCAAGGCATTCCAGAGCCGCACCATCGCCCTGATGGAGAACGGCACCTGGGCGCCCATGGCTGCAAAGCTCATGCGCGCCGAGCTGGACGGCATGAAGAACATCACCGTCTGCGACACCGTCGTCACCCTCCGCTCTGCTTCCAACGCCGCCGCTGAGGCGCAGATGGATGCGATGGTGGATGAGCTGCTGAGTAAGTAAAAACGAGTAGAAACAGGAAATCCCCCACTTTCGTGGGGGATTTTCTTGTTTTCTGTCAGTGTTTATGATACACTGATACTGCCGCCGCAAGGCGGTAAGGCACTGTACATACGGCAGGCGGTTTGGTCTCTCACTTCCGAAAGGGGGTGAGAAGATGCCGATTACTTTGACGTTTCACTTGTTTGGACTCACGTTCACACTGCGAATCAAAAAGTAAAACCGCCACCTCTGCCAAGGTGACGGTTTCGGAAAAAGAAATCTAAACCATTGAAGAGGCCAAACCGCTTGTCACAGTGCCTTTTCTATCGTTATTATAGCGCATTGCCGGGCAGCTGTCAAGAAACCCGGCAGTGCGTTTTTTGCTCAGGAGGCGCGCGTCTTTCGGCCAAGCGCCGCCGTGCCGGTCAGCGCCACGAGGACGCCCAGCACGGCAAGGCCAGCACCGGCCTGCCCGAAGGCGTCGCCCACCGCGCCCACGAGGGGGCTGACGGGTATCATGAGCAGGCTGTAGACCATGCTGTCCACGCTGATGAGGGTGGCACGCTGGTCGCTGGGGATGACATCGTTGAGCTTCTGGTCCTCATGCAGGAGGTAGGTGTCGATGACGCCCTGCACCAGCATACAGCCGAAGATGCAGCCCAGTACCGGGGCGGCACCCACCAGTGCGCAGCCCCCGCCGCAGAGCAGGGCGCAGACGGCGTAAAACCGCCGCAGGCTCTCCGGATGGAGCCGTCGGGCCGCTTCAACGCCCAGCATGGAGGCAAGCCCGCTCAGTAGCATCGGTACGAACAGCAGAGCTGTGGGCCAGCCCAGCTCGATGAGCCGCTGCTGGACGAACATCTTGGTCAGGTAGCTGGGGATGCAGAGGACAGCGGCAGAGACGATGAGCTTTGCCGCCAGCGGGGTGGCGCGAAGAGCGGTGATGCTGTCCCGCACCAGCCGCGCGAGCTGGCCGGGCAGGTCGCGGAAGGTCTGCTTCTCCCGGCGGGCCTGCGTCTCGGTGACGATGGGCTCGGTCATCAGGGCGGTGGCGGCAGCGGCAGTGCCTTCAAAGGCGGCGCTCAGCAGGTAGAAACCGGAAAAGCGGAGAAACCGTTCCAGCGTGCTGGCGAGGGACCCCACAGCCGTGGCCAGCATGGAGAGCTGGGAGCAGTTGGCGGAGACCCGGAGGTAGTCGTCTGTCCGTCCGCACTGCTTGAGGCTGTCGTAAGTCAGGGCCGAGGCGGTGCCGGAGAACATGGCGTTGGCCAGTGCGCTCAGCGCCATCGCCAGGCAGATGAAAAACAGGTCCGGCGCAAAGGCCATCAGGAGGTTGGAGAGCACCATGCAGACCCCGCCGGCCACGAGTGTCTTCCTGCGGCCCAGCAGGTCCGCCGCCATGCCGCTCGGCACCTCGAAGGTGAGGCTGACCATGTGGAACACGCTCTCGGCAACGCCGATCTCCCACAGCGAGAAGCCCCGCGCGGCCAGCAGCGCCACCCACACGGCGTCGGTGATGCGCAGGCCGGAGAAGAAGTTGTTGGTATAGATGCAGGCAAGCTGCTTTTTCAGGTTGAGTTTATGGTTCATGGGGGAACACCCTTTCATGAGTAAACCTCTCCGTCATCGCTGCGCGATGCCACTGCCCGGGTTGCGGCTCCCAGCGTCTGCTTCGCTGCCGCTCGCATCCTGCTGGCCGCGGCCCCAACAGCTCCTCCCTGTTTCCGCCACTGGCGGCGGTCGTCGCCGTTGCTCCTACCGAGGGGAGGCTTTGGCATGACGGGAAACTTCATCTCTTCGCCAGAGGCTCCCCTACAAGGGGAGCTGTCGAGCGCATGCGAGACTGAGAGGTTGTACGAAGGACAGCCTATTCTGGTAGCAGAAAGCTGTCGATGAATGGCGCACCCTTTTATAAATTTTCAGGGCAAAACAAAAGCGCCCCATAGCAAAGCTGCGGGGCGCATAGATCATGCTCCACGCTCTGCTGAAAGGTATAAAAGGGTACACTTCGAGCCGGAAAAGCTTAGGGGTTTCCTTTTTTGAAGAAAACGCAGCCGTTCCAACCCATCGCAGGTGTACCCTCCTTTCAGTAAAGCGTTAAAGCCAGCATACCATAATGACGACTGAAAGGCAAGAAAAATGCGGATATTCCTTAAAATCTGCCCGCTGTGCTTGCAAACCGCCCCAAAATGTGATAAGATGATTCTCGGTTATCAAAATGACCACGACCTGAATACTCCAAACGCAGCGACGGAAAGAGTAGGCAGGCGCACCGCAGCAAAGAGAGAAGCTTCACCGGCTGAGAGGGCTTCCGCGCGGACGCAGGCTGAAGTTCGCTCCCGAGCGGTCGGCCTGAACGACAGTAGGGCCGGACGGTGCGCCCCGTTACGGCGTTTTGAGCGCCGCGCGGCTTGCGAAAGAGCCGGGCGGAAACCGGGTGGTACCGCGGAGCTGTGAATTTTATGAGCTTCGTCCCTTTTGCCGGGCCTTTCAGGAGGCCGGGGCAGGGGACGGAGCTTTTTTGCTGTCCGCTGAACAACACGAATGAGAAGGAGAGAACATCCATGCAAGCAATGATCGACGAGCTGGCAAAGCAGGCCGAAGAGAGCCTGGGCCAGGTCTCTTCCAAAGAAACGCTGGCAACTTTCTGGCAGGAATATCTGAGCAAGAACGGCAAGATCCCTGCCCTGATGAAGAATCTGCGCTCTGTCGCCCCCGAGGAGCGGCCGGCCATGGGCAAGATCATCAACGAACTGAAGGCCAAGGTGCAGGCCGAGTATGATGCCGCTGCCGACAAGGTGAAGCAGGCTGAGCTTGCTGCCCGCAACGCCGCCGAGACGGTGGACATCACCCTGCCCGCCAAGACCCGCGCCGTGGGCGGTCTGCACCCCCTGACCCTCGTCACCAACCAGATCATCGACGTCTTCTCGGGCATGGGCTTTGCTGTGGCAGACGCCCCCGAGATCGAGGACGACGACCACAACTTCACCCGCCTGAACGTCCCGAAGGACCATCCCGCCCGCGATATGCAGGACACCTTCTACCTGTCCGATGAGTTCCTGCTCCGCACCCAGACTTCCGGCGGCCAGATCCGCACCATGGACAGCCAGAAGCCTCCCATCAAGGTGCTCATCCCGGGCCGCGTCTTCCGCTCTGACTCCGACGCTACCCACAGCCCCATGTTCCACCAGATGGAAGGTCTGGTCGTGGATAAGGGCATCACGCTGGGCGACCTGCAGGGCGCTCTGAACACCTTCGTGCAGAAGATGTTCGGTGCCGACACCCGCACCCGCCTGCGTCCCTCCTACTTCCCCTTCACGGAGCCCAGCGTCGAGGTGGATGTGAGCTGCTTCGAGTGCCACGGCAAGGGCTGCCCCCTGTGCAAGCACACCGGCTGGATTGAGGTGCTGGGCGGCGGCGTCGTCAACCGCAAAGTCCTCGAGAACTGCAACATCGACCCGGATGAGTACTCCGGCTTCGCCTTCGGCATCGGCATCGAGCGCATCGCCATGCTGAAGTACGGCATCAACAACATCGGCCTGATGTTTGAGAACAACCTGCAGTTCCTCAAGCAGTTCCACGAATAAGAGGGGAGAGAGCAAACAATGAAAGTACCTTTCAGTTGGTTAAAAGAACTCGTCGATATTGACGTTACCGCACAGGAGCTTGAAGAAAAGCTTTTCTCCTGCGGCTTTGAAGTCGAGGAACTCATCCCGCTGGACGCCGGCATCAGCAAGGTCGTCGTGGGCAAGATCGTGGAGATGGAGCCTCAGGAAGGCACCCATCTGACCAAGTGCGTCGTGGACTGCGGCGAGTATGGCCACGACATCCGCATCAGCACCGGTGCAGCGAACATGAAGCTGGGCGACTGCGTGCCTGCCGCTCTGGACGGCTCCACCCTGCCCGGCGGCATCAAGATCAAGGCCCGCAAGATGCAGGGCGTCGAGTCCAACGGTATGCTCTGCTCCGGCGAGGAGCTGGGCCTGAACGATGACCTGTTCCCGGGCTCTGAGGTCTACGGTCTGCTCATCCTGCCCGAGGATTCCGTCCCCGGCACCGACATCGCCCCCGTGGTGGGTCTGGATGACTACATCTTCGACATCTCCATCACCGCAAACCGTCCCGACTGCCAGTCGGTGCTGGGCATCGCCCGCGAGGTGGCCGCTATCCTCGGCAAGCCTCTGCACATGCCCGCCATGGACTACAACACCGTCTGCGACGCCGACGAGCCGATCAGCGTGAAGGTGGAGGCTCCGGACCTCTGCCCCCGCTACATGGCACACTATGTCCGCAATATCCGGATGAGCGAGTCTCCCCGCTGGATGAAGCGCCATCTGGCTCTGTGCGGACTGCGCTCCATCAGCAATGTGGTCGATATTACCAACCATACCCTGCTGGAGATGGGCCAGCCCATGCACGCCTTCGATTTGAACAAGGTCGCCGGGCGCAGCATCACCGTCCGCCGCGCCGTGGAAGGCGAGAAGATCACCACCCTCGATGAGAAGGAATTCACCCTGAACCCCAACAATCTGGTCATCTGCGACGCAGAGAAGCCGGTCGCTCTGGCCGGCATCATGGGCGGTGCAAACTCCGGCATGGACGACAACACCACCAGCCTGCTCTTCGAGTGCGCTACCTTCGCCCGCGACTCCGTCCGTAAGACCAGCCGCGCTCTGGGCCAGAACAGCGACTCTTCCGCCCGCTACGAGAAGGGCGTTGACCGCCACTCTCCCGAGCTGGGCCTTGCCCGCGCCCTGCACCTCATCCAGGAGCTGGACTGCGGCGACATCACCACGCTGGAATACGATTTGACCGATGGCCGTCCTCTCGAGCGCAAGCACATCGTCACCACCCCGGCCAAGATCTGCGGCGTGCTGGGCATCACCGTGCCGGACCAGACCATGATCGACATCCTCAAGCGCCTTGAGTTCACCGTGGACGTGCAGGCCGACGGCAGCTGGGACGTCTCCGCACCCCTCTACCGTGAGGATGTGGAGAGCTTCCCCGACCTGGCCGAGGAAGTCATCCGTGAGTACGGCTATGACCACATCGTACCCACCTTCCTGAACACTGCCGCTGTCACCAACGGCGGTCTGAACTACGAGCAGAAGCAGCAGCTCAAGACCAAGCGTCTGCTGGCCGCACAGGGCTTCTATGAGGCTTCCACGCTGGCCTTCTATTCCAATGCCGAGTTCGATATGCTCCATATCCCGGCGGAGGATGAAGCCCGCAAGGCCATCCGCATCCTGAACCCCATCAGCGAGAATCTGTCCGTCATGCGCACCCTGCTGGCTCCGTCCATGCTGAACGTCATCGTGGACAACCTCAAGAAGGGCAACGCTGAGGGCCGCCTGTTCGAGATGGCTCCCGTCTACCTTGCCAAGGAGCTGCCCATCAACGAGCATCCCCACGAGCGCCAGACCCTCTGCATCGGTGCCTTCGGCGCCGAAGAGGACTTCTTCACCGTCAAGGGCGCTCTGGAAGCACTGGCTGAGGGCTTTGACCTGACCTTCACCTATCAGCGTGAAACCACCAGCTGGCTCCACCCCGGCATCAGCGCCGCCGTCTACTGCAACGGCAAGCGTCTGGGCGTCTTCGGCAAGCTGGCCAACGAGATCAACGCGGAGCTGGAGATCGCCAAGGAGCAGAAGGACAGCCAGAACATCTATCTGGGTGAGCTGGACTATGAGGCTCTGATGTCCTGCGTCGAGGGTGAGCTGCGCTATAAGCCGCTGAGCCCCTACGCCGCTGTCAAGCGTGATCTGGCTCTGGTCTGTGACGAGTCTGTGGCCTGCGGCGACATCGAAGAGACCATCAAGAAGGCAAGCCCCCTCATCACGGAGGTCAAGCTGTTCGATATTTATCGCGGCGCAAACCTTGGCGAGGGCAAGAAGAGCATGGCCTTCTCCCTGACCCTCTCTGACCCCGCTGCCGAAGTCTCCAACGAGCAGGTGGAGCGCACCGTCAAGAAGGTGCTGGGCAACCTGAAGTTCAAGCTGGGCATCGAGATCCGCTAAACGGAAAGAATAAGAAATGAGTCCGTCTGTGCTGCTGGCACGGGCGGGCTTTTTCTTTGCGCCGATTTATGCTATACTTATCTTATATAGAAACACAGCAGGAGGATTCAGCGTGGAGGATTACCGCACCATCCGGGGGACAGCCATCGGAGAATACGAAGAGAAGAAGAGCCGCTTCATTGCGCAGCTCTCCTTTGCAGACAGCGAGGAAAAGGCCGTGGCCTTCCTCGAGCAGGTGCGCGCGGCCAACCGCACCGCCCGCCACAATGTCTATGCCTACCGCCTGCGGGAGGGGAGCCGGGAGCGCTATTCCGACGACGGCGAACCGGCCAAAACAGCGGGTACGCCTGCCCTGGAGGTCTTGCAGCACAGCGGACTGACCGACCTCATCGTGGTCATCACACGATACTTCGGCGGCGTGCTGCTGGGGACCGGCGGCCTCGTCCGGGCCTATACGACAGCCACGTCCCGCGCACTGGAAGCCGCCGAGGTGGTGACGGTGCGCAGCGTGGTGGCGCTGGATGTGACGGTGGACTACGGCCTCTATGAGCGGGCAGACCTGCTCATCAAGGCGGCGGGCGGCAAGCTGGCCGAACCGGAGTTCACCGATAAAGTCACCCTCCGCTGGCAGATGCCGGAGCATACCGAAGGGCCGCTGCTGACGCAGTTGCAGGAGCTGACAAGAGGCACGGCGAATGTCACCGTGAGCGAGCCGTTCTATGCGGCGTTTTAAGAGCGCTTTACCGGTAGAACCTCTCAGTCTGCTTCGCAGACAGCTCCCCTAGTAGGGGAGCCATTGGCAGGCCGGGCCACTTCCTACTGGACGCCCGAGGTCCGATATGGCGCAAAAGGGCGGGCCTTGCTGCAGAGGGCAGCAGCTTCTGGACAACGCACCTTGTCAAGCTGCTGCTGCCCTGGACAGCGGAGCACTACAGTCCACGAAACAGATAAACTTTGCTCGTTCAGTGGGAACTTGACCGACATGCCAAAGCCTCCCCTCGATAGGGGAGGTGGCTGCGCCAGAGGCGCAGACGGAGAGGTTTCGTCTACGGCAGCGTCGAAACCAGACAGAAGAATAATAAATACCAAAAATTGCCATATGACAAGTCGAAACATTTTCTGACGAAGAGACATGAATTTTCCCCCTTCGACAGGGCAAATCGGTTACAATAGCCGCAGACGCGGCATTGGGATCGGCCGCGCGCGGAGAGGAGGGAAAACGAGAGAAAAAAGGAGGGACACAGGATGGATGTGCGCACACGCACCGAAGAGATAGAGCGGCTGACGCTGGCCCCGTGGGCGACGTTCAGCGATGAGAGCCGGGGCAGGCAGAGGCCGGAGGAACAGGACCCCATCCGCCCTGTGTTCCAGCGGGACCGTGACCGGGTGCTCCACTGCAAGGCGTTCCGGCGGCTCAAGCAGAAAACACAGGTCTTCCTCTCGCCGGAGGGCGACCTCTACCGCACCCGCCTGACCCACACGCTGGAAGTCTCCCAGATCGCCCGCACCATCGCCCGGGCGCTGCGGCTCAACGAGGACCTGACCGAGGCCATCAGCCTCGCCCACGACCTTGGCCACACCCCCTTCGGCCACGCCGGAGAGCGGGCGCTGGATAAGCTCACGCCCGGCGGCTTCAAGCACTATATGCAGAGCCTGCGGGTGGTGGACAAGCTCGAGAAGGACGGGCAGGGCCTCAACCTGACCTGGGAGGTGCGCAACGGCATCGTCACCCACACAAAAGGCACTTGGGCCGCGACGCCCGAGGGCCGCATCGTGCGGATGGCCGACCAGATCGCCTACGTCAACCACGACATCGAGGACGCCGTCCGGGCCGGTGTGCTGGACCCGGCCACCCTGCCGAAGGACTGCACCGCCGTGCTGGGCCAGACGAAGTCCGCCCGCATCACCACCATGATAAACAGCATCCTCGCCCACAGCGACGGGGATGTGGGGGTCGGCGCGGAGGAGAACGAAGCCTTCCTCGCCCTGCGGGACTTCATGTATGCCACCGTGTATGTGGACAAGACCGCCAAGGCCGAGGAGCAGAAGGTGGACAAGGTCATCGGGGAGCTGTACGAGTATTATCTGGCCCATGTGGACCAGATGTCCAACTTCTACGTCCAGCTGGCCTATCAGGACAACCCCGAGCGGGCCGTCACCGACTATATCAGCGGCATGAGCGACGAATTTGCCATCCGGACCTTTGAGGACGTCTTTGTGCCTCGCAAGTGGCACGTTTTGTAAAAAGGAGCGCCGAACATCTTTATGATCCCACACGAATATATTGAAGAGCTGACCCGCCGCACCGACATCGTGGAGCTGGTGGGCAGCTATGTCCAGCTCAAGCGGAAGGGCCGGCTCTACGGCGGTCTGTGTCCCTTCCACAGCGAGAAGACCCCCTCGTTCTACGTCTATCCGGATACCCAGAGCTTCTATTGCTTTGGCTGCGGTGCAGGCGGCGATGCAGTGACCTTTACCAAAAAGATAAACAGCATCGACTACGTGGAGGCCGTCAAGCTGCTGGCCCAGCGGGCGGGTATGCCCGAGCCCACCGAGGACGACAAGACGGGCCGTCTGCGCAGCCGCATCCTCACCATGAACAAGGACGCGGCCCGCTTCTTCCACGCCTGCCTCAACTCCACCGTGGAGGAGGCCCGGCAGGCCCGTGCCTACTGGCGTCGGCGAGGCCTCGATGACAAGACCATCAACCGCTTCGGGCTGGGCTACGCCCCCGACGACGGGCAGGCGCTCTACCAGCATCTCCGGGACAAGGGCTACAACCAGCAGGAGCTGGACGCCAGCGGCCTGTTCAAGCGGAGCCAGTCGGGCCGCATCTACTGCCTGTTCTGGCGGCGGGTCATGACCCCCATCTTCGATCTGCGGGGAAACATCATCGCCTTCGGCGGCCGTGTGCTGGACGACTCCAAGCCCAAGTACGTCAACAGCCCCGAAACGTTGGTCTACCACAAGTCGGACACGGTGTTCGCGCTCCAAATCGCAAAGCGGAGCGCTTCCCATCGGTACGTCCTCTGCGAGGGCTACATGGATGTCATCTCCATGCATCAGGCGGGCATCGACACCGCTGTCTGCGCCTGCGGCACGGCTCTGACGCCCGACCAGGTCAAGCTCATCAGCCAGTATGCCGATGAGGTCATCCTCAGCTACGACTCCGACGAGGCGGGCCAGAAGGCCACTCTCCGCTCGCTGGAACTGTTCCGTAACAGCCCGGTGCGGGTGGGCGTGCTGCAGATCCCGGGCGCGAAAGACCCGGACGAGTACATCAAGAAATACGGTGCCGACCGCTTCAAAGCCCTGCTGGACGGCGTGGGCAATGCGCTGGACTTCCGGCTGGGCCGTCTGCGCAGTCAGTACGACCTCAAACAGGATGCTCAGCGCCTCGAGTACGTCAAGGAAGCGGTGGAGATGCTGGCGCAGCGCTCCAACCCCACCGAGCAGGAGGTCTACGCCGGGCGTCTGGCCGAGGAGACGAACATCTCCAAGACTGCCATCATGGCCCAGCTGGCCGACGCCGTGAAGAAAGCGGGCAGCTGGCGCCGCCGGGAGCAGAACCGCGCCCGCCTGAAAGAGGGCGAAATGGACCAGATCAAAGTCCCCTACGGCGCAGGCCGGGGCGCACTGGGCATGGCCAGCGCAGAGCAGCGGCTTCTTGCCGCCATGCTGCGGGAGCCGGGCTATATCGATAAGGTGAGCGCCCAGCTCAGGCCGGAACAGTTCTTGCAGCCCCAGCAGAAGGAGCTGTACGAAGCCATGCTCCGCTGCAAGGAGCAGGGGGTGGAGGTGAGCCTCGCCACCCTGCGGGCCTTTGTCAGCGAGGAAGCTCTGAATGAATTGAGCCGTCTTGCGGCACAATACAGCGATGTGAACTGTACGCCGGAGGACATCAAACTCTATCTGGAACGCATTGCCCGGGGGACTCCCGTGGCCAGCCGCGCCGCCAGTATGTCAACCAACGATATTGAACAGTATCTCCAGTCGATGCGGGAACAAAAGCAGGGAACTGCTGACGCAGAAGATTCGGTCTGATCTCTCCACCGGCTGGGGCCGGAAGGAGAAGCACAGATGCAGAAAATGTCACAGACGGAAGAAATGGCGAAGATGCTGGCGGGACGCGCCCGCCGCCATGTCCTGACGCCCGAGCAGGTGAGTCGTGCCATGGAAGAGCAGGACTTCGACCCGGCGGGGCTGGACGAACTGTATGCCGCACTGGAGATGCGGGGCGTGCAGGTGGCCGAGGAAGAGACAGAGCTGCCGCTTCTGGACGAAGAGCAGATCGGAAAGCTCGAGCATGAGCTGTCTGCCGAAGGCGTGGCGCTGGACGACCCGGTGAAGACCTATCTGAAAGAGATCGGCCGGGTGCCGCTGCTCTCGGCGGAAGAGGAAGCTGCCCTTGCCCGTGCCGCACAGGCAGGGGACGAGGACGCCCGCCGTCGTCTCAGCGAAGCGAATCTCCGCCTCGTCGTCTCGGTGGCAAAGCGGTATGCCGGGCGGGGCCTGCCCTTCCTCGATTTGATCCAGGAAGGCAACCTCGGCCTGATGAAGGCGGCGGAGAAGTTCGAGCCGGACCGGGGCTTCAAGTTCTCGACCTACGCCACCTGGTGGATACGCCAGTCCATCACCCGGGCCATCGCCGACCAGGGCCGCACCATCCGTATCCCGGTGCATCTGGTGGAGAGCATCAACCGGGTGAAGAAGACGGCAGGAGAGTTGCTGCGCCGCACAGGCCGGGAACCCACCGCCGAGGAAATTGCCGCCCAGCTGGACATGGAGCCCGCCCGGGTGCGGGAGCTGATACAGCTGGCTCAGGACCCCATCAGCCTCGAGACGCCGGTGGGGGAGGAAGAGGACGCCCACCTCGAGGACTTCATCCAGGACGATGAGGCAGGCGTCCCCGCCGACGAGGCCGGGCGGCAGCTGCTCCGCCGGGAGCTGATGAATGTGCTCAAGAGCCTGACGCCCCGGGAAGAGCGGGTCATCGCCCTCCGCTTTGGTTTGGAGGATGGCCGCGCCCGGACGCTGGAAGAGCTGGGCCGGGAGTTCAACGTCACCCGGGAGCGGGTGCGCCAGATAGAGGCCAAAGCCCTGCGCAAGCTCCGCCACCCCAGCCGGGCCAAGCGCCTACGGGATTATCTGGATGAATAAACTGCATTGCAAGAGTAAATGGTGACAAAATGCACAAGGGTGTTTTTGTCTGGAACGTAAAAAACAAAAAAATCAACCCCAAAATCACGCAAAGAATACACGTTTCCGGGTGTCCGATAAAAGAGGGCGTCCGGGAATTTTTTTGCCTCAAAACGGAAAAATGGCTTGACAACAGGGGTTTTAGGGTGTATACTGCATTAGTATCACATAATGGCCTAGTGCGCCAAAAAGGGAGTTTGCGCAGCATGAGCGGAACGGGTTCCACCGAAAAGTTTGTGCAAAACGCCGGACTTCTGCGCGCGGTGCAGGCCGAATTATGTGTGTCTGCTCAAATTCGACCTGCATTTTGCAACATCCGTAGAGTATAAAAGTAAGGAGTGGTTGATTTTATGATGAAAGTCAAGCCCGTCAAGCTCGGCAAGACCGAGCGCATGAGCTTCTCCCACATCGACGAAGTCATCAGTATGCCGAACCTCATCGAGGTCCAGAAGAACTCTTATCAGTGGTTCCTGGACGAGGGCCTGAAAGAGGTCTTCCACGACATCGGCACCATTGAGGACTACACCGGCAATCTGGCACTGAGCTTCGTGGACTTCCGTCTCGATAAAGAGCCCAAGTACAGCATCAAAGAGTGCAAAGAGCGCGACGTGACCTATGCAGCACCCCTGCGCGTCACCGCCCGTCTGCTGAACAAGGAGACCGGCGAGGTGAAGGACCAGGAGATCTTCATGGGCGACTTCCCCCTGATGACCGACGCCGGCACCTTTGTCATCAACGGTGCAGAGCGCGCCATCGTCAGCCAGCTGGTCCGTTCTCCCGGCGTATTCTACGGCCATGATCACGATAAGGTGGGCAATGACCTGTACAGCGCCACCATGAACCCCAACCGCGGCGCCTGGCTGGAGTACGAGACCGACGCTTCCAACGTGTTCTATGTCCGTATCGATAAGAACCGCAAGCTGCCCGTCACCGTGCTCTGCCGCGCACTGGGCCTGTCTTCCAACGAGGACATCCTGAACTACTTCGGCGAGGATGAGCGCATCCTTGCTACTCTGGAAAAGGATACCACCAAGAACACCGAGGAAGGCCTGCTGGAAGTCTACCGCAAGCTGCGCCCCGGTGAGCCTCCCACGGTGGAGTCCGCTACCAGCCAGCTCAATATGCTCTTCTTCGACCCCCGCCGCTACGATCTGTCCCGGTTCGGTCGTTATAAGATGAACAAGAAGCTGTCTCTGGCACGCCGCATCACCGGCTACATCGCCGCTGAGAACGTCGTCGCTCCTCTGACCGGCGAACTGCTCATCGAGAAGGATGCCAAGATCACCCGTCAGCTGGCTGAGGCCGCTGACAACGCCGGCGTCAACATCGTCGTGCTGAACGTCGAGGGCAAGAAGGTCAAGGTCATCACCAATGGCTGTGTTGACGCTCAGGGCTTCTTCTCCTTCGATGTCAGGGAGTGCGGCATCAACGAGCGCTGCTCCTTTGAGGAGATCAAGAAGATCCTCGACACCACTTCGGATGTGGAAGAGCAGAAGGAGATGCTGCGCCGCAACCACGACCAGCTCATCGGCCGCACCGTTACCGTGACCGACATCCTGTCTTCCATCAACTATCTGAACGGCCTGGGCCACGGCATCGGCACCACCGATGACATCGACCATCTGGGCAACCGCCGCATCCGCAGCGTCGGTGAGCTGCTGCAGAACCAGTTCCGCATCGGCTTCTCCCGCATGGAGCGCGTCATTCGTGAGCGCATGACCCTGCAGAGCCAGGACCAGAGCGTCATCACTCCGCAGGCCCTCATCAATATCCGTCCTGTGGTCGCCGCCATCAAGGAGTTCTTCGGTTCTTCTCCGCTGTCCCAGTTCATGGACCAGAACAATCCTCTGGCTGAGCTGACCCACAAGCGCCGTCTGTCTGCTCTGGGCCCCGGCGGTCTGAGCCGTGACCGCGCAGGCTTCGAAGTCCGCGACGTCCACTACAGCCACTATGGCCGTATGTGCCCCATCGAGACTCCTGAAGGCCCCAACATCGGTCTGATCTCCTATCTGGCATCCTACGCCAAGATCAATGAGTACGGCTTCGTTGAGGCTCCTTACCGCAAGGTCAAGAAGACCTACGACGAGAAGGGCCGCCTCATCGACCAGGTCGTCACCGACGAGGTCGAGTATATGACCGCTGACGTCGAGGACGAGTACGTCGTTGCTCAGGCCAACGAGCCTCTGGACGAGACCAAGCACTTCAAGCGCGCCCGCGTTTCTGCCCGCCGCCGCGACGACATTCTGGAAATCGACGCCGAGAAGGTCGATTATATGGACGTCTCGCCCCGAATGATGGTCTCTGTCGCTACCGCCTGCATCCCCTTCCTGGAGAACGATGACTGTAACCGTGCTCTCATGGGCTCCAACATGCAGCGTCAGGCAGTGCCTCTGATGGTCACCCAGCAGCCCATCGTTGCTACCGGTATGGAGTACAAGGCTGCTACCGACTCCGGCACCGCAGTTCTGGCAAAGAACGACGGTATCGTTGAGAAGGTGGACGCTGACCATGTCGAGGTGCGCAACGCTCAGGGCGCCGTGGACAACTATTCTCTGGTCAAGTTTGCCCGCTCCAACGCAGGCACCTGCATCAACCAGCGCCCCATCGTCGAGGTGGGCGAGAACGTCAAGGCCGGTCAGGTGCTGGCCGACGGCCCCGCAATGCGCAACGGCGAGATCTCTCTGGGCAAGAACGCCCTCATCGGCTTCATGACCTGGGAGGGCTACAACTACGAGGACGCCGTCCTGCTGAACGAGAAGATCGTCCGTGAGGACGTTTACACCTCTATCCACATTGAGGAATATGAGACCGAGTCCCGCGACACCAAGCTGGGACCCGAAGAGATCACCCGCGACATCCCCAACGTCTCTGAGGATGCTCTGAAGGACCTGGACGAGCGCGGCATCATCCGCATCGGCGCCGAGGTCAAGAGCGGTGATATTCTGGTCGGTAAAGTCACCCCGAAGGGCGAGACCGAGCTGACCGCTGAGGAGCGCCTGCTCCGTGCCATCTTCGGCGAGAAGGCCCGCGAGGTGCGTGACACCTCTCTGCGTGTGCCTCACGGCGAGTACGGCATCATCGTGGACGTCAAGGTCTTTACCCCGGAGAACAGCGACGAGCTGCAGCCCGGTGTGCGCGAGGTCGTCCGCTGCTACATCGCTCAGAAGCGTAAGATCAGCGTCGGCGATAAGATGGCAGGCCGTCACGGCAACAAGGGTGTCGTTTCCCGCATCCTGCCGCAGGAGGATATGCCCTACCTGCCCGACGGCACCCCGCTGGACATCGTGCTGAACCCCCTGGGCGTTCCTTCCCGTATGAACATCGGTCAGGTGCTGGAAGTCAACCTGGGCTACGCTGCCAAGGCCTGCGGCATCAAGGTCATGACCCCCGTCTTCGACTCCGCCCGCGAGGCTGACATCGGCGATACCTTCGATACCGCCCGCGAGATGTGGCACGGCGAGAATGCTCCTGCATATCCCACCAAGCTCCCCAAGCTGATGGGCGAGAAGGGCCACATCATCGACTTCTCCAAGATCGAGCTGGATCGCGACGGCAAGACCACCGTTTACGATGGCCGTACCGGTGAGAAGTTCGATAACCGCGTTACCGTCGGTTATATGTACTACCTCAAGCTGCATCACCTCGTTGATGATAAGATCCATGCCCGTTCCACCGGCCCCTACTCTCTGGTCACCCAGCAGCCTCTGGGCGGCAAGGCCCAGTTCGGCGGCCAGCGCTTCGGCGAGATGGAGGTCTGGGCTCTGGAAGCTTACGGTGCTGCTTATACCCTGCAGGAGATCCTGACCGTCAAGTCCGATGACGTCGAGGGCCGTGTCAAGACCTACGAGGCCATCGTCAAGGGCGAGCCCATCCCGCAGCCGGGCATCCCCGAGTCCTTCCGCGTCATGCTCAAGGAACTGCAGTCTCTGGGTCTGGACGTCGTGGTCCAGGACAAGGAAGGCAACGAGATCGATATGCGCCAGAACTTCGACGACGAAGAGACCGGCTTCGATATGCGTGATGTTGCCGGCACCGAGACTGTCGCCAACGAGAACGAGCTGCTGAACGATTACACCATCAAGGACGCCGATGCTGGTTTCGATGATCCCTCCGTGCTGGAGGATGACAACTCTGCCGCTGCAGAGTCCGCTTCTGACGAAGTGAACATCGACGAATAATAAGGCCCCTTTGAGAAAGCTGTGTTTCCCTGCGCGGTGCGCGTGCTGCCGCCGCAGGGCAGGGGAGGGCAGCGGGTCTTCCAACGTCAACTGTTATCATCGAGACTATAAAGATTAAGAAAGGGTTCGTTTCATGGAAAACAACGTCTTCGATTCGATCAAAATCGGCCTTGCCTCTCCTGACCAGATCCGCAACTGGAGCTATGGCGAGGTGAAGAAGCCTGAGACCATCAACTACCGCACCCTGAAGCCGGAGCGCGACGGTCTGTACTGCGAGCGCATTTTTGGACCTACCAAGGACTGGGAGTGCCACTGCGGCAAGTATAAGCGCATCCGTTATAAGGGCAAGATCTGCGACCGCTGCGGCGTCGAGGTGACCAAGGCCAAGGTCCGCCGTGAGCGTATGGGCCACATCGAGCTGGCCGCTCCTGTGAGCCACATCTGGTACTTCAAGGGCATCCCCAGCCGCATCGGCCTGATGCTGGACATCAGCCCCCGCCTGCTGGAGAAGGTCCTCTACTTTGCAAGCTATATCGTCACCGACCCCGGTCTGACCCCGCTGGAAAAGAAGCAGCTGCTGACCGAGAAAGAGTACCGCGAGATGCGCGAGCGCTACGGCGACGAGTTCGAGGCTGCTATGGGTGCTGAGGCCGTTCAGGACCTGCTGAAGGAGATCGACCTCGACCAGCTCAGCGCTGAGCTGACTGCCGAGGTGGAGAAGTCCTCCGGCCAGAAGAAGGTGCGTATCCTGAAGCGTCTGGAAGTTGTCGAGGCTTTCCGCGTTTCTGGCAACCGCCCCGAGTGGATGGTCATGGACGTGCTGCCCGTGCTGCCGCCTGACCTGCGCCCCATGGTCCAGCTGGACGGCGGTCGCTTCGCCACCTCCGACCTGAATGACCTGTACCGCCGCGTCATCAACCGCAACAACCGTCTGCGCCGCCTGCTGGAGCTGGGCGCTCCTGACATCATCGTGCGCAACGAGAAGCGTATGCTGCAGGAAGCAGTTGACAGCCTCATCGATAATGGCCGCCGCGGCCGTCCCGTCACCGGCCCCAACAACCGCGCACTGAAGAGCCTTTCCGATCTGCTGAAGGGCAAGCAGGGCCGCTTCCGTCAGAACCTGCTGGGCAAGCGTGTTGACTACTCCGGCCGTTCCGTTATCGTCGTCGGCCCTGAGCTGAAGATGGACCAGTGCGGTCTGCCCAAGGAGATGGCTCTGGAGCTGTTCAAGCCCTTCGTCATGAAGGACCTGGTCGAGAAGGGTGTTGCCAACAACATCAAGTCTGCCCGCAAGATGGTCGAGCGCGCAAAGCCCGAGGTCTGGGACAGCCTTGAGACTGTCATCAAGGGCCACCCCGTCCTGCTGAACCGCGCACCTACCCTGCACCGTCTGGGCATCCAGGCATTCAACCCCGTGCTGGTCGAGGGCCGTGCCATCAAGCTGCACCCTCTGGCCTGTACCGCATTCAACGCCGACTTCGACGGCGACCAGATGGCAGTCCATCTGCCCCTGGGCGAGGATGCCTGCCGCGAGGCCAAGATGCTGATGCTGGCTTCCGGCAACCTGCTGAAGCCCTCTGACGGCGCACCTGTCACCGTTCCTACGCAGGATATGATCCTGGGCAGCTACTACCTGACCACCGTTCGTGAGAACGAAGAGGGCGCAGGCAAGGTGTTCCGCGATGAGAACGAGGCTCTGATGGCTTACGCTGAGCATATCGTCACCCTGCACGCGCCCATCAAGGTGCGCCGCACCATGGTCATCGACGGCGTGGAGCGCACCGGTCTGGTGGACGCCACCGTCGGCCGCATCATCTTCAACAACCCCGTGCCTCAGAATCTGGGCTATATCGACCGCACCGACCCTGAGCACTGGCTGGAGTACGAGGTCAGCTTCCGCGTGACCAAGAAGACCCTGCCCGACATCATCTCCCGCTGCATGACCCGCAACGGCAGCCGCAAGTGTGCAAAGATGCTGGACGCCATCAAGGCACAGGGCTACAAGTACTCTACGCTGTCCGCTATCTCCGTCGCTGTCTGTGACGCTGTCATCCCGCCCCAGAAGGACGAGCTGATCGCCGACGCCGACAAGCAGGTCTCTCAGGTCAGCAAGCTGTTCAACCGTGGCCTGATCTCCGAGAACGAGCGCTACTCCCAGACCATCAACATCTGGCAGGCTACCACCGATAAGGTCTCCAAGGCTCTGGCTGCAAACCTGCCCGAGGACAACGAGATCTTCATGATGGCAGACTCCGGTGCTCGTGGTTCTATGAACCAGATCAAGCAGCTGGCCGGTATGCGCGGCCTGCTGGCAAACACTGCAGGTAAGACCATCGAGATGCCCATTCGTGCGAACTACCGCGAAGGCCTGAATATCCTGGAATACTTCGTCTCTGCTCGTGGCGCTCGTAAGGGTCTGGCCGATACCGCTCTGCGTACCGCTGACTCCGGCTACCTGACCCGTCGAATGGTCGATGTCTCTCAGGAAGTCATCGTCCGCGAGATCGACTGCGGCACCACCGACGGCCTGTGGGTCTCCGAGATCCACGAGGGCAAGGAGAAGATCGAGAGCTTCCGTGAGCGTATCATCGGCCGTTATGCCGTGGGCGATGTCCTCGACCCCGTCACCGGCAAGGTCATCGTTCCCGAAGGCAAGATGATCGACCTCTACGATGCAAACGACATCGAGGCCGCAGGCATCACCAAGCTGAAGATCCGCAGCCTGCTGACCTGCCGCGCCAAGATCGGCGTCTGCGCACACTGCTACGGCAGCGATATGGCAAACGGTGAGCCCGTCCAGCTGGGCGAGTCCATCGGCGTCATCGCTGCAGAGTCCATCGGCGAGCCCGGTACTCAGCTGACCATGCGTACCTTCCATACCGGCGGTATCGCATCTGCTGAAGATATTACTCAGGGTCTTCCCCGTGTCGAGGAGCTGTTCGAGAGCCGCCGTCCCAAGAGCATGGCCATCATGAGCGAGATCTCCGGTGTCGTCTCTCACGACGATACCAAGAAGAACGTCGTCGTCAAGGTCACTGGCAAGGACGAGAACGGCGCTGAGGTCGTCAAGAGCTACTCCATCCCGTTCACCCAGCACGCACGTGTGATGCCGGGCGACCGCGTGGAGAAGGGCGACATCATCACCCGTGAAGGCGTCCTGTATCCTCAGGACATCCTGGCCATCAAGGGTCTGAGCGATGTTCAGAACTACCTCATCAGCGAGGTCCAGAAGGTCTACCGTCTGCAGGGCGTTGAGATCAACGATAAGCATATCGAGGTCATCGTTCGTCAGATGTGCCGCAAGGTCCGTGTGACCGACTCCGGTTCTTCCGACCTCATCGGCGGTGCTCTGGCAAACCGTCTGGAAGTCGAGAACATCAATGCCGAGCTGCAGAAGCGCATCGACGCCGGTGAGCAGGGCATCAAGCTGGTCGAGTATCAGCAGGTGCTGCTGGGCATCACCAAGGCTGCTCTGGCAAACGAGTCCTTCCTGTCTGCCGCCTCCTTCCAGGAGACCACCCGCGTGCTGACCGAGGCCGCCATCAAGGGCAAGGTCGATCCGCTGGCCGGTCTGAAGGAGAACGTCATCATCGGTAAGCTCATCCCCGCAGGTACCGGTCTCCCGGAGGTGCGTGAGGACCTGAAGCGCCGTGAGGAAGAGCGCGACGCCGAGGTCGCCGCTGAGCTGGCAGCTGCTGCACGGCAGTAAGCTTCCCGTCACAGTTCTCTTAGAGTAAATATGAGAGCCGCTTTTGTGGAGAGTATCCGCGAAGGCGGCTCTTTTTGGTTAGAATGCTGTTCCGTTAAAACCTCTCAGTCAAAGCCTGCCGGCTTTGCCAGCTCCCCTGATAGGGGAGCTGTCGCGTCAGCGACTGAGAGGTTCTGCCAGTAAATCGCTCTAAAAACCTTTCGGCGAATAAAACAAAAAAATATTGGAAAAACTGTTGACATTCCTGATGAAAACGGGTATTATATAACTGTTGCGCGTCCCACACAGGGATAGTGCGGCAAAAAAGTCGGAAAACATCCGATGTTCATCATTAAGAAAGGAGAAAACCAATGCCTACTTTTAACCAGCTTGTACGCAAAGGCCGTCAGGTCCTGGCTACGAAGAGCACTGCTCCCGCACTGCTGAAGACTTACAACTCTCAGAAGAAACAGTATTCTGATCTGAACAGCCCCCAGAAGCGCGGCGTCTGCACTGCAGTCCGTACCATGACCCCCAAGAAGCCTAACTCTGCTCTGCGTAAGGTCGCCCGTGTCCGCCTCACGAATGGTATCGAGGTCACCTCTTACATTCCCGGTATCGGCCATAACCTGCAGGAGCACTCCGTCGTGCTGATCCGTGGTGGTCGTGTTAAGGACCTCCCCGGTGTGCGTTACCACATCATCCGTGGTACTCTGGATACCCAGGGTGTTGCAGGCCGTAACCAGGCCCGCTCCAAGTACGGCGCAAAGCGTCCTAAGGCCGGTGCTGCAAAGAAGTAATTGAGGAACGAACCGCCATAAACGGCTTTCCATTATATAAATAACAAGTCCGCAGAAACGTGCGGAGGGCAACAGTTTATGTAAGGTCAGCTCTTTGTGACACAACGGGAGTTTTATTACTTTCGAGTACCGATGATATCATTCTGTGAAGGAGGGAAGAAAGATGCCTAGAAGAGGTAACATTGCTAAGCGCGATGTCTTAGCTGATCCTATTTACAATTCCAAGATGGTCACCCGTCTGGTCAACAGCGTCATGCTGGACGGCAAGAAGGGCGTCGCTCAGAAGATCGTTTACGAGGCTTTCTCCATGATTCAGGAGAAGACTGGCAACGATCCTCTCGAGACTTTCGAGAAGGCGATGGAGAACATCATGCCCAGCCTCGAGTGCAAGACCCGCCGTGTTGGCGGCGCTAACTACCAGGTCCCCCTGGAGGTCAGCCCCGCTCGCCGCGAGACTCTGGGCCTGCGCTGGCTGACTGCTTACAGCCGCAGCCGTGGTGAGAAGACCATGGCCCAGCGCCTGGCTGCTGAGATCATGGATGCTGCCAACAACACCGGCAACGCCGTGAAGAAGCGCGAGGATACCCACAAGATGGCCGAGGCCAACAAGGCTTTCGCTCATTTCCGTTATTGATCTGTTCTGTAGGAGGTTAATTTCATGGCTACTCCCAGAGAAGTTTCTCTTCAGATGACGAGAAATATCGGCATTATGGCCCACATTGATGCTGGTAAGACCACCACTACCGAGCGTATTCTGTACTACACCGGCATCAACCACAAGATCGGCGAGGTTCACGACGGCGGCGCTACCATGGACTGGATGGTTCAGGAGCAGGAGCGTGGTATCACCATCACCTCCGCAGCTACCACTTGCTACTGGAGCCACTCTGAGACTCAGAAGGACCCTGTTGCATTCAAGAAGAATCGTCACCGCATCAATATCATCGACACCCCGGGCCACGTTGACTTCACTGTTGAGGTCCAGCGTTCTCTGCGCGTCCTGGACGGTTCTGTGACCGTTCTGGCTGCTAAGGGCGGTGTCGAGCCTCAGTCTGAGACCGTCTGGCGTCAGGCTGATGAGTACAAAGTCCCCCGTATGGTGTACGTCAACAAGATGGACACCATGGGTGCTGACTTCTTCCGCTGCATCAAGATGCTGCACGATCGTCTGCACGCCAACGGCGTGGCCATCCAGCTGCCTATCGGTCAGGAGGATACCTTCCGTGGTATCGTTGACCTGGTCGATATGAACGCTGAGGTCTACTACGACGAGATGGGCAACGATATGCGCACCGAGCCTATCCCCGAGGATATGCGTGAGCAGGCTGAGGAGTATCGCAACATCCTCGTTGAGGCTGTTGCCGAGAACGACGAAGAGCTCATGGAGAAGTACCTCGAGGGTGAGGAGATCACCCGTGAGGAACTGAAGGCTGCTATCCGCAAAGAGACCATTGCGAACACTCTGGTCCCCGTTGTCTGTGGTTCTTCCTACAAGAACCGCGGCGTGCAGAAGCTGCTGGACGCTATCGTTGACTATATGCCCGCACCTACCGATGTCGAGGACATCAAGGGTGTGAATCCTGAGACCGAAGAGCAGGAGACCCGTCCGTCTTCCGACGACGCTCCCTTCGCAGCTCTGGCCTTCAAGATCGCTACCGACCCGTTCGTTGGTAAGCTGGCATACTTCCGTGTCTACTCCGGTAAGGTCGAGGCAGGTACTACTGTCTACAACTCCGTGAAGGACAGCAAGGAGCGTATGGGCCGCATCCTGCAGATGCACTCCAACCACCGCAAGGATATCGACTGCTGCTATGCAGGTGATATTGCTGCTGTCGTTGGTCTGAAGAACACCACCACCGGTGATACTCTGTGTGATGAGAATCATCCCATCATTCTGGAGTCCATGAAGTTCCCCGAGCCTGTTATCCGCGTCGCCATCGAGCCTAAGACCAAGGCCGGCAACGAGAAGATGGGCATCGCGCTGGCAAAGCTGGCCGAAGAGGATCCTACCTTCAAGACCTACACCGACGAAGAGACTGGTCAGACCATCATCGCCGGCATGGGCGAGCTCCATCTGGAGATCATCGTCGACCGTCTGCTCCGTGAGTTCAAGGTCGAGGCAAACGTCGGCGCACCTCAGGTCGCTTACCGTGAGACCATCCGCAAGGAGGCCAACCAGGAGACCAAGTACGCTCGTCAGTCTGGTGGTAAGGGTCAGTACGGTCACGTCAAGATCAAGATCGAGCCCAACGAGCCCGGTAAGGGTTATGAGTTCGTCAACGCCATCGTTGGCGGCGCTATCCCGAAGGAATACATCCCGGCTATCGACAATGGTATCCAGGGTGCTATGAAGTCCGGCGTTCTGGCAGGCTATCCTGTCGTTGACGTCAAGGTCACCCTGTGGGATGGTTCTTATCATGAGGTCGACTCCTCTGAGATGGCCTTCTCCATTGCAGGTTCTATGGCCTTCAAGGATGCTATGCGCAAGGCTGATCCTATCATCACCGAGCCCATCATGAAGGTCGCTGTCATCGTTCCCGATGAGTATCTGGGCGATGTCATCGGCGATCTGAATGCTCGCCGTGGTCAGATCCAGGGCATGGAGGCAATGGCTGGCACCCAGCGTGTCAACGCATTCGTTCCTCTGGCTCAGATGTTCGGCTACGCCACCGACCTGCGTTCCAAGACCCAGGGCCGTGGCCAGTATGTCATGGAGCCGTCTCACTACGAGCCGGTGCCTAAGAACATCGCTGATCAGATCATCGCAGGCCGCACCAAGGGCTGATCGTTGAAAAACGGATAAAGATTTTGCCGGGGTAGTGTAGCTCCGGCAAAATTTCCTGTAAAACACTTGATTTTACAGGTGGAATCTAGTAGAATAGTTTTGCAATGCAATTCTGTATTAGCAGGACTGTTGTAACCAATATCAAAACCTAATTTAAGGGAGGATATTCCAATGGCTGAAAAGGCAAAGTTCGACCGTTCTAAGCCGCATGTTAACATCGGCACCATCGGTCACGTTGACCACGGCAAGACCACTCTGACCGCTGCTATCACCAAGTACCTGGCTCTGAAGGGTGACGCAGACTTCATGGACTACGCCAACATCGATAAGGCTCCTGAGGAGCGTGCTCGTGGTATCACGATCAACTCCGCTCACGTTGAGTATCAGACCGACGCTCGTCACTATGCTCACGTTGACTGCCCGGGCCATGCTGACTACGTCAAGAACATGATCACTGGTGCTGCTCAGATGGACGGCGCTATCCTGGTCGTTGCTGCTACCGACGGTCCCATGCCCCAGACCCGTGAGCACATCCTGCTGGCTCGTCAGGTCGGCGTGCCCTATATCGTTGTCTTCATGAACAAGTGCGATATGGTCGACGACGAGGAGCTGCTGGATCTGGTCGAGATGGAGATCCGTGAGCTGCTGTCCGAGTACGACTTCCCGGGCGACGACACCCCGATCATTCGTGGTTCCGCTCTGAAGGCTCTGGAGTCTGACTCTAAGGATCCCGATGCTCCCGAGTATGCTTGCATCAAGGAGCTGATGGACGCTGTCGATACCTATATCCCCAACCCCGATCGTGAGGAGGACAAGCCCTTCCTGATGCCCATCGAGGATGTCATGACCATCTCTGGCCGTGGTACTGTTGCTACCGGTCGTGTTGAGCGTGGTATGGCCAAGGTTGGCGATGCAATGGAGATCGTCGGCATCAAGCCCGATCGTCTGAGCACCACCATCACCGGTCTGGAAATGTTCCGTAAGTCTCTGGACTTCGCTGAGGCTGGCGATAACATCGGCGCTCTGCTGCGTGGTGTTGACCGTACCCAGATCGAGCGTGGCCAGGTTCTGGCTAAGCCCGGTTCTGTCCATCCCCACAAGGTCTTCGAGTCTCAGGTCTACGTTCTGACCAAGGACGAAGGCGGCCGTCACACCCCGTTCTTCTCCAACTATCGTCCTCAGTTCTACTTCCGTACCACCGACGTGACCGGCATCATCACCCTGCCGGAAGGCACCGAGATGTGCATGCCTGGCGATAACGTCATGATGCACGTTGAGCTGCTGACCCCCGTCGCTATGGAAGAGGGCCTGCGTTTCGCTATCCGTGAGGGTGGCCGTACCGTTGGTTCCGGCGTCGTCGGCAAGATCATTGAGTGATCATGTCCTTGAACGTCAGTTCTAAGGCGAACTAAGCACTTATAAAGACCTTCCCATTCCGGAGAGTGGGAAGGTCTTTTTTGTTTGCATCCTCTGCCTTTCCAGACAGAGGATTTTTTGCGGCGCATAGCACAACTTTATGGTTTACAAAGATTGGTTGTCGTGGTATACTGGCGATGAAAGAACAAGCAGCACTGGAACTTGGTTTGGACCGACGTGAGCTGTCGGACACACTGACGAAGGAGCTGCTGGACAGGCAGAGGAGGTCAGCGACGATGGCGTTTGATTATAAGAAGGAATATAAGGCACTCTACCAACCACCTCGTGAGCCGCAGTTTGTCACCGTGCCAGCCATGACCTTTGCCGCAGTGCGAGGATAGGGCGACCCCAACGACCCTACAGGCGAGTACAAAGCAGCCATCGAGCTGCTGTATGGCCTGCTCTACACCATCAAGATGAGCAAGAAGGGCAGTCACCGGGTGGACGGTTACTTTGACTTCGTAGTGCCTCCGCTGGAAGGACTGTGGGAACAGACGGGGATCGGGAAGGAAAGCTTCCACTGGACATCCATGCTCCGCCTGCCGGAGTTCGTGACCCGGGAAGAGTTCGACTGGGCGGTCCGGGAAGCGACAGCCAAAAAGAAAAAGGATTTCTCCAAGGTCGAGTTCTTCACCTACGATGAGGGCCTCTGTGTCCAGTGTATGCACCTCGGCTCTTACGACGACGAGCCGGAGACTCTGGCCCGGATGAATGCCTTTGCGGCAGAGCAGGGCTATGCGGTGGACTTCTCTGAGACGCGCTTTCACCACGAGCTCTATCTCTCCGACCCCAACCGCACCGCGCCGGAAAAGCGGAAGACCATCCTGCGACACCCGCTCAAATCAAGCTTGTAATCCAGCCCCAGGCCGCTATAATAGAAGAAAGAAAAAAGCCGCTGTCTGGCGGCGGAAAACGAGGAATGGATATGAAGCTTCCCGAGAAGAAACAGCGCTGGGTCTATCATGCAGAGGCTCTGCCGCAGGCGGCAGGCGAGGGCGTCACCCGCCGGGTGCTGGCTTACACCGACGGCCTGATGTGTGTGGAGAACACCTTCGAAAAGGGGGCCGTGGGCGCACTGCATCACCACCCCCACACCCAGATCACCTATGTGGTGTCGGGTGCGTTCGATTTCACGGTGGATGGCGTGACCCGCACGGTGCGGGCAGGGGACACCATCCTGAAGGAGGACGGCGTGGAGCACGGCTGCGTCTGCACCGAGGCCGGCATCCTGCTGGACATCTTCACCCCCATGCGGGAGGATTTTGTCTAAAATAAAATGAGCCGCAGCCCATCCCACCGGGGAAAGGCTGCGGCTCGTTTTTATGCACTGAAACTCAGGCGGCAGTGGAAGAAGCGGCCTCGGAGGAAGCAGCCTCAGAAGATGCGGCCTCGCTGGAAACCTCAGAAGCAGCCTCAGAGCTCACCTCAGAAGCAGCCTCAGAGGAAGCAGAGTTCTCCTCGGCCACGGCAGAGGTGGAAGCAGCCTCAGACTGAGCGGCAGCAGAAGCAGCCTCAGAGGTAGAAGCAGCAGTAGAAGAAGAGCTGCCGCAGGCAGTCATGCTGACAGCCAGGACCAGAGCAGCAACGGTAACACAAACATTCTTGAGTTTCATATCGAAAATCTCCTTGCTTTTGAAAAAATAGTTTCGCGGAAGGCTGTACAGGTGAAACCTTTCCGCAAAAAGATATTCTAGTCCGTTTTCGAAAAAAATCAAGCCCTTTTTTGACAATGATTCTATTTACTGAAGAGATTCTACACTTTTGTTATAACTTATCGCCAAAAGTCAAAGATTTTTGACGTGCAAAAATGAAACACGCCGGGCTTTTCCGGGAGAGAAAAACATGGTATAATGGGGACCTATGAAAGAGAACGATGGCAGGTCTGGTTACAAAGCAGCAGAAATGGATCCCGCAAATCATGCGGATGATATTGAGGTGGAACGATATGGACATCAAAAAAGTTGCAGTTCTGGGAGCCGGTGCGGTCGGCTCCTACGTGATCTGGGGGCTTTCGGCCCGCAGGGACATCGAGCTTGGCGTGGTGGCCGATGGCCCGCGCGGCGAGCGCCTGGCAAAAGAAGGCTGTGCCATCAACGGCAAAGTCTACCGTCCGGCGGTCTGGACGCCGCAGGAGGCGCATGACGCTGACCTTCTCATCGTTTGCCTGAAATACGGCGCATTGCCCGACGCACTGGACAGCATCAAAGGCGTCACCGGCCCCCATACCACCATCATGAGCCTGATGAACGGCGTGGACAGCGAGGACATCATTGCCTCTGCCGTGGGTGGGGAGCATCTGCTTTACTCCCTCATCAAAGTGGCGTCTCACAAGGAGGCGGACGGCTTCCATTTTGACCCGGCGACCACCGTTGGCATCATCTTCGGTGAGAAGGAGCCGCCCTGCGACAGCCCCCGCGTCAAGGCCGTGGAGGCCCTGTTCGGCGGCACAGAGCTGCACTTCCGGGCCACCGACTGCATCCAGGAAGAGATGTGGAGCAAGTTTCGCCTCAACGTCTGTAACAACCTGCCCCAGGCCATCCTCGGCGCAGGCGTAGGCTGCTACCGTGACAGCGTCCATATGAAGGCCATCAGCGACGGCCTCCGCCGTGAGCTGGAAGCCATTGCCGCAGCCAAAGGCATTGATATGCAGAAGGTGGATGCCGTGTCCGGCAAGGGCTGCGCCGTCAAGCCCTCGGCCCGCTACTCGACGCTGCAAGACCTCGACGCCGGACGCCATACCGAAATCGATATGTTCTCGGGTACGCTCATCCGGATGGGCAAAGAGCTGGGCATCCCGACGCCCTACAATGAGTTTGCTTATCACATGATAAAAGCGCTGGAAGAAAAGAACGACGGTAAGTTTGATTATACCGGCCAGAATCAGGAAATGACATGGGCAAAGTGACAGGAGAAATGCAGATGAATATTACGGTCTATCTGGGGGCCAATGAGGGCAGCGACCCGGCCCTGAAGCAGGCGGTGGAGGAACTGGGCCGCTGGATCGGCGAGAGCGGGAACGCGCTGGTCTACGGCGGCTCCCGCAGCGGCCTGATGGGGCGTCTGGCCCACAGCGTTCTGACGGCGGGCGGCGAAGTGACCGGCGTCGAGCCCCAGTTCTTCATCGACTCCGAAGTGCAGTATGACGGCCTGACCAGGCTCATCGTCACGCAGGACATGACCGAGCGCAAGACCAGGATGATAGAGCTGGGCGACGCCTTTATCGCGTTCCCCGGCGGCACCGGTACGCTGGAAGAGATCGCCGAGGTGATGTCCAAGGTCTCGCTGGGCCATCTGGACGCGCCCTGCATCCTCTACGACCTCGACGGCTACTACGCCGGCCTGAAAGCTCTGCTGGCCCACATGGTCGAGATGGGGCTGTCCAGCCCCGAGCGGCAGAGCGGCATTTATTTTGTAAAGAATCTGGACGAGATAAAGAGCATCCTGAAACGGGCATAAGAAAAGCGCTGGAAGCGGTGTAAAGGCTTCCAGCGCTTTTTGTTGTCTGCTTACATGGAGATGACGCCCAGCGCGTTTGCCACCGAGCTGATGAGGATGATGGCCGCGAAGATGGGGCAGAGGTACTTTATCATAAAGTTGAAGATGCGCTTGCGGCGGAAGGGCTTGCCGCACAGCGTGACCTCTTCCTCGATTTTCTCTACACCGATGACCCGGGACACCAGCAGGCAGGTGGTGATGGCTGCAATGGGCATCATAACCGAGTTGGTGAGGAAATCGAAGAAGTCAAGGAACTGCATCCCAAAGACCGTGAACCGGGCCAGCGGGCCGTAGCCCAGAGCCGACAGACTGCCCAGCACCAGCATGATGATGCCAATGAGGACGGTGGCCTGCTTACGCTCCCAGCCCAGCTCGTCCTCGAAGGTGGAGACAGCGCTTTCCGTCAGGGCGATGGAGCTGGTGACGGCGGCAAAGAGCACCAGCGTGAAGAAGAGGATGCCCACCACGGTGCCGAGGCCCATGCTCTCAAAGACCTTCGGGATGGTGATGAACATGAGGGCCGGACCGGCCTGCAGGGTGTCCGGGTCGCCGCCCGAGAAGGAGAAGACCGCCGGAATGATCATCAGGCCCGCCATGATGGCAATGGCCGTGTCGAAGATCTCCACGTTCTCGGTGGACTCCTCGATGGAGACATCCTTCTTCATGTAGGAGCCGAAGGTGACGAGGATGCCCATTGCGATGGAGAGGGAGTAGAACATCTGCCCCATGGCAGTCACGACGGTCATCCAGGAGAAGTTGGAGAGATTCGGCACGAGGAAATACTTTACGCCCTCCAGCGCACCCGGGCGGGTGACGGAGTAGCCCGCGATGATGACGGACAGCACCACGAGGATGGGCATCATCACCTTGGAGACCCGCTCCACGCCGTTGCGCACGCCTGCAAAGATGATGGCGAGGGTGAAGATGGTAAAGATGACAAAGCATATCTCCGCCGAAGCGCCGCTGGAAATGAAGGCCGAGAAGTAGCCGTCTGCGGCCAGCTCACTGCCGTGGCCGCTGATGTAGTCGGCCAGATACCGGATGACCCAGCCGCCGATGACCGAGTAATAAGGCACGATAAGGATGGGGATGATGGCGTTTATCCAGCCGCCGAAGGAGCGCCCGCCCTTGCGGACGGCGGCGAATGCGCCCACCGGGCTTTTCCTGGTCATCCGGCCCAGCGCCGTCTCGGCCACGATCATGGTGTAGCCGAAGGTGAAGGCGAGGATGATGTAGATGAGCAGGAAAATGCCGCCGCCGTACTTTGCTGCGAGGTAGGGAAAACGCCAGATATTGCCGAGGCCTACCGAAGCGCCTGCCGCCGAAAGGACAAAGCCGATCTTGCCCGAAAAGGCGCTTCGCTTGTGTTGATTTTGGTTCATTAGATTCTCCTCTTTTCACAAATTTGAATAAGTCCAGTGTAACACTGCCACAGGTGGGATTCAACAGATTTTCCGATAAAAACCGCGAAATGCATCGAAAGAATCGAACGGCATCATTAAAAAATAAGCACAGAGGCCCAGAGACCTCTGCGCATGAAGATGCAGATTCAGTCCACTACCGGCACATCCAGCCCGAATTCCAGCGGGCGGAAACGGGGGCAGACATTCTCCGTGATGCAGATGACCGACGCGGCCAGGCGGCTGCCGATCTCACAGGACTGAGCCAGATTCTTGCCGTAGGTCAGGCCGATGACCGTACCGGCAAAGAAGGCGTCGCCTGCGCCGGTGGTGTCGATGACGTCCACCTTCTTGGCGGGTACGACGCCACACTCGCCGGTGTGCTTGGCGTACACGGCACCCTGACCGCCCATGGTCACCACCATGCTGGTCATGTTGGCGCTGTGGACGTTCCGGGCCAGTACCTGAGCCATCTGGCTGGGGGCGAGATGCTCGTAGTCGTCCGAGAAGAGCAGACCGGCCTCCTGCTGGTTGCAGACGAAGCAGTCGATCTGCTGCAGATAGTCGCGGCGCTCCATGGCGATGCTCATATTGGAGACTGCGGCAAAGACCTTCTTGTTGTATTTCCTGGCATAGCGGAGCACCTGCTTGACCGTGTCTTTCTCGAGATCCAGCTCGATGGCGATGGCGTCGCAGTCCTTGAAGATCTCGTCGCCCTTCTCCTCCAGCAGGGTGGTCAGCGGGGTGGTGTCAGGGCGCTTGGAGATGGCAGCATGAACGTCGCCGTCGTTGTCAAAGATGGCCAGCCATGTCCCCATGCCATCGGGGACCTTCTGGATGTACCTGGTGTTGACCTTGTGGTTGTCCAGTTTATCGATGACGTCCTGGCCCATGCCGGTGTCGTCCACCAGACCCACGAAGGTGGGGCGCAGCTCCACATTGGCGATGTCCTCCGCCACGTTCCGGCTCACACCGCCATGCACCTGTTCAATGCGGCCGGCGTTCCGTCCGCCGGGGATGTAGGTGGAGAGGGGATAGCCCTTGATGTCTACGAAAACTGCGCCGATGACTACGATTCCCATATTTGAAATTCCTTTCCTGAATAAGAACTCTCTTTGACTTCTATCCTATTTACGCTTCTTCTGCCTTTTGCGCCCGAATATCGTCGCCCATAAAGAGGAAGGGAACAAAAGAGGAGAGGCGGCTGGAGATTTTTTCGGTGTAGAGCTTTTCCAGCAGAGCGCCGTCGGTGATGTTGGTGGTGACGATGGTGGGCAGTTTCGCGCCCAGACGGTTGTTCAGCAGGCTGTAAAGGGTGCTGATGAGGAAGCTGGAGTTGAACTCGGAACCCAGGTCGTCGAGGATAAGCAGGTCGGCCCCGGCGGCGGTGCGCAGGAGCATCTCTTCCTCCCCGGCGGGGTCGGAGCCGAAGTGCAGGGCCTCGAGCTTCGAGAAGAAGTCGGGGCTGGACACATAGATGACGTCGAAGCCTTTTTCCAGCACCTCTCCGGCAATGGCCAGAGCGGCATGGGTCTTGCCCAGACCGGCGTTGCCGAGGAGCATCAGGCTCTCGCTGGTGGTATCGAATTCGTCGGCGTAGCCGCGCAGGTCGTCCAGAAGGGTGGACATATAACTCCGCACCGGCTCGCCGAGGGAGGCGTCCATCCGGGCAGGGTAGTAGCGCAGCTCCATGGTATCGAAGCTGGAAATGGAGAGGCTGGACAGAGCCTCAATCTCCGACCGGCGGAGCTGCTGCATCACCTTGTGGACGCAGCTGCAGGTGCGTCCGTCCACAATGCCGGTGTCTTCGCAGAGTCTGCAGGTGAAGTGCGGCTCCAGTGCGTCGGCGGGACGGCCGCTGGAGGCCAGCAGGTCGGCCAGCTTTTTGCGGGCATCGGTGAGGGCCGCAGCGGCATCGGTGCGGTCCTTGCCCGCCGCACCGGCCAGTGCGCAGCGGATGCCCCGCACCCGCACCTCTTCTTCGGCGTGGCGCAGCCCGGGGACAGCAGCCTCGGCCTCAGCGCGGGCGTCCTCCGCCTTGGCCCGTGCGGTCTGACGACGGCGGGCGACGGTGCGCAGGGCTTCCTGATACAGTTCGTTTTTGGTACGCATAGTGTCTCCTTATGCCGGGGGTCACTCGGACTTTTTCTTGAGGGTGCGGCGGCGGGCAGCGTTCTTGAGGAAGTCGTTGCCGCTGGGGGTCTCGCGGTCTACCCGGATGTTCCGGCTGGCGCCGGCAGCGGCCACCGGAGTGCGCACATCGTGGATATTGCGCAGACCCTTGGCGTTCCAGGTCTTGAGGATGCTGTTCCAGTACCACAGGTCACGCTTCGGCCCGGCCTGCACAGCGGCCTCCTGCACCATGGCATCGTCGTAGCCGTAGACCTCATACCACCGGGCGATGGCTTTCCGCCCGCCGAGGGTGAGCTCGCTGTCCGGGATGCCCAGCAGGGAAGCAACATACTGTTCCCGGGTCTGGCGGAGGGCCAGCAGCTTGAGGTGGGCGTCGGCCTGTTCGCCGGTCTCCACGCCCTCGGCCCGCCAGACTTTCAGCTCGTGGAGGACGGCGGCCATCGTCCGCTTGCCCCGGCTGGCCACATAGGCCACGCAGAGCATGACGGTCTCGGGGGCAAAGCCCTCCTGTACGTAGAGGTTGACCAGCTTTTCCATCTCGCTGTGAGTCAGCGGGCGGGCAAAGCCGGTCTGAGCGCAGTCGATGAGGCTCGAGATCATGGGGTCGGTGCGGCTTGCGGCGGCGATCTCCGCCCAGGTCATGGGGGCAGGAGCGGATGGCTCTGCTCCCGGCGCGGCGTTCTCGTCGTAGCGCTCGAGAAGCCCCGCACCGGCCCAGAAGGAGAGGGCGCTTTCGGCAGAGATGCGGCTGCGCAGTTTAAGGTCGGCACAAATTTTTTCGGGGTCGGTGACGCCGGTGGCCAGCACATACAGCGCTACCCGGACGTTGTATTCCTCGGCGATGCCCAGCTTGGAAAAGATGAGCTGCGGCACCGGGATGGTGTCGCCCTTGAGCTCTTTGAGACGGTATATCATTTGCTTTCCCCGCTTTCTGCGTCCTCGTCCTTCGGCGGCGGTGACCAGGGCTCACAGTCCAGGATGGAGGGCCGCTGCTTCCAGAGCGCCAGGTCAGCGCTGTAGGCAGAGGACAGATACTCTGCCGCTGCGGCCCGGCCCTCGTCCGTCAGCGGAAAGACCATCTGCCGGCGCAGGGCGGGGTCGGTGCGGTCCAGCGCCCAGGGGTCGGGCCAGATGTCCACCGTGAGGATGGCTTCCTCTTTCTGTGCGCCTTCGCCGCCGTCCGGGTCAGGCACGCTGCGCTTGCCGGGCGAGAGCAGATAGCGCATCCCGTCTTCGTTGCCGCTGTATTGATTCTTGCACTTGAAATAGTGCAGAAGGGGTACAAAAATCATGACGTCCCTCTCAGTTTTAGACTTGCTGAAATGATAAAAGCGCCAATTCTTGACGAATCAGCGCTCTTTTTGTGGAGCAGGATACGGGACTCGAACCCGCCGCCTACTGCTTGGGAAGCAGTCGCTCTACCGGATGAGCTAACCCTGCGTTTACTCATTTATTGTAGCAAAGGACACGGGTTTTGTCAACCGCTTTTTGGCTCGATTTTGGTCGGTAGCAATTCAACTTTTTAATGCAACAGCAACAGCGTTGAATTGCATATCGCAAAGATGCCGTTTCGACAGGCACTATTTTTGAAAATTGCGATAAACAAAAAGACCACCGTTCTGCCCGCAGGAAATAAGGGCAGGACGGTGGTCTTTTGAACGGACTGTGACTTACAGCTCAGCCAGAGCGCGCTTGAGGTTCTGTGCGATCTGGTCAGGGCAACTGGTGGGGCGGGGGCCGCAGGTGGTGCCTTCCATGCGGGCGATGGCGTCCTCAGCCTTCATGCCCTTGAGCAGGCGGCTGATGCCCTTCAGGTTGCCGTTGCAGCCGCCGATGACCTCGATGGACTCGATGGTGTGGTCATCGTTCAGCACGATGTGGGTCTCCTTGGAGCAGGTACCCTTGTTGGGGTAGCTGAAAGACTTGCTCATATTCAAACTTCCTCTCTTTATATCCGACTGACAGGCGAGCGGACTCGCATAGCATTTTTATTATATACTTGTCAGACGAGGAAGTCAATGTGACCCGGTCACAGAGCGCCGCCCCGGCGCTTGCGGGCCAGTGCCTCGATGCGCGCGATCTGGTCGTCCTCGGTGACGCAGGCACCCACCGGGTGGGGTTTGCCGTGGTTCGCGCCGTGGAAGTCGCTGCCGCCGGTGACGATGAGGTCATGCTTCTTGCAGAGCTCAGCGCACTCGGCCATATCCTCGGGGCTGTTGCGGGGGTGATGCACCTCGATGCCGTCGATGGCCCCTTCAGCCACCAGCTCCCGCAGCAGAGGCATACTCTTGTACACCGTCGGGTGGGCGAACACCACCACGGCCCCAGCGGCCTTTGCCGTGGCCAGCACCTCCCGCACCGGAGGGTAAGTGGGGGAGTGGAGGCACTTGCCCCGCGGCTCCCAGCCGAACAACTCGTGATAAAGCCCGGTGTAGATGCCGTCGCACAGGCCCAGCTGCTGCAGCGCCTGCATGATGCCGCTCTTGAAAAGGACGCCGCTGTCCTGCGCGTATTCCAGCGCCTGCTCGGTGCGGAACTGGGGGTACAGCGCCTCGATCTCCCGGCAGCTCTGCAGAGCGCACTCGTTGCGGCGCTGGCGCATGATGTCGCAGTGCCGGCGCAGGGCAGGGCAGTCGAGGTCGGGCCAGAAGGTCAGCAGATGGACGCGGTGGCTGCGCTCGAAGTCGTAGCCGGTGAGCTCGGCGGCGGGGATGAGCCGCACGCCGTCCTGCACCGGGTGGTCGTAGGCGTACTGGGCGCTGAGGGTGGTGTCGTGGTCAGAAAGGGCCAGAGCGCTCAGCCCCAGCCGCGCTGCCATCAGGGGCAGGCGGTGGATGGGAACAGAGCCGTCAGAACAGGTGGAATGAGTATGAAGGTCGCCAGCCATAAGTTACTTTCCCTCGATTTTTACAGATTTCTGCGCCTAGTGTACCACAAAAATCATCGGGGAACAAGGGAGCCTTACACGGCTTTGCCGCCCACCGTGAGCGTGGAAGAACGGATGTGGTGGGTGAGAACGACTTCGGTATCCTCGCCGCCCATGGCCAGCAGTTCGTCCACCGAGAGGGTGGTGGAGCAGAGGATGGTCTGGAAGGTGATGGTGTCGATGCCCTCAGCCCGCAGCTGACGCAGGGTGGCCAGCGAGGCCCGGAGGGAAGCCGTGAACCGTCCGACGCGGAGGGAGAGGACGTTGTTGCCCCGGATGCTCGTGTAGGAGATGCGCTGGCCGTCCTTGTCGGTGACGACGAGGCCCGGGAAGACCGACTCCTGCACAGAGGCGTCCGCAGAGCCGCCGCCGGAAGAGGAGGGAACCGCAGGGACAGGGTCGGTGGGGAGGGTGATGTCGTTGCCCTCAGGGTCGTAGCGGGTGATGGAGCTGCCCTCAGCAAGGCCGGAGAACTCCTGCTCGATGCCGTTAGCGCCGATGGCCACGTTGTCTTTTCCGGCGGTGGCCGTAATGGTCACTTTGCCCTCGAGGGTGATGTCGGCATCTGCATCGCTTTCGCAGCCAGCACCGATGCCGGCGCCGCCAATAACGATTTTTTCCCCTTCATCTGTACCGCCGCCGACCACATTGATGGTGGGACTGCCGTTCTCATTGCTCTTGATGGTGATTTGATTGCCATTGTTATCGCTGTTGTTTTCAGCGCCAGCACCGCCGCCTATGGCCGCGCCGCCTGCGCCTCCGGTAGCGTTGACCTTGGTGTTGCCCTCGATGGTCACATTGCTGAGACCATAAATACCACCGCCGATGCCTGCGCCATAAGCGCCGCCCTGCACATTGTCGATTTTGGCATTATCCTTGATGACCACGTTGCCGTTGCCGATTTTATCGGGGGAACTAAATGCGCCGCCGCCGATGCCTGCCGCACCGTAGCCGCCGGTCGCATTCTCGATTTTTGCATTGCCGGAGATGGTCACATTGCCATCGCTGCCATTGCCGCCGCCAATGCCTGCACCGTACTTCGTGCTAGATGCATTTTTAATAACAGCGTCGCCGGTTATCGTAACGGTCGCACCGTTATAATAACCACCGCCGATGCCCGCAGCGCCATCACTGCCTGCGGCAGTGATGGTGCCGCCGCTGATGGTCACATTGCCGCTGCCGTTGCAGCCGCCGCCGATGCCAGCGCCTAAATAACCGCCGGTTGCATTGATCTCGCCGCCGGTGATCTCTACCGTGCCGGTGCCGTAGGAACCACTGCCAATGCCTGCGCCCCAATCGTCACTGGTGGCCGTGATATTGCCGCCAGTGATTTTCACCTGAGCGTCATTGCTGCCAGCGCTGCCGATGCCAGCGCCTTTGAATCCACCGGCAGCCTCCAGACTGCCGTTATTATCTTTGTCCTGAATGGTCAGTTCGCCGCTGGTGTCAGTCTTGTTGTGCTCCAACCCGGCATGGCCAGCGCCGCTCTTCAGCTCGTTGTCGCCATCCAGCTCAATGGTGGTGTCACCTTTGCCGGTAACACTCACAGCGGCTTCGCTCCGGCTGCTGGCGTCAATATTCACATCTTTGAGCGTGACCTCAACCTTATCGTCCTTATCTTTGGCGTCGATGGTCACGGTGTGGGAAGAAGCGCCTTCCTCACGATTTGTGATGATGGTGTCCGGGTCATTTTCGGTGGTATTCTCGTTCTGGGTGACATTGTTGCCGCTCTCGCCCGCCGAAATCGTAATGTCACCATCTTCGATGTACCATGTCCCTGCAAAGGCCGGGGCGGTAAAGGTGGTGAGCATTGCGGCGGTCAGAACAAGCGCCGCTGCCCGCTGAGGGGCCGGACGGGGTGAATTGTTACCCCCCCCCGTATTAAGGGGCCGACCCAGAACACGCATCGCAAGTTTACGATAAGAGAGCATACAAAAACCTCCTTTGGATGTTGAAAAAATATGGACTTTCGACTGATACAATTATAGCACTTCTGGGGAAGTAAGCAAGCAAACCTGCGTGAAATGCTGCTTTTTGCGCGTGAATGACAAAAAAACTATGAAAAACGCCGGGTTTTGCTTTTCTGCACAAGGCATGGTATACTGAAAAAGAAAAACCCGCCGACCCGGCGGGAAAAAGGAGAAACGGAAACATGAAAACGAAATTTGGCATCGTGGGCTGTGGTTTCCTCGGCAATATCGTGGCCGATGCGTGGAAGAAGGGCCTGCTGGAAGACTACGAGCTGGTGGGTGTCACCAGCCGCACCTTCGCTTCGGCAGAGAAGACGGCGGCAAGCGTGGGTCGTGCGGCCTGCGCGGACGTGGATGCTCTGCTGGCGCTGGAGCCGGAGTACATCGTGGAAGCCGCTTCGGTGGAAGCGGTGCGCGCAATGGCCGTTCCGGTGCTGCGCCGGGGCGTGAACCTCGTGGTGCTGTCCATCGGTGCATTCGCCGACCTCGCGTTTTATGAAGAGGTCAAGCAGGCGGCCCGGGAGGGCGGAGCAAAGGTGCATCTGGCCAGCGGCGCCATCGGCGGCTTCGATGTGCTGCAGACCGTCACCCTCATGGCTGAGGCCCTGAAGCTGGACGAGAAGGCCGGCATCGAGACTCACACCGGTGCGAAGGGCTTCCGCAACACCCCCGTCTGGGCCGACCATCTGCTGACCGACACCGAGAAGACTACCGTCTTCACCGGCAGCGCCAAGGAAGCCATCGCAACCTTCCCGCGCCGGGTCAACGTCGCTGTGGCCACCTCGCTGGCCACCACCGGCCCCGACATCACCGGCGTGACCATGCACTCCGTACCCGGCTGGGTGGGCGACGACCACTGCATCACTGCCGAGATCGAGGGCGTGAAGGCCGTGGTGGACATCTGCTCGTCCACCAGCGCCATCGCCGGTTGGAGCGCCGTGGCGCTTCTGCGCAACCTCGCCTCGCCAGTCTGCTTCTTTTAAAAAGGAGGGAGTCTCATGTTCAAGAAACTGGTAGCCATCGAGCCGGTCAGCCTCATCCCCACAGCAGAGGAAGCGCTGCATCAGTACGCCGAACAGGTCGAGCTTTACCGCGATATTCCCGCCGACGACGAAGAAATCGTTCGCCGCATCGGAGACGCCGACGCGGCGCTGTTGAGCTATACCTCCTGCATGGGCAAAAACGTCATCGAGCGCTGCCCGAACCTGCGCTACATCGGGATGTGCTGCAGCCTCTACTCGGAGGAAAGCGCCAATGTGGACATCGCCTTTGCCCGGGAAAAGGGCATCAAGGTGCTGGGCATCCGGGACTACGGCGACCGCGGCGTGGTGGAGTACGTTCTCCACGAGCTGACCGGTTTGCTCCACGGCTTCGGGATGCCGATGCTCCACGACGAGCCCGTGGAAATTTACGGCCTCAAGGTGGGTATCGTGGGTCTGGGCGTTTCGGGCCGGATGATCGCCGATGCACTGACCTTCCTCGGCGCGGACATCTCCTACTACAGCCGCAGCCATAAGCCCGACGCCGAGGCCGCAGGCATGAAGTATAAGCCGTTGGACGCTCTGCTCCGGGAGAGCGAAGTGGTCTTTACCTGTTTGAACAAGAATGTTCTGCTCTTGGGCGAGCCGGAGTTTGAGGCGCTGGGGGAGGGGAAAGTCCTTTTCAATACCTCCATCGGCCCCGGCTTTGACTCCGCCGCGCTGGAAAAGTGGCTGGATAAGCCCGGCACCCACTTCTTCTGTGATACCTACGCCGCCGCAGGCCCCGTCAGCGAGGGCTTCTTCCGGCGGCCCAATGTCCACAGCCCGGGTGTCTCGGCAGGCCGCACCAGGCAGGCTTTCGTTCTACTGAGCAAGAAGGTGCTGGCAAACATCGAGACGGCGCTGGGAGAATAAGCTATAACTTTTGAAAAGCCGCTGCATGGGAGACTGTGCGGCGGCAGACGACAACCCCATGAAGCTCATGAGCATTGCCATGAAGCCCCTGTGCGCTCCGCCGTTTCCGCTGGACTACATCGAGGAAATGACCGCCTTGATGGGTGGCGATGGACGGATGCGATAAGCCGCAGCCAAAAACGAAAAGGTCGCTGTGCCGGAGAAGTGCTCTGCGGCACAGATGGAAAACTGGAAGAAACTGTGCCGGAGAAGGTATGAAAAAGTACAAAGATAGGGGAGAGTGCTTCGATGGACTATATCAGAGTTACCAAAGAAAACATCGACAGGGAACACATCTGTTGTGCCATGTCCGGCAAACAGAGCCTTGCCAAGAAAGAATGGCTCAAGCAGCGCTTTGAGGAGGGACTTGTTTTTTACCGCAGTGCAGAGCGCGGCAAATGCTTTATCGAGTACATCCCGGCAGAAAACGCATGGGTACCCATTGATGCAGCAGGCTGGCTTTATATCAACTGTCTGTGGGTTTCCGGTTCTTTGAAAGGTCACGGCTATTCCAGCGATCTGCTGGAAGAATGTCTTCGGGATGCCAAGGCGCAGGGCAAAAACGGCGCTTGCATTCTGTGTGCCGAGGGACGCAAACGGGAATTTCTCGCTGACCCCAAGTTTTTGACCCATAAGGGATTCAAGGTCTCAGACATCTCCGATTGCGGCATCAACCTCATGTATCTGCCCCTTGCAGAGAATGCCCCGCCGCCAAAATTCAAGGACTGTGCCAAGCATCCCAAGGTGGAGGAAAACGGCTTTGTCCTCTACTATACCGACCAGTGCCCCTACACCTATTATTGGGTGCCAAAGGTGCAGGAGGCTGCAAAGGAACATGGAATCCCGTTCAAAGCCGTTCACATCACCGAAAAAGAGACGGCCCAGAATGTGCCTGCACCTGTCACAACCTATGCTTTGTTCCAGAATGGTCGGTTCCTGACCCAGAGCATCCAGTCGGACAAGAAATTTTTGAAATTGGCGGCAGAATAATTGAATCAGGCCAGACGCCAGACGCTCAGACGCAGTGCAGCCCATAGAATTGGGGTGCGCTGCGTTTTTTGGAGGACTTTATATGGAAGAAATTGTTGTATATGTTCACGGAAAGGGCGGTTCGGCACAAGAGGCCGAGCATTATAAAGCCCTATTCCCTAATTGTGAAGTAATTGGTTTCGACTACCACGCACAATCTCCATGGGAAGCCACGGAGGAATTTTCCGGATTTTTTACGGCAGTGCGGAAACGCTGCGGGAAGCTCACACTGGTGGCAAATAGCATTGGTGCGTTTTTATCTTTGTCCTCGTTGAATGAGAAATTGGTGGATACCGCTTATTTTATTTCTCCAGTAGTCGATATGGAGCAACTGATTTGCAACATGATGCAATGGGCTGACGTCTCCGAAGCAGAACTTGCAGAGAAACTGGAAATTTCCACAACATTTGGAGAAACACTGTCGTGGAAATATCTCTGCTATGTCCGAGAGCATCCGGTTTCATGGAAAATCCCTACCCGCATCTTGTATGGGGAAAAGGATGCTCTGACCTCCATGGAAACCATAAAAGCCTTTGCGGAAAAGAACAACGCAGAGCTGACCGTTATGCCGGGCGGAGAGCATTGGTTTCATACGAAAGAGCAGATGCAATTTTTAGATAACTGGATAAAGAATAGGAGACCCTGCAATGAAACAGAAAATAAGGACGGCCTTGCTTCTCCTGCTTATAGTTCTGAGAACCGGGCTGGTGCTGATGGCTTGAGGCACCAAAAGTCTTGCTGACAGCAGCACAGGAGGCTCGGATCCTTACGGACTGAATGTTGAAAGCATGACAGGAACAGACAGCTGCCAGATGGAACTGCAGGAGAGTGAAGTACTGCTATCCGTGCCCATCTACCGGTGGCTGCGAAAGCAAGGCGTTGCCCGTTTTTCGGCTTTGTAATGGCAGCATTATAGGAGCTCCGATGTGCGATATTGCGCCAGCTTCCCATTATGGGAGGCTGGTATTTTTGCGCTTTTGCTGTATCAACCTACGATGGTGCAGAAATTTCCACTCAAAAGGGGCATAAAAGCGATGCGCTTGCCCTGCTTGCTACAATGGTGTTGGTTCTGAGAAGTTCACAGCCAGTGAGCTATACAGATGCCCAAACCTAAGCTACAATGAAGATGTGCTGAGAGAACGATGCATTGCTTGAGCTGAACGCTCGTACGCGCAAACTGTTCTCCGCCATCTCCATTGCAGCGTTCGATTGACGCAGGTTGAGTTATCGGCAGATAGAAATGTTGCCGTACATTCGTGTCACAAAGCAAGCTGAATCGGTAATGGGCATAGGCGGAACCGGCATTAAAGGAGGTCAGAAAAATGGAAGCTGCTGTTATTACCGCCGTCGGTATCGATGTGTCTAAGAGCAAAAGCACAGTTGCGGTACGGAGACCCGGAGGCGAAATCGTACTTCGGCCTTTCGAGGTCCACCACACGAACAGTGACTTGAAAAAGCTGGCATCCACACTCAAAAAACTGGGAGGTGATATCCGTATTGTAATGGAACATACCAGTACGTACTGGAGACCGATCACACTGACATTGAAGGAAGAGGGCTTTTTTGTTTCCGTTGTCAATGCGATGCTGACCCACGATTTTAGTGATAATACGATCCGAAAGCTAAAGACGGACCGAGCGGATGCTCTTAAAATCGCAAACTATGCGCTCACCTTTTGGGATACACTCCCCCCGTTCAACAATGAAGAAGAAACCAGGCTGCTTCTTAAAATGCAATCCAGAGCAAATGAGCGAATCACTGCGACTGCAACAGCGTTGCGGAACGGTCTGATTGCACTGGCTGACCAAACATTTCCCGGGGTAGCGTAGCCTATAAAACGTTCAATGCGGGATTTATCGATCGTAAAAATCTGTTCCAGAAGAATCATGGACGGTTCTTCAAAAGCCGGGTTGGAATCCACCAGCACATGGGTGGGCTGTTTTTTCTTCTTTGAAATACCAAACGAACATTGCCGGCATATCCAAGATACGTTTTACCCGCCCTGCAATTTCCCTTATAATAGCACCGCAGTCTTGAAACAGCTGCAACATTCCCATATCACAAAGGAGGCTTTCCGGTATGGGACAACGGCAAAGTGAGATCATCAAAAATCACATGGAAGTCTACTGGCACGACTATGCGTCGGCCAGCAAGGGCGTTCCCATTACCGAGGCGGGGCTTGTGGAAAAAGCCTCCGTCATTGGACGCACCGGGCTGATGCTGCTGGAATGCGGCACCGGCGCATGGCGTGTCCGAAGCTCCATGAACACCCTTTCGCGGGAGCTGGGAGTCACAACAACAGCGGACATCGGCCTGTTGTCCATTGAGTTCACCTGCTTTGACGGTGACCAGTGTTATACCCAGTCACTCTGTCTGACAAATACGGGCGTGAATACCTCCCGACTGAACCGGCTGGAGCATTTCGTCAACGACTTCGACCGGGAAGGAAAATTTATGACCGGCGAAGAACTGCACAGCCATCTCGATGAGATCGAGCGCATCCACGGCTTGTATTCGCCCATCGCACTGGGCTTTGCAGCTGCACTGGCCTGCGGCTGCTTCACCTTTCTGCTGGGCGGCGGCATTGTAGAAATGCTGTGTGCCTTCTGCGGTGCAGGCATCGGCAACTTTGTACGGTGCAAGCTGACAAAACACCATTTCACCCTGTTTCTGGGCATTACGGCGTCGGTCTGTTCAGCAAGCCTCGTGTATGCCATCCTGCTGAAGCTGGCAGAGGTGCTGTTTGCCGTATCGGCGCAGCACGAGGCGGGGTATATCTGCTCCATGCTCTTCATCATTCCGGGCTTTCCGTTCATTACCAGCGGCATCGACCTTGCCAAGCTGGATATGCGCTCCGGGCTGGAACGTCTGGCCTACGCCGTCCTCATCATTCTGGTGGCAACCATGACAGCTTGGATCATGGCACTGCTGCTGCATTTGCAGCCGGTGCAGTTCCCTGCCCTGAGCCTGACGCTCCCGGAAGAGATCGTGTTCCGGCTGCTGGCAAGTTTTGGCGGTGTGTTCGGCTTTTCACTCATGTTCAACAGTCCCCGGAACCTGGCAGTCTGCGCCGCCCTTATCGGTGCGGTAACGAACACGTTCCGACTGGAGCTGGTGAGCCTTGCGGGCTTTCCGCCCGCTGTTGCAGCGTTTCTGGGCGCACTGCTGTCCGGACTGCTGGCCTCCTGCCTGAAGAGCGCCGCCGGTTATCCCCGCATCTCCGTCACCGTGCCGTCCATCGTTATCATGGTACCGGGACTGTATTTCTACCGTGCCATCTATAATCTGGGCATCCTGTCTCTGATGGACTCCGCCACATGGTTTGCAGATGCCATTCTCATCATCGTGGCACTGCCGTTAGGGTTGATCTTCGCCCGTATTGTCACTGACAAGACTTTCCGTTATTGCACCTGATGTGCAGCATTTCCATTCTCCCATATAAGGCAAAACGCAGCGAATCTTTTAACGGTTCGCTGCGTTTTGTTTTGCTGTGATGCACTTATAAAAGGAGTTCGTTTACAGGGCATTTACTCCCCGTAAACGATCTTGGTAGCAGTTTCCACGTGGCGTTCCAGCCGGTCGGCAAAGTGTTCCAGCGGCAGAAAAACGCCAAGTTCATCGTAGCGAGTTCCGCCGTCCTTGAGCGTATCCTGTCCATAGTAGACCACGGAACGGGGCAGTGCGTGCTGCAGCTTCATCTGGATATCCCAGACGGTGGAGTAGGCCTCCGCTTCCGTTACCTTCTGCTTCACGGTGTCCGGCAGTTCGTAGATCAGCAGCAGCCCCAAATGCTGGTTGTAGTGGTACTCCACCACATCCATCGAGCCTTCGTCGTAGCCGTGATACTTGCAGTAGCCGCTGGCAAGGTACATTTTTACCTTTTCCTGCTTCTGGAACACCCGGATGAACCGGTCGTATACTTTGCTGCTCACGGCAAATTTGTTGTTCGGCAAAAGAACGCCGGCATCATCCGTCAGGATTACCGGGTTCGGCTGACCATCGGCGTTGAATTTAAACGGGATCAGGGCAGCGTTCCGTAGCAGGTCAAACATACTGTGCTGGCAGATCGCCATCAGAAAGGCAGACAGATCCTTGTTCTCGTAGGCATTGAACAGCGCTGCGGCAAACTGCTGTGCACTCATGGTCGGCGCATCCAGTACGTCTGCCATGTCCAGCGAGTCGTTGAAGGTATCCATCAAGCGTCGGCAGGCTTCTGGATTTTTCAGGATCTCCCCGAACAGTGCCTCTGCCTTTTCTTCTCTTGAAAATATCGTTGCCATCAAAAAGACCCTCTTTCTGTTTATTTCCAACTACTATTATAGATTCATAATGCCCCGCTGTGAAATACTGCTTTCATATTGCTGCTATATGCAGAACACTTTTTACACATTTTCCAAGTGCCCGTATAATGAACACTGCAATCATGAAATTGCACGAGGGAAATGATGGCCAGTGGTTCAGCCCGCTGCGCAAAGCTCTGAGTGCCTTTGTCACCTCCACACAGGAGCATGTCACCGGCAAGGTGCGTCTGGAACTGTACAAGGGCAACCTCATCAATGCAGGGGTCTGGTCGCCGTTCTCTCTGTATCGTGAGGACATCGCCACCTTTGCCGCAGGCGGCGACTACAAGCAGAGCGATGCCACCGGTTTCATCAGCATCTATGGTCTGCCCACCAAGGTGCAGGCTATCGTAAACAGCGAAAAAGAAGGGGAATGAAGTAGCTTATAGCAGTTTGTGCTTTTAATGCACAAGCATCGCTTGCTACAATGGTGTTGGTTCTGAGAAGTTCACAGCCAGTGAGCTATACAGATGCCCAAACCTAAGCTACAATGAAGATGTGCTGAGAGAACGATGCATTGCTTGAGCTGAACGCTCGTACGCGCAAACTGTTCTCCGCCATCTCCATTGCAGCGTTCGATTGACGCAGGTTGAGTTATCGGCAGATAGAAATATTGCCGTACATTCGTGTCACAAAGCAAGCGGGCTTTTTTGTTTCCATTGTCAATGCGATGCTGATCAGAAGGAGGCCAAACCATGAGCGTCAAGTACACTACCCCTGCCCAGCACAAGAGCAATCTCCGCAATGTGTACGGCACCTTTGCCATTGAGGGTATGACCATCAGCAAAGATACACGCAGCAACCTTGACCGCATTGGCAGCGGTCAAGCCAGCTATCAGCAAATCGTGAATGAACTGCGTGCAAAGTACGTGAAGAAGGGCTGATTATCTTGTGATAGCAGAAAAGCCGAGTGTGGCACGTTCCATCTCGAAAGTGATCGGTGCATACAAACATGAGGACGGGTATCTGGAGGGTGGGGATTGCGTGGTGAGCTGGTGTCTGGGGCATCTGGCAGAGTATGCAGCCCCGGAGTATTACGATGAACGCTATAAAAGCTGGCGGTTTGATGATCTTCCGATTCTCCCGGAAGAATGGAAATTGTTGGTTTCGGAAGATAAGAAAGCGCATTTCAATATCCTGCGAAAGCTCCTCCGAAGCAAAGATTTTGATTATGTGGTAAATGCCTGCGATGCAGGATAGTGCGGTTGGGTGACTCAAGAGAAAGAAAAAAGAGACCTCATCTCGTCAAAAAACTAAATCATAAAAGCATCAAAGAGGGCATTCAAATGAAACAAAATCGAATTTTTGACCAGAATAGTTCTCAAAAAGCACGTTCTTGGCACTATAATATGGACACCAACCGAGCGGAAGCCCAGTTCGCTGATGGCTCTGCCATTGCCATTGACTGCCTTGCCATCGAGGACGAATACGGCAATACCCCGGCACAGCGAGCTGAACTTGATTGGCTACTATACAACAAGCCCTTGGAGTGCGTCCAGCTTGTGCTGAGTGGTGAGATTGAGCATTATCTCTCACTTGGCTGTGACCATGGCAAACTGAAAGACTAACCTCTAAATAGGCCAAACAACCCGCTACTTGCAGTCGCTGCAAATGGCGGGTTGTTTGCTTATTTTAAGTTTTTCCTTTGCTCATAGTAGTGCAAAATCAATGTAGTGCAAAATCAATGGCCCAACGGTCAAAGAAATCACAAATATCAGGCAAATCTACTGGTTTCTTATAAATGTCATTCTAAAATTCAATGGATTTTGCTATTTCTAGCACTTGTTTTTTCGACACGAAAGTCGATTTAACCCTATATTTTATGTATCTCTCGATGATTTCAAGTTTGCCATTTTGGGGGCTTGATTATTGAGAAAATTCTAAATTCCAAAAAGGTCTATCATTTTCATCAATCGCATCGTTATTGAGAATAAGCACTGCACCACCACTTAACAGAGGAGGCAGCTGTAAATAGCTTATATTATTTATTGAGAAAATGAAACGCTATTGCAACAGTTGAATACTGTATATTTTATCAAATTGATACGGATCTGATAGCAACACCTTACCGTTTGATATCACAAGAATGCTTTCGCCTTCTTTAAGATACGACAACTGAAGATTTCCTTTCAAGTAGTTTGATACGCCATAAATTATATAATTGTCATCCGTATCATATAATTGATTTTTTGCAGTCGCATAAATACAATTGTTCTTCAGGTCAACTTCTTCAATTATAAGTTCCGATTTTTTTCTTCCGAATGTATTCGATTGAAATAGAATGCAGAGAACCACTGCCACAAATGCTATGCCAACCATAATCTTCCGTTTGCATTTCATTTTATCAACCTCTGTATGAAAGGAACAGCGTATAAAGCGATTGTGTTATTCTCAATGCCCCTGTATAAGAAGTTGGATATGAAGAACCATCAATTGTGCTTCCATCTTTATGGATTCCGATAGCTACATACCCAGCTCCAGAAATATATTCTACAAGAGGACCACCACTAAAGCCACCTGTCAAATCCCAATCGCCCTTGAGATATTTTGAAGTCTGACTTCTAATATACCCAGAAGATTTACACATCCGATATCTCGCATCGGCACCATTTATTTGGCTCGGATAGCCATAAGCATACACCAACTGTGATGATGAATAATTGCTAGACTGCCAATGTAACCCAAGCCATCCCGTTTTCGTTCCTAAATTATTCTTGAGCGTAATAATCGCCCAATCCTCCGAACTTGTTCCAGCAAGATAAGAATCACTAACAATCATCGAACTTGCCGATACATTTTCGCTTCCAAAAGGTTTACTATTATCAGATCGAGCAGGTGCGACATTTACCGACTTAACGTAGGCTTTTTCCTTTATACTGTATAGATTATGTGCTGCTGTTGCAAGTGCATTAGGCCCAATCATAAATCCAGAACCATAATTTGTCCCTCCATTATTGGTCGTTATCTGTAGGCATACCGTACTACAATATGGTGTTGCCGTTGGATTATCAACAACAGTGATATCATTGCTTCCGATAATCGCATACAGATCGGATAGATCAATATCCGAAATCTTTCCATTTGGAAAATAGCCTGCAGTTGTCTCTCCATCCGTGAAGGAATTGGTTTCAACTATAATTTCCTCTATAGATTCTTCTTTTGTATCAAAATCGTATCTATGGTATCTCTCGATATGAGATTTGCTTCCATCACTTTGATTATCTGCAAAAGCAGTCAGCCCAGAGTTAAGCTCCATTGAAGAAAGAGCCACAATCCCACTTGCTTTCAAAAAAATTCTACGAGATATTTTTTCACTAGCTATTTTAATTTTCCTTCTTTACTTTTAGAGTATACACAAGATTTCTTATACATCAGTTGCTCTGCATTGGAAACACCTCCGTAAAATTTTTCATACGTTAGAGCCATCCTTATTTTAGATTTCAACTTTTACTTTCGCAAAAAAATAAATACCACTGATTTTTTATCCAATAGCCGTGCTAAGATTTATCTCTATGGGATTCAACACATGCGTCTGCTGGCACAACCAAGCCCAATTGTTCACTGTAGTAGTAAACAAGTCGTCATAGTTGTTGTCATATGCAAAATCAAATGTGTCATGAACGGTAATCAAGTAATACATTATAGAATTACCAATCATGAAGCCTGTTCCAGAGGTGCTTACCCTATGCAATGCATAGAATAAATCTGCATTATCAGACTTTTGAATTGTAAAAGACCAACTTCCTCCACTAAAATCTTTCAAGCCACTATTAAGTACTTTGTTTTTATAATTATTAAAAACTGTTGTCGTGTTTAACTTGTCAAGCAATGGCGTTGAAGAATCCGTCACACTCTCAGAATAGTCAATATTATATACAGAGAATTCAACCATAAGAGCCGCACATTCATATCCCTTATCCCGTGCAATTTGCGCAGCTGCCAACCATGCAAGCTGTGTATTATTTAACAAATTTCCAGATGCACGTGTTTGATCTTCATCTTTCATCTTATCGATAAACTTATTTAATTCATCTATCGACATTCCCGAAAAATCAACATGATACTTATCATTCATGCTTTGAATAACAGGATTGCTAGCTTTACGGCTGCTTATGTTAGCAGCATAAGACACAGTATTTATCGAAAACAAAAAACACACTGAAAGAATTAATGATACGAACCTCTTCATAACGAACCTCCTTAAATTCTGTACTCTACTATATAAATTGTGTGCTTCTCATCATCCCAGACAACGAGACTAAAATTCACATCTTCAGAATGTAAAAGCAATGTATTCATTTCGGCTTCCGAGCGTAGTTCCTTATGCTGACTATTATCATAAAGAAAAAAATTTCCACTTGCAATTTCAGGAATCACAAAATCTAATCCAAAATATGACGACACATTTTTTAATATAGAAGATATGGTTGGAGAATCATTAATTTTCTCCCATGAATCGAGTTGATGAATAATTTTGGCTGCATCCACATCGTAGTATACCGCTAACATTATCCCATCATTTTGCAATCCGCCATAAGCCTCATATATCAACGATTCAGAGTATGTTGCTTTTCCAATTTTGAATTGTTTCAAATAATCTCGTTTTTCATATTTGCTTTTTCTTCCAAGCATAAAGCCCAAAAGCAAGCACAGTGCGACTATAGCTAGGTATCGGATAACTCGCGTTGGTCTCGCCTTTATAATTACCTCACACCTTTCTAACTTGCTGAAATATATAACAAACTCCACTTATCTACTGGTACTTCCGGTAATGGTTTCGCTCCGTCCATCGGAATAGCTAAAGGTCGCAGAATACTCAAGCCTATAAGATTTTCCGGGCTTAGTGTTAAAGCTACTGCTCACCATGCAGGTTGAGGTCGTGCTGCTGTTTGAGCAGCTACTTACTTTTTGCCATGTTCCAATTGTCCCCTTTTCATAGAGAACGCCTGAAACGCTGATTTTCTTTACTCCAGTTCGAGTCTGGGCATCAACCTGATAGTATGTTTGGTAAATAGATCCGTTGACCGTACTATCGCCTACATACCGTTCAGACTTTTCAGCGGCCATTGCGGTGCAGGCAAAGCTCAAGAGAATCACCGCTGAAACAACAATGGACAACAAACGCTTTTTCGACATAGACATACACCTCCGTTTTTTTGCTCCCATCAAGAGCCTTTGTATAATCAACGCAATTCGCATTCGCTTCGTTTCAATTTTCAGGAGAAAATTTTTCAAATTTTCCATCTTTGTAAGTTCAGACAAAAAGAAAGCCAGACATTTGTGAACTCTCACAAGTGTCCAGCTTTCTTAACGGATACCTTCCGCAATTTTCATAATCTCATCGTATGGAATGTTTCCCATAACGGTATGTGTAATCCCCCGATGTTCCCAACTTAGAGTATAAACATTCTTTCCATGTTCATCCGTACTGGTTCCAAGTACACCATCTGCTTCTCCGACCTTTACGGTTTCGTACACTGTATGCTCATTATCAAACAGGGACTGCTGCCCTGGCTGGATAATTGAGCAACGGACTGTGTAGCTTTCCTCTGTTTCTTTTGACGAGTAAACATGTAAAAAGTTTTCTGCTCGCTCAAATTTCTGCACATCGTCCATTTCAAAGCCGTTCGGCACATAATGGTCGCTGTATCCATCCGGGAGCCACTCCAGCGGTTCGCCATCCACCTGATAAGTCAGCTGCATCTCAATGGGCAGAAATTTTTGAATCATCGTATAGACTGCCCTGCGGAAATCAGCGCTGACCGCAAGAGCACCAACCGTCAGCATTACGAGTGTCAATGCCGCAATTAGTACTCGTTTCAACACTGGGTGGTGCTTTTTCTTCTTTAAGGCCTCTGTCATTCGTTCGTCCCATTGGGACGTATCTGGGTAGATTTCCTCAAACTGCTTTGGCGTTGGAAGCGAATCCAGTTCTCTTTGCGCATCTGCACGAAGTGCCATCATCAAAGCCGCATCAAATGAAATGTCTGTCCGCTCACTCATGGCTGTTCATCTCCTTCCATAATAGTTTTCGTCCTCGAAAGAGCCGTGTTCGTACCACTTCATCCGTTAATCCCAGCGATTTTGCAATCTCACGGTTTGTATATCCCATTGCCAAAAGGCGTAGCGGATCACGGTACATCGGTTTCATTTGGCCAATCAGTTCTGTTAGACGTTCAATGTTATCGGTGCTAACTGCTGCATCATCCGGCACCGGAGCGGCATCTGGTTCGTTTGGGACATCTTCCAGCAATTCTTCTCGTTGTTTGCGAAGCATATCATATGCACGGCTTCTACTACAACTAACGAGATAAGCAGCGAGTTCGTGACAGTTTTCTCGATGAATTTTAGAAAAATTTTTTGCAACGTACAAAAATACCTCTTGTAGCACATCCTCTGCCAGATACGAATCATCCATGATTTTGTAAGCGGTATGGTAAACCAGCCGTTTGTATGTATTGTACACCTCGGTAAAATCTTCTTCAAAGTTTCGATCATCAAGCACACTTAGATATAACGCAAGCAACGCAGTCACCTCTATTCACATTGATTGTGTGTAGTGTACCACGAACCAATAAAAATGTCGAATACAACCAACTTTTGAAAAGGAGCGTGATGCCATTGACCCAACCGAAAACCGATCTCGCCTATCTCCGCAGCGAGAAAGCCAAAGCAGAACAGCAGCTGCGCTACTACCAGCACCGGGAGAAAATTCTGGAACACCAGATACCGGAGCTGACCCGCAAGGCCCGTGTGCATCGGCTGTGTACCCGTGCCGGAATGCTGGAAAGTTTTCTGATTGCGCCGGAAGAACTCACCAACGATCAGGTGATGGAGCTGCTGAAAATTGCGTTCCGTCAGCCGGAAGTTGCGCTGGCTCTTGCAAAGATGATTCACGACCTGCACGAAAGCCGCAGCGTTCCGCACCCTTTAGAATAAAGGGCGCAATTATACACCGTTCCGGTGAAATTGCGGTCTTGCAGACAACTCGATGAAATCGAAGCTGGCGTTTGTGCGCCAGCCCGATTCCATCCCAAGGAAAACTGCATTTTCCTTGCGCTGCTTTGCAGCTATCCTTTTGCGGCTCCCGCCTGAGATCGAAGCGCATGGCACTCCGTTCTAAGGCGGCGAGCAAAACCGAATACAATTCCAGACCGTTCACCAAGAGCAATCTTGCTGGGCGGTCTTTTTGTTTGGGGGTGATGCCTATTCCGTGTCCGCATTTCAAAATTACCATCGTCAAGCGCAGCCAAGGGCAGTCCGCTGTTGCCGGGGCCGCTTACCAAAGCGGCGAACGGCTGTTCAGCGAGTACGACCAGAGAACAAAATTCTACAACAAGAAGAAAGAGCTTGTCCACGCTGAGATCATGCTGCCATCCTATGCGCCGCCCGGATATGCAGACCGGGCGACCCTCTGGAACGCCGTAGAAGCTGTGGAGAACCAGTGGAACTCCCAGCTTGCCCGGCGCATCGTGCTGGCGTTCCCGGTGGAGGTGCCGAAGGAGCAGTATTTGTCCATGATAAAAGAGTTTTGTCAGGAGCAGTTTGTTTCCAAAGGGATGATTGCCGACTTTGCCATCCACGACAAGGGAGATGGAAACCCACACGCTCACATTCTGCTGACGCTCCGGGCAATAGATGAACACGGCAAGTGGCTCCCGAAAGCCAGAAAGGTGTACGACCTTGACGAGAACGGTGAGCGCATCCGGCTCGCTTCCGGCAACTGGAAGTGCCACAAGGAAAACACGGTGGACTGGAACGACCAGAAGTATGCCGAGGTCTGGCGGCATGGCTGGGAGACCATTACCAACCGCTATTTGGAAGCGGCTGGCCGCCCGGAACGTGTTGACCTGCGCTCCTTTGAGCGACAGGGCATCCAGCAGATACTGACCGTGCATCTCGGTCCCGCCGCACACCAGATGGAAAAGCGTGGAGTGGAAACTTTTCTCGGCAACCTGAACCGGGATATTCGCGCCGCCAATAGCCTGATGCAGTCCATCCGCAGTGCGATTCGTGGGCTGCAACGCTGGATCGCAGACCTGAATGAAAAGAAGCAGATTCTTTTGGATGCACTGGAACAAGCCAAGGAGCCAATGCTGTCCGACCTGCTGGTGGATTACTTCAACCTCCGCAACGAGCAGCGCAGCGATTGGTCTGGCAAGGCAAAACTGAAATGCACTGTCCGGGACTTTGAGGAAGTCAAGCGGGCTGTTGATTATCTGAAAGCTCATTCTCTGAACACCGTTGAGGATTTGAACCAAGCCATTGACAGCTTAAACCAGACCGCTGCTCCTCTCCGCGGGCAGTTGAAGCAGAACGAAAACCGTATGCGGGCAATCGCCCAGATCAAGGATGCTGCCGCCGCCCATGCCAAGCTGAAGCCCATCCACGATACCTTTATCAAGAAGAACTTCAAGCTGACCAAGGACGCTTATGCCGCCCAGCACAAGGATGAGTTGGACACCTTTAATAAAGCTGTCCGCACCCTGATGAAGCTGAACGGCAGTACGACTGTGGATTTTTCGGCATTGGATGCCGAATTTTCTGCGCTGCAATCCGGCAGCGCAGAACTGCGTACCAAACTGGAAACCTTGCAGCCGGATGTCTCTGCCCTGAAAAATATCCGCAAGTATATCGACATGGTGCTGAATAAGCAACAGCTTTCCGCACCGGGCGGCAAGACCCCGGAGAAGGAATCGGTGCTGAAAAAGCTGGAGCAGTTTCAGCAGAAAAAGTCCCACCACAAAACGACTTCCACTCCCCCAAACCGCGAAGAATCGCTCTAAACGATCTTTCTGTCACCGATATGCTGTTGCAATCAGTGGCAGAAATACATAATTCGTTTTTGTTGGCTTTTGGCTATTCTCGTTGGCTAGTGAGTAAAGGCGCATTTTTAAGGTGGAAATTTTCTCCAACACCCCCCATTTTAGGCCACTTTTTCTGTTAATAGTAGAAACGCTTCTTTGAAGGCTAGTCATTTGTGACTTTTTTGTTAATTCTCAAAAAGATGGTTGTCTTTTGGTCTTTTTCGTCGGCTACCTATTGAGAGGACTTTTTCAAAGCCGGAGATTCGGTCTCAAGAATTACAATTCAATTACAAGTTTCTCACCAATGCTACGAAACAGGCGTTCTCGATGCCTACCAAGTGTAGGGCATCTTTTTCAAGACCACTTTCAACTTCAGGCACTGCCATTGTTGCAAAGTTCCGTCCTCCATCGGTCGCCCCATGGGTCAATGTTATTTTAATCAAACAGCCACCTCAACTATATTTTCCAAAAACTTTTCAACAAATTTCTTTTTCAGGCTATTTTTTGGCCGTTTTCGATGGCTCGTAAGTAGAGGGACAATTTTTCGGAAGCCTTAAATTCCGAAGATTTTCTATAAAACTCCGTTCTTTGAAAACAGAATAGTTCAATCGTCCGGCACTTCACAAAAGGTACTTCTGTAACTCGCAGCCCGGTCATAACGAAGACGGGGTGGCTGAAATGCCAATGGTGCGGTGCAAGCCCGCCGCCGGACGATTCCCCACTCCTAGGGAAGTCGAGGACCAATATGGGAGACCTTAACTTATTAACGCAGTTGAGCACTTGTTTCGTGCTTTTCTGCGACTGGAGAATTGGAACCCACCAATTCTCGTTACATACTCTTTGTTTCTGATTTCTGCTTCAGCTGGAGGTGATCAACATTTCAGAATATCTTACCACGCAAACTCCGCTGCCGCCGTTTCTCCTATACCCACGCTTCCTTTTGGAACTTGACCTGAGCCAGACTGCAAAAATGACTTATGCGCTGCTGCTCGACCGTGCCACGCTCTCGCAGAAAAATCTCTGGATAGATGAACGTGGTTTCGTGTTTGTCATTTTTACGATTTGCTCTTTGGCTGAGCAGCTAGGGCGCAGCACTGTCAGTGTTTCCAGTGCGCTTAAGGAATTGGACGCTGCGGGATTGATCGAGCGCAGACGAACGCGGTTTTCTTCGCCCAATCACATCTTTGTGAAAATTCCAAATGTTGAATAGTTCTGCGTTTTTCACGATTCAAGAACCGCCAAAATCACGATTCTGTGATGCAGATTCTTAATGGCATCTGCAAAAGATATTTTTCCTATGCAGTATAGCAGCCTTAAAGACTGTATCAAAGAAAACTTTCACCTAACCAACGTAATAAAACAAAAAGAGAAAAACGAATAGAATCCATCCATTCCTTTCCGTATTTGCACCACATGAATGAGGAGGTCTGCCCTTGAACAAAGAAAAATCTGAGAAGAAGCCCACCACACGTAAACGTGCGCCGAGAAGTCCGAAGTCCGTGCGCCTGATCGTGGAACGCCATTATATCGGCAATGTGCCGATGAATACGCTTTTTCAGCGGCTTGCGGAAGAAGAAATTCGTAAAACTGCCGAATCGTATCTCGCCGCTGGCTAATTGGACGTTTTACTGCGGAAAAGGGCTTGCATCATCACACAGCATCCGCTACAATGTGATTGATGAGGTCTCTTTTCCATTATGGAGGTACACATGGAAAAGGACAAAAAAGTAACTGCTTTATACTGCCGACTGTCAAAAGATGACGGTTCAAACAGCGAAAGCCTGAGCATCCGCACTCAAAAGGCGATGCTTATGGAGTATGCCACACGCAACGGATTCGGGAATTGCCAGTTCTATGTTGATGATGGTTACAGCGGTACGAACTCTGACCGCCCTGCCTTTCAGGAACTTCTGGATGATATCCGGGAAGGAAAGGTGGCAACAGTCATTACCAAAGACCAGTCCCGACTTGGACGCAACCACATCGAAACCGGAACGTATATGGAAATCTTCTTTCCTGAACACGGTGTCCGCTATATTGCAATCAACGATGGTTATGATTCCAACGAGCAATCTCAGATGGATATTGCCCCGTTCCGAAACATCATCAATGAAATGTACGCCAAAGACACTTCCCGAAAGATCAAGAGTGCCCTTCGGACACGCAAGAAAAGTGGAAAGTATATCTCCAGCGGCGCACCGTTTGGCTACCAGAAAGACCCTGCCGACCACAATCACCTTGTGATCGACCCGAACACCGCCCCCGTTGTTGAGTATATCTATTCAATGGCAGAGGAAGGGCTGGGGCTTCACCGCATCGCCAAGCGGCTCCACGATGAAAAAGTCTTGAAGCCGTGTTACTACAAGAAAGAGATGTTTGGCCGCTTTATTGATGATGAAAAGATGTATGATTGGGACAGTGCCTATATCAGTCAGGTTCTGCACAGCCCAGTCTACGCCGGACACATCATCTACGAAGCCAAGCCCACCGTGTCCATGAAATCCAAAAAGCGGCGTTATATTCCGTTTGAAGAACGCGCTATCGTTCCGAATACACATGAAGCAATCATCCCACAAGACCGTTGGGAGAACGTGCAGCGAATCCTTTACAGCCGTTCCAGTAGTTTTATGTGCGATAAGACCGACTACGACAATATCTTCAAAGGCATCGTCCGCTGTGCAGACTGCGGCAGAACGATGTTAGTCAAGGTTGAGCACAGGCGCAAACGTAACAGTGTTCTGGATCAGACCTTTTATTGTTGCAGCACTTATCGGAAATATGGTGCGAAAGCCTGTGACTCTCACAACTTGGAAGCCCGTGTTCTGCATGAAGCTGTCCTTGCGGACATTCAGGCACACGCAAAGGCCGCTGTGAGCAATCGGGAAGCCCTTGTGAAGAAGATTGCAAATCAGATGCACCTCCGGATGTCCTCTGACCGGGCGCAGCACAAACGGGATTTGAAGCAGTGTAAAGCACGAATCGCAGAAATCGAAGACCTGTATGCAAAACTTTATGAGGACGTATCAAAGGGACTTCTCCCGGAGAAACGTTTTCAAATGCTTGCAGATCGCTACGACAAAGAACAGGCTGAACTGACCGAGAAGATTGAGCAGTACGAGCGGGAAGGCCGTGCTGAACACGGTCAGCTGGACAAGATTCAGGATTTTATTGATGAAGTCAGCAAGTACGCTGGCATCACCGAACTGAACTATAAGATTCTGCATCAGCTGATTGACAAGATTCTGGTATCCAAAGCGGAAAAGGTCGATGGCGAATACGTCCAGAAAATCCAGATTTTCTACCGCTTTATCGGCCCATTGGATGCCATCGAGTAACAATGTCAGAAAAGTCACCTCCGAGAACTATCCTGCAGACGCAGGGCGTGAGGGCGAAGCAATCTTTCGCCGTGTGTACGGTCTGGCAGGCAGCAAACTCCCGGTCAAACGGCTGTGGATCAGCAGCATGGAAGATTCCGCTATCCAGCAGGGCTTTGATTCCTTAAAGGATGGCGCAGAGTATGACAACCTGTTTGCCGCTTCGGAGTGCAGGGCAAAGGCAGACTGGCTGATCGGAATGAACGGCACACGGGCCTTTACCAAGAAATACGGCAGGCGGCAGACCATTGGACGGGTGCAGACTCCGACACTGGCAATGCTGACGGAACGGCAGAACAAAATCCAGAACTTTGTGAAAGAGCCGTATTACAAGGTGGAAATCATGGGAAATGGCATCGTGGCAGAATCGGAACGGATGGCACAGGAGCAGGATGCGGATACCATGCAGGTAGCTTGTGATGGACAGTGTGCCGTAGTTGGCAGCATCGAGCGTAAACGGAAAGAACAGTCTGCGCCGAAGCTGTATGACTTAACGACCTTGCAGCGAGAAGCTAACCGCTATTATGGTTTTACCGCCAGTCAGACTTTGAAGATCGTACAGGAATTGTACGAAGAAAAGCTGGTGACATACCCGCGAACGGACAGCCAGTACATTACGGAAGATATGCAGCAGACCATGGCAGATTTGCTCAAACACTATGGCGGCGAAGCAGATGGAGTAAAGCAGGTGGTCAATAACAAAAAGGTCACTGACCACCATGCGATTCTGCCGACACTGGAAAGCTGCAAGCGTGGGTCAAACAGCCTGTCCGGGGATAAGGAAAAGGTCTTTGCTCTCATCGTCTGGAAGATGCAACAGGCAGTACAGCCGCCATACATCTATGAAGATGTTCTGGTAACAGTATGCTGTCAGGACAGGAAATTCACTGCAAAATACAAAAATGTCTTGCAGGCGGGACATACCGCAATGCCTGTTCCGTTTGCAGAACAGGAAAAAAGCAAGGATATGGCATTCCCCAAGAAACTGGAACAGGGCGAGGTGATTCCTGTGGTGAGCGCGGAGAAAAAGCAGGGCTTTACATCTCCGCCGAAAGCATTTACCGAAGACACCCTGCTTTCTGCAATGGAAAGCGCAGGCAACAGGGAGTTTGAAAAAGACACGGAAAAGAAAGGACTGGGAACACCTGCGACCCGTGCAGCGATTCTGGAAAAGCTGGTATCTTCCGGCTATGTGGAACGCAAAGGCAAGCAGATTCTTCCCAGTGCAGAGGGGGTTACGGCAATCGCAAATATCCCGGATTACCTGAAATCGGCAAGCATGACCGCTGAGTGGGAAAATGAACTGCTGCGGATGGAACGGGGCGAAACAAAGCCCGCCGACTTCATGCAGGGCATCGGTGGATTGCTGGAACGAATGCTGGCAGACCTCCGGCAAATTCCGACCGTACAGGAATCACCTATTTATAATAAGGTATCTATCGGGAACTGCCCGGTATGTGGAAAGCCCGTCTGTGAAGGCAAGCTGAATTTCTATTGCTCTGACCGGGACTGTAAATTTGCCCTCTGGAAAGAAAGTAAATACCTTTCCGGCATGAAAAAGACGCTCACAAAGAAGATGGCAACTGACCTTTTGAAGAAAGGACGTACCTATGCAAAAGACTTCTACTCTGCCAAAAAGGACAAGACCTTTGCCGCAGACCTTGTTATGGCAATAGAAAATGGCAGGGCGCAGTACAGTCTTGAATTTCCGAAAACACCAGCTAAGAAGTAAGGAGGGAACGATTGGCGAAATTTAACGATATTCGGGAACTTGCCCAGCAGAACGCACGGTGGGTAAGCAATTCTCCGAAAGACTGGATGAACTATCTGGATGTGGCGGCACGGCTGTACCGCTATTCGTTCAAAGATACTCTGCTGATCCATGCTCAGCGTCCTGATGCGACCGCCTGTGCAGAGCTGGAAGTCTGGAACAAGAAAATGAACCGCTGGGTAAACCGTGGCGCAAAAGGCATTGCGCTTTTGGACGATGCCAGCCCACGGGCAAAGCTGCGCTATGTGTTCGACATTGCGGACACGCATCTGGTGCAGGGCGGCAGAACGCCGATCCTCTGGCGCATTGATGATTCGGAACACCAGCAGATGATCCTCGACCATCTGGCAGATACTTATGCTCTGACGCAGACGGACAGCATGAATGCTGCGCTGATGGAACTGGCACAGCAGTTGACCGCTGAAAATCTGGAAGAAGCGATGGATGGTCTGGAATATGAGGTGGCAGACACTTTTCTGGAAGGACTGGATGAAGATAACATCCGCGTCCGCTTCCGGGAATTGATGACCAACAGTATCTTCTATACGCTTTCCCGACGCTGCGAACAGGAACCGCTGGAAGTTTTGGAAGATGAGGATTTTATCCGTATTGTGGATTTCAACCAGCTTCCGGTTTTGACGTTCCTGGGCAATGCTGTTTCGGAACAATGTGAAGCGGTTCTCCGTGACATCGGACGGGAAATGCAGAAAATTTACCGAAAAGAAGTCACAGAACATCTTGCAAAAACTGCCGACAGCTTGTATAATACCAGTACGGACTTTAGTACATTAAAGCGTGAAACTGAAACGAACATCACTGAAGGAGGAAAACCGTATGGAACTGACTTATCACCGCAAGGGGGACTACCTGTTTCCGAACCTGACCGTACAGGACGAGCCGATGAGCATTGGGAAGTACGGGATGCTGCGCAGGACTTATCTGAGGGAGAACAAGAAGAACTGGTATCAGAGTATGCTGATGAGCGGCAGGCTGAATCAGCATCTGGCGCAGATCGACGAGCAGGCGGAGAACCGGATGGAAGAACTGATCGAGAGCCTGAACGAGAAGTATCCGGCTCCGAACAAGGAAACCGAACAGATGGCATGGGTGGCACATCAGAACAATCTGACCGCGATGGCGGAAGAGATCGTGCTGAAGGAATTGGTGTACAACTAACCGCTGACACAACCGAACAGGATTTGAGCGAAGCAGAGGAAGAAATTGCCTCTGCTTTTTCTCTGCCCAGTCTGCCGACCGTGGAACAGCAGATTCGGGCAATCGAAGCCCCGATGCAGGCCCAGTATGCCGATGAGATCACGATTCCGGCAGAAGTTGTGGATGAAATCCTGCGGACGGGAAGCAATCGAAGCAAAAGCCAGCTCCGCCTTATTTATAACTTTATGACCGAACAGACCCCGGAAGAGTATACTGCTTTCGTCAAAAAAGAGTATGGCGAGGGCGGCAAGGGCTTTGAGATCGGCGGCACAAAATATGCAGTCTGGTTCGATGAGTTGGGTATGCAGATCGCCGTTGGAGATACGGTTCGGAACGACCCCAAAAACAAAGCATTTCTGTCCTGGGAAGATGTCAGCTGCAGAATCCATCAGCTTCTGCAGCAGGGAGAGTACGCACCAAAGTCTGTCCTGGATGCAGCCCGTGGCAATGCTCTGCATGAACACGCAGAAGCCCTAAGCTATATGGAACGCGATATGGCAGAGGGCGTGGCAGAGATGGTCTTTGCCGATACGTCCATCTTCTCCGGCGGATACCCGGAACTTACAGAACGACTTGCAAAGTTGATTGACCAGCCGGAATTTCTGGCTGACCTGAACGAACGTCTTTTGGGACTGGCAGAAGCCTATGCCGAAGATAAAAGCGTGATGCGGATGCCGTTCTATCGCCCGGACAAAGTATCCGAACAGTTTCAGAAGTTTGCCCTCCCGTTCCGGCCGTATCAGGCAAGAGAGGGCTTTCAGTGGAATGAGCAGGAAGTCTTTATCACGGAAGATGAGATCAATGCTTTCCTTGCAGGCGGCGGGCCGTATTCGGATGGCAGGCTGGCAACGTACAGTTTCTTCCTTACCCATACAGAGAAAGCAGAACGCGCGGCATTTCTGAAAGACCGATACGGTGTGGGCGGCAGCAGTCATGCACTTTCCCGTGCAGATAATTCCCATGCCAGCTATGACGGCAGAGGTCTTGAACTGGCACGGGGCATCTATGGAAAGCCGGATGCGCTGGTAAAGCTGAACTGGAACCAGGCGGCTGAACGAGTTGCAAAGCTCATTGACCAGAGTTTGTATCTGAAGCCTGCGGATTACAGCCGGATGCCGAGTTACGAGCGTGAGCAGATGGCAAATCGGGTAATCGGTTTCTACCATCGTCTGCCCGATGAAGTAGAGCGTCCATTTAAGCGGGAATTGCTGAATGAGGATGCCAGAAAGAAACTGCCCACCATGCTGGCTGACCCGGAACAGGCGGTAGAGCTTCTGGAAAAGATGGATGCAGCACTTCTTTCCGTGCCGCTGGATTCCCCGGAATATGCGGAAAAATCAAAGACGCTTGCTGAACTGCACCAGTATGTTGAGGGAACGTACACGATCTTCCCGGAAAAGAAAAAGGCTGTTGAGATTTCTGTTTCTGAGACAGGACAAATATCGCTTTTCGATATTTGGGCGCAGGAACAGGAATCGAAAGAGCATTCAACCACCGCAGTGGTTGAAGAAGCCCAGAAGCAGGCGGCAAAGTACAGCAGAAATGTCGGGGATTATCTCTATCTGGAAGATGACCGCCTTTATAAAATCGAACGTGTTACGGATTCTCTGATCTATCTGAAAGATATGGAGCGTCCTGCATGGGCGGCGCGGGTGCTTCGACCGAACCAGTATGATGCAGAACTGGCAAAGAATCCGCTAAATGATTATCTTCTGGCAGGGCAGGAATCTGCATTGAAAGATAGTCGCTGCGTTTACAAAGAATGTCTGTATTCCATGCTGGATGCGGTGCAGCAGAGTGAAATCTATCCGTATCTCCGCGACCGCGATGTGGATGCAGACGAAGCGGAAAAGGAACTTCGGAACAAGATTGACGAGCTGTTAGAGCAGGATGCGAAAACTGCTCCGCTGTATCTGGAAGCAAGCCAGAACTGGGAAAACTTCAAAGACTGGTTGGTAGAAGATATTTTCCAGCGCACCTATCAGGACGTTATTACGGACAGACGGGATGCCGTTGCACTGTATCAGGATAGCAAGGACGCACCGCAGTGGGTGCGCGGCATTATGGTTCCGTATGCAGCGGAAGAAAAGGCCGTTGAGCCGACCTTGCAGCCCCTGCCGCTGGATGCCGTAAACGAATATAACGCGCTGAAAGAGCGTTACCCGGATGCTCTGGTCGGCTATGAGCAGTACGGCAACTTTGAGTTCTACGGCGAGGATGCAAAGCGCGTTTCAGAACTTCTTGGCAGCAAGCTGTTGGAAAAGGAAACCGCACTCGGCAAGGTTGAGGTGTCTGGTTTTCCACGTGAACAGTGGGCTTCTCAGGCAATGAAGCTCTGGAAGCAGGGGGAGAGCGTCTATCTGTCCGGCCAGCAGGAAGATGGAACCCATGCCCAGACAAAGTATTTCCGCAGAGAGGAATATCTGCCAGTCAATACCATCATTGAACTGGACGATAGAGAGTTCCGTGTGGATTCGGTCAACTTTGAGCAGGGGACGGTCAGCTTGCAGGACATGACCCTTGCGAAAGAAGCCCGGTATCCGATCTTCCGAACGGAACCGCTGGAGTACATTCGGCATCTGTACGAACAGGCCGACGTGCCGATGAAAGAAGCGATAGAAACCACAGTCTTTACTGCTCTACACAATGCTGGTGTGGCTTACGAGGATTTTTCCCCGGAGCAGATGGATGTGATCTATTCGGTGGCAGAATCGGGCGGCGAGTTAGAAGAACTGCTGAATCCCGACTTCTCGCCGGAACAGATGCAGCTGATCGCGGATGTGCAGACCCGGACAGATGCCATCCATCGTTCAGCGGCAGATGATGCTGTGAAGCCTCTTACCAGCAAGCCTATGACCCCGGAAGAGGTCAACCATGCACGGCGGCAGCACAACCTTCCGCTGGACAGTGGAGCCGAAACGGAACAGCCTGTACAGCCCAAACAGGAGCCTATGAACTTCCGTATTACGGACGATGATCTCGGCGCAGGAGGAGCCAAGACAAAATTCAAAGCAAACATCGAAGCCATCCGGCTGCTGCAAACGCTGGATGCAGAACAGCGGCAGGCAACCGCAGAAGAACAGGAAGTTCTCTCCCGGTATGTCGGCTGGGGCGGCATTCCGCAGGCGTTCGACGAGAAGAATGCGGACTGGGCAAAGGAGTATGCGCGGGATTCTGAATCAAAATGAATTTGATGAAGAACTGGTGCATGAACTTATCAAGAGAATCTATGTGGGAATGGACAATTCTGTGGAGGTCGAATTTAAGTGCAGCGACCCCTATCAGGAAGTGCTTGCAATCATGTCGGAGGTTCAGAATGAATGATAAAATTGCAATCTATCTCCGCTTATCATTGGCAGACGGAGATTTGAAAAAGGGCAGCAAGGATGAAAGTAACAGCATTGAGAACCAACGGATGCTGCTCCACGATTACATTGGGAAGCAGGAAGATTTATTTGGCGAGATTGTAGAATATGTGGATGATGGCTATACTGGAACAAATTTTAATCGTCCGGCTTTTCAGAAAATGATTGTGGATTTGAAGCAGGGCGATATAAAAGTCATCATGGTAAAGGATTTATCCCGCCTTGGTCGTGACTATATCGGTGTTGGCGATTACATTGAACAGATTTTTCCGTTGATGGGAGTTCGGTTTATTGCTGTGAATAATTCCTTTGACAGCATGAAACTGAACAATGGAACGCCGGGAATCGAAGTGGCGGTCAGCAATCTGGTGAATAATATGTATAGCCGTGATATTGCGAAAAAGATTCGGGCTGCTCTGGAAACGAACTGGAAGAACGGGAAAGCCACCTGCACGAATGTTCCTTTTGGATATGTGTGGAACAAGAAAGGTGGGCGGCGGTGGGAGATTGACCCGGAGGCTGCAGTCTGCGTGAAAAAAGTATTTGAATTAGCATTGTCCGGCCGCAATACAACGCAGATCGCCTACGGTATGAACGAATTACAATTTCCCACGCCGGGGCTGTATGCGAAGCGGAAAAATCTGCTGATGGGCAGTAATCCTATTATTGCCCCGGACAGTGAAATGCTCTGGAATGCGGCAATCGTGTGGAGAATCCTTAGACGGTATGAATACACGGGCGCGCTGGTTATGGGGAGAAGAAAGAAAATTGACGTAAACACTACATCTATTCGGACACTCCCGGAGGATAAGTGGATCATTGCAGAAAATGCACATGAGGCCATCGTGACAAAAGATGAATACTATCAGGCACAGAAAGCAATCCGTAACGTGACCCAAATTCAGTATAAGGTAGGTGATGATTTCGCGTTAAAAGGGAAGATTTGCTGCGGAAACTGTAATCGGCAGCTTCGCCACGAAAGGCAATATGGGGAAATGGTTTTCTATTGCGGCTATAAACGGTCAGCCGGAAAGTTCTCTAAATGCTACGGCGGCTATTACAGAGAATATTCGGTGAACGCAAAAGTGGCTCGTGCGATAAAAACAGTATTCTATGCGCTGGATATGGTAAATCAGGGAATGCAGGAAAAGCAGTCTATCACGGTGCGCTGCGTGGACATTGAGGACTTGGAAAAGCAAGCAGAAGCCATTCGGGTAGAGCAAATCAAACTATATGAATCGTATGCGGACGGTGTGCTGCTGCGAGATGCGTACATAGAAAAGAAAAAGGCTCTTTCGGAAAAACTGGCTGCATTGCAGGATAGCATACGGACAGAAAAGGAAGAACAGGAGTGTGCCGATGAACTGGATGAAGAAATCCGCGCTCTGACAAAACAGGCCAGTGAGAAAACATACATCGGCGGGCTGACAAAAGAATGTGTGGATGCTTTTGTCAGCATGGTTTATCTGTATGACGACCAAACGATGAAAATAGAGTTCAACTGTGAGGATGTGATTCGGAGAGCGTTGGAAAAGTATGGCGCATAATTGGATGGAAGAAGTTGCATAAGAAAAAGAATACCCGTCTGGGTGAGAGGATTGATATAATCTTCTCGACCAGGCGAGTATTTCATTCCGCAGGAATGTGTCCTATTAGAGGCTGAGGGCTTCCACCCATGCAGACAAGTCGGCCTTGCTGGAATAGGAATTGAATACCTTACCATGCAGGAGCTTGGAACCAGGGCAGCTAGGAGCAAGCTTTTCATTGGTCTTGCCCATGTCGCTGCCGCCAGATGTGGCAAAGGGGATGATTGTTTTACCCTTCAAATCATAGCTTTCCAGAAATGTATTGATGATCGTCGGAGCAATATACCACCAGATAGGGAATCCGACAAAGATGGTGTCGTATTCGTCCATGTTATCACGCTTGGCAGCGATGGCAGGGCGAGAGGTAGGATCGCTCATTTCGATGGTGCTGCGGGATTTCTTGTCCATCCAGTTCAGATCGGCCTTGGTGTACGGAACTTCCGGCTGAATCTCAAAAATGTCTGCACCAATAGCATCGGCAAGATTTTCAGCAACCTTTGCGGTAACGCCGCTGGCGGAGAAGTAAGCAACAAGTCGTTTGCTCATGACAAATGCACTTCCTTTGATTGATTTTCATGGTTTAAGTATAGCACGTTGAATAGGGAGCATCAAGTAAGGCTGAGTGGACGAATGTGCTAATATTGAAAATGAAATAAGCACAAAAGAAAGTTTGCGTTGACTTTTGTGCTTATTTGGAATACAATATAAGCACGAAGGTGAGGTGACGCTTATGATGAACATGAACAATTTGGCTCAAACACATGAGATTTTAACACCGCAGCTTGCAACAAAAGTAGGTTTAACGAAATTTGAATTTTATAAATATGTAAAGGCCAATGAATACGAGCAAGTCGGACATGGCGTATACGCAGCAAAAGATACTTGGATTGACGAATTAGAAATGCTGCACCGCCGCTGCCCGATGGGAGTGTTTTCTCATGATGAAGCGTTCTATTATTATGGGCTGACAGATCGGGAACCGCTTGTTCATACACTCACGATTTATAGTGGATATAATGTTCACCGCTTGAAAGAGGATGGCTATAAGGTTTATACAGTAAAAAAGGAACTTCTTGACGTTGGCAAGCAAATCGTAAAAAGCAATCAGGGAAATGAAATTCCTATGTACGATTTGGAACGGACAATTTGCGACTTGGTGCGGAGTAGAAGTTCTATAGAAGTACAGGATTTCAATGCAGTATTAAAAGCGTATGTCGGGAGAAAAGATAAGGACCTTAATAAACTGATGAAGTATGCAAAGCTATTTCGAGTGGATAAGATCATCCGAAATTATATGGAGGTACTACTGTAAATGGGATTTACACCTGAACAGATAAAAGGGCGTATCAAGAGCGTTGCAAAACAGAACAATGCAGACGCAAGGACACTCATGCGAATCTATATGATGGAGCGTTTTCTGGAAAGACTGGCACAATCAGAATATCGGGATAACTTCATTATCAAAGGCGGAATACTAGTTACGGCAATGATTGGTGTTGCGCACCGTTCCACGATGGACATAGACACCAGCATGAAGAATCTAAATCTGTCTGCGGAGGATGCCTTGCGAGTTGTCAATCAGGTCAAAGATATTGACCTTGACGATGGTGTTTCTTTTGAGGTTAAAGATGTTTCCAATATCATGGATGAAATGGAGTATCCGGGAATCCGCGTTACCATGAACGCCAATGTGGGAAGATTGATTACGCCTTTGAAAATTGACATTTCCACGGGCGACGTGATTACCCCACGAGCAATCGAGTTCAATTATGATCTCTTGCTGGAAGATCGTTCTATCAGTCTATGGTCGTATAATTTGGAAACTATATTAGCCGAGAAGTTGCAGACGGTTTTAGCGAGGGGCATCTTAAATACCCGAATGAGAGATTTTTACGATATACGGATGCTGCTTGATACATACGAAGATAAAGTCAATAAGGCTGTTTTGAAAGATGCTTTTGCAGCAACTTGTAAAAAGAGAGGAACAGATCATCTGCAGGAGCAGGCCGAGGAGATTATCAAAATTATTGAAGCAGATGAACAGCTTCAAGTGCTGTGGAGAGCATATCAGAAGAAATACTCGTATGCAGCAGAAATTGATTATGCCAGTGTGATAAGCGGCGTAAGAAAATTGATGGATTGGATTCGATAAGTAACTATTGAAAATAGAATAGCGAGTAAAGCCCTACAAGGCTCAAGTTGGTTCAGAACTGACTGAAAGCCTTGTAGGGCTTATTTTTTTTTTGCGATTTTTTCTAAAAAGTTTTTGCCCCTATCTTGACATCAGGGGGACTTGCAGCGGTAAGCTCTTCCTTTTTTGCAGCACTTTCTAGTGCATTTGGAAAATACGATGTGGTGCACATTCACGCCGAAGGTCCGGCCTTCTTTACATGGCTGCCGAAGATGTTTGGGAAAAGAGTTGTAGTTACCGTCCATGGCATCGACTGGCAGCGCGAGAAATGGCAATCAGGACTTGGTTCTAAGTTTATCCACCAAGGCGAAAAAAATGCTGCGAAATATGCGGACGAGGTCATTGTTCTGAGCAAAGGCGTGCAGGACTATTTCAAGGAAACCTATGGTAGAAAAACTCACTTTATCCCCAATGGTGTGAATAGACCGCAGATTCGGGAAGCAAAGCTGATCTCGGAGCAGTTTGGACTGGAAAAAGACTCCTACATATTGTTCCTCGGGCGTTTGGTGCCGGAAAAGGGCATTCGATATCTAGTCGAGGCATTCAAGAACATTAAGACGGATAAAAAGCTGGTCATTGCAGGCGGCTCCAGTGATACGGATTCCTTTATGGAGGAATTGAAAGAGCTGGCAAAGGGTGATGACCGGATTCTCTTTACCGGGTTTGTGCAGGGAGCAATGCTGGATGAACTATACAGCAACGCTTACATTTACACATTGCCGTCCGATTTGGAAGGAATGCCCTTAAGTCTGCTGGAGGCAATGAGTTATGGCAATTGCTGTCTGGTATCCGATATTCCGGAGTGCTCAGAGGTCGTGGAAGATAAGGCATTGATTTTCAAAAAGGCTGATGTGCAGGATCTGCAAGAAAAGCTGCAGGACGCCTGTGACCATCCCGAAAAGGTGGAAGCACACAAAAAGCAGGCCGCAGATTTCATCTGTAAAAAGTATAACTGGGATGAAGTTGTGAAAGAAACCATGAAGCTGTACAGGAGAAAATAATAGATGAGAGTATTGATAATAAATATGGATACCAGAAAGACCCTACAAATCACAGCAAACTGATTATAGACGAACTGGCAGCGGAAACGGTGCAAGATATTTTCCGCTGGAAGATCAGCGGCATGAGCAATCAGGGCATCGCAGACCGATTGAATGCAGAGAAAGTGCCGTCCCCAGCCGCGCGAAAGCTGCAGAGCGGGGCAAAGCTGAGCCTGCATTTCCGCAAGAGCGATGAGCCGCCGTGGTCTGCCAAGGCGATAGATCGCATTCTGCACAATGAGGTTTATACCGGGAAACTGGTACAAGGAAAAACCCGGCGACTGGATTATCGCTCTAAAAAGAAAATGAACGTGCCGATGCGGGACTGGACGATCGTGGACAACACCCATGAGGCAATCGTTCCGGCAGAGCAGTTTGAGCTGGTGCAGCGGATTCTGAAAACCGAAACCCGCAGGCCGAACGATGCCGAAACGGTGGCTCTGTTTGCAGGCTTTCTCTACTGTGGGGACTGCGGCAGTCGGCTGGTGCGCAGGTCAGCCAGCTATAAAGACAAGCGGTACATCTATTATCAGTGCTCCGGCAGCAAGCAGAACAAAGGCAGCTGCACGAGCCATAACCTGCGGGATGAAAAGCTCTATAACATCGTGCGGAACGCACTCCAGATGCAGATCCAGATCGTGATGGAGGAAGCCGAGTTTGTAGAAAGCATCCGGCAGGCCCGGCAGGAGCCATACCGTGTGCGGCGTATCGAGCGGCAGATTCGGCAGTTGACCGCAGAAAAGGCCCATACGCAGGGCATTAAGGAAAAGCTGTACGGGGACTATGCAGACGAAATCCTCACACGGGAAGATTTTCTGAACTACAACGAACTGTACAGCAAGCGGATCGAAGAATATGACCGCAAAATCATGGAACTGGAAGCGGAACAGCAAAATCTGCAGACTGCCCCGAATGCTTATCCGTTTCTGGACGTGTACCGCAAGTATCGGAAACTGGAAGAAGTCACCCGCCCAATGGTCGTTGAGTTGATTGAGAAAATTGAAGTGTATGAGGGCAACCGGGTGGAAATCACGTTCCGATTTCAGGATGAAATTTCGGACCTGCTGGAAGAACTGCATCAAAAGCAGATGGGGCAGCATGAAGTGTCCGCTTGAAAGGAGGCTGTGACTTATGGCAAGAGTAAGCAAGAAGGTAAGTGCGGCGCAGCGGGAAGCCGAGAACGCGCAGCACCGTATCTGGAAAACCGCAATTTACGCACGATTGTCTGATTTCGATGATGTGCTTCGGAATACGGAATCACTGGAAGTGCAAATTTCCTATATCAAGGAGTACATTAACCATCGAGATGACCTGATGCTGCTGGATGTGTTTGCAGACAAGCGGTGTACAGGAACAAATTTTGACCGCCCGGAATTTGAGAGGCTTCTAAAAGCACTGCAGGAGCGGAAAATCGACTGCATCGTGGTAAAGGATTTCTCCCGACTGGGTCGTAATTTCGTAGAAACAGGTCAGTATCTGGAGCAAGTGTTTCCACTGTTTGGCGTAAGATTTATCGCCATCAATGATAATTATGATAGCCTGAACAGCCAAAGTCGGGACGGGATGCTGGTGCCGATCAAGAGCATGATCAATGAAATGTACTCGAAAGACCTGTCCAAGAAGATTCAGTCGTGCTTTCGTTCCAAGGAAGCACGAGGAGAAATCTATACGCCTGTTCCGTTCGGTTACAAGAGAAATCAGCAGAATCATTTGATTCTGGACGAGGAAGTCAGCGATGTGGTAGTTCGGATTTTTCTCTGGAAGAAATCCGGCATGAAAGAGCGCGAGATTGCAAAGAAGCTGTCTGCGCAGGGAATCCCGACACCTTTTACACGCCGCTGTCAGCTGGGATACCTGAAAAACACCTTGCGGGTAAAGGACCCAGCATGGCAGACCGTGTTCGTGACAAAGGTGCTGGAAAATCCAATCTACACAGGAACAATGGTCTATAACCGCATCGCCTACGATGAAACGAATCGGAAAATCGGGCAGAATCCACGGGAAAGCTGGCGGATGGTGCCGGACAGCCATCCGGCGATTATCAGCTGGGAACTGTTTGATGAAGTTTCCGCATTACGGGAAGCCGAGCAAGCAGTCAAGGAAGAGCGAAAAAAGTGGTGCAGACAGCGCAGAAAGAACAATCCGAACATCTTCAAAGGCAGAATCTCTTGCAAAAAGTGCGGAGAAAAATTGGTTTGTCATTGGCAAAGTGATGGTACGCTGTATTTTTACTGTGCATCTTGCCATGTTTCCATCTCCGAGAAAGACCTCTGGAACGGCATCCATAAGGAACTGCACCAGCGGTTAGAAGAACATAAGAACTTGAAAAAGCTGATACAGAAGAATTCCGGGAAAAGCGTACTTGAAACAAAGAAAGTGGCATTAAACCGTAAAATTGAACAGCTGTCGGGCAGCATCGTTCGACTGGAATCACAGAAGCGCAGCAGCTATGAGCAGTATGTCCTTGGGAAAATTTCAAAAGAAAAATTTCTGGAACTGAAGCAGGGTTTGGAAAATGAAATCACAACACTGAGACAGACGAAAGCTGAAAAAGAGAAAGAACTGGACGTTGTTCAAGAAGAACTGCAGCAGAAAAAGCAGATTGCAGGCAGCACAGAAGTCCTTTTGACGGCAGACAATCTGCAGCAGTATGTAAAGAAAATTGAAGTGGATCACAAGAAAAATACTTACACGGAATTTGTGTTCTAAAGAAGAAGGAGGACAGACAATGAAAGAAAAAATCTATGATGCCCGGACAGGGATGGAATATGTTTTGGTTGGCGATTATTACCTGCCAGCCTTGAAACTGCCACGGACTCGTCCGATTGGCCGCTGGGGAATGCTATACAAGGCGTACCTGAAACTGCGAAAACCAGCTTATTATCAGAGCCTGCTGCTGAGTGGAAAGCTGGATACTGTTTTGGCAGATGTGGAAGAACAGGCAGCAGAGCGATATGAGGTTTTGATTGAGCAGATGAGCCAGCGGGAGGGGGTATCGGAAAAACTGAAAGAAGAAAATCAGATGGAATGGGTGCGCCGCATGAGCAATCTGGAAAATCGTGCAGCGGAAATTGTAAAGACAGAATTGATCTACACGTATGAAAGGCGGTGAGCAGCAGATGATCGGAACCTATTACCGACTTTCCCTTGCGGACGAGGATGTGGGTGCTGATAAGGCCGAGAGCAACAGCATTCAGGGCCAGCGCGGACTGGTAGAGGGGTATATCATGGCTCGCCCGGAACTGGCTGCAGAGCCGCGTCAGGAGTACGTTGACGATGGCTATTCCGGCACCTCTACAAGCCGCCCTGCGTTTCAGCGGTTGATTGAGGACGCGCAGGCCGGAAAGGTGAAAGCAATTATTGTAAAGGACTTTTCTCGGTTTGCCCGTGATTACATTGAGGTAGGCGATTATATGGAGCGCATCTTCCCGCTGCTGGGCGTTCGCTTTATTTCTGTCAACGATGGGTATGACAGTGGAATACACGCCGGAAACGATGTGCGAGGGCTGGAAGTGGCCATCAAGAACATCATCAACGCATCCTACAGCCGGGACCTTTCTGCCAAAATCGCAGCAGCCGACCATGTGATGCAGAAGAAAGGAATGTATCTCGGAGGATACCGCCCGTTCGGATTCCTACCGGACCCGAACGATTGCCATAAGCTGATCCTTGACCCGGTAGCCAGCCAGTATGTACGGTTGATCTTTGAACTGGCATTGCAGGGCAACAGAACGGGCACCATCGCAAAAATCCTGAATGAAAAGCAGATCCCGACCCCGGCAGCATATCATGTGGCGGAAAACCATGTGTACAGCGAGCAGAAAGCATGGGACTTGCAGCGCAGCCATTGGACAAGCGGAACGGTTTATCATGTTCTGAAAAATGAGAAGTATAAGGGCACCTATGTGGGCGCGAAATTCATTATGCCTGTTCCGTGCAAGCATCGGGTCCTGCGCGCGCCGTTGGAACAGCAGGTACGAATTGAAGACAGTCATGCCGCCATTGTGACCCCGGAAGAATTTGAACAGGCACAAAAGGTCATTATGCTGCAGCATGGGAATCACCAAACCGGGAACTACACAAAACGCCAGTATCCGCTGAAAGGAAAGGTCTACTGCGGCTACTGCCAGAAATTGATGAAATACCGTGTTCTCAAGAAACTTGGCCCTTCTTTTAACTGCAGATTTTCGGCCACAGCGGTGGACAGCCCCTGCAAGCGAATCCCGATTTCTGAGGAACTGCTGGAAGAGATTGCCCGAAGTGCACTGACAGCGCAAATAAAACAGGCGGAGCATATACTGGAAATTCTGCACGAACGGGAACGCAAAGCGTTGATCTGCTTTTCCGCACTGGAACGGCAGGAAGAAAAGCTGAGTGCAGAAAAGGCAGAAATCATAAAACAGCGCGTTGCACTGTATGAGCAGTATGCCGATGGAAACATGAGCAAGGAAGAATTTATCCGGCAGAGAGATGCCTACAGAGTGCAGGAAGATGAACGGATGGAGCAGATTCAACGGCTGCGTACCGAGAAAAATCAAATTTTCCATCCTGTGAAAAAGGATACGGATAATTTGCAAGCCGTGATGAATAAGGTGGGAGAAGCAGGCGATGTGATGCACTTATCGCAGAATGTGGTGGAAACCTTTATTGACCGTATTGAGGTTTTCAACGATGAGCGTGTGAAAATCCGTTTTACATTTGAGGACACATTGAACAGCTATGAGGAAAAGTGAGTGCAGTGATTTCCTGATTTAAGGTAAATACAGCGTTCTGATAATCAAAAAACAAAGGCTCGCATAAACCACAGACGGCACCCAGGAAGATTCGAGGGTGCGTCTGCAGCTTATGCGGGCCGTTTTATTTTGTGTTTTTACTGCGAAAAAATGTTAAATTCCAAGGCTGACAAGAGTGGCCTTTAACTCCTTTGCCATGCGAATAATGACAGTCTGTTCGACTTCGCTACAGTCCAACAAGAGGCGATGCAAATCGGAATCAGAAGAGGAAATCGAATAATCAAGGCTGTCAACCAGTAACTCATCGACAGAAATATGTAGAACGTTGGCAAGATTAATCAGGATTGGCAAACTGGGAGTCTTAGCACCGCTTTCAAGATAAGCAATATATTCACGACTACAGTCGGTTAAATCAGCAAGCTTTTCCTGAGTCATGTTGAACTTCAAACGATAGAAACTAATTCGTTTCCCCAAAGCAATACAATTAATGGACATACAAAACATTCCTTTCACATGCCCCACATAAGCCAATACTATTATTTTAGATTTGCAGCACTATAACAATAGAGAAAAGAACCGAATGTATAGCTCAGAATTCGGTGGGCACACCCCCAGCAGGCGTGTATTCTGAGGGCAAAATGTAAACTGCTGGTTTACGTTTTGGGGCATGTGTAAACTGGCAGTTTACAGAAAAAATCATCTGATAAGTGTATAATAAGAGCGTGGAATCGAACTGCATGATAAAACGGATGCAGACGAAGAAAAATGCTTACTGGCGCTGCATAGTGGGGCACAGTTAACACAGATATACTACCATTTTCGGTCAGAAGAACTGTATAGAGAAAAGGCTGGATATGGTCCGCATAAGAATGCTTTGACTTATGGAGAAATGAATCAATAAGAACCAAAGAGGCAATTTGCATAGAAGTCAGAATTATTATTTTTCCCCTCTAGCGGAGATGGCTTCTGAGGCCAAAATGTGATCCAGTAGGTCACATTTTAAGGAACAAGTGAACTGCTGGTTCACAGAAAAAATCATCTGATAAGCGTATAATAAAAGCATGAAATCAAACTGCAAAATAAAGTGGGGAAAACGAAATGGAACGGCTGCTGACACTGTATAGCGAAGTTCAGTCAACGGATGTACGGTGGCTGTGGTATCCCTTTATTGCAATCGGGAAAATCACACTGCTGCAGGGTGATCCCGGCGATGGAAAATCCACCATGATGATGAATCTGATTGCGGAACTTTCAACGGGTGGTAAGACCCCGGACGGCTGTAAGATCGGTGCGCCGCAAAAAGTGATTTATCAGTGCTCCGAGGATGGCGTTTCAGACACGATAAAGCCCCGTCTGGAACGCTGCGGAGCAGACTGCAAGAAGATTGCTTTCATCAACGAAGAAGTTTATAACGGCCTTACATTGGACGATGAGCGTATCCGTCAGGCAATCATTGAATTCCGGCCGCGATTGGTCGTGATCGACCCGATTCAGGCTTATCTTGGCAGTGATTCTGATTTGCAGATTGCAGGCAGAGCGCGAAAACTCATGCGCCGCCTTGGAATGTGGGCTGCTGGTTACGACTGCGCTATCGTTCTGATTGGACATCTCAACAAAAAAGAAGGTTCCAAAGGGCTGTACCGCAGCCTTGGCAGCATTGATGTTGTGGCAGCAGCACGAAGTGTTTTGCAGGTTGAACGGGATGCCGAGAACCCTGATATAAGAATCGTACATCAAATCAAAAACAGTCTTGCGCCTACGGCAGAAGACATCCGTTTTTCCATTTCTGCCGACAAGGGCTTTCGGTGGCTGGAATGCAGACCACAACCCTTTGAAAATCAACAGTCGGATACCGAACCTAAATTTGATACCGAGCAGCAGAAAGCTGTTTACTGGATCAAGCATTTCCTTGAAAAAGGCGATATGAGCGCAAATGAAATGTATTGTCGTCTGGACAATGAGGGTATCAGCAGGCGAGTAGCACGGATGGTAAAAACGGAAATGGGAATCCACTGCTATCAGAAGAAGCGGAGATGGTATTGGAGTGTTCAGCCGGAAGAAGGTGCTGTAAATGGACCACAGGCATAAAGTTGGCGGCTATGTGAAACTTGCAAAGCTGTGGGAGCGTTCCAAAGACGCAGCGGTAGCCTATCATAGCTCCTACTATGCTGAAAAGTTCAGGGATGATGCGGATAAAAGGCTGGTTGGTGTCTATATTGACATTACAGGAAATAAGGAAATTTATAAACGCCCGGAAATGGTGCATCTGCTCAAAGATTGCAAAAATGGTTCCGTAAATCTGATTTTCTCGCAGACAAGGGCCTATCTTGCAGCAAATACCTGTGATTTCTGTTTTCTGCTGAAATATCTGTTTGACATGCCGATGCGAGTGGATGTTGTTACGGATGATGACGACCAGAGAATCGACACCATTCTTGATGTTGATAACCAACGGCAGAGCCTGAAAGAATTGGCTGAAAAATATACATCGATCCGAAGGAAAGATTATCTTGAGTGGAGAATCCGACTGGAACATGAAATGACAAAGGCTGAAAAGAAATGAACGTAGAACATATCCCGGCAGAAGATGTGGACGTTCTGCCGAGTGAAGCAGACTGGCAGAGCCGACATCTGGAATCTGAAAGGCGAAAAGCAGAAATTCGTGACAGAATCCATAAGCAGGCAGAACAGGGCCAGAAAACGGCAAAAGACTACTTTCGTCCGGCGAAACCGACACCGTCGATTTACGACAGCGACCTGAAGCGTGTAGCCGTTTATGCCCGTGTCAGCACTTCCAGCGAAGAACAGATTTCTTCCATTGAAAACCAGACTCTATATTACACCAAAAAGATTGCAGAAACGGAAAACTGGAATTTGCAGGATATTTACAGTGACGAAGGAAAATCGGGTACTTCACTGCGGAAACGGGATGCGTTTAAGCGCATGATGCAGGATGCCAAAGACCAGAAGATGGATTTGATTATCTGTGCCAGCATTTCGCGGTTTGCGCGAAATTTTTCGGATTGCATGACACAGATCGCAGCACTGAAAACCATGCACCCGGCGCATCCCATCGGTGTGTACTTTGAAACCGAAAATATCTACACGCTTAACCCGAATAGCCAGTACAACCTCGATATACAGGCACTTTTGGCAGACTGGGAATCGGGCAACAAGAGCCGCCGGATGATCCTTTCGTATGATCAGCGCATTATGACAGGTCAGTACCCGGTGGCTGACCTGATGGGGTATCGGCATACTAAGGATGGCCAGTTGGTGATCGAGCCGGAAGAAGCAAAGACGGTGCGGTTTATCTTTCTGGCATTTATTCAAGGGTATAACTACGATCAGATTGCAATGATCCTGACGCAGAAAAAGCGCAGCACCCTGCGCGGCAGGCAGGAGTGGAACGGTGTGATGGTAGCAAACATCATGAAAAATGAACGCCGCTGGGGTGATCTGGAAGCTCGGAAGAGCATTGTGGTGGACTACAAGTTGGGTAAGGTCACAAAGAATAACGGAAATCGTTGCTCTGCCTACGTTCCAGAACATCACGAAGCGATTGTTTCGCCGGAGATTGCAAGGGCTGCACATCTTGTGGCATCCAGCAGCAAAAAGTGCGGGGTGCAGGATATTGTGGTAATCCGGCAGGGAGCATTAAAAGGATTTGTGGGCATCCATCCGAACTGGAGTGGTATCAATGTTGAAAGTATTCGCAGCCTTAGTCTGAGTGCTTATATGCCAGAAGAAGTGACCGAACTGAACAAGATGGCAGAAATGCGATCTGGAAAGAAGTCAGATATGGCATTGCCATCTGATTATTTGACGCTTTCCGGTGCGTTTTTTATCAATCAAAGCAGCCCGGTTATGACAATCTCCCAAAACGGAATCCGTTTCAGCAAGGCTTGCCATACCCGGTTGGACGACTGCGAGTATGTGGAACTGCTTTATCATCCGATTTTACAGGTCGTGATCCTGCGAAAGAGCAACTGTGACTCTTCAACGGCGATGCAATGGCGAGAGGGCAATGACGTTCATAGTGCTTTTTCAGCCAGAGCATTTTCTGGTCTGGTCTTTCAAACATTGAACTGGAGAATGAATTGCCGTTATCAGTGCCGTGGCATCTGCCGTGGACAGGAAAATGCACAATTCCTGCTTTTTGAATTGGATGAGTCCCGGATTTTGACTAGGAAAAATCAGTATGAACAGGCGGAGAATCGTTCGATGAATCTGGAATGCCGATTGTATCGGAGCAAGTGGATTCAGAGCATTACGGCGCGTGATGTGATGGAATCTGGCCAAGTCGTAGAAAATCCCATGATTGGCACAATTCCGAGCAGAAATGAAGTTCAGCGTGAACTGGACGACCTTTTAATGTCGATGTAGGAGGATTTGTAAAATGGAAGAAAAAAGCAGGGAGCAGGAACTAAGCGTTCGGGAAATCTCCTTGATTCGCGAACTGGCGCAGATACGGAAAGAACATAAAAGAGAATTGGAGTACGAAAAATTCGATGGTTATGAATTGCCGCCACGCACACAGTTTTCCATGCTGAATAAGCCCGCAGTGAGCATAAAGTACGGTGTTATGAAATTCAATATGGCCTGCATCCGGCTTTTTGAAGGAATTAAGTACGTCCTTCCGATTTTGCATCCAAACAAAAAGCGACTTGCGCTGATTATGTGCCCGGAAGAGGACAGCGCATCTGTTGAGTGGGCAAGGCAAAAGGGCGAAAACTGGGTAAATAAGGATATTACCTCTTTGGAATTTGTGGAAAATATCTTCAAAATCATGAACTGGAACCGGGAATGCCGCTATAAAGTGCTCGGACGGGTAGCCAACTCAGATCAGGGGCTTTGTATGTTGTTCGATTTGGAAGAAGCAATCATGTTCACCCCAAAACCACAGGAATATACGGACCCGATTACTGGTGAAATGAAGAAAAAACAAATGAAATTCTTCCCGGATGCCTATAAGAATCGAATCGGAAAATCTTATAATGATTACGTTGCGGACCACCAGCTGAATATGTTTGAGGACTTCATTGGGTATCAGGGGTCAGCAGTATTGGATGAATCTGTACGGGAAGAGGATACAGTGCCGAAGCTACCGATGACACAGAAAAACGAACTACCAGAAAATACAGCGTTGCCCCATTTGCCGGAACAACCTGTGAATATGCAGCAATCGAGTTATGAGCTTGACGAGAGAGGAATGCCGACATGAATTCGGGACGACTTATGAACCTGCGGGTGACGATTCCGGCGGAAAGCCGAAGAATGAATGTAGGAAAAGACGTTATTCGCATTCTTGGGAGTCCGGCCTATATCTGCGTTTTGCAGAGGAAAGATCGGAAGTCTATTGTGATTACACCGTGTACCGCCGAACATCCCATGTCCTTTAAGGTCCCGGACAGGCTGCTGACCGATGGGCAGTGCCGGATGATGATTAACGGAATACAGTTCATTCAGGCACTGCTGGAGGCAAATGGCCTAGTGGCAGGAAAGGATCATCAATTTAAGGGGCGATATGATGCCGAGAAAAATGCGGTTATCATTTCGCTTGAAAAAGATGAACAAAGTGCCCTCTCGCCTCAAAAGTGTAGAACTTGACATCACGTCCACTTGGACGTATAATACGTCCAAATGGACGTGATGAAGGGAGCCGATATTATGCATGCCGGAATTTTAGATGGCTTTCAAACGATAATTCCAACAGCGGCAGCCGTCTTATTGAAAAAACGACAAATGTTAAGGCTGACGCAACAAGAGATTGCTGATCGCGCAAAAATAACCTTGCGTCAATATCAAAGGTTGGAATCTGGGGAAAGAAGTATTTTGACCTGTTCTTTTGGCTTGGCGTGTCGAGTAATTGAAGCTCTTGATATGGATGTTTCTGAATTCTATCATGGCGACTATTACCTTGAAGAACTGAAAACTATTGAAAGCAAATGATTGGTGGCAGGGGAAAACATCAATTTAAATGACGGCATGATGCCGAAAAGAGCGATACGGACAAATCTGTGCCGAAAAGTTTACATATGTCAGCTTGATATGCAAAGCGTTTTATGGTAAGATGAAAGCATAATAGGAAGAGTATACACTCCCGTTGAACCTGTTGCTGGGAAGTGAATGCTGATGGAAAACCAGCTTGCTCATGCGATAACTCAGACGAAATATAATTCGAGTGATGATAAGGCTGCTAAGAACAGCTGGTCACTAAAACTATATCGAATGAGCAGATAGGCTATACGAGGCTCAATTAATTGAAAACCGATAACATAGGAATCCTAATAAACAGTGGGGCATCTCTATGAATGAGCAATTGCTGAAAATGAATGGCTTATCGGTGGGAATTTTAGATGCACTATCATTTGAGTCGCATTTGGGAATTCCGTTGAAGAAGAACTTGCATTATTTTGATAAAGATTTGTTAATTGCTGAACTGATTTCGATGACTGAGTGGTTGGATGAACAGGAAATCCTTTCTAATATTGCGCTAGACTACAGGGTTAAGAGCTTGGATTCTATGCTTTTGAAGTATGATCGTTACTACCCGGATCATCAGACACGAAAAGTATTTAATGATATTCTGGGCTTCCGGGCTTTTTGTGATAGCTACGATCAAATATTGGAGGAAGAGCATTCACCGTTCCGGATTGCTGATATGGCAAAAGGAAAGGCAGTGGATGATGGTTACAGGGGTGTCCATGTGTACTATCAGAAAAGTGGAAGGCATTACCCCATAGAAATCCAATTTAATACGTTGTTTGATAGGCAATTAAATAACTGGCTTCATGATTATCTGTATAAAAAGAGTTATCCCGTGGAAACAGGGAAGATAATGCGTGAAATGTATGAAAATGGATTGATTCGGAATGAACATGAATTTAAGGAGGTGCTGAATAATGTGCTATTTGGTAGCAAAAGATCGTAATGCACATGGTTGCTTTGCTCTAAAAACGACGCATGGGAAGCATCTGGTGGAATTAAAAAGAGAATTGAACAGAGAGGTTGGATATAAGGGAGTACAGCTTGTAACAATCAGCAGGCCAACAGCGTATGGTGAGTATGCGCCTTACCACTTTGTGGATACAGAACAGGAATTTCAGATTCTTGTAAAGAGTCTTCGTCCATAAAAATGCTGTACGTGGGAGCGGTGTATTTCAGTTCAGGCGATTGGTGTATGCTGGAATAATATCATCTGTAGTCAGGTTAAGCCCCCGAATTATGAATAAGAAGATAAGCCCTACAAGGCTCAAATTGGTGTAAGAACCGATTGAAAGCCTTGTAGGGCTTATTTTTTTGCAAAAATTTTTGTTCCTTACTTGACAACCGCATATGGACAACCAGAGAAAATCCTGATTTCATGCGGGTTTACGCGGCTTGACCTTTTCACCTCAACCTGTTTCTGCCTGTCATGGTGCGTTACAGCCAGCGTGATTTCAGGTGCTAATGGCTTCTGGTTGCGCTCTATCCGCTTACTGGTGAAATGAAGAAAAAGCAGATGAAATTCTTCCCGGATGCCTA
>ENA-OWZN01000019-OWZN01000019.1-human-gut-metagenome-genome-assembly--contig:-NODE-19-length-87979-cov-12.0745_pt1 | contig 87979 bp, 85 predicted proteins | sample MGYA00249255_ERZ652105 | MGnify/ENA primary metagenome ERZ652105 (study PRJEB26925, sample SAMN05827155) | human gut metagenome | biome: ENVO:2100002; feature: ENVO:00000062; material: ENVO:00002003...
AGAAAATCGGAAAATCTATAAAAAAACTCTTGACAAATACATTAGCAAGATTTGTCGCTGTCGGGTAGAGCTGCAGTCTCCTCTAATTGCTGTTTCAGACGGGCAATTTTCTCGTCCTTGCTGTCCATCAGGCTCGTCCGCAGCGCCGCTATCATATTCGGCACACCGGTTTTCTCCCAGTCGTAGGCAATGCTGCTCGGGTTTTCCTTTGTACCCATCGTTTTGCTGATAGCATTTTCCAACCGCGTCAGGCTCTTCACTGCCGTGTCATTCAGCACCGCCATGTCCGCCAGCTTCGCCACCTCGGCGGCCTGCACGATGAGGCTCTTCTGCACATATTTCCCGGGCTTCGGCCGCAGCACCATCTGGTTGAGCTGGGCAGCATTATTCCGGATGCTCCGTTTCAGTTCGTCCGCCTTCCGTCCTTCCCGGGCCTTCTGCACCCGCTTTTCGGCCAGTGCCTTTGCCACGGCTACGTCCTCGTCCCGCTGCTGCCGGGCCGTTTCAATGGCAATGGCATTCCTCTGGGCCTGTTTTTCCTGCCACGCTTCCGCCTTGCGCTGGTTCTCGGCCTCCCACTCCATGATCTCGTTTTCCTGTACCAGCAGCTGATGCTCCGCCCGGTCGGCTCTCCGCTGCTCTCCGGCCACCTGCCGGGAAAGGTCGTTGATCTGGGAGCGCAGCTGTCGGCGCTCCAGCTTTATCTCGTCCAGCATCTCCTGCCGGGCCTGCTTCATCCGGTTCTTTTCGGCCTTCCATTCCCGCTCGTAGGCTTCCCGCAGAGCGGTCATCTTCTCGTCGAGACCCGCTGCTGTGCTCACCTGTGCGCCCAGCGTTTCCAGATTCTCGTTGAGCTGTCGTTCTGCCCGGCTCACGCTCTTGACCTCGGCGCTCTGGCTGCGGCTGTTTTCCCGCATCCGGTCGGCAAAAGCCTTCCGCTGGGTCTGCTGCACGCTCTTCAGCCCCTTCGTCACCTCAGCCGCACGCTCCTCGCTTCCGGCGGCCATTGCGGCCACTTCACGGTTGTGCTTTAAGATGCCCTCGAACACCGCCTCGGCGTCGGTCATCTCCGGGTGGCTCATGATGTCGCCGATCATCCGGCCCGCCAGCTCCACCTTGGCGTCCTCGTATTCGGCCACGTCCGCAAACCGGCTCATCATCTTGGGCTTGATGGTGTCGTGTACGTTCATCAGCACGTCGAGCCATTCCGTGCTCTCCATGCTGGCTGCGCCCGCCACGCCCGCTTCCTGTGCCGCCGAGCGGAAGAGTGCCGCCGCACTCTCCTTCACGCCGCCCACGGCCCGGGTGTCGTTCACGATGGCCTCGTACTGTTCCGCCGGGTTGCCGTCCCGGTATCCCTCCGCCTGCCGCAGCTTCACGCCGTGGCGCCGGGCCTCGGCTACCGCCTCTGTCCAATTTCCGTACCGCTTTACAAGCTCCGCCTTGGCTTTGCCGTTCTTGTCTACCGTGTAGGTCAGGTCATGCAGGTCGGGGTACTGGTTCCACAGCTCCGTGTTCCGGTAGGTGGCCTCGTCCAGTACCTCGCCCGCCAGCGTCTCGGCCAGTCCCTGCGCCTTGGCCATGTCCGCGCCCTCCGAGCGCAGATACTCCACCAGCGCCCGCGTCTCGTTTGCCAGCTTCGTCCGGTCGGCCCTGCTGCCGTTGGTCTTCGTCCATCGGATGGCGAGGCTCTCGAGGGCAGCGTCCGAGAGCCGGGTGTTCTTCGTCAGGCCGAAGAACTGGTTCAGGGTGTCAAAGGCCGCTGCCTTCTCCGCCAGTACCCGGCTTGCCTGCCGCTGCTGGTTCTGCTTTGCCTCCCGGTCGGCCTGCTCGGCCTTCTGGAAACGTACATTCGGCAGCTTGTTCAAAATCTCGGTGCGCTTGGCATCGTCTCCGGCTTTGTACTGATATACCGGCACACCCTGCTCCTTCAGACTGTTCACCAGCGTCTCGCTGGCGTTGTCTGGCAGCACAGCCGCCTTTACCTCACCAAAGCCCACCGTACGTTGAGGTTTAGCCTCAAAATACTCGGTAGGGATAGCGGCCACATCTTTGTACAGCTGCCGTATCATCTGGGCTGTGTCCTTACCGATGATATAGCCCTCTTTTGCAAAGGCTTTTCCGATGGCTGCGGTCGTCTGGCTCCCCTGTGCAGCTCGCAGAAGGATGTCGCCCAGTATTTCCCGCTCTTCAAAGCTGTTGTCCGTGTGGGCTTCTGTCTCGCTGCGCAGCTTGTCAACGACCTTTTCAATCTGGCCGTCTGCCTTTTCCAACAGCGCCTTATATTCTTCTTCCGGCATCTGTTGTAAACGGTTCTTATCTGCCCGTACCTCATCAAGGCTTTTATACTCTGCGGTCGTAGTTGACATCAGCGTTGCCGCTGACACACCCCACACATCCTGCCCTCGGGCATTCTGTGCATTCATAGCCTCCACAAGGTTTTCCAGTGTATAGGGATTATGCAGTTCCGTAAAACTTCGTTTCTTTCCGCCGGGTGTGAAACGATCTTTGCTGTTTCGGATGCCTTTCTGTCCCAGCACACTTCCAAGCTGTTCCTTTACCCAGTTTTTCACCGCTGCTTCGGGAGCCGCCTGCCGGATGGCTTCTCTAGTAGCTTCCACATCCAGCTCTACTTTTCCATTGCTGGTATCAGTCATCATCTTATACGCGTGTTCGAGCAGGCCATACAGGCGTCCACGGTTCTCATTGCGCAGTTTATTGATACGCATCTGCCATCGCCGATTCTGACCTTCCAGCGAGCCGTGTGTATACTTTTCTTCCAGTGCATCCGCTGCTTTGTCGGCCAGCTTGTCCATCAGGTCAAAGTCTCCTCCCTCGAAGACTTTCTTGAGTTCGTCCGCCCCGGCATATTCGATGATTTTTTCCAGTGAATCATTTCCGAGGCTATCGAACTGTTCCTTCTCCGTCCTGTATATGGGTTCTACCTTCTCGCCCTGAGCTTTCAGATATGCCAGCTGCACCGCAGTATCCCGCTGGAGCTTCTGCGCCAACTCCTCACGATTTTCGCTGCTCACCTCATCTACACCAATACGCTGCAGCGACGAGCTGTTTGCAAACTTTCCCTCAAAATCGCTCTGGCTGGCTTCATATACAGTATCTTCAAAATCAGCTGCCGCTTTGCTGTTTACCTCGTACTCCACGTTCGGCCTGGTCGGCGTCCAGGCATCCGAGCCATACACCCGGTTTGCACGGTTGGCCTGCGGGTCAATGGCATCCGGGCCAAACACCAGCGAGATGGGACCATACTTACTGTGGCCGTCCTGTGCCTTCACCACCGCGATAGAAGGCGACGGCATACCTCCCAGTTCCAGTGCCTCCTTCAGATTCTCTTCTGTTAGATTATGTACAGCCACCAGTTCCTTGGTTTTGCCTACTTCCACCGGAGCGCTTAGCTGAAACCGCACCGTTTTCTTCACAGGCTCGTCGGTTCTCTTGCTTTCGCCGGAGGGTTGTGCTATACTATTTTTAGAAAGTGGCTTAGGGGCTTCACCGCCCTGCTCGGTTTTGAGTACCGAGGTAAGGCCGCTTTCCTGATAAATAGAACCCTTCGGCAATCTACTCCTTGAATCTTCGGATTCTACGTGGGTACCACCGAAGGGTTCTATTTTTGTAGGCTGAACATTTACAATGTCATAGAAAATCTCCCGTTCATCCGCCCTGATAGCTGTCAGGACATCTGCCTCATAAGCATTCGGCCCGATCATAACTTTAATTTTGCCGCGGTTGAATGCTTCTGCATTTTTGTGGTGGGCAGGTTCCCGGTAAACTTCATCTGCCGTTTTGATAATTTCATCCAAATTCGATGCCATCCGCATCTTGTCTGCATAAGCTTCAGCATTTTCCCACTGAAGCGCTTTGGTCGATTTTGACCAGACAAATTCATTTCGCCCGTCTTTATGGTTCAGAATCGTCCAGCCGTTCCGCTCAAAGCCGTTCGGGAAACGCTCCTTGATGGCCTGCTTGACCGTAGACTTCCACTCTTCCTGTGGAACATCTTTCAAAATATCTTCGTCGATTTTGATATAAGACTCTCCAGTTTTATCCTTCAAAATCGAAAACCGAACCCCCTGCTTTTCCGCCGCGCTCTCGGTCTTGAGGGCTGCGGCGTTTTCTTTTGCCGTCCGCAGGTTGTCCATGGCCTTTTCTGCGTGGGCGAAATACTCGTCCTGTAAGGTGCGCTTTTCGGCCTCGGCCAGGCGCTTCGCTTTCAGGGCGGCGCGGTTGTCCGGGTCGATGGTCAGCACTTCCTTCGCCCGGCTGATGAGCCCATCCAGCATCTGCCGCACCTGCTCCATCACCTTGTGGATGGCGCCGCTCTTGCCTGCGTTCTTCTCTGCCTGCCCGCGCTGGAACGTCACCCAGCGCTTGAAACTCTCCTCGCTGTCAAAGATGCCCCGCCATGCGTCGGCCACCAGCTCTTCCGCTGCCTGCTCGTAGGTCAGACTCTGGGCGCTGTAGTCCTCGAGCTTTGCCCGGACCATCTCGTCGAGGCTTTCGTAGCCGCTGCTCTTCGCCAGATATTCCAGCGCGTGCTCCTGCAAAGTCCTTGCACCCTCGGCATCCAGCGCGTTGTACCAGTGGTAGTCCTCGTGCAGCACCGTGCCGAAGATGTCCTGCGCGTTGTCTCCGAAGAAGATCCGGGCCGTCTCGGTGTCCACATAGGCCCTGATGCTCCGGTCGTTCTGCAGCACATCCCTCAGCACAGCATCCGTGCCGGTGGCCGCGGCGTTCAGACTGATGATCTGGCTGGCCACGTCGCTCTCCTGCCGCATCGTACCCTTGGCGTATACCTCGCCCCTGCCGCTGGTACTCTCGCTGCCAAGTGTCCCGCCCAGGCCGGCCATCTTTTCGGCGTAGAGCATCCGTTCGCCCTTGCCCTGGGTGTAGGCGATCTCGAGGGCCGTCCGCCCGGCGTCGGTGCTCAGGATGTAGTTGATGTCTTCTGCCGTGCCGCTCATGCTGCCAGCCAGCTCCAACGCCTGCGCAAAGGTGTCTGCACCGCTCCGGCCCAGCCGGTACAGCGGCGACGCTGCGGCCGCGTACCGGTCGGCGTCCACCCTGTCCGGCATATTTTTGCTGATGGTCTCGGCTGCCTTGTCCGTCACCCGCCAGCCTTCCAGCGCCCGCTGCACCTCGGCCTCCCGCTGGGTCTTCGGCGCTTCCGGCCGGAGTCCCAGAGTCTCCCGCAGCGGGGCGTTCTCGTAGCTGTCGGTTTCACCTACAGCGGCAGTCGCTTCACGCACGTTGTCCGGCGCAGCCGTTTCCGGCATGGCGTCGGCGCTTTCTGTGGGGGCATCCTGCACCGTCTGCGGCGCACTCACAGCTTCGTTGGGCAGCTCTGCGCTCTGTACGGCAGGCACCGCTTCGCTTTTCGCCTTCTGCTGTGCAGCGATCTCCCGCAGCATCCGGCGGGTCGCGCCCGCAGTGTCGGGCAGCGTCACGCCGTAAGCCTGCTCAAAGGCCGCACGGTTTTCCCGGTTCTCGGCGTTCGGTGTAAACAGCCCGATGGTCTTACCCGTCAGACTGTCGCTCGCCGCCACTTCGGCAAACTGCCGCACCGCCGAGTTTTCCGATTTTGCGGCAGTTGCTTCCGCCCGCTGCATACTTTCAGTGGAGTTTCCTTTAAGAAAGGCGCTTTGCGCCCGGGTTACGGCTCCCGGTGTCTGCTGCGCAGGTCCACTGCCGCTTTCCTCTGTCGCAAGGCCCGCCATCTCACGCCCCGCAGCACTTCCGGCGTCCAGCTGAGAGCTGCCCGGCACGCCAATGGCTCCCCTTTTAAGGGGAGCTGTCGCGTCAGCGACTGAGAGGTCCTGCCCAGCCAGCGCTCTATCAGCAGAGCTATCCGCAGCCGGCTGAGAGGGCTCCGCCGCCCGGGCCTCCCACTCCTTCTGCTGGGCGGCAGCCCGCTCCATCCGGTCGTGATACTTCGCCTGCCCCAGCAGGCTTGCGTCTCCTCCGTTCAGCTTTGCCAACCCCGTGCCGATCGCGCCGCCCAGCGCACCGGACGCGCCGCCGGAAAGTCCGCTTTCCAGCGCGGTGAGGAAGGTGTCTTTGCTGAAGAGGTTCTTCGCTGCCTCGCTGTCCCCCAGCGCAGCGTCAATGGCCATGTCCGCATAGGTCTCCGCAAAAGCCTGCATTGAGTTGTCGATGCCGCCCGAGATGGCCGCAGCCACCGCCGGGTAGCGCTGTGCCAGCTCCGAGCTGCCCGCCAGCCCCTGCACCCAGTCCGCGATCTGCCCCGCCAGCGTGTCCTTCGCGTAGTCACTGCCCATGGTCTTTGCAAGGTCGGCTGCGCCCACCGAGTTGATGGCCCATCCCGCGCCGAACTTGGCGAGGCCGCCGCCCAGCGCTTTTCCTGCGCCTTCTCCCTTCTCCGCGCTCTGGCCCATGGCCTCTGCCGCTCCCTGTGCGCTCAGGACGGGCAGCACTGCCGCCGGGTTCACGCCCGCCACGGCCAGATTCTCCGCAGCGCTGGTCACAGCCCCGCTCACGGCCCGCTGGGTCGGACTCAGGCCGCTCTGGGCCGCAGCCGTCAGCTGCTGCCCGCGGTCGTAGAGCTGGTAGCCCACGCTCTGGTTCTTGTCGATGCCGTCGCTCACCTCCAGCCCCGCCAGCTTCTGGCGCATCTCCCGAATTTCCTTGGAGTTGTACCCCATCGAGATCAGCTCCCGGTTCCGGCTCTCCGGCCATGTGGGGTTATAGTCCATGTCCACGTCGGTCAAAAGGTCAAACAGGCTCTGGGCGTGCTCGTCGCCCTTGATCTCCTGCCGTACCTTCTCCCAGTTTTCCATGGTGGCCGCGATGTTCTTGCCCGCCTGCACGCCGTACTCCGCGCCCAGCACCGGGGCAGCTGCCACCGTGTCTCCGATGCCGCCGATGGTGTTCGCCGTCCGGCGCACGCCCCGCTGCCATGCAGGGATGGCGTCCAGCGCAGCGTTCATCTTTCGGGCCTCGTCGATCTGCGCCTGTGTCCAGCCGCCCTTCTCGATCAGGTCGGCGTCCGTGTAGATGCCCGCGTTGTCCACCCGGCGCACCGCGTCGGCCAGATTCTTGTTGTCCCCGGTGTCCAGCCACTGGTTGATACGGTCAAACTCGTCCGGTACGCTGTCCTTGGCAAATCTGGCTCTCAGCTCCTGCGCCCGGCCGGTGCCGTAGGCCATGGCCCCGCTGCCCACGTTCTCCAGCACGTTCCCGCTCTTCGCCGGAGCACCCCATTTCTGCCCCATGTCCAGCGCCCTTTCGGTGGGGTTTCCTTTAAGAAGGGCTCCCCTGATAGGGGAGCTCCGTTCTCGCGCGGCGTCAGCCGACGGGAACGGTGAGAGGTTCTCTCCCCGCCCGCTGTGCGCCTGAGAGGGCTCGTTCCTCGCATCCACCTCCCCCATGTCGCTGGCGTGCCGCTCAGTGTACTGCTGCAGGGCATCTGCATAGATGTTGCTTTTGGGCGGCACTGTGCTCGACGCAGTGGACGGATTCGGTGTCTTGGTGCGGATAGCTCTCACCTTTTCCGCCGTCCACCCAGAGCTTTCTGCCGCCTTCGACGGGTTGCTTTCTCTCATCGCCTTAACTTTTTCTGCTGTCCACGCCATCAGCCCTTCACCCCCGCTTTCTCAAGCGCTCTTGCGATTTCGTTATCACTGTACCCGTTCTGGCTCATATTGTTCATGATAGCCCACGCGCTATAACCTTTTTTCGCATAGTTCTTTGCCAGCATTGCCGCCATATCTACGCCGCCGCTCTGGCTTGCACTCTGGTCGTTCGCAGTATCTGCATTGAGCCACCCATTATCCGTTAAGGTCTTCTTGTAAAAATCGTACAGCGGCTCATTTCCCTTCATAGAAGAAAATGTCTTTGCCATACTTTGCAGCTGACTGTTTGTCCAGCTGCTCCCGCTGCTTTTCGTTCTGCTGCTCCTTCTGCCCGAAGAGCTGCCCGAGCTGCCTGCGCTCTTTGTTGCCAGCGCCGTTGCAAGCTGCCGTCCTGCGATCGTCCTGTAATTCCCCACAGAGTTCGGATCCAGGCCGTACAGTTCCAGCACCGCCCGTGCAGCCTCGTCGCTGCCGCCGCCTGCCAGCCCGGCTGCGGTCGTGAGCGCACCCGCCTTGTCTGCGCGGGTGATGGGTGCGCCGCTGTAATTGTCGAAGATTCCGGTATCCAGACCATACCGGCCCAGCACGGCGTTCGCGGCATCGCCCGCTCCCTGCTGGTACAGGTTGAACGCCTGCTCGTAGGCATTCAGTGCATCGCTCTGGCCGGTGCGCTCTTTGTTGTACTCCCACTGTTCCCGGGCAAACTCGTTCTCCCACTGCTGCTGGGTGTAGCCCTTGTAGGTGTCGTAGGCCGTCAGACCGGCTCTGCCCACACTCTTCGCCATCTCCCACAGGTTCGAGAGGAAATCGCTCTTCTCTTGCGCCGCCTGGTCTGCCCGGCTCTTCTTGTAGTCCCGCCAGTCCTGCGCGTTGGCCACGGCCCCCTGATGCTCTGCCGCCTCGAGACTATCCTGATTCTGCAGCGCGCTCAGCAGTCCCGAGAGGCCGTTCTGCTTCAGCTGGTACAGAGTCAGGGCCTTGTCCCGCAGCCCGGCCAGCCCGCTGTCCACGTTCGCCATGGCCTGCTGGTAGCCCTGCTGGGCCACACTGTTTGCGTAGCTCGAGCCGTACCCGCCGCTCAGCGCGGCAGCGCCCGCAGCGGCGTTCTCAGCCGCCGCCCTGGCATTCGCCTGTGCGCCCGCGCGGTACTGCCGGTAGAGTTCGCTGTCCGTGCCTACGTCATAGCCCGCATTGCTGGCTGCGCCCATGCTGTCCAGCGCCTCGTTGATTCGGTCGGTGTAGTTGCTCTGGTACGCCCCCGGCATCGCATTCTCCGCGTCCTTCTGCGCCGCCTGCGCGTTCTTGTATCTCTTAAAAACTCCCATTTTCTAATCTCCTTTCCTCTTAGCCTCCCCTTATTAGGGGAGGTGTCGCGCCGTCAGGCGTGACGGAGAGGTTTTTGACCGCTCAGCCCCTTCCGGGCAGGGCGTTTTTCTTTACATGAAAAGAAGGGGCAGCAGGGTCGCTCCCACGCTCACTACGGTGTTCCAAAATCCCGAGCGCCGGTTCTTCTTTGCCTGTGCCTCGCTAACCGCCTGATTGTACACGCTCTGATAGTAGTTGCGCTGGTTCTCCCAGTTCTGGTAGTTGGTCTGGTACTTCTCGTAGTCCTGCGCCTCGGCCTGCTGGTAGCCGGTCAGCTGGTTCTGCAGGTCGCTCTTTTTCTGGGTGTACTGGTTCAGCGCCTGGCTGTACAGCCCGTTCGTGGCGCTGCTCAGTCCCGCCATGGCGTTCTGATAGGCGCTCTGGCCTGCCTGGGTGCCGTAGCTCGAGCCGTACCCGCCCGAGATGGCGCTGGCGTTGGCCTGCGCGTTCTCGTTGGCCAGCTTTGCCTGTCGGGTGTAGCTGTTCTTATACTGCTCGTAGGCCGCATCCCGGGTGGGGTCATAGCTGAAATCCTTCATCCCGTCCAGCTGACCCATCACGCCATCTATCCTGTCTTTGTATTTGCTGGTGTAGTCTTCCGGCTTCTTCGCCTCCCACGCATCCAGCTGTTCTCTCGCTGCATTCGTTGCTTTGCTCATAATAACTCCTTTAAGAAAGTCTCCCCTAGCAGGGGATTTCTGTTCTCGCGCGGCCACAGGCCGACGGGAACAGTGAGAGGTTTTCTCCTCTCCTGCTGTTATTGTTAAAGACTCTGGTTCAGCTTCTCTTTTAAGTCATCCGAAAGATTCTCGGTGTCGATGTTGCTCAGAATATATTCCAGCTGCTCCTGCATCTGGTACAGATAATTCCTCAGCTCCCGGGCGCTGGCCGTATCCAGCTCCTCCATCCTCGGCATGGAGATCTTCGAAAGTCCCACGATACTAGCCACGTCTCGGTACACCTCCGTTCACTCTTCCGCCCTCGCTGCTGCTCAGCGTCATGGCGATGCTCCTTACCGCGATCTGCCCTTTTCCGGTCAGGCGCAGCCGCATGGTGTCGTGACGGGTCGGGACGAAGGGCAGGTTCACTCTCACACGCTTCCCTGCGGTGTCCACCCGGCCCATCTCCTGCCACTCGCCGCCGTCGAAGCTGGCCCAGAGCGTCACCACGGTCCGCTCCATCGCGTCCAGCCGCACCGTCACCCGGCTGCAATACTTGTCGTCCGGGCTCCCGAGTCCGATGTCACCGGTCACAGCCTCGTATTCCACCGTGTCCTCTTCGCCGCTGGCCTCCCGGCTTCCGTCTGCGGCCCAGATGGCCTCTTTGTCCCAGAGATAGAGCTGTCGCCCGGTGCTGCACATGGCCCATCCGGTGGCGTCTTCCTCGTGCCAAAGCCCTTTCTCAGTGTCGTATACCAGCAGCCGCTGCCCGCCGGAGCTTTCGGTGTGCAGATAGTACCGGCCCACCAGCCCGCCGGCGGCGGCTCTCGTCACATGGCTGAGGCGTTCTTCGTCCAGAGAGGCCGACACCTTGGTGGGCAGACTGCCGTCCCACGCCATGACGCCGTCCATCGAGAGGTAGTACAGCGTCTCGTTGATGACGCAGAGACTCTGGTGCGCACCTTTGGCCACGCCCGAACACTGGATGCTGCTCATCTGGTAGTCGCTGGGCTTGGTGCCGTACAGCTTGTGCAGACCGTTCTCCTTGAAGAAAAGCACGTATCCCATGCAGGTAGCCGCACCGGTAAAGGCCCCGTCGCTGCCCACGGTCACGGCGTAGCTGTCCGCTGCCGTTCCCCTGTAGGAGAACCAGTTGGTGGCGTCGCCCAGCTTGCAGGCATAGATGACGTTTTCGGTGCTCGAGCAGCCCCATACACGGTTGTTGTGCTCCGTCAGCCAGTCGAGATCCGGCACCCGCCGCTGGGCCGTCACGTCCGGGAAAGGCCCGTCGAAGGTCTGGGTGGTCTTGCCGTCCATGGCCGTCCACACCACGCTCTGGCCTGTCACCACGCAGGTGCCGTAATACAAAACGCTCTCGATGTCCGGCGCGATGGAGAGGATGACCGAGTCTCCGGCCACGTCGTCCACCACTACGTCCCCGCTGAAATCAGAAGAGTAAGCATTCTTCACCACAGACGGGATGCCCGTCAGCGTCACAGTGTCCCCGGCTTTGAAAGCTTCGCCCAGCCCCTTGCAGGTCACGCGGCAGTAGTTCAGCAGAATGTTCTGCCAGCCGCCCGCTGTGCTGTAGAGCTTCAGGGCGTCGCGGTAGCTCCACGGGGCGTCTTCGGCCTGTTTGAGCCAGACATCGCCGTTCTCCGGGCTTTCCGGTTCGGTCGCACCGAACAGATTCGGCGTGTACACTACACCGGCAGCATCGCAGGGGGTCACGGTCAGGCTCACTCCGCCCTGCTGCCAGCTGGACCCCAGCGCACTCAGCGTTCCGCTCACAGTATCAAAGGACATCTTGTCCGGCCAGATGAGCACCTTGGTCCCCATGCCCACCAGTCTCTTTTCGTTGTCGCCCAGGGCGCCTTTCAGCTCCACAGCGGCGCTGCCGTCATCCGGGGCATACCGCAGGGTCGTGCCTTCCACGGTCAAAAGGCCGTTCAGATGGTACATCCCGTTCATCCCGGCTGCTTCCCGCACCTTCCGCCGGGGCTTGCGGGTCTCGAGGGCCGGGTATCCCCGCGAAGAGAAGTTCTTTTCTTCGCTCAGCTCTGCCTCGCTGCACGCATATCCCTCGTTCAGCCCGCCGAATACCCGCAGCAGCTGCCGCTGGCTGTTTATCTGGTTCAGATTCGTCACGTCATCAGCCTCCCGCCGCCTGCCGGCATATAGTTCCGCCTCACCCACACCGCAAACTCCTGCACATAACTCGTGTAGAGCTGCAGCTCATTCGCCGCCCGGGCCGTCTCGCCCAGTGCAAGGTCCATCTGCGCAGCCAGCCAGTGCGGATAAAGTGCTTCTGCCGCACAGCAGGCCAGCAGCGGGGTGTCATATTCCAGCCCGTCGTTCCACAGAATATCCGCGCCCTTGTCCTCGAAGTCGCCGCCGGTCTGGCTGCGCTCCACGATGTTCCGGCGCATCCCGCTGTCTGCCTGCCGCAGCCATAGCTGCTTCAACCGGTTCTCAAAATGATTGTTCGGCCTCAGCTCGTCGGCCATCTTTATCGCTTCGCCTGCTGTCATAAAAAACCTCCAAAACAAAATCCCCCGGCGCAGCAAGCGCCTGCAAGCTGTACCGGGGGGGAAATATCAAATGGTCATCATCTGGGTTCCGGCCGCCGCCTGCATGGCCTGACTCTTCCGGGCCGCTTCGGCGTCCTGTTTGATGCTGTGTTCCAGCACCTCGGCCACAGCCTTCGGCACCTTCACGTCCATGCCGCGCTGGATGAGGTAGCTGTCGCCGTTGACACCCACGAACACCGGTGCCGAATAGCGGTCATCATCCTTGAACAGATGGATAGTCACCATGCCGTCGTCCTTCTCTTCGGCCTTTGCTTCGGTCTTCTCCACAGTCTCCACCGCGTTCTCCACGGCCTGGGCCGCAGGTTCTTTCTTCGTAGCCATAGTATTTCCTCCTTAGTTTGCCTTCGCCTTCGCGCTGTACTTCGGGCTGATGCTCTCGATGCGGACCATGTACTGCTCACACAGACGTTCCGCAGTCTTGATGGCCTTCCAGCCCACGGATGCGCGCTGGTTCAGCGGGTCTTCGCCCGCACCCAGCTGCTTGACGATGTGCTGCAAGCCGCCGCCCTCCACCTCGGTCACAGCGTAGGCATGAGCTGCCAGCACCAGAGTGCCAAACACGGCCAGACCGCTCGGGCAGCCGCTGCCGGTCCAGATCTTCGCCTCGCTGGTCTCGATGAAGCGCACACCGGCCAGCTTGCCGATCTCACCGTTGTAGATGTTCTCAGGGGCAGCATACTTGTGGACGTCGATCCACTCCGGGTTGCGGCGCAGATCATAGGCCACATAGGGGTGGACGATAGCAACGTAACTCTCGCCGATGGCGTCGGCATTCTGGGCTTTCAGGGCAGTGGCCGCCTGGTCGATGAGGTCGGGCGTCAGCACACTGGCGGTGGTCAGATTGGCGCGGCTGGTCACAGCGGTGTCGCCCGCCGGCGCGTAGATGACGTTGGTGCCGCCTGCCAGCACCTCGCGGGTCACGGTGTCCAGCGTACGGCCCGCCTGAGATGCCAGTACCTTGGTCGCCTGAGTGATGTTGTTGTCGATGGCAGTCAGCTGCAGCACGTCGGTGATGGCTGCCCAGCCGCCGTACTGCTTCACGGTGGCGGTCATGGGGGTGACGGTCAGGGCCTGAGCATTGGGGGTCACGCCCTCGGTCAGCGGCTCGGTGGCCTTGGGCAGGCTCTCGTACTTACGGAACTCGATGGTCTTGCCGTTGTTGGCCGGGATGGGATACTTGTCGCCAAACTGGTCATGCACCAGCAGCGGCTCTGCCTGGTCCAGCAGACGCTTCTCGTAGTAGGTCTTCATTTCGGCGCTCATGCCAGTCGCACCGGTGTGGTTTGCAGGCTGTGCAAACAGCTGCAGATTCATGTGGATTTTCATTTGTGTTCTCCTTTCGTGTCTTGCTTTATTGAGAGCCGCCATTTCCTTTGAGAAAGGCTCTCCTTTCTAGGAGAGCTGCTTTGCAGCGCCGCCGTCAGGCGGGCTGCAAAGCTGAGAGGTTTTCTTCCGGGCAGCGGCAGCTTCCGGTTAAAAAGTGATGATCTGCCCCCGCATAGCCCGGCGTTCCAGCTCTTCGCACTGGGCAGGCGTCAGCTTGGAGACGTCGGTCTTCAGCACCGCCGCGCCGCCGGGGTTCGTGCCGTTCTCGCTGGGCCGTGCGCCCCGCTGGCGGATACGCTCCACCACGCCGCTCTCCGTCTTCTTGGCGGTCTCAGCAGTCTTCCGGGCCATGATGTCGTCAAAGTAGCGGGCCTTGTAGGCGTCCTCCATCTTCACGCCCAGCTTGAGCATCTGGGCAAAGTCCGGGTCAGCCAGCGCCGTCTTGATGTCGAAGTCCGGGTCTTCGGCCCGGATGCGCTCCACGGCGGCGTCCCACTCCTGCTGGATGGCTTCCATCTTGGCGGCTTCCGCCCGCTGCTGCTCGGCGGCACGGTGCTTGGCGTTCTCGCTTTCCAGCGCGTCCATCTCCTTGGCCAGCTGGACGCTGATGCCCTTCTTCATGGCCATGTCTTCGTAGTAGGCGTCGTCCTTCACGACGCCGCCCTCCACCGCAGCGGCCAGTGCCTCGTAGTCGCCGGGAGTAGTGCCGTACTTCTGGCCCAAAGCGTTCAGGATACGCCCCACCGGCCCCTGCTCGTTCAGGATGCTGTCGTAGGCTTTCTGGGTGGCCTGCACGATCATCTCGCCAAACTCCCGGTTGTACTCGCCCCTCATCAGTTCGCCAAACGCTTTCCGGTGCGCCTCCGGGTCGGTGCCGCTCTTGTCTGCCGCACCGTCCTGTTCCTCGCCTTCAGCAGCATCTTCCTCCGCGTCCGGCTCTTCCGCCGGGCTCAGCATCTCATCCACCTCAGCGGCAGCAGCCTCCCGGCCTTTGCCCTGGGCGGGAGCAGACGCAGCCTTTTCTTCCGCCGCAGCTTCGCCGGTGCCTTCTGCTGCACCGGCACCGTCACCGCCTTCCGCAAACAGCTGCAAGTCCACCGCCGGGCTGCACTTGCATCTTTTCTTGAAGTTCACATTCTCTGGGTACTGTTCGGCCAGCAGGTCCAGACCGTCGGCCACAAGCTCGAACTTGTCCCGCATGAGGACGCTGTCGCCTGCCTCTACGCTCACCACCGGGCCTTCCTTGCCCTGATAGATGCAGCTCGAGGTGTGTTCGTCCTCCGCAGCGCTGTACGCCAGCGTCTGCATCAGGCAGCTCACCGCAGCACATACGATGTCCTGTCCCGCCGGGGCATACCCCGCGTGGCCCTCGGCCCTCATCGTCAGCTTCCCGCCCTCCGGGTCTGCCACATAAATAATTTTGATCATGTAGAACCTCCTCACTTATTCGGGTCATTGATATTCATCGCCCTCTCGGCAGCTTTCGTGGCCAGCGGGTTCGTTCCGCCGCCCACCTGTCCGCCCAGAGAGTTCGTCACTGTCTTCGCGCTGGTCTCTCCACCGCCCCCGCCGCCGGTCATGGCAGCGGCTGCAGCACCGGCCTGTTCGCTCAGGTTCGAGCCGTTCTGCTGGTCGATGACCGCCGCCATCTGCTGGATCTGCGCCATGGCCTGCTGCAGCTGCTGGTACAGGGTGCCGTTCTGGGCCACCCGCTGACGCACCTTCTCGATGCCCTCGAAATCCATCATGTCCAGACACGCCAGTGCGGCGTCCGCGTTGGCCGGGGCAAAGAATCCCAGCTGGTAGCATTCCTTCGCCGTCTCGTTCTGGCTAAGGCGGCTGAAGGTACTCTTCTTGGCCGCGCTCACCGTGATGTCGAACACCGGCTCATGGGCGCCCAGCTCCACGCCGCCCACGCTCTCCACCGGCTGCGGCCGCAGCATCTGGCCGGAAAATTCCCGGTACTCCGTACCGCCCTGCTGGCCGGTGATGCGGTAAACCCGCTCTTCGTCGTAGAACTGCCGCATCAAATCGATGATGAAATAGCATTCCTTTGCAAAGGAGCGGTAAGAGCTTTTCAGCATATCCCGGCTGAGCTTCGAGCCTGCTTCCTGCAGCGCCGCAATGGCCGAAGCAGCGGTCAGACCGCTGGTCGCGCCGCCCTGGTTCACGTCCCGGTTTCCGCTGATCTCCTTCAGCTCTGCGACGCGGTTCTGCTGGTAAGCGATGGTGTTGGAGGGCAGCGGAGCGGTCTCCAGCTCCATGAAGCCCCGCTCATCCAGACGGCCCACCAGATGTACCACGTCTTTTGCCGTGTCCAGCAGCTCGTCTTCGTTCACGCCCGCCGTGTCCGAGACGAGGTATCGCTTCTTGGCCGCCGCCAGCGTGTTCTCGTCCATGGCCTGCGTCATCCGGTCGATGGCGTCCTGGGTGTCCTTCATCACGTCGATGTATCCGAAGCCCGCCGGGCTGTTCTCTTCCACAAAGAGCGGGTCGAACACGAAGGGATATTTTCCGTGGTCATAGAAACCGGTCTCGGCCATCGCCGGGTCGTTCTCGCTGGCGTAGAGCACCACGCCGTTGCAGAACTTGCAGTAATGCACCACGGTCTGGCCGCCGGGCTTCTCCCGCTTGTAGTACCAGTCCACCACCACGCTCTTTTCGCTGGTGTCGATGTTCTGGTCACTGACGTACTGCCCCACGGTGATGCCGCTGCTGCCCGCCTTGCCCTCGAGCTGAGGCCACCGGGCCTCCAGACGGTCGTTGTCGGCCAGCGCCAGCGAGAAGAAGTTGGCCGAGTCCTGGATGTCCTCCACGCCCGGCTCCCAGTAGAGCATCAGAAGGTCCATGCTCCGGATGGCAATGTCCCCAAGGCCCTCCCGCAGCGCCGGGTCCCAGAAAATGCCCTTGACGCCGGTACCCTGCTTGAGCTTACGCCACCAGGTGTCGCTGTACACGCTCTCGTAGTCTGCCTGTTCCAGCACCACCGGCAGAATGTCGGAGAGGAGCCTCGCCGTCTCCTCGTCGTCCTGCGCCCTCGGCAGCACGTTCGGCTCCGGGTAGTTGTCCATGGCGTCGGCGTGTTTGTTGGCGATGGAGTTGAACAGCCACCCCGTGCTGGGGGCGCGCTTGCCCTCCATCACCCGGTTGCCATACTGCTTCCAGTGGCCCAGCTTGTACCATTCCTCGTTGTCGATGATCCGCTTGTCGAGACTGGCTTTGGCCGACTTGTATTTTTCGAGGATGGCCATTGCCTCGCTGATCTCCTTCTCGCCGATCGCTGGTTCACCATCCAGCACCCCGGCCAGACTCTCGCCGCCGGGGCTTTCATCTGCTGTCAGGTCAAGCTCTTTTTTCCCAAATTCCATCCCATTTTCCTTTCCGCGTTCCTGTTCATATCCTCATAAACCTCGTCTTGTCCTTCCTCGGGTCCATATCCAGCGGGTCGTCCAGCATGGGCGGCGGCTGGGTGTGCTTTGCGGCGCTGATGGGGTTCTCCATCAGCACATACCGGCACTCGTCGTAGATGTGGTCCTCCTGGGTGGTGTCGATGTCCTCCACATTGCTCTCGTCATAGACGAGGTTCGGGATGGTGCGGATGAAGTGCTTGCAGGTGTTGAAGACCTGCAGCATCGGCCTGCCGTCTTCGCCGAAAGCCAGCCGGTAGTGGAACTGCATCTTTCCCGCCAGACGGGTGTGGTCGCCGGGCATCCAGTGCAGAAAGTTCGGACTTTTCTCCTGCATGTCCGCGATGCTCTCGCCCCGGCTCTCGTCGAAGATGGCCGGGTCGGCCACGCCCAGGATGACCCGGCCTTTCAGCAGCGGGTCATTTTCCTCTGCCTCCCGGATCATCCGTGCCTGTTCCATCGGGTCCTTTCTCAAGCCCTCGTTGGGTGTGCCGGTGCAACCGTAAAGCTCCTTGATACGGTAAAGCCGCCCGCGCTCGTCCGCTGCATACCACCCCACAGAAAACGGCTTCGAGAAACCGAAGTCGTATCCCCGCCATATCTTCCAGTGCTCCGGGATGGGAAACGGTTCGATGACGTGGGTCCAGCGCTGGTCCTTGTAATGGTTCGGGTCGTTCCGCCACTCGGTGAACACCTGCCCCGAAAAGCTGTCCCAGTTTCCGTAGAGCAGCGCCTGCTTTTCGGCCTCCGGCAGCGAGGCCAGTGTGCCGATGTAGCCCGGGTCATTTTCCAGCAGCGCCGGGTTGTCAAAGACGGTAGACGGGATAAAAATGCGGGTGCGCCGCCGGGTGATCTCCTCCCCGTCCGGCGCTTTCACCTTCACCAGCTGCACCATCCGCGTCCCGGCAGGTGCCGGACTGATAAACCGTGCCTTCACCCAGCCATGCCCCACGCCGCCGGGGTTGGCCGTGGCCCGGATATAGACCCGGGTGCCGGGGCCGGAAGGGCGGTTGCGGCTCATGACATAGCTGTATTCGTCCCAGGTAAAGTGGGTCAGCTCATCCACACCGATAAAGTCGAACGCTTTGCCCTGATAGTTGTACTTGTCCTGTGTGTGGTTCAGGCTGCCGAAGTAGATCTTCGCCCCGCTGGGGAAGGTCCAGCAGTGGCTCGAGCCGTTGTACCTCGCTTTGGGAAATACCGGCTTGTAGTACCGCATGGTCTTGTCGATGAGCTCCGAAAGCTGCGGGTAAGTCTTGCGGAGGATGAGCGCCCGGTAGTGTGGGATGTGTACCTGCCGCATCGCCTCGATGATCAGTGCGTCGCTCTTCCCGCCACCAGCAGCGCCCCCATACAGAGCTTCGTCCTCGGTGCGCGCCATAAAAGCTGCCTGCCTCGGCTGCGGCGACCAGATCACGGGGCGTCCGTGATATGTTTTATGCTCCATCCACCATCACCTCCGGCCCTTTTTCTTCCCGGCCCTCGGCCCCGATCTCCACCAGCGGTGGGGCATCGCCCTCGCTCTGGCTCTGGCTGGGTACCATTGCCGCAGCCTTTTCGGCCACGGTCATCAGCACAGTAGCCATCGCGGCGGCGTTCTTGTCGCTCATCACGCGCTCACCGTACCGCTCGAGCTGAGCGTCCAGCAGTTTTCGCTCTTCGCTGTCCAGCTGCCGGTCATAGCTGCCCTCGGCAGCGTACAGCACAAGCCCCGTCTCCGTGGCGTCCGCCAGCTCTTCGGCATCACTCTTGAGCAGTGTGCCTACCGCAATGCAACGTGCGCGAGTGTCCTCGTCCAGTTTCCGATGGAGCCTGGCTCTTACCTGGGCCGCACGCTGGCTCTCGTCCACACGGCTCTGCAAATAGCTCACCTGCGCCCTCGCACCGAGGCTGGCCCGGATCGCTATCTCCCGCGCAGCAGCCTGCCGCTCTTTTGCAAAGGCGTCGCCCCGGCTGGCCTCCTCCGCCATCCAGCTGCGAATGGTGCTCTCCGGTACGCCGTACCGCCGGGCCACCGCACAGATGGAGCCAGACGACAGCATGGCCATCAGCACCTCGGCCCGCACCTTCGGCGGGTACTTCTGTCCCCGCCGGGAGCCCTTCACCGTGTTTTTGCAATACCTGCGCCCTGCCATGCTCTGCCTCCCCTCTGTAGTTCTTCCCTCCCAGTCTACAGCCACCGGAAAAACAAAACTACTGCGGACATTTTGCCCGCAGTAGTTTTGCAAGGTCTCGCCGCAGGCGAGCACGGGTTGCGGCTCCCGGCGTCTGCTGCGCTCCCGCTTGCATCCTGCTGGCCGCTGCCCCAGCCTCGGCTCCCTGTTTCCGCCACTGGCGGCGGTCGCCTCCGCTGCAGACATTTTGCCCGCAGTAGTTTCTTGTATGGCAAACAGGCCGGGTCTCCCCAGCCTCATCACGCTATGGCAATGCTATAACATCCCTGCCGCCGCTGCGTATATCCCCACGGTGCTCAGCGCCTCCAGCTCCTTGTGGTAGTAGGTCGTCCGCCCGATGTGCAGCTTCGCCACCACCCGTTCCTCCGGCATCCCGTCCAGATACCGCATCTGCAAAAGCCGTTTGCATACCGGGTCTGCGGCCTCGTAGTAGTCCATCGCCAGCGCGATCACGCCCGCCCAGTCGCTTTTCCCCTGTCCACAAGCCCGCAGCTCTGCCCGCACCCGTTGTTTCTGCTCTCTGGTCAATTCCTCGCCGCCTTTCTTTCGCGCGCATCAAAACGCAAAATACCGGTATTTTATCTGTCAGGTGCGAACTTTCGCACCCTCCCGCTTCACCATCACCACATAGCAGCGCAGCTCGTCCGCGTCCCAGCTCTCTTTTTCGTCGCCCGGCGCTTCCGGCTCGGGTACAACGCACCGCACGAACTTCCAGCCCGGGTATCTCTGCTCCCACCAGTAGGCGTTGTCCTTGCAGTCGGTGCAGCCTTTGCGCAGCTGCTTGCGGCTCCATCGGGTGTCGTTGGGGGTGTGCTCCACCGGCAGTGTCAGATTCCGCGTCTCGTACCACCGCATCTGCCCGTGCTTCTCGAAGTAGGTGATCAGGTCATCCAGCCTGTTTTGCAGATTCAGTCGGTCGGCGTTGGCCGTGCCGAGGCTCTCCACGCTGCCGTCCGGCCAGCGCACGGCCCATTTGTCTTCCAGCAGCTGCCGGAAGTCGGCGTTTTGCCGCATGGTCAGCCCTTTGCACTCGATCAGCAGGTGATGGTGGCAGCGCCCGCTCTTTCGCCCGCAGCCGGTCAGGCCCATCACCCGCAGCTCAGCGCCCGGGCCGTACAGTTTTGCGATGGCAGCCTTCACCCGGCGGATGTAATTGCGCAGATCCCGCTGGGCCTGCTCCATGCTCTCCGGCAAAAAGGTGTCTATGTAGGTCAGGGTCAGGTAAAACCCCAGCACGGTAAAGTTGGCGTTGGCTTTCTGTACCCTCCAGCGGTGGGAGTGCTGGGCGTTCCGCTTCTTCTGCCGCTCGCTGCTGGGTCTTGTCTTCTTCCGACGCTTGGCCTTGTGCTCCTCTGGCGTGATGGGGTAGAGGTCCACCTCCATGTACCCCTCTCCGCAGAGCGTCCTCTTCTCCCGGGTGTAGGTCTGCTTCATCTTGTACCCTCCTGCTGCCGTTGGCTGGTAGTGTTGCTTTCTTTCCTGTGGCCCATCACCGTCACAGAGATAACGGGTATACTAGCTCCCCAAAGCGCCCGCCCGGACGCTTTTTTATAAAAAGGATTATATAAACCGATATGCCTGCCGCCGAGCTCCCTCGGCAGCACCCATCTCGCCTTATATTTTTTGTCGAAGACGCCCCCGATGGTTTCCCATCGGGGGCTTACCTGTCTGTATTTTTATGGCCTTGCCGGCTTTCCCGCCGCCGCCCAGTAGCCGTAGGTCAGCTCCGGTCGGCCCTCTTTTTGGGCGATGGCGTTGTAGGTCATCAGGTCGTGGACGTCGTAGTCCAGCGGCGTCGGGTCTTTTATCTTCCGCAGGACGGGCCGCTCCGGCTTCTTTGCGGCGCAGTCTGCCTTTTCACCCCGGGCATTGTTCTGGCCGACCTTCCGCATCTCTTTTCGGCAGGTCATTTTTGCGATGCCGCGCTTTATGCAGCGTCCGCCCTGTTCTTTGTAGGTATAGTAGGCCGCGTTGTCGTTGCTGAAGACGCCCGCCTCCCACAGCTCCCTTGCGGTGCCTTCGCCTATTACGTCTCCGGCTGCGTTGTAGCAGGTGTAGACGCTCATCATCCGGCCTTTCTCGCCGCGCTTCACTTCCGGCTGCCGTTCCTCAAAAGAGATTGCGTATTTCCGGTTCCGCCGCTTCTGGTTCTCGTGCTTGGCCCACTCGCTGGTGTGGTAGCCCTTCGGCACGATGCCGCTGGCTTCCAGCTCTCCGGCTGTGCCTTTTGCGAGGACTTCCCCGGTCTGGTAGTCCTTCACGGTGTAGAGATTCGCTTTTCCCATGTGTTCTCCTTTAGCTGTGCCATTGCAGCCGTAGCCTTTTCTTCCAGCTTCTTTTCGCTCAGCACCCGCAGCCCGCCCTTCCCGGCCCGGCGTCCCAGCTGCTGCATCACGGCCCGCTTCAAAAACGCCCGTTTCTGCTCCTCGTAGTCCCGTTCGCTCTGCCGGACCCGGTCTTCGTCCGGCTGATTCTCCACCACGATGTCTTCCTTCAGCGCAGCCTGCGCGCACCGGCGCAGATGCTCCATCGCCACGTCCAGTCCGTCGGTATGGCCCTCCTCGTTCATTTGCCTGTAGTTGGCCAGCGCCTCTTCCTTCAGGCGGAGCAGCCGTTCCGTGCTGAAACCCAGCTCGTCCATGCAGGCCTTGGCGCACAGCGTCCAGACCATGCTGGCCGCCACGTCGCCCGCCATCCGCAGCTGCTCTTCCCGCCGGGTGCGGGGGCTGCGCAGCACCGGCACCCGGAAGTCCGGGGCCACGCCCTCCGGCATCCAGCTGCGCCGCAAAGCAAGGCTCCTGTCCGTCGAGGGCATCCCCCGGTCGTTTACTGTCATGGCCACATCCAGACTCTCCTGCCCCAGCTTTTCCGCCCGGGCCAGAATCTTGTTCAGCCGCGCCGCGCCAATGCCGAAGCTCTGGTGCAGCGCGATGAGGATGCACCACCTCGTCATCTCCGCCGTTCCTTCCCGCGTCAGATCAAGCTCTGTCGTGAGGCTCATTTTGTTTTTCTTCATGCTGCTCGTACTCCCTGCACTTCTCATCCCGCCCGGCGCAAACAAGGCACTTCTGGCGGGTTATCTCAAAAACATGGATGCACTGTTTCCGGCCTATCATGGCTCACCCGTCTCCGCCATCAGGCGGCTCAGATCGCCCAGCATCCCGCTCACGGTCTTGGAGAGCGTGTTGATGGCGTCCTCCTGCAGGTCTCCCGGCAAAGCCCGCACCGTAAAGCTGGCCGCCACCATCTCCTGCTTCAGCCGGGTGTTCACCCGGCTGACCTCTGCCCAGAGCTTTGCTTCGTCCGGCGTCATCTTCCGGGCGCTGGGCCGGACAGCCCCCTTGATGAGCGCCGTCAGCTGGTGGAACTCCTCTTCGCTCAGCTCCTTGTCGTCGTTCGCTGCGGCGATGGCCCGCGCCCGGTCGCTGGGCGTACCGGTGCGCATGATCTGCTCGTATTCTTCCAGTTTCATTTTTCTCCCCCCGCATTCATCCCGTACAGTGCTGCCATAAACTTTGCTTCTTTGCCCTCTACGCCCCGCGTTACCTTGAGGTCTTCCGTATCCAGCAGCATCCCCTTGATGCCCCTCGAAATCTCCTCGGCAAACTGTGGGTTGGTCGCCATCGGCCCCAGCAGATTCCTTGCCACGCCCACAAAGCCCCGGGCGGCGCACATCAGCACTTCATCCGGCGTTTCTTCTTTTGCCTCCATACCAAGCGCGACCTGTCCCTCCGCTACCTTCTTTATTTCGATCCGTACCATTGCACTCTTCTCCTTTACGCACTATGCCTGTCATTCTTCTCTTCCGCCGCCCTCTGGCAGCGCTTCAGCTTCCGGCAGTACCGGCGCAGCTGCGCCTTCTCTGCCTGCTCAATCTCCAGGCCCCGGCCATAGCCCCAGCAGACAATGCCGCCGGCGGCCATCAGCACGGTCAGGATGGCCGCACCCGTCCAGCTGCCCACGGCGTCAAAGGTGATGCTGTCGCCCACCCCCGCCGCGCCGATGAGCAGCGCAGTTCCGGTCAGGTAAAGCACCTGTATCTTCATTTTCATTGCAATTCTCCCTTCTCTGTGGTAAAATCGTTCTGGTGATAGGCCCTTCAACCTGTCACTCGAAAGCTCGTCGGTGTTCCAGCACCGGCGGGCTTTTTGTTTTTCGGAGCCTTCCTGGCGTTCCGCTGGCAGATCTCCATGGCCTCCTGCCGCTGCTCCAGCGCTACGTTCTTGTCGATGCGCCACAGCCTCGGCCCCTCCTTGTGGGCGGGCAGCTCGCCCCGCTGACACATCCGCCGCACCGTCTTCGGGCAGATGCCCATCAGCTCGCCGTACTGCGCCACAGTCAGATACGCGGGCAGCTGCCTCGCGTCCCAGACCTTCGCCTTCCGCATGGTCATCCCCTCCTCACAGCCACTCGCTGCAAATGGTGTCGGCCACGTGCTTGCTAAAGCCCAGCAGCTTGTCGCCCCGCTGGAACATCAGCACGGCAGCGCCCACGATGGGCTGCTTGCCGTTCTCCGTGACGTCCGCCGGGGCAAGCTGCGTGGCCTTCTGGTTCGCGGCCTTGCACTTCAGGCGGCCGTCCTCGTCCACCAGCAGCACCAGCCGGTCGGCTTCCTCCCGCGCCCAGGTGGCGTCCAGCGCCGCAGGCACGGTCTCCACATACCCGCTCACCAGCTTCTGCAGGGTCTCCGACTTCATGCCGTCCCCCTCGTCGCACTTGAGCAGAAAACTCCGGTTCTTCGCCGGAATAACGATAATGTAACGGTTCATTTCTTATCCCTCCGTGTTGGCATATCCGGCCTTCTCGGCCTTCTCCACACTCACATCGTCGAACGCCCCTTCCATCGCCAGCAGCACCCGGCGCTGTGCCGTGGGCCTCAGCCCCGCCCGCCGCATCGCGATCAGGCAGTAGCCCATGCAGGCCGCGTTGCTCCACGGCCCGTTCAGATTCTTCAGCATTTCTTCCATGCTTTTCTCCTTCCGTATCCATTGATAGTGTGAAATTCCAGTGAAATCAAATGCCCTTTGCAGTACACAGCGGTACTTTGTGCCACACAGCGCCTACATCCGATTTTAGCCAGCTTTTGTTTTGCTTTCCGGCATGATATAATCGTTTTAGCGATTCTTTGCAGGGAGATGGCAGGAGTGATACAGGCCCTTTCAGTAATAGCCAGTTGTGTCAACATACTTGTTCAGCTCTGGATTGCTGTATATGGCCATCATACTTCCCGCAACTTAGAATGCGACAAACTCCTCGTGTCAGAGAAGCTCAAAGCTTTTCAAACATTTATCTCCCTGTCGTTCGAACTTTCAGCGCCTCTTTCCGTGGAGAATATCATCGACCTACGTTCAGCTGAGACGGCAGTTTTACTGCTTTGCTCAGAGGCTACTGCTACACTGGTTAAGCGATATAGTCGTGAGCTTATCCTTGGGTCAGCTTCACCCGAGACTCATAATGCAGTTTTATTTGCTTTTCGCCATGAACTAACCGATATGAAAATACATAAGTAGGAGTAATCCTAACACCCCGAGACCCTGTGCGATTCGTGTCAGCACAGGGTTTTGTGTTACCACTGCGCCAAGTGTCACTAAAAGTCCAATGGTCGCAACCTCAAGCACCAGCACGTCCTCCGGCCTCGTGTCCTTTACTGCATCCAGCAGCAGTTCAAGCACTCTTATCCCCCCATTCGGCCATCTCTTGAGCTGCTTTCTGCACCGTTCCGGCCAGATCAGCGACCATAGCCGATATTTTTCGGTTATAGTCCGGGTCAACCAGCGCCATCCGCCGGGCGTCTATCCATGCCGGAAGAAACTCCCACAGGCCCATCGCCGCCATCAGGGTCTCGTTGTCTCCCTCGCGGCGGAACAGTCCCAGTGCATCGTAGTCCCTGCCCTCCTCTTCCACAGGAGCGCAGGGCTTTTTGCTTTCGTTGTCCATCTTTTCCTCCTTCCTCCCGCACTCTTCGGCGGGTCAGTGGTCAACTACGATGCTGGCAAAAGAGATATTCCATCCTCAGCCCCGGGAAAAGCACGTTCCGAACTTTTTCAGCTTCCGGGTATGTAAAATCAGTTTCTCCATTGATTTTGTTTCGGGCAGTTTTCTCTGAACATCCAATCGTGCTCATAATGTCCTTTACCGTCAGGCCGTTCCGTTGCATCTCAGCTTTCAAATTGTCCATCGCTTACGCTCCTTTCACTCGTTTCGATTTTACCGTATGTGGTAAAATCTGCTTTGATTTTACATCCTTAAACGGTAATTGTCAATACCGTCCCTGAAAATTTTTATACAATTCGGTAATTTATTATTGACTTGCCGGGTTCTATTATCTATAATGGAGCCATACTACGAAAGGAGAAAATTCCCGTGTGGCTTGAAAATCTAAATCGATTGAAAAAGAGCAGTAGCATGACGATTGAAGAAATCTCTTGCGCCTCTGGTGTACCTAAAGGCACTCTGAACAAGCTCTTTGCTGGTCAGACAAAAGACCCCCAGTTGTCCACTGTTTCCGCTGTGGTTCACTGCATGGGCTATACTCTCGACGACCTGTCCGACGATACCGTAAACGGTAAGACTCAACTCACCCCCGCTCAGGCAAAGCTACTGGACAGCTTCGACCAGCTCAACGATGAAGGCCAGATCAAGGCGGTGGAGTACGTCGAAGATCTCGTCCTCACCGGACGTTATAAAAAACATCCTGCGTCTGGCCTGGACGCAAAGGAAGCATAAAAAATAACCGCTCTGGCCAAACCAAAGCGGTTGATCTGTATATGGAGGGATCATCATGTTTTCGCCCTATGACAACGCAAACGCCCATGAAGAGTCTGATGCTATGCAAAAGCTATCCCCCGAAGATAGATCCACCTACGAAGAGTCTATTCAGCGGCTGAGAAAATACATAAATCAACTTTCTGACTCTGATGGTCAGCATTGTAGCCTTTCTTTGCAAGGCGCCCTTTGTCAGATCGAAAAACTCACCAATGAGCTGGCCTTTATGAAGTCACTTTATGACCAAGAGCGTGCAGAATCCAAAAGGCTCGAAGAAAGCAAACTTCAGGTTCTCCTTATTCTCGCAAGTCTCTCAGCAAGCGTCTGTATTGCCCTCAGCCCTTCTTATGATCTTCTCACTCTTGTCGTCGGTTCTGTCGGGGCAGCGTTTGGCTCTTGTCTCCTCCTGTTTTTTGCCTATGGGATCACAGATGCTCTTTATCGCCGACACCACGACCTTTACGATATGTTCGAGCCCTCTAACAAAAAGGCGATGGCATTCGCGTTAGGTGCTCCCATTGTCGTGGCCTTTTTGTATAAAGTTATCGGCTTCTTCGCTCGCAATTAACCATTTCAAAAATCGACCCCACCTTCAAAACGCCCCCGCCAGTGTTTCCACCAGCGGGGGCGTTTGTGCAAAAAAATCCCGGCAGCCTTGTACGAAAAAGCTGCCGGGGCGCGCATGGGACAATGTCGTAGAAAAACGTAGTCAATGACTCTCTGCCTGCTGACACATCCAGTATAGCATACCTCATGTGCATCGGCAAGCAAGTCGGAAAGGAGTTTTTATGGCCAAAAATAAAAAGCGTGCCGATGGACGGTATTCCTGTCAGGTCTACCTCGGCAAAGGCCCGGACGGAAAACGCAAATACAAGACCTTCTATGGCTCGACCCTCCGTGAGGCCAAAGCCGCTGCGGATGATTTCCGTTCTGCCGTCAGCAAGGGCATGGACCCGGAGCAGGCCGAAGCCACCTTAGGCACCCTGTACGATAACCTCATTGCCGCCAAAAAGGCAAAGGGCATCGGCCAGAAAAGCATTGACCGACTGGCGACCAATAAGGCCCACTGGGGCGAGCTGGTGGACGTCCCGGCGTCTGAGCTGCGCGCGGCCGACTTCCAGCAGGTGCTCAACAACTTGGCCGACTGGCACGACGGCAAGCCGCCTCTCTCCCACTTCACCCTCACCAACCTGCGCGGCAGCGCCAAGGCGGCGTATGACCTCGCCATCCCGGAGATCGTGATGTACAACCCTTTGGTCAAGACCATCACCCCCGCTGGGGCTGCGCCGGAGCCGCGCGACCCCCTCACCGAGGCGCAGCAGCGCTGGATCCGTGAGACACCCCACGCCGCCCAGCGAGCCGCCATGCTCCTGCTCTACTCCGGCCTCCGCCGCAGCGAGGCCACCGCCCTCACTTGGGCCGACATCGACCTCGACGACGCCACCATCACGGTCAACAAAGGCTACGACTTCCGCGCCAAGAAAGTCAAGATCACCAAGACCCCTGCCGGCGTCCGCGTCGTCAGCATCCCCAAAGTTCTTGTCGATTATCTTCGCACCCAGCAGGATGGTTGCTTCTATGTGCTCCACAACCACAAAGGCCAGCAGATGACCGAGCAGGGCTGGAAGCGTCTGTGGGAAAGCTATATGCGCGACCTGAACGTCAAGTACGGCTACGACGGCCAGCAGAACAAAAATCGCCCGGGCGGCCTGCCCATGCGCATCGACACCTTCACCCCGCACCAGCTCCGCCATACCTTCTGCACTCTGATGTACTTTGCCGGTGTGGACGTCATGACCGCCCGCGACCAGATGGGCCACAAAGACATCTCGGTCACGCTTGGCATCTATACCGCCCTCGACAAAAAATTCAAGAAGAAGAAAATAAACCGTCTGGACACTTACCTCAAAAAGTCCTGTACACAGTCCGGCTGACTTGTTTCTTGCCCTTTTTGACTTGCATCTTGACTTGCATTTCAAAAAAACTTTCCGGGAAATTAGGGCAATTAGCGCCCACATTCCCCTCCGAAGGCTATCTCCCAGACGAACAAAAATCCCCGAAAAGCCAGGCGCGAAGCCACTTTTCGGGGATTTTACTTTGGAGCTACTGATCCGATTCGAACGGACGACCTGCTCATTACGAGTGAGCTGCTCTACCGGCTGAGCCACAGTAGCACATTGCGATCTCTGCAACGTGTGATATTTTACCATAAAAGCCGGGAGCTGTCAAGATTGATTCGCAACTTTATCCCTCTGTGTTTGATTTAGCTCCTTTGCAAGGACGCGGCTCAGCTCACAGACCACAAAGCAGCAGCCGAGAAACACCAGCAGCGCACAGTCGGGCGGGAGGCGGCGCATCGTGGTCACGCGGCCGCACAGGCTGCTGAACGTCTCCTGCGCTCGCTGAGGAAGGAGAAGATAGAATACCAGCAGCGAAAGCGGCAGATGGAGCAGCCGGGCGAGGTAGAGCGGGCGGAGGGTCATCTCGGGCGGGCAGATGGTCCGCACCTGCATCAGAACAGAAAGCCCCTGCACGCTCAGCGCCGCGCAGCACAGCATACTGGCGAACCGGCCGCTTTTCGCAGCCAGGTCACAGCCGGAGCAAACCTCCAAAAGCATCGCGCAGAAAACGCCTGCACCGGAGGGCAGCACTTCCCCCGCTCCTGCGGCCAGCATCCGGAAAAACAGGACGAAACCGCAGAGCTTGAGGTAGGTCTGGGACGCCTGCGCGATGATGCCGTCCAGCCGGAGAGGCTGCGGAGCGGTCGGGACAGCGGGGTGCGTCATTGACCCAAGCGTCCCTCCCAGCCGCGCCAGAAGCGCGGCGGACAGATAGCCCGCCGCCACCTGTGCAAGGAACAGCAGGACGCCCAGCTCTGCACTGCCCAGCATGGACTGCCCGACAGCCAGTATCACAAAGGACGGGCCGGAACAGACACAGGCCGGAAGGAGCGCATCGGCCTCCCGCGCGGTGAGCTGCCCGGAGCGGACGGCCTCGGCGGCGGCACTTGCTGCGGGGGCAAAGCCGCCCAGAGAGCCGATGAGCAGCACCCGCCCAGCCGCCGGAGCGCGGACCCCGATGAGCCTTGCAACTGGGCAGAAGGGCAGCCCCAGCACATCCGCCGCCGGGCATTGGATGAGCAGCGTGGACACGATGAGGAACGGGAACAGCGAGAGCAGCAGCGGACCGCCGCAGAGCGCCAGCCCCTCCCGCAGGGCCTGTGCGCAGGCATCCGGCGCGGCAAACGGCAGCAGACCCGCAGCCAGCGCCATCAAAAAATACCCCACGCCCCGGATTTTCTCTTTCTGAATCATACGCGCACCCTCCATTTCCATATATATGTGGTAATTGGCAGCGGTTTGCATGGCGGGAGGGAGCAGCGTGGGAAGGAAACGAAAGCAAACGCATTCCCTGCGCGGCTGGTTCCGGCGGATGTTCCGTCAGCCGCCCGGGGACTTCTACGGACGGGCTTCGGTCTACCTGAGTGGCAGAAGGATGGAGATCGAGCAGTTCCGGCGCATCCGCTCCTACGAAGAAGGCAAGCTCTGTCTCGAGCTGGGGCGCGGCACTCTGACGGTCTACGGCGACGATTTGAAGATAGAGACACTCTCCGCCCAGAGGCTCACCCTGCGGGGGCAGATTTTGCGGACCGATTTTTCAAAGGAATAGGAGCTTTCTACCATGGAATGGATTCAGCTCTGGGCGGGCATCACCTTTACGGCGCAGAACGGCGATATCGAAGGTCTGCTGACTGCTGCGGCCGCAGGCGGGCTGCACCTCTTCGACATCGTTCCACGGCCCGGTGGGTTCTCGGCCCGGTGCGCCGCATGGCATTATCGGAAACTGGCCGCTCTGGCCCGCAGACGGCGGGTGCGGCTGCGCATCCAAAAACGGCGGGGTCTTTTCTTTTGCATCCGTCCCCTTCTCCGGCGGCGGGGGCTCTGGGCCGGATGCATTGTCTTTCTCCCTCTGCTGCTCTGGCTGCAGGGCTTTGTCTGGTTCGTCGAACCGGTGGGCCTGACGCCCGGCCAGCAGGCGCGGGCCGCCGTCGTCCTGTGGGAGGCAGGGCTTTTCCCGGGAAATGCCGTCACACAGGAAAAGCTCACCGCCGGAGAATACGCCCTGCTCGAGAGCGGTGAGTTTTCCTGGGCCAGCCTCAACTTTATGAAGGGAAAGCTGGTGGCGGAAGCGGCTGCGGCTAAACCGGTGCCGGACATCGCGGCCGGGACGCTCCACGGCCTCCGGGCCAGGGTGTCCGGCACGGTCGTTCGCACCAACCTCGTCAGCGGGACGATGCTCGTCGTCCCCGGCCAGGCCGTAGAAACCGGTCAGGGCCTCATCGGGACAGCCCGCGCCGAACGGGACGGAACGCTCATCTTTCAGCCTGCGGCGGGCAGCGTCCGGGCGCAGTTCGAGTGGGAAAACGAGCAGAATACTGCCCTGATGCTGCCCATCGAGCAGCTCACAGGGCAGCAGGTCGTGCATCGGACGCTGTTCTGGGACGGTCATGCTATCGCTCTGCCCTCCCTGCATCCTGCCCCAGGCAAGGCAGAGGCCACAGCCGTCGTCCGACACTACCAGCCAGAAGCCCTTGGACTTCCTGTTCCTGTTTTTATCGAAGAAACGACATATTATTATAAAGTCTCCACCGATTTGGAGCGGACCGAAGAGCAGGCTCTGGCCCTTGCAAGGCTGCAAAGTAAACAAGCTTTACAGCAAAATTGGGCCGATTTTGAGCTTCTAGCCCGCAAAGAGGACGTCTCCGTCGAAGAAAACACCCTCCACTACCGGGTCGTCTACACCATCACCGCCGACATCTGCAAATGAAAACGCCGCACAGCCCCGAGCACATCTGCTCCGGCCATGCGGCGATTTATGATTATGGATTTTTGTTACTTCTCTTCCGGGGTCGTCTCGGCCAGAAGCTCGTTCAGGTCGAACTCATACTTCGTGTGACAGAAGTGGCAGACTACCTCACACTTCGGGTCTTCGTCCCGGAGCTTTACCAGCTCTTTGCGGCCAAGGCTGAGAAGCATATCCTTCGTGCGCTCCTCGCTGCAGTCGCACTGATACTTCACCTCGCGAGTATCGAGGACCTGCGGGTCGAAGCCCACCATTGCCAGCTCCATCATATCCTGCGGGGTCTTCCCTGCCCGGAGCATCTCGGTGACGGAAGGCATGGCGGCGATGTTCTGCTCCAGACGGGTGATCTCGGCATCGGTCGCGCCCGGCAGGAGCTGCAGCAGATAGCCGCCGGCGCAGGCGATGGACAGATCCTTGTCCACCAGAACGCCCAACGCACACACGGTGGGGATCTGCTCGCTGTAGGCGTAGTAGCTGGTGATGTCCTCGGCGATCTCACCGGACACCAGCGGCACCTGACCCACCGTCGGCTCCTTCTGGAGCTTGTTGTCCCGGATGACGGTCAGAACGCCGTCTTTGCCGACTGCGCCGCCCACGTCCAGATGTCCGTTCTCCTTTGCGGGAAGCTCGACCAGCGGGTGGTCGATGCAGCCTTTGACGTTGCCGTGTGCATCGGTGCAGGCGATGACGACGCCCGCCGGGCCGCCGCCGGACACGCGCAGAGTGATGGAATCGCCATCATCCTTGAGCATCGCGCCCATCAGGGAGACACCGGTGAGCAGCCGGCCAAGGGCTGCGCTGCAGGTGGCGCTGGTGGTATGCAGCTTTTCTGCCGTGCGGACGATCTCAGTGGAGTCCACGCCGCAGAACACGACACCGCCGTTTTCAGAAATGCCGCGGATAAGATTCGACATATTATTGATCCTCCAGTTGGGTATACTGTTTGACTGCGCAGAAGAAATAGCGCTCGCTCTCGTCGGTCAGAGGGCCAAAGCTCTCGCCGTCGCAGACACTTTCCAGCGCAAAACCATGCTTTTCCAGAGCGGCGCGGATGGTGTCGAGGTCGTAGGTGTACTCGTAGAACTGCTCGTGGAAGTGCTCCCCCGTCTCGCGGTAGTCGATGTCCACGCTGATCTCCACCCGGCGGTCGGCGGCGCTGTAATGGTTGCGCCAGACGCAGGAGGCGTCCTCTTCTTCAAACGTAAAGACGTTTTCGCCCAGCACGTTCTGGTGCTTATAGGGCGTGTTCATATCGAACAGGAGCACACCGCCTTTTTCCATAAAGAAACCGGCGTTGGCGATGGCTTTGTCCAGGTCCGGGATGTGGTTGAAGGTGTCGAAGGTGGACACCGCACCCCGGATGGTGCCGTAGAGGTCGAGCTTGAGCAGGTCCTGCCGCAAAAGAAGCAGGCCGCTGGAAAGGCCAAGCTGCTCAGCCTTGTCCCGGACAACGCAGAGCATCTCCTCCGACTGGTCGATGCCGATCATATCGTAGCCCGCCTGCGTGAGCATCAGGGTCAGCTCTCCTGTCCCGCAGCCCAGGTCTGCGAGGATGCCGTCATGGATGCCGTGGGCTTCCAGCTCTTTTTGGATGTGGGCATACAGGGCCTCGTAGTCGGCCTCGCCGTTGAACTCATCGTAAAAATAAGCAAATTCGTTGTAAGCCATTGCGTTACTCCGCGTCCTCTGCGTTTGCCTCGTACTCGGCGGCGACGGCTGCGTTCAGCACAGCCTGCAGCTCCGGGATGCCGTAGCCGCTCTCGCCGCTGGTCAGCACCACCTTCTGGCAGCCGTAGGGCAGGCAGAGCTTTTCGAACTCCTCCTGCGTCTGGGCCAGCTGGCTCTTCTTGAGCTTGTCGGCCTTGGTCAGGGCCACGACGAAGGGAATGTTGTGGTAGTGGAGATACTGCAGCATCTGGATGTCGTCGGCGCTGGGGGCGTGACGGCAGTCGATGAGCTGAACCAGCAGGGTGTGGTGGCGCTGAGCCTCGAAGTAGCTGTTGATGAGGTCGTCCCAGCGCTCACGGTCGGCGTTGCTCACCTTGGCATAGCCGTAGCCGGGCAGGTCCACGAAGTAGCAGTCATCCACCGCGTAGAAGTTGATGGTAGCCGTCTTGCCCGGCGTGCTGGACACGCGGGCGAGATTCTTGCGGTTGCAGAGCTTATTGATGAGGCTGGATTTGCCCACGTTGGAGCGGCCGGAGAAGCTCAGCTCCGGGCGGTCGCTCTCGGGCAGCTGGCTGGAAATGCCGTAGCTTGCAATGAAATCCGCTTTGTTATAGTTCATAGCTTCGCTCCTTTCGTCTCAGCAGACCGCGCCCGGCTGCGGCTTTTCCGCCGTCTGCGGCAGGGCCGCAGCCTCAGCGGGCTTTACCTTCCTGGTGCGGGGGTGGCCCGCAGACACCGTCTTGGGCTTGAGGAGGGCTGCGGCGAGGACCTGCGACAGGTTGGACATGGGCAGGAACTCGATGTTCTTCTTGACCTCGTCGTCCACCTCGTACAGATCGGACAGGTTGTCCTTCGGGATGAGGACGGTCTTCATCCCCTCGCGGTAAGCGGCCATGCTCTTCTCGCGGAGGCCGCCGATGGGAAGCACATTGCCGTGGAGGGTGATCTCGCCGGTCATGGCCACATCGCCCCGCACCGGGATGCCGGACAGGCAGGAGATGAGGGCCGTGGTCAGGGTGACGCCGGCAGAGGGGCCGTCTTTGGGGACTGCACCCTCCGGGGCGTGGATGTGCAGGTCGCACTTCTTGAGGCGCTCGGAGTCGATGCCGTACTCTGCGGCATGGACGCGGGCATAGGTGATGGCCAGCTGGGCGCTCTCCTTCATCACGTCGCCCAGAGAACCGGTGACGGTGATCTTGCCGCTGCCGTTGTCGATGACCTGCACCTCGATGGGCAGGGTCTCGCCGCCGATGCTGGTCCATGCCAGACCGTTGGCGATGCCGATGGCGTTGGTGCGGTTGAGGAACTCGGGCTTGACCATGCGGGGTCCCAGCAGCTTTTCGAGGCCGGTGCCGGTGACGGAGACACTCTCCGCCTCGCCGGAAGCAATTTTCCGGGCGCACTTGCGCAGGACGCTGGTGATGGTGCGCTCCAGATTGCGGACGCCGGCCTCGCGGGTGTAGCCGTCGATGATGCCGTAGAGGGCGCTCTGGGAGAAGGTGACTTTGCCGGTCAGGCCGCAGGCATCCAGCTGCTTGGGGACCAGATGCTTCCGGGCGATGTTGTACTTTTCCACCCGGGTGTAGCTGGGCAGCTCGATGACGTCCATGCGGTCGCGCAGCGGGCCGGGGATGGCGCTGAGGTCGTTGGCCGTGGTGATGAAGAGCACATGGCTCAAATCAAACGGCATATCGATGAAATGGTCGTTGAAGGTGCTGTTCTGCTCGGGGTCGAGGGCTTCCAGCAGAGCGGCCGCCGGGTCGCCCCGGAAATCGCCTGCCAGCTTGTCGATCTCGTCCAGAAGCATCAGGGGGTTCGAGCTCTTGGCAGAGATCATGGCGTTGATGATCTTACCGGGCATCGCGCCGATGTAGGTGCGGCGGTGGCCGCGGATCTCGGCCTCATCCCGCACGCCGCCGAGGCTGATGCGGACATACTTGCGGTTCAGGCTCTCGGCGATGGAGCGGGCGATGCTGGTCTTGCCGACACCCGGAGGGCCGACGAGGCAGATGATCTGACCCTTCACATCGGGGGCCAGTTTGCGGACGGCCAGCACCTCGAGGATGCGGTCCTTGACCTTCTTCAGGCCGTAATGGTCCCGGTCCAGCACCCGCTGGGCTTTGGCGATGTCCAGATCGTCCTCGGTGAAGGTGTTCCAGGGCAGGTCGAGGCAGGTGTCCAGATAGGTGCGGATGACCGTGCCTTCCTGATTGCTGCTCTGCATTTTGGAGAGGCGGTCCACCTCTTTGAGAAGCTTCTTTTCCCGGTCCTCGTCCAGATGGAGGGCCGTGATCTTCCGGCGGTACTCCTCGGCCTCGGCGGTGGTATCGTCGTCCTCGCCCAGCTCCTCGCTGATCATGTGGAGCTGCTCGTGGAGGTAGTAGTCGCGCTGGTTCTTGTCCATCGCCTCGTCTACCTTCTGGGCGATCTCCTTATCGATCTCGAGCATCCGACGCTCCCGGTGCATCTTCTCGATGAGCAGATGCAGACGGCCCATCAGGGTGCCTTCGTCCAGAATGGCCTGTTTATCCTCGAAGCGGAACAGGAGGTTGGCCGGGATGTACTCGGACAGGAAAGCGGCGTCGGTGCTGGTGGTGATGGCAAACACCACGTCCTTGCCGATGTGGGGGTTCAGAGCCAGCAGGTCGTCAAAGCTCTTTTTGACGTTGCGGACGAGGACGTCCGCCTCCGGCAGTTCCTCGGGCTTCGCCATCTTGACCGGGGCCGGGCGGACGGTGGCCAGCAGGAAGCTGCCGTCGTCCTCCATCTCGGAGAGTTTGGCGCGGTATTTGCCTTCGACCAGGATGCGGACGAGGTCATCCGACACCCGCATCACCTGCTTGACCTCGGCCACGACGCCGTAAGTATAGAGGTCGGCGGCCTTGGGGTCTTCGACCTTCATCTCTTTCTGTGCCACGAGGAAGACGTCAGAGTTGTTGCTGACGGCCCACTCCACGGCGGCGATGCTCTTCTCGCGGCCCACCTCGAAGTGGAGCAGATTGTTGGGGAAGACCACCAGCCCGCGCAGGGCGATGGCCGGAAGGTGGAGGACGCTCCGCTCCACCTTGACCGTAACTTTTTCAGACATAGTACAAAACCTCCCAGCCGTCCCTCGGATGCGAGTCATCCATAAGGGCGGCTTTTTTGTAGGGTCATATCAAATCTATCATTTTATTATAGCGAAAAATGTTTGCAGATGCAACTGTTCAGCGCTTTTCCCGGGTGTTGTAGCCCAGTCTGCCCAGTGCGGGCAGGATGGCCCGGAGGGTCAGCGACGTGAGGGCGCCCATGACAAGGCCCAGCACCAGCATCACCGGCGCATAGTACAGCGACATGGCCGAGGACAGGATGAGCCCCGCGCCAAGCAGCTGGCCGATGTTGTGGGACAGTGCGCCGCAGACCGACAGGATAAACCATGTGGGCCGGAACGGGAGCTTATAGTAGAGCACCCACATCACCAGCAGGGACAGCAGTCCGCCGCAGAGCGAGAGGAAGCCTGCCGTCCAGCCGGAGACGAGAAAGACGAACAGCGCCTTGAGCAGGTCGAGATAGAGCGCCTGCCGCGCCCCCATGAAGAACAGTGCATACATCACTACGATATTCGCAAGGCCCAGCTTCATGCCCGGCGCAAGGCCCGGGATGACCAGTGTGCCTTCGATGAAGGAAAGAGCCATCGCCAGCGCGAACAGCAGGCCGGAAAGTGCGATCTCGTGTGTTTTCTTCGGGTCATGGTTTCGGTTTGCCATCGGCTCTCCCCCTTTGCTGCATCGGTCATTCTTCGCCGCCGGCGGTCTGCTCGTACTGCTCCTGCTCTTCCACAGCGGCTTCCCATGCGGCGAAAAGCTCGTCCTGATGGAAGCGCAGGTCGCTGAGCTCGTCGCTCTTTTCCCGCAAAAGCTGGGGGTCGTTGTAGACTTCCGGCGAGTTTATCTCGTTTTCCAGCTCCACTTCGCGGGCGCCGCAGGCTTCCATCTCGTCCTCGCAGGCTTTGATCTTAGCGCGCAGCTCGGCCCGGCGGCGGCGCTGCTCTTTGCCGTAGCCCGCCTTGGCGGGTTCGCTGCTCTTCTCGGCCACGGGGGCGGGAGCGGCGCGGCCCATCAGGGCGTCATAGCTGGGGTAGATGACCGCCTTGCCGTCCTCGAGGTAGAGGATGGGGCAGGCCAGACTGTTCATCAGGTGGCGGTCATGGGTGACGAGGAGCAGCGTGCCAGTGTAGGCCATCAGTGCCTCGGTCAGGTTCTCGCGGGTGTAGATGTCCAGATGGTTGGTAGGCTCGTCCAGGAACAGCAGGTTCGGGCGTTCCAGCACGATCTCTGCAAAGCGCAGTCGGGCCAGCTCGCCGCCGGACAGGGCCTCGCAGGGCTTGAAGACCGTCTCGCCCCGGAAGCCCAGCTTTGCCAGATGGCTGCGGACTTCCAGCTCGGTCATCCGGGGGTACTTGTTCCAGATGACGTCGATGACGCGGCCCGCGCCGATGCGGTTCTGCTGCTGGGCGAAGATGCTGGGCCGTGCGCCGGTGCCAAGGCGCACCATGCCGCCGGAGGGGCGGCGCTTGCCGTCCAGCACCTGCATCAGGGTGGATTTGCCTGCGCCGTTGGGGCCGGCGATGATGAGCCGCTGGCCGCGGCAGACCGTATAGGTGAAGGGCTCCAGCAGGGTGCGGTCGCCGATCTTAATAGTCAGGTTCTTGAGCAGCACCAGCTCATTCCACGGCTCCACGTCGTATTCGAAGCGGAACTTGAGCTGGTTGGTCTCGTCCTGAGGGGCCTCGGTGATCTCCAGCTTTTCCAGCTGCCTGCGGCGGCTCTGGGCCATCTTGGTGGTGGAGGCGCGGACGAGGTTGCGGTCGATGTAGTCCTGTAATTTTTCGGCCAGCGCCACGTCGGCGTCGTGCTGCTTCTGGCGCAGGGCGTCGGCGGCTTCCTTCTGGGGCAGATAGGCCGAGAAGTTGCCCTTATAGGTGGTCATGGTCTGGAACGAGACTTCCCAGATCTTGGTACAGACGTTGTCGAGGAAATAGCGGTCGTGGCTGACCACCAGAACGGCACCGGAGTAGCCCTTGAGGTAGTTTTCCAGCCACTCCATGGTGGCGAAGTCCAGATGGTTCGTGGGCTCGTCCAGAATGAGGACGTCCGGCTTCTCGAGGAGGAGCTTGGCCAGACGGAGACGGGTCAGCTCACCGCCGGAGAGGACGCCCACGTTCTTGCTCCAGGTATCCTGCGCAAAGCCCATGCCGGACAGCACCTTCTTGATGTTGACGTCCATGTTGTAGCCGTCGGCGGCGTCGATGATGTTCTGCAATTCGTCGTGCTTTTCGAGAAGGGCGGCGTCGTCGGGAGAGGCCGCCATCTTCTTTTCCAAGATCTGCATCTGGGCCATGGCGTCCAGCACAGGGGCGAAGGAAGAGCGCATCTCCCCATAAATATCCAGCGTGACATCGAGCTTTGCGTTCTGCTCCAGATAGCCCAGCGTCACGCCGTGGGTCACGCTGAACTCGCCGTCATAGTCGGTGTAGACGCCGGTCAGAATTTTGAGCAGGGTCGTCTTGCCTGCGCCGTTCTGGCCCACGATGCCGATGCGGTCTTCTTTTTCCACGCTGGCGCTCACGTCGTGCAGGACGACTTTCTCGCCAAAGCTCTTTCCGAGTTTTTCCAAATGAATCAGCATATCGTTCTTCCGTGTTCTTTTCCAGTAGGGTGGATAGGGACATTCCCGCCGTTACAGCTGATGACGGCGGTGCTTGAGGCCGAGGTTCGCCAGCTCTTCCGGCTCCATCACCAGCGGGTAGAGCTCTTCCAGCGAGGCGATCTCGTAGGTGGGGCTCACCTTGCCCGGGTTCTCGGCGTGGCCGGGGTTGAACCAGCAGGTGTCGAGGCCCGCGTTCACGCCGCCCTGAATGTCGCTGGTGAGGCTGTCGCCCACCACCAGGACGTGCTCCCGGTTCTCCACGCCCAGAGCGCGGAGGGCGGAGTCGAAGATGCGGCGGCTGGGCTTCTCGCTGTCCAGCTTCTCGGAGACGAAGACGTCCTCAAGGTAGGCCCCGATGCCGGATTCTGACACCCGGCGGCTCTGCACCTTCTCGAAGCCGTTGGTCACGATGGCCAGCGTCGCCACCTCGGAAAGCTCCCCGAGGACGTCCAGCACATTGGGGGTCATCAGGTCGGGGTGGGAGGACAGGTGGTCGAGGTAGCAGCGGTTCATCTCCACGCCGTCACCGGCTGCGTTGATGGCCTTGAGGAAGCGGGTGAAGCGCTCCCCCATCAGCTTGTCGCGGCGTATCTGGCCCTTTTCCAGCTGACGCCAGAGCTCCGAGTTGATGTCCCGGTAGGTCTGCACCGTCCCGGCGTCCGGCTCGATGCCGCATTCCACCAGCGTCTCAGCCAGCGCCTTGTTCTCGGCGGCGTCAAAGTCCAGAAGCGTATTGTCTGCATCGAAGAGGATGCAATAATATTTTGCCATGTTTCTTTCCCTTCTCTATCATTTTTCGAGCCGCCTGCCGCCTTGAGCGGGCGCGGCTGCGATGCGGTTTGAGAACAGCGAGAAGCCAGCCCCGCCCGGCAGAGCTGGCTTCTCGTATTTTTTATCATTCCAACGTCATTTCATAGGCTTCGTCGTCGGACTGGTCCGGCAGGTTCCCGCTGCACTTACAGCGCGGCGTGCAGGCGCACTCTTTTGCGATGCACTTTGCCATCTGCTCCTCCGTCACGCCGTTCTCGACGTTTTCCCAATCCATGTCGTAGTAGTCCACGCTGCCGTCGGTCACATCTTCTGCGCCGGGCAGGCCGAGGACTCGCATTTCTTCACGGAACATCCGCTCGCCTCCTCTCGGCTCAGCCTATGCGGCTGCGCAGAGGAAGGTGCGGGGCGTCATTCTGCCTTGCCTTCGGCTTCCTTGCTGGCGGAGGCTTCCGACTTGCTTTCGGATTTGGATTCTGCTTTGCTCTCGGCCTTGGACTCAGCTTTGCTTTCAGCCTTGGATTCTGCCTTAGACTCAGCCTTAGACTCGGCCTTGCTTTCGGACTCCGACTCTGCCTTGGAGCTGCCAGACGACGTGCTGGACGATGCCGACGGCGAACTGCTGGTGCTGTGGGAAGAGCTGCCCGAACTTGCAGAGGAAGACGAAGAGGATGTACTGCCGGAAGAACCGGCATGGGACGAGGACGAACTGCTGGTGGAGCCGGACTCGCTGGTCACACCGCTGCCGATGGTGATGGTCAGGGTGTTGCTGCTCACCTTGCAGTCGTTGTAGGTGACGACGGCGTGGATCTTATAAGAAGCGTTGACCATGGAGCTGTCTACCACCACGGTGATGCTGGACTTTCCGGCGGCCTGCGTGACCTCCTGACCGTTGGCGTACCAGCGCAGGTTCTCGGTCTTGGCGTACTTGCCGCTCAAGGCAGCCTTGAAGGTGTAGGAGCTGCCCACAGCGCCCTTGCCCTCGCTGGTGATGTGGACGGAGGCCGTGCCGAAGACTGCCGTGACGTCCAGATTCTGCTTGAAGTCGGTGTCGGTGCGGGTCTTGCTGGTGAGGCCGTCGCTCCACTTGACAAAGACGTGGCCCTCCGCCGGGACAGCGGTCACGGTGATGGATTTGTCGGGGTCGGTGACGGTGTAGGTCACAGAGCTGTTGCCGGTGTCATTGCCGACGCTCAGAGTGCCGCCGCCGTTCTTGTCCACACGGTAGCGGGCCTCGAACTTTTTGTTCTCGCTGGTGCTCTCGCTCGAAGAGCTCTCCGAGCTGCTGGCGCTCTCGGCCTGACTCTCGCTGGAGCTGACAGCCTCCGAGCTGGGAGCGGCCACGGCGGAGCTGGGGTTGGAGACATACTCCATGGTGCGGGTGGGGATGTTGTTGGTGTCGGGGCGGCGGTCCTCGGTCTGCAAGGCGTGGGTGCGGAGATAGTTCAGCACTGCCTTGAGGCCGGCGCTCTTGAGGTGGATGTCGCCGCTGGTGTAGTAGTCCGCGATGCCGTAGCCGTCGCTGCCCTTGAGGGCCTCGGCAGAGTTGAGGAAGCGGACGCCCAGCTGCTCGCACAGATCCAGAAGGGCCATGTTGAAGTCGTCGATCTTGGCCTGGTCCATGTGGGGGTAGTTGGAGTGGTCAGCCGGGACCGGCGGCACCGTGTTAACGATGATGTCGGTGTAGGGATAGCTCTGCTGGATGGCCTGGATGAGGGCCGTGTAGTGGGCGATGAAGTCCGAGACTTCCATCCCGGTGTCGTTGGTGCCGAAGGTCATGACCACACGGCGGGGCTTCATCATGGCCACCGCCTGAGGAATGGTGTAATGGTTGGAATCCTTCTTAAAGGTAACGATGCCCTCGTTGAGCGCGACCTGGGTGCCGATGCCCTCTTTGGCGCAGAACTGCTGCAGGGAGATGAGGCCGTTGTTATAGAGGCGGACGGTGTTGGAATCACCCAGAAAAAGGGTGTCGTTCAGATAGTCCGTGCCGGCGTCGGCGGTCTCCGTCAGCAGAGCGGTGGAGGCGTTGTCGATCTGGTAGTGGCCCGACAGGTCTCCGCCGGAGGTGGGGTCTGCCACAGACTCCGAGACGGAGGGGGCAGGCTCCTCGCCGCCCTTTTTGAGGAGGGTGGTGGTGATGCCGAAGGTCAGCAGCACCGCCAGCACGCAGAGGATGCAGACCAGAACGGCCCGATGCTGCATGGGAGTCATGGTTTCGTTTTGTTGTTGTTTTTTTCGACTCATAGATTCAGTCCCTCTCGTTTCAGGAATGGGAAGGCTCGTCCACCGGGCGGAGAGCCCAATCCGTCAGCTCTTTGCAGTCAGCGGCCATGAAGACCGGCGCAAAGGGGGCGACCTCTTCCCTGCCGCCGTAGCCGTAGAGCACAGCGGCGGCGTCCAGGCCGCAGTTCACAGCGCCCTGCATATCGTCCCGGCGGTCGCCCACCATCAGCACCCGCCTGCCCTGCATGACGGGCTGGGCGAGGACGTGGCGGATGACGTCGGTCTTGTTGTCGCGGCTCTCATCCATGGACGCACCGCCCACGAAGGAGAAGTAAGGCGCAAGGCCCTGCTCTTCGAGGATGGGCCTCACAACGTCGGTGGGCTTGCAGGTGGCCGTGCAGAGGGTCAGGCCCGCAGCCTTGAGACGGCCCAGCATCTCCACCACGCCGGGGTAGACACCGCCCTCGTGGCAGCCCTTGGCGGCGTAGCTCACGCGGTAGCGCTTCGTGGCCTCCTCGATTTTTGCAGGGTCGGAGAAATGCTCGCCGAAGCTCTTGCGGAGGGGCGGGCCGATGTAGCGGCCAAGGTCGCTCCGGGCGACGTCAACGCCCATGGAGCTGAAAACTTCTTCCAGTGTATTGAGAATGCCGGGGGCGGAATCGATGAGCGTACCGTCCACGTCAAACAGGATCGCATCGTAGTGCAGCAAGGTCAGGTTCCCCTTTCTCTTTGGATAAACATTATATAGTATAGCACAGATTTCGATATTCAGCAATTCCAACAAAACACTTTTCCGACTTTTATACATATTTTTAGGCAGCCCCGCCCCGGAAAGCAAAAACCGCCCACCCATTGCGGGCGGGCAGTCGCATTTTGACATCAGCTCTCGGTGGTGGTGCTGTTCCCCGTCGAGGGGTAGTAGAGGTTGTTGGCGATGAATTCCAGCTTTTCTTTCAGAACCAGCTCAAGGTTCGCCACGGCGTGGACCATGTTGGTGGCGGAGTCGTTGACTTCCAGCAGCTTGCACAGGTCCAGCTCCTCCATGCTGAGGGCGGCTTTCATCTTCTGGGTCTCGGCGCAGAGGATGTGGCTCAGGGCCGACTCCTGCAAAGCGATGCTCTCCATCAGGTCAACGACGGCCTGGTCGAAGGAAACTCTCGGCAGCGCGGGGCAGCCGCAGGAAACGCAGGGGGTGCAGTTGGTGGTATCAGCCATAAGAAGGACCTTCCTTTCTATAATAGGAATAGGGCGCAGTCCATCCTATGTGCCTCGCCGCCCGAATGTCACTCCGGCTTTGCGCTCTTCTGTACCTTCTCGATGGTGTCGCGGTAGCCGCCGGAGCCGTACTGGATGCAGCGGTTGATGCGGCTGATGGTGGCGGTGCTGATCTCCACCGCCTTTACGATCTGGTCGTAGGTGCTGCCGCCGAGCAGGAGCTTGGCCGCTTCCAGACGCTGGGCCATATCGGAGATCTCCTTGACCGTGCAGAGGTCTTCGAAGAAGTTGTAGCACTCCTCCCTCGTCTCAAGACTCAGGATCGCGTCGAACAGTGCGTCGGTGGTGGGGTTTCTTCTGGGGTTCTTGTCCGCCATAGCTGCCTCCTTTAGGGCAAAGTGCCGCAGGGTGCGGCAGGGGGTCTTCTCGTTACTCTGTTACTTTAGCACTTGAAAGTATAAAAGTCAAGTGTTCGGTCTTTCTTTCCGGGAGTTTAGCAGATTTCACCTGTGGAGGCATTCAGTTTTATTCATCTCACATCTGAACAAAAATCGCCTAAATTTTCTTAATCTCTCCCCCTCAAAAATGGCACAGTCTCCTAACTTGCCCAAAATATATTGACAAATTATGAAATCAGGACTAAAGTATACACAATCATTCGGCAAATGCAATGAACAGGACATGACTTTTCGCATTCCCTGCGCTCAGAGAGCCGCCATTCCGGTGCAAGACGGCAGCACAGTGCGATCAGCCCTCACCTGCGAGCAGCCTGTGCGAACCCGCTTGCGGCAGTAGTGCATGGCCGTTCAGCCCACGTTACAGGGCGGCGTATCGGCGGCAGGAACGCCTGTACGCGCAAGCGGCTGCTCCCGAAAGCAGCAAACGAAGTGGTACCGCGGAGAACGACCGGTGCAGATGCACCGTTTGGCCTTCGTCTTCGAGGAAGATGGGATACATTTTTGTGTCTCTGTCTTTCATGAGGACGGAGGCTTTTTTCACCCCTCCGGGCCGTTTCGCCTGCCCTGCTTTTGGGCACAGCCGTCCTGCTTCGGCCATTGCCGGTGTGAAAGAAAGGAAAGAGGTAAAAGAAATGAATACGCTGGTCATCGTTTTGATCGCAGCCGTGTGTCTGTTCGGCGCTTATACGCTGTATGGCCGCTGGCTGGCCAACAAGTGGGGCATCGACCCCACCGCCAAGACCCCCGCAGTCGTCCACGAGGATGGCCGTGACTATGTCCCCACCAACGGCTGGACCGTGTTTGCACACCAGTTCAGCTCCATCGCCGGTGCAGGCCCTGTCACCGGTGCCATCCAGGCTGCTGCTTTCGGCTGGCTGCCTGTCCTGCTGTGGGTGCTGCTGGGCGGCATCTTCTTCGGCGCTGTCACCGACTTCGGCGCTCTGTACGCTTCCGTCAAGAACGACGGCAAGAGCATGGGCATGCTGATCGAGAAGTACATCGGCAAGACCGGCCGCAAGCTGTTCCTGCTGTTCTGCTGGCTGTTCTGCGGCATCGTCATTGCAGCGTTTGCTGACATGGTAGCCGGCACCTTCAACGCCTTCGGCGCCGACGGTGCTCTGGTGGAGGCTGCTCAGACCAACGGCGCTGCCGGTATGGTCTCCATCATGTTCATGGTCTTCGCTGTCGTCTTCGGCCTCATCCAGAAGAAGTTCAACTTCTCCGGCTGGAAAGAGAGCGTCATCAGCATCGTTTTCATCGTGCTGTCCTTCGTCATCGGTGCGAACCTGCCCATCATTCTGGGCAAGGCTGCATGGAGCTACATCACCTTCGTCTACATCTTCTTTGCCGCTGTTCTGCCCATGTGGCTGCTGAAGCAGCCCCGTGACCACATGACCACCTTTATGTTCGTGGCCATGATCGCCGGTGCCGTTGTGGGCCTGCTGGTCGCTCACCCCACCATGAACCTGCCCGTCTTCACCGGTTTCACCAACGAGAAGCTGGGTACCATGTTCCCCATCCTGTTCGTCACCGTGGCCTGCGGTGCTGTCTCCGGCTTCCACAGCCTCGTCTCTTCCGGCACTTCCTCCAAGACCGTCGAGAACGAGAAGGATATGCTGAAGGTCGGCTATGGCGCCATGATCCTCGAGAGCCTGCTGGCTGTTCTGGCCCTCTGCGTCGCCGGTGCTGCTGCCGCTGCTGACGGCACCCCCGCCGCCGGCACCCCGTTCCAGATCTTCAGCCGCGGCGTCGCCGGTTTCTTTGAGATGTTCGGTGTCCCCGCCTATGCCGCTACCGTCTTTATGACCATGTGCGTTTCCGCACTGGCTCTGACCAGTCTGGATGCCGTGGCCCGTATCGGCCGCATGAGCTTTCAGGAGCTGTTCAGCGTGGACGACATGGAGCACGCTGAGGGCTGGCGCAAGCTGCTCTGCAACGTCTACTTCTCCACCTTCATCACTCTGGTGTTCGGCTTCATCCTGACCAAGATCGGCTACGCCAACATCTGGCCCCTGTTCGGTTCTGCAAACCAGCTGCTGAGCGCTCTGGTCCTGTCTACCCTGTGCGTCTTCCTGAAGGTCACCGGCCGCAGCAACAAGATGCTCTTCCCCCCGCTCATCATCATGCTCTGCGTCACCTTCACCGCTCTGGTGCAGCGTCTCATGGCTATGGTCAAGGCCATCAGCAATGCCGCTGCTGTCACCATCCCTGCCGGTGAGACCACTTGGGGCGCTGTGTTCATCGCCAACGGCCTGCAGCTCATCCTGGCTGTGCTGCTGATCGTTCTGGGCCTGAACATCGTGTTCCACTCCTTCTCCGCCTACAAGAAGGCAGAGCACAACAGCGAGGCCAAGGCCTGATCCGCTGCTGACTGAATAAGCAAAACGCCGCTGACGGTTCGAAAGCCGTCAGCGGCGTTTTTGTTTGTTTATTGTGCTGTGCGCTGGGGTGGGACCCTGTTGCCGAAGGCAATAGGGCGGGCGATGGAATGGCCTCTCCGTCACGGCTGCACCGTGAGGGCAGCCTTGCTTTCATACAACCTCTCAGTCTGCTTCGCAGACAGCTCCCCTAGTAGGGGAGCCTCTGGCGAAGAGGTCAAGCTTTACGAAATGCCAAGGCCTCCCCTCGGTAGGGGAGGTGGCAGCGCGTCAGCGCTGACGGAGAGGTTGAGTCCAGCAGCGGCTCACGGTCAGGCTTCCCTTCGTACAACCTCTCAGTCTCACTTCGTTCGACAAGGCCGGGTTGCGGCTCCCAGCGTCTGCTGCGCTGTCGCTTGCATCCTGCTGGCCGCGGCCCCAACAGCGACTCCCTGTTTCCGCCGCTGGCGGCGGTCGTCGCCGTTGCCCCTAGTAGGGGAGCCTCTGGCGAAGAGGCCAAGCTTTACGAAATGCCAAGGCCTCCCCTCGGTAGGAGCAACAGCGACGACTGTAGCGGAGCCGACCGCTGCCAGCTGCGGATGCTGGGAGCCGCAACCCGGTCACCGTGTCCGAAGAGAAAGCTACCGACTCCTGTATAGCTGTCGTGGAGCCATACATCCATCCTCAGTTTCCCTTACAAGCACCAACAAAAAGAGCCGCAGCGCCCTGTTACAGGCACTGCGGCTCTCGTTTACTTCAGCAGTAGAAGCTGGCTTACTTCACCATGCTTGCGACTTCAGCAGCGAAGTCGTCAGAACGCTTCTCCAGGCCCTCGCCCTTGACGAAGTGGGTGAACTTGATGACCTTGATGTCGCCGCCCAGGTCCTTTGCGACCTTGGCAGTGTACTGACCGACAGTCATGTCGCCGTCCTTGACGAACTCCTGATCGACCAGGCAGTTCTCCTTGAAGTACTTCTTGATCTTGCCCTCGATCATCTTCTGCTTGACAGCGTCAGGCTTGTTGGCGTTCTTGGGGTCGTTAGCCATCTGAGCGAGGAGGATCTCCTTCTCCTTGGCGACGACCTCAGCGGGGACAGCAGCCTCATCGACGTAGCTGGGGTTGGCAGCTGCGACCTGCATGGCAACATCCTTGCCGTATGCAGCGAACTCGTCCTTAGCCTCGATGCCGTTGGTGGTCTCGAAGTTGACCAGGATGCCGTGGGTGCCGCCGCCGTGGACGTATGCAGAGCAGACGCCCTCGTAACGGACGAAACGGCGGACCTTGATGTTCTCCTTGATGACCAGGATGAGGTTCTTCAGAGCCTCATCGACGGTCTCGCCATTCTCGGTCTTGCATGCCATCAGAGCCTCGACATCAGCGGGGTTCTGCTTCATGATGACCTTGGTGGCCTCCTTGACGAAGGCGACGAACTTGTCGTTCTTGGCGACGAAGTCGGTCTCGGCGTTGACCTCGATGACGACGCCCACCTTGCACTCGGGGCAGTAATCAGCGTAGACCATGCCCTCGGCAGCCACGCGGCTTGCCTTCTTGGCGGCGGTAGCCAGACCACGCTCACGCAGGATCTCGATTGCCTTCTCGAAGTTGCCGTCAGCCTCGGTCAGAGCCTTCTTGCACTCCATCATGCCGCAGTCGGTCTGCTTGCGCAGTTCCATAACGTCCTTTGCAGTAATAGCCATTTTGGTATTCTCCCTTACACAGTATTTGTTGGTTTGTGAGAATTTCGGGAAATCAGGCGTTTGCTGCGTCCTCAGCGGGAGCGGCCTCCTGGTTGCCCTGCTTGCCTTCCAGCACAGCGTCAGCCATAGCGCCAGCGATCAGCTTGACAGCGCGGATAGCGTCGTCGTTGCCGGGGATGACGTAGTCGATCTCGTCGGGGTTGCAGTTGGTATCAACGATAGCAACGATGGGGATGTTCAGCTTGCGAGCCTCAGCAACAGCGATGCGCTCCTTGTGGGGGTCAACGATGAACATGGCCTTGGGCAGGGTCTTCATGTTCTTGACGCCGCCGAGGTACTTGTCCAGCTTCTCCATCTCCAGCTCGAGCTTGGCGACTTCCTTCTTGGGCAGCAGCTCGAAGGTGCCGTTGTCCTTCATGTTCTGCAGCTGAGCCATACGGTCGATGCGCTTGCGGATGGTGCGGAAGTTGGTCAGCATACCGCCCAGCCAGCGAGCGTTGACGTAGTGCATGCCGCAGCGCAGAGCCTCGTCACGGATGGACTCCTGAGCCTGCTTCTTGGTGCCGACGAACAGGATGTCGCCGCCCTCAGCTGCAACTTCCTTCACGTAGTTGTAAGCCTCGTCCAGCTTCTTGACGGTCTTCTGCAGGTCGATGATATAGATGCCGTTGCGCTCGGTGAAGATATACTTCGCCATCTTGGGGTTCCAGCGGCGGGTCTGGTGACCAAAGTGAACGCCTGCCTCGAGAAGCTGCTTCATAGAAACGACTGCCATAGTAAAATTACCTCCAAAATTTGTTTTGCCTCCGCACACCGTGATCCGCTGACATATCGGATGCCTGCGGACTGCCCTCCACTCGTCAGAGCACAAAAGGGCATAGTGATGCGTGTGTAATGCTAAGTAATAATAGCACAAACCTCTGGCCGTTGCAAGGGGTTTTCGTGCTTTTTTCTAAAAAGAATCGTAGTTTTTCGTCAATCTGCACCCTCGGCGATGCTCTCGAGGCCCATCCGGCTCAGGGCATAGCCTTTGCCGAACATGAGGTCGTACTGGAGCAGCCAGTGCTCATCGCTCCACTTCTGCTGCAGGGGGGTCAGCTCGTTCGAGGCGGTGCCGTCCTTCTCCAGAATGGTGCCGCGGGTGTTGGCCCGGTAGGCGGCCCGGAGCTGACGGCCAAGGAACTGGAAGTAGGCGGGCTGACGCAGGCCGAACAGCTCCATCATCACCGGCGAGATGTCGTAGGCGGCGATGGTGCCGAGGTCCACGGCGCGGTCGGAATAGTTCGACCACATCAGCAGGGTGGTCTGATGGAGGCGGGGGTCGGCGCTGGAGCCGCTGGCATAGCCGCTGCGGGTGTAGATGTCGTAATTGGAATCGATGGGGTTGTAGTGGTCGCCCCAGAACACGAGGATGACCGGCTCGTCCACCTGCGAGAAGTAGTCCGTCAGCCTGCCCAGCATGGCGTCGGCGTCCCGGATGCCGGTGGCAAAGTCTTCCAGCGCACCCACGGTGCTGGCCTTGAGGCCCGCCGGGGCTTCGGTGACTTTCACCCGCTGGTCGTCGGGGTAGTTATCCTTATTATAATTGGTATGGTTCTGCATGGTGACGGCGTGGAGGAAGACGGGGGCGTCGGACTGGGCCTTCATGGTCTCGTACTGGCCGATGATCTGGTCTGCCATGGAGTCGTCGGTGACGAGGCCGGTGGTCCAGTAGTGGCGGCGCACCTTCTGGACGCCGTGCATCTTCTCGAGGCTGATGAAGTCGTCGAGGCCGAGGTTGGGGTAGGCCGTGTCGCGGCTCCAGTATCTGGCCCAGAAGCAGTGGACCGCCGCCGTCTGATACCCTTCGGTCTTGAGGTAGCTGGGCAGGGCGAACATGGGTTTCGTCACGTGCTGCTGGTAGGGCTTGCTGCCGCTGGGCAGATAGGACACCGAGTAGCCCGTCAGGGCCTCGAACTCCACGTCACAGGTGCCGCCGCCGAAGCTGGGGCTGTAGACCCGGCCATAGGCGCTGGTCTGCTGCAGAGCATGGAGGTTGGCCGAGACGTCGGTGTCGAACTGGAAGCCGTACTGTTCCAGCTCCGAGACGTCCCAGTAGGACTCGTCCATCACGTAGAGGATGGTGGGCTGCTTCACCTGTTCGTCTGCCGGGGTCTGGGCGGCGTAGGAGCCAGGGTAGACCGGGCTGGTGGTGTACTTCTCCCCTGCCTCCACGTCGTCGAGGATGGCGTTGATGGCCTCCTCCGAGTAATCCTCGGGCTTGTCGATCTCCAGATTCGTCAGGTTGGTGAGGAAGCTGGTGATGACGCCGTAATAGCGGTAGTAGCGGTCCTGCATCCATGCGTCGGGCAGGATGCCCAGCGACTGGGTGACGGCAGGCTGCAAAAACACCCCGAAGATGAGGGCGCAGGTGGCCGCTGTGCTGGCCGCGAAGCCCGCCAGACGCTGCACCCAGGGCAGCTTCTGACGCCCCCGGTAGAGGAAGAAGGAGCCGACGGTCAGAGCCAGCACCACGACGCCGGAGACGACCATGCTCTTCTGGACGTGGATGCCCGCCGCGGAAGCCACGCCGGCCGCCTCGGACACCTGCATCAAGTCCCACGGGAGGAAGGGCTCACCCCGGAGCTGCAGGATGTAAAAATCCACCGTGGCGGGCAGACAGCCCAGCAGGGCCGACAGGAGGGTGGCCAGCGGGGCGAAGCGGGTGAGCCAGTCCACCGCCATCCAGACGAGGAAGAGCAGCCCCCACGCCAGCAGGTAGGCTTCTGCGTGGGGAAAGATGTACTGCACAAAGGTATCTCCGCTCAGGGCGCCGCGGGCGATGTACTCGGTGAGCACCAGAAACAGAAGGGTGGCCACAGGCGGAAAAAGCAGCCGCGCCCCGTGCAGCCGGAGGGACGCAGCACTCGGATGGTGTGTCATAAAGAAGTTCCTTTCACTTCTGCGTTTTTCTTATTATTTGAGGCGGCAGACTCCGCCCCAGTCCTCTATTATAATCATCCCGCCTCCAAAATCCAGCCCTGACGGGCAAAAAACGGGTGAAAATCTTTCATCCGTTCAGCCACTGATGCAATTTATCCAGCAGTCCCCCGTGGGAGGGCGGCGGGGCGGGGATGTCCGTCCGCACGAGGATGGCGTCCAGACCGATGCGCTCGATGTCGGCCCACGGGATGGTCAGGGTCTCGTCCCGGCCCAGCAGCCCGAAGAGCCGGGGCCGCCCCAGCAGAAGCAGGCTCCCGATGCGGGCCGTGTCGGCGTCCAGCTCCACATCGTCCACCCGGCCAAGGCAGGCCCCGTCCTTCAGCTGGACGACTTCCTTGCTGCACAGCTCCCGAAAGGTCATCTCCCCCGCCCCCTTACAGTCCCATCCTATGCCGGTGCGGGCCGGACGATGCAAAAGGGCTGGAAAATACTGCCCCGGATGTGCTATACTGGGCGCAGTGCGATCCCAACTTTTTTTAAAGAGGTATCATCGATGTATAAAAATATCGTGTTCGACTTCGGCGGCGTCATGGTGGATTTCGACCCCCACAAGTACCTCATCGACCTGTTCGGGAACCGGGGGCTGGAAGAGGAGGTCTACGACCTGACCTTCGGCAGCAGAGAATGGCGGCTGCTGGACGCGGGCCGCATCACCCGCCGGGAGGCTAACGAGCGGATGCTCCAGCGGGCCAGGGCCGTGGGCCGGGGCTTCGAGGTGGAGGGCGTGCTGGACGACTGGATGAGTATGCTCCGCCCCCGCCGCCGGATGCAGACGCTGGTGGAGCAGCTCAAGCAGCGCGGCTACTGCGCCTACTACCTGAGCAACATCCCCGAGGACGTGCTGGACCTGCTGATGCACCGGGACTTCGAGGGCCTCTTCGACGGCGGCGTGGCCTCCTGCGAAGTGAAGATCAACAAGCCCGACCCCCGCATCTATCAGGCCCTGCTGGACAAGTACCATCTCCGGGCCGATGAGTCCATCTTCATCGACGACCGGGCCGACAACCTCGTAGCCGCCAGCGCTCTGGGCTTCGGCATCTACGAGATGCACAACGTCGGCACCCTGCTGCGCAGCCTGCCCACCTTCGGCGTCAGCCTCCACTGAAGCACAAATGATAAAAGACCCCTGCCCGGCTGTCGGGCAGGGGTCTTTTTTTGCGCACTTACTTCTTCTCGTAGCTCTGGCAGTAGTGCGGGATGTCCACCTGCTGAGAAGAGCAGGTGCAGCGCTCCGTCACCGTGATCTCGGGCAAGTCACACTTGCAGCTCCCCACGTTGTGGCGGCACTCGCAGACATCACAGCGGACACCTGTGTTTTCCATTCATTCATCACCTCTTTGTCCCTAGGTTGCCCCAAAGACGCGGGATGATGCAGGATGGGCCGATGTTATTTTTTACCAGTTGGCCAGATCAGCGCCCAGCTTGCGGCAGGCAGCCTGAACGTCGTCGTCGGGCGTTTCGTTGCAGATGAGGCCCTCGTCGCTGAACAGCTGTGCGCCGTCCTCTTTGGCGCGCTCGCACCAGTCGCGCATCCACTGGCCGTCGCCCCAGCCGTAGGAGCCGAACAGAGCCACCTTCTTGCCGTTCAGAGAGCCTTCGAGGCCCGCGAACATCGGCTCGAACTCGCTCTCCTCCAGCTGCTCAGCGCCCATGGCCGGGCAGCCGAAGGCCACCACGTCATACTCGCCCAGCTTTGCTGCGTCCATCTCGGCGCAGGGGACGATGGTGGCGGCAGCGCCTGCACCCTCCGCGATGCAGTTTGCCATGGTCTCGGTGTTGCCGGTGGCGCTCCAGAATACGATTGCTACTTTGCTCATAATGTTCAGCCTCACTTTTGATTTATTGGGTTAGCTGCTTCTAACTTTTTGCTCCATAAAAATGCGTCGGAAGCAGGCTCAGACGCATCTCTTTAGTTAGATTTCTCTAACCGTCCATAGGATACCACAGCGCCGCTGCTTTGTCAAGCGGTCACAGAGGCTAACTTTTCCAGAAGTTTTACCCCGCTCTCACCAGCCGGAACGCCACCGTCAGCACCCCCAGGATGACCGGCTGATGGAGCAGATAGAGCACCAGCGAGTGACGGCCCATCCAGCCCAGCGGCGGGCAGACCGACCGGCGCAGCGGCGCGAGGCGTCCGCGGCCCACGAGGTGGTGGAGGAAGTACCCCGCCCAGAACAGAAACAGCCAGGGCAGCAGCGGGAAATAGTCGGTGGAGAAAAAGCTCTTCGGCATGAAGCCCAGATAGGCCGTGGTGTAGCTGGCGTAGAGGGCCTGCGGCAGGGCCAGACGCCCGCCCGGCAGGTTCCAGAAGCCGTTCATCGTGGGGTAGGTCACCCAGAACAGCAGGGCGCTGACAGCCACGCCCACGGCGGGCGGGACGCGGCGCAGCAGCGGGTCCAGCGCGGCGGTGAGGAGCATGGACGAGCCCAGCAGAGTCAGCACCCCGAACCACACCACGTCCTCGGGCAGGAAGAGCAGGGTGACGGCTGTGACCAGCGCCCCTGCCCCGAAGACGACGGCTCCCCGCCGGAACGGATGATGCCCCAGCGGCAGGCAGAAGCCCGAAAGCAGGATGAAGACCCAGCAGATGCTCTGCTGCCACACAAAGCCCGGACGTCCGGTGTACCACTTCTGGGCCACGCCGAAGAGGAACACCACGTCCCACATCCCGTGGTAGAGCATCATGCTGATGAGGTCGAGTCCCCGCAGCTCGTCCAGAAGACGATAGCGGGCGGCAGTTTGCAGTTCCATAGAGTCCTCCTTCCCTCTTATCAGACTGGGGAGATCATCGCACAAAAAGACCTCCCTGCAAAGACAGGGAGGCCGCAGTGGTTCAACGCTTACTTCTCATCGCGGGGCAGCAGGCAGTTGAGCAGGATGGCCACGAAGGCAGCAGGCACGATGCCGCTCTCACCGCAGATGAGCTGGACGAACTGGGGGGTGTTGGCAAGGATCTTGGCGTTTGCACCCATGCCGTAGCCCACGCCCAGCGCCACAGAGACGATGGTCAGGGTGCGGGGAGTCATCTTCTCCTTGGTGATGAGCTGGATGCCCGACACCACGATGGAGGAGAACATCATGACGGCAGCGCCGCCCAGAACGGCCTGCGGCATGATGGAGATGAGTGCGCCCAGCTTGGGGATGAGGCCGCAGAGCATCAGGAAGATGGCGCCGGTGGCCAGTGCGCCCCGGTTGACCACCTTGGTCATGGCCACGAGGCCCACGTTCTGGCTGAAGGAGGTGTTGGGCAGGACGCCGAAGCAGGCGGCGACGGTAGAGCCGAGGCCGTCGCAGATGATGCCGCCGCTCAGCTCCTTATCGGTGGCCTCGCGGCTCATGCCGCCCTCCATGACGCCGGAGATGTCGCCCACCGTCTCCACGGCGGTGACGATGAACATGATCATGACGGGCAGGATGGCGCGGAGGTCGAAGACGATCTTGACCGGCACCAGCTTCGGGATGGCGAACCAGCTGGCCTCAGCGACCTTGTTCCAGTTCAGCACCCATGCTTTGGTAAACTCCACGCCGTCGGCGGTGACGCCGGTGGTGGGCAGGACGAAGCCCATGACGATGGCTGCCAGATAGCCCGCGATGATGCCCACGAGGATAGAGGAAGAGCTGAGGAAGCCCTTGGTCCAGTGCTTGAAGAAGAGGATGACCACCAGCACAAAGACGGCCAGCAGCAGGTTCTCCACCGAGCCGAAGTCCTTGGCTGCGTTGCCGCCGCCGAAGGAGTTGACGCCCACGGAGATGAGGGACAGGCCGATGGACAGCACGACCGTGCCGGTGACCACCGGCGGGAACAGCTTGCGCAGGGGCTTCAGAAAGACGCCCAGCACGCTCTCGAACAGGCCGCCCAGAATGGATGCGCCCATCATGGCGCCGTAGGCCGTGACGTCGCCGCCCATGGTGGCAGCCACGCTGTTGAACACGCCCAGAAAGCCCGAACTGGTACCCATGATGATCGGCACTTTGCCGCCCACAGGGCCGAGGCCGTACAGCTGCACCAGCGTGACGATGCCCGCCACGAACATGGCGTTCTGCAGCAGGCTCACCTGCAGGTCTGCGAACTCACCGCCCGCGAGGCCGCAGGCGCTGGTGATGATGAGCAGCGGGGTGAGGTTGCCCACGAACATGGCGAACACGTGCTGCAATCCCAGCGGGACAGCGTGGCCCAGCGGCATTTTCGCCTCAAACTCATATGCCGAATTTTCCAGTTCAGCGCTTTTTATCATATCCTGGCTCCTTTACTTCACTTCAGGTTTTTGTAACAAGCATAGAAAATTATAGCAGACTGGAACCGGGAACGGTAGGGCTTTTTCGAGTTTTTATTCATATTTTCGTCATAAGTCGTACTTCTACCTCCTCCGCAAGCCAAAGCCTCTCCCCTTGGGAGAGGTGGCACGGCGTCAGCCGTGACGGAGAGGGCAAGCCCGTCTCCCGGGAGCTGCCATGCCGCGATAAGCTGTCTCTTTGGCAGAGCGATGCTATCGCTGCGCCTGCGATTCTTCGTCAGCTTCCTTGCCCTCTCAGTCACCTTCGGTGACAGCTCCCCCAAAGGGGGAGCCTTTGGCAGGCCGGGCCACTTTCCACTGGACGCCTGAGGCCCGATATGGCGCAAAAGGGCGGGCCTTGCTACAGAGGGCAGGCCCGTCTTAGTACAACCTCTCAGTCTCACTTCGTTCGACAGCTCCCCTGGTAGGGGAGCCTCTGGCGAAACCGTTCACTTTGCGGGGACTGCCAAAGCCTCCCCTACTAGGGGAGGTGGCATCGCGTCAGCGATGACGGAGAGGTTGTACTAAGACAGAGCCTTCCCTTTGCAGAAAAGTCCGGCTCTCCGCATCGCTTCCTGTATCTTTTTGTCGAAGTTTATGGTATACTTATTTTGCACCCGGTGCCCGCGCATTGACACCTTTGTTGTATCTATAATTTTATGTTACAGCAGCTACAAGCTGAAATCCAGAGGAAAGAGGAATTTCGAATGAAAATTGCGGAAAAATGCAAAGTTATTGTGGCGAGCAGCCTTGTGGCCGCTCTGATGACAGGTACTGCATTGCCCGCGCTGGCCGCCAGCCCCGCCGGGGACGTTCCCTTTGCGGTGCTCGCGCAGCAGAATAGTGCTGTGACCCCGGAGCAGGTAGAAGCGCTGATCAGCCAGATCGGTACTGTCACGCGCAGCAGACGCGCGGCAATCGTGGCCGCTTTGGATGCCTATAACCAGTTGGATGATGCAGGAAAAGCTGCTGTCACCAATTTTGGTGTGCTGGCAGAAGCACAGCAGATTCTTGGTATTCAGGATGCACTTGCAAAGTGCAATGTCAACTACGATGCAGTAGAAGACTGCTGGGCGATTACAACCCCGCATGATGACAGCATCGATAAGCGCAAGACGTGTGGCATTGGCCCCAACCTTTATATCTGGGACAAGGGGAACACTATTGTTTTCTGGGAAGATTTTACTTACATGGGCTCTTCCGAGCTGGATATCGATGACATCATTCTGCGCGGTGGAGATTATAAGTACACTTACATTTGCGATTATGATAACTCCGGTTATGGATACGACAAAGAGCTTGGTAAATGGTTTGCATGGGCCACCTTTGAAATGGAAGACAGTGAAGTCGAATGGTTGCGAAACCTTTTGAGTGCCGATACCGTTATCATGCGTTTCGAGGGAACGGATTATAGCAAGTTTGATTACACATGGACGGTGCAGGACCGGCAGGCAATCACCGATATTATTGACCTCTATAATCTTCTGAAAGCAGTTACACCGGAAGTGCGTGAAAAAGCACTGCGTAACTAATACGTTCGGCCTAGGGAATAGAAGCTTGGAAGAAAAAGTCTCTTCATGCCCGTGAACAGGAGCGTTCCCGATGTGGCGCAGAAGAGAAAAGACTGGAACGGCCTTATATGATGAAAGCGGATGCAATACGGATATGACAAGAAGGAGCCCGGGTTGCGGCTCCCAGCGTCTGCTTCGCTACCGCTCGCATCCTGCTGGCCGCGGCCCCAACAGCTTCTCCCTGTTTCCGCCACTGGCGGCGGTCGTCGCCGTTGCAAGTGGCTTGACGGATGGTTCACGGGCCGTAAGCACTAAATAAAGAAGACCCCCTTTCGGAGTTGCAGCTCCGGGAGGGGGTTTTCTTCTTGGTGAGTCAAATGACTAGCTCAATTTCTACTTTCACTATTTATAGTATGCCATTCCCCGCAAAAGTCAAGCGCTGTGCAGAAAGTTTACAACTTCGCTCACACCCCCGGCACCAGCAGTCTCCGCGCCTCGTCGAGGCGGGCGGTGCCGTCGGGGAGGTCGTTGGCGGCCAGCATCTGGCCGGGCGAGACGTGGTAGCGCCGGGCGATGGCGAACAGCTCCTCCCCCGGCTGGGCGTAGCAGATGCGGAGCGACACCTCCGGGTCGGCGGGGGCGAGGGGGTCGCCCAGCTCCACCGCCCCCACGAGAGAGGCCGTCTGCCGCGCCAGCACCGCGCCCTCGGCCCGGACGGTGAGGGACACATCCAGCGCGCCGCCTGCGCTGGCGCATTGCAGGTCCTGAACGCTCAGCCAGCACTCGGGGTAGGCGTCGGCATCCTCGGGCAGGTCGGCGGGGAGAGGCAGGGCGTAGTCCAGCGCCTTTTCGTAGCACTCCATCTCCCCGAGGGTGTTTTCCGCAAAGGCCGACACCACGGCCCGGGCCGTCAGGACGGCTCTCCCCTCCTGCCGCGTCAGGCTCACCGGCCCGAAGGACGCGAAGCAGGCTAAAATATGCGCTCCTGCGTCGGGCAGAGGGCCGGAGCCCCGCAGCACCGTCGTCTCGTCCAGCGCGCAGAGCAGCGACTCGGTGGCGAGAGTCTGGGGCGTGAGGGTCGTCTCGAAGCGGGTGGAGAAGGCATCGGCCACGCATTGGAGCTGGTAGGGACGCCAGCCGCTCAGCCGCAGCATCGCCGTGGCCGTGAGGGTGGTGGAGGCAGAGCCGTCCTCGGTGGTCTCCCCTTCCGCCGCCGCAAAGCCCACCGGCTCCAGCACGCAGAGGCAGCGGCAGTCCTCGCTGAGGCCCTCTGCATCCAGGATCTGGTTGAAGGGCAGGTCGGCGGTCTGGCTGCGGAGGGCGGCGTCCCCTTCGGCCCGCCATCCGCAGAGGACGTGCAGCACCCCCTTCGCCACGGCCTTGCCCTGCATCCGCTTCAGCTCCCGCACCTCGGCGGTGCCGGTGATGTCGAGGATGGCGGCGGGGGGCTTCGGGAAGGTCAGCGCCCCCTCGATGGTCACGAGCTTTTCGAGGGTGGCGGCCCGCCGCACCCCTGCCAGCGTGACCGGCTTCTGCTCGATGCCGCCCTCGCTGAGGGCCGTGATGACCTCGGTGGACAGCTGGGCGTGGACGCTCACCACCAGCCCGTAGGCCCCCCGTACCTCGATGCGGCGGGGGTTGACGGCCCGGCAGTTGAGGTATTCGGTCTGGCCCTCGACGCAGGCTGTCCACGCCGTGGCCGCAAAGCTGGGCAGCTCGAGGGCCTTGGTGAAGGGCAGCTTCTGCTCGGTCTGGCACAGCCCCGCCCCCTCTTCGCCCTGATAATACACGGTACAGCGCAAATATCCTTCCAGCGTCAGCCGCCCGGGGGCCAGCTGCTTTTGCAGCACCACCGGCTTTGCGAAGCACTTGACGATGCGCTGCACCGGCGGCAGATAGTCCGAGATCAGTAGTTCGGTCTCGAGGGGCAGCTCCGCCTTGGCGGTGCAGTCCGCACCCGCCGCAGGCAGAACGTCCCGGAACACTTTCAGCTCCATGGTGATGCTCCTTTCCTGTCCTTGCTCTGATGAGAGTGTATGCGGGGCAAAGCCGGGCTATGCCCTGCGCCAGCCCACAGGCGCAAAAAGGCCCCCTCGGGGCGGCTGCTCCGAAGGGGGCGGAAGGGTTATTTCAAGAAAAGGGTGTGTAAGGCAGGGCTTGGCATCACTCCCTACACATTACCACCAACCGTTCATTATCGTGACCATCGCGGCGTAATTTTTTCCGTCTTTCTGGAACGTACCGGCGTATAGTTCAGCGTCATTTTTCTTGTAGTAGTCCAATTCTCTTCTTAAATAAGAAGGATCCACCAGATAAACCCAATGGTAAGGATCACCAGAACCAGGCCCTGGGTCCACATATCTATCCGAGTAAATCGGCCTGTTATCCAGAGTAATATCCGCTGTTCCGTCGGGGGAGGTCAGCTCCATCACGTCCACCCATAACGCCTGTTTAACCTGCACTTTGTCCTGCGTGATAGGGATAAGTGCGTCTTTAGCCTTGTCGTTCAACTTGTTGTTGTCGAGCCATTCCGCGTCAAATCCTTTTGCCACTGCCTCAAGCGTCTCCTTGGCTCTGGCGCTTGCTGTGGTTTCAGAAAGACCGAAATACTTCTCGAGCTGCTTTTCAAGCTCCTCGGACTCCGTCACACGGCCCTTTTCGCTGCCCCGGGAAGCGCTGCCGCCGCCGCCAAAGAACCAGTCGTAGAGGACCTCCAGCGGTGCGCAGGCGGTGAGGGTCACTGCGGTCATCACCCCCGCAAGGGCGAGGGCAAGGAATTTTTTTCGTTTCATGGTGGTTCCTCCTTTTTCTTGGGTGTTTTTGATACTTCCATTATAACCCGGCCCCGCCGCAGTTGCAATGGCCATTCGCGCAGGTTTCGGGGCGATTCACGCAGAAAAAAAGCCCCCGGGGAGGTTGACCTCCTTGGGGGCTTGGCATTTTGGGGTGATAGTCTGGGGGAAGGTTTACAAGGCTGCTGCCTAGGGCAGGCCCGTCTTCGTACAACCTCTCCGTCAGCGCTGACGCGCTGCCACCTCCCCTAGCGAGGGGAGGCTTTGGCAGGCCGCAGTGTTTCCTGTATCTTTTTGGCGAAGTTTATGGTATACTTGTTTTGCGGCCTTGCCCGCCCATTTTATTGGGAAGGGGGTGAGCACCATGAGTCCATTTTTATCTCTTATCCAGTCCGTCGTAGTAAACATAATTTCACATTGTGTTTGCAAGTGGCTTGACGGATTGTCTACGGGCCGTAAGCACTAAATAAGGAAACCCCCTTTCGGAGCGGCAACTCCGTGAGGGGGTTTTCTTTTGCTTTGGCGAGCACCATGAGTACTCTTATCTCTTATGCTTTTATTATATGCCATTCCCCGCAAAAGTCAAGCTTTGCACAGAAAGTTTACAAGCGCATCATCGGGCCCGGACAACGACCACCAGACAGTATTCCCGGCCCTCGACGGTCTTATGGCAGACGCCGACACGCAGCTTGGTGTTAGCCCCGGGCGACACACCTTTATCGTAGACCCCGACCGACGGCACACCGCTGGAGAACTTCTTTGCCTGCTCACGGGCGCTCATCCCGGTGGAGTCGAAGGCAATAAAGCTCACGTAATTGCTCTGCTCGTAGGCTTTCAGGCTGCCTCTCAGGAAGTCGTCCAGATGCAGACCGGCGTCTATGGGGAAGTCGCTCTTCAGGTAGATGATGTTCCCCTCCTCGTCCTTCTGGAACCAGTCCGGGGTGAACGCGGGCCGGATGGTGCGGGTCAGCGCGGGGACGCTGTAAGAGACTTCGACGTTTTGGGAGTTTCCCTTGAAGATGTCGGCGACGGCCTCCGCGGTGAGTCTGTCCTCTCCTGTCGCGCCGCCGGAACAGCCGGTGAGCAGGGCCAGCATCAGCACGCCCGCAAGGGCGAGGGCAAGGAGCTTTTTCAGTTTCATGGTCGTATCCTCCGTTCACTGTGGTGTTTTTGATACTTCCATTATAACCCGTCTCCAGCCGCAGCTGCAACGGCCATTCGCGCAGGTTTTGGGGCGATTCACGCAGGTTTCGGGAAATATGGCTGCTCCGAGAGGGGCGGGGCATCTGATAAAGTGACAATTTTGTGTCGTAACATCGTTCAAAATGTCACTTGCGCAAGGTGATAAAGTGACCCCTGCTGATAAAGTGAGTCACTTGCTCAGCCCCCTCACTTTATCAAATTGATAAAGTGACGTTTTACAACATACATACGTTATATATTCGTCACTTTATCAGTTATTTTACTACAGTAAGCAAGAAAGGTATACCATCCTCTTGCACTTCCCTGCTGGTTGAACTGCTGCTTTTTAATCTCTCCACTCTTTACAAGGCTGCTGTAAGCGCGGTTGTAGGTGACTTCGCTGCACGCCATCTCTTTCATCACCTCCGCCCGGAGCTGGGTGCTGGGCATACTCCCCAGCTTGCTCTCGGCCAGCACGTTGAGGATGGCCTGCGCGGTATCCTCCTTGGTCTGGGCGGTGCGGACGCGGCGCTCCTCCACGAAGTCGGCGTCCTTCTTGTCGGTGCGGCTGTCAAAGACGGCCACGGCTGTCTTCACGCCCTCCACCTGTGCCTGCTCGATGTGGAGCAGGGCCGTCCGGGCCGGGGCGGAGTAGCTGCTCTTCTCGTGGCTGAGGTAGAGCTTTTCGCTGTTCTTGTCGCGGCCCATCATGAGGACGCTGCGGGCGATGTCCCAGATGTCGGAGCTGTCGGCCAGACGGGCGCGGCCCGAGACGTTGGCGCGCTTGTTGGTGTGCATCGAGATGAGGGCCGCGCAGCCGTGCTTGGCGCAGAGGGCTTTGAGAGGCAGTAGGGCGCTGCGCATCTGGTTGCGGCTGGCCATCTCCACCCCCGCAGGCAGAAAGCTCTGCAGCGGGTCGATAATGACGAGGGCGGGCGCGGCCTTCTCCACGTACTTTGCAAAGCTCGTGTCCGGGATGCAGAGCGGGCTGCCGGTGCGGGCAAAGTAGGCGTCGCTGGTGACCACCATCACCCGGCTCATATCGGCCCCTGCCGCCGTCAGGCGGGCTTTGAGCACCTTGCCGGGGTCGTCCTCGCCGGAAAAAAGGAGGACGCTGCCGGTCTTCTCCGGCGGCTGGGGAAAGAAGCCGGAGGTCCGGCCCGCCGTGACATACGCAATGAGCTGGGCCTGCCAGATGCCCTTGCCGGTGCCGCCGTCGGCACCCAGAAGCGACACCTCTCCCATGGGCAGCAGCCCCTCCACCAGCCAGCTCACGTTCTGGATGGGGACGTTCTCGAGGCAGTCGGGGGTGAAGTTGAAGGGCGCGGCGCGGCGGCGGTCCCGGAAGCGCGCCCGGGCCGCGTCGGCCTTTTCCCGGTAGGCGGCATAGTCCTCGGCGATGCGGCTCTGGAACTCCTCCCGGCCCACCGCTTCCAGCTCGCTCTTGCCGTCGGCCAGCCAGCGCTCCATCCGGAAGGTCAGGCCCTGCCAGAAGCCCAGCTCCTTCGCCCTCGCCTCCACCAGCTCGGAGCGGCTGAGGACGTCCTCGGGGCGGTCCTGCCCGGCGAACCAGTAGGTCAGCCGGGAGAACAGCTCCTCTTCGGTGCGCACCGTGCCGAGGTAGGCCACGAAGTCGTCGTAGCTGCCCGGGGTGCGGTCGGTCATGTTTTTCTGCATAAAAAACTCCTTTCGTTTGTGTTTGATGCATTGAGCATAGCACAAATGAAAGGAGCGGAACAGTACATACTTTTTTGGGGTTTTGAGGGGGGGTGAAAGTTCGCGTTTCTCGACAGTGCGTTAATTATTTGGTGCTTTTCGCGAAAAATCGAGGAAAGTCTCAGGTAGGGCTGCGACCGAATCTTTTTCTGTATCTTTTTGTCGAAAAGTGTGTTATAATTGATTTGCGGCCTTGCCCGCCCATTTTATTGGGAAGGGGGTGAGACAAATGCCTAGTATTACCACTTTTATGCTGTCCGTCGCAGCAAATGTAGCATCTTACTATATTTGCAAGTGGCTTGACGGATGGTTCACGGGCCGTAAGCACTAAAAAAGAAGACCCCCTTTCGGAGTTGCAGCTCCGGGAGGGGGTTTTCTTCTTGGCGAGTCAAATGACTAGCTTGATTACCACTTTTATTGTCTTTATTATATGCACTTTTTCCCAAAAAGTCAAGCTTTGCACAGAAAGTTTACAGAAGCTGCCGCACGGCGGCTTTCCATTTCTTTCAGTCCTGCGTTTCTTTCCGGATGCCGAACAGCCTCCGGAGCAAGCCTCTCAGGCACTTGGGGCTTTTGAGAACGACCACCTGCATAGAGCCGACCACCTTTCGTCGCTTGATACGCCATTATAGGCGTTCTGCGCCCGGAATGTTCCGGTTCAGCTCAGGATCGGCCCGTCCGGCACCGTCTCCACCACCACCAGCGCGCCCTTTTGGGTGGAGATGGTGATGCAGTCGGAGCCATCGGCATACTCGTTGCTGACGCCGAGGGGGTAGCCTGCGGTGAGGACGGCGTCGGTCAGCTCGTAGAAGGAGCCCCGCTCCGAGACCCCCTCTGCCCTGCCCTCCATCGGGAAGACCGAGAGGTAGAAATACCCGTCCTTCGGGTAGCGGCGGGTCTCGCCGGGCATCACGAAGGTGATGCGGCTGCGCTCGTCCAGAAGCGTGGCGCGGACGCCCCGCTGTTCGAGGCCGAGGCCGGTGCAGAGGTTGGCCAGCGTATGCTCGAGGCGTCTGCCGCCCAGTACACCCAGCAGCAGCGCCTCGTCGAAGCCCTTCTCGGAGGCCAGCTTTGCCGCGTACTCGGTGTCGGTGTCGTCCTTGACGTGGGGCAGGATGATGGTGTCGTCGCCCTCCTGCGCCGGGCAGGGCGCGGTGTCGAAGTCGCCCACGATGATGTCGGGGCGGCAGTGGAGCGGCGCACAGTTGCGGTAGCCCGCGTCGCAGGCAATGATGGTGTCGCCGGGCCGCAGGGCTGACGCCAGCGAGGCGCTGACCGGGCAGGCGGAAATGATAACACAGCGGGACATGGGATTCCTTCTTTCTGGGAAGTATGATAACACAGCGTCTTTTTCTGTATCTTTTTGCCGATGTTTATGGTATACTGGTTCTGCGGTTCATCCCCGCTATCTTACGGGAGAGGGGGTGGAGATCTTGGCCTACCTAATGGCATTCTTGGTAGCGGTCGCGGCAGATGTTGTGGGACACATCATCTGTAAGTGGCTTGACCGTTACGACGATGACCGTAAGCCCAACTAAAAGAGAACCCCCTTTCGGAGCGGGCACTCCGGGAGGGGGTTTTCTCTTTCTTAGGATGGTCAACTTGACCTTTGGCATTCCTGACCTTAGTATACCCGATTCCCTGCAAAAGTCAAGCGCTGTGCAGAAAGTTTACAGGGCAGGACTCTGTCCAACCTCTCCGTCACGCCTGCGGCGTGCCACCTCCCCTAGCGAGGGGAGGCCTTGGCATTCCGTAAAGCTTCGCCTCTTCGCCAGAGGCTCCCCTACTAGGGGAGCTGTCTGCGAAGCAGACTGAGAGGTTGGACTAAGACAGAGCCTTTCCTTTGTAGGAAAGTCCGGCTCGTGGCATCGCTTCCTGTATCTTTTTGTCGATGTTTATGGTATACTGGTTCTGCGGTTCATCCCCGCCCATCTTACTTGGGAAGGGAGGTGAAACCAATGATCCATATTCTCACAATCCTGGAGTCTGCCGTGGCAAATATAATTTCACATTATATCTGCAAGTGGCTTGACAGACTCGACAAGGACCGTAAGCCCGACTAAATGGAAAGCCCCCTGGGAGCGGCAACTCCTTGGGGGCTTTTCTTTTTTAGTGAAACCAATGGAATCTTCTCACAATCCCATCTTTAGTATATGCGATTCCCCGCAAAAGTCAAGCGCTGTGCAGAAAGTTTACAGGGCTGCCCTCTCCGTCAGCGGCTGAGAGGGTACTGCCACTCCTTCACATCCTTGACCTCATCGTACATGGCGCAGTAGCTGTCATAGCGGGTCTGGGAGAGCTTGCCTTCCGCGAGGGCGGCGCGGACGGCGCAGCCCTTCTCGGAGCGGTGGGAGCAGCCGGTGAACTGGCACGCGCCGAGGTAAGGCCCGAACTCCGGGAAGGCGTGTTCCAGAGCCTCTTTCGGGATGAAGCCCGCCCGGCTGGCCTCGAGGCTGGCGAAGCCCGGGGTGTCGGCGATGCGGCCCCCGAAGGCTTCAAAGATGGTCACCTCGCGGGTGGTGTGACGGCCACGGCCCAGCTTCTGGCTGATGGCGGCGGTCTGACGCTCCACGTCGGGCAGGAGGGCGTTCAGCAGGGTGGATTTGCCCACGCCGGAGTTGCCGCAGAAGGCGCAGAGACGGCCATTGATCCAGTGCTTGATGTCGTCCAGACCCTCGCCGGTGGCGTAGTCGATGCGGATGAAGGGCAGGGTCGATTTTTCGTAGGCGCTGCGCAGAAACTCCGCCTCGGCGAGGTCGCCTTTGGTGCAGACGATGACGGGCTGGACGCCCTTGTCCACCGCGATGGCCGAGAGCTTATCCAGCACGAGGGTGCTGGGGGTGGGCTGGGTGGTGCTTGCCACGAGGAACAGCACGTCGAGGTTCGCCATGGGCGGGCGGACGAAGACGTTCCGCCGGGGCGCGATGCCCGCGATGACCGCCGCGCCGTTCTCGGTCTCCAGCGTCACCACGTCGCCCGCCACGGGGGTGATCTTCTGCTTGCGGAAGATGCCCCGGGGCTTGCACTCCACGATGCCTTCCGACGTCTTAACGTAATAAAATCCGCCGATGCCTTTTGTGATATAACCTGTCATACCTTCTCCTTTAGCCCAGCCAGGACGTCCACCAGTCGCTGAGACCGCCGCCGGTGGACGAAGACGAGCTGGCGCCGGTGCTCTCGCTGGAAGAGCTGCTGCCCCCGAAGAGGCCACCCAGCCAGCCGCCGGAGCCGTCGCTGCTGGCGGTGCTCTCGCTGGGTGCTTCGGGTTCCGGTGCAGGCTCAGGGCCTGCGCTGACCACGACGCTGACCCGGGTGTTCAGCTTGGCCGATGCGCCCTCGCCGGGGTTCTGGCTGATGATGCTGCCCACGGGCTGGTCGCTGTACTGCTCCGTCTGGCTGCCCAGACCCAGTTTCCGCTGCACCAGCAGGGTACGGGCGTCGTTCACGTTCATGCCGATGAGGCTGGGGACTTTGGTGGTGGTGGCCACCTGCGGGCGGCTGACGTAGATCACCACCGTGGTGCCTGCGGCCACCTGACTGCCTGCGGCGGGGTCGGTGCGGATGATGGAGCCTGCGGCCACCGACTCATCCACGGCCTGGGTGACCAGCACCGACACGCCCAGGTCCTTCAGCTGCTGTTCGCCGTCGGCCTGCACGTAGTTGGTCAGGTCGGGGACGGTGACGTAGTGGATGCCGAGGCTGACGGTGAGGGTCACGCTCTGGCCCTCGCGGACGGTGCGGCCCGCCACCGGCGACTGCTTGTAGACATAGCCTGCGGCGTAGTCGTTGTTGTACTCCTCTTCCCAGTTGACGACCACCTGACCGGAGGCCACCTGCTCAGAGGCGTTCACCTCGTCCTGCGTCATGCCGCTGAAATCGCTCAGCACGATGTCGTCGCTTTTGGTCATGATGTTGCTGGAATCGTTCAGGATGGTCCAGCACAGGGCCGCACAGGCCAGCGCAAAGGCCGTCGTGATGCCCAGCAGCACCGGCATAAAGGCGCTGCGCTTCTTCTTTTTCGCCTTAGCTTTGGGGCGGGCGGGATTCGCCGCCGGTTTCTCCGGGGGTCTGCGGATGCTGCGTTTCTGCGGCATGGGGTCATTCACCACCTTTTCAGGTTCTTCCTTTACATATTGATACTGGAACGTGACGGAGGGGTCCTGCACGTAGGCGTCCAGTGCTCCCAGCATCTCTGCGGCGCTGGAATACCGGTTGACCGGCAGCTTCGCCATGGCGCGTTCCGTGATTTGGACGAGGCCCAGCGGCACCTCCGGGGCAAGCTCTGCCAGCGGCTTCGGGGTGTCCCGTATCTGCTTGCGGGCCACCTCCACCATGTCGTCGGCGTCGAAGGGCAGCCTGCCCGAGAGCATCTCGTACATCATGACGCCCACGGAGTAGATGTCGCTCTTGGGGTCGGTCTCCTCCCCCTTCGCCTGTTCGGGGCTGATGTAGTGGACGCTGCCCATGGCCTTTTTGCCGTTCTGTATCTGGTTCTCGGCCCGGGAGATGCGGGCGATGCCAAAGTCCATCATCCGCAGCTGGCCGTTATCCAGCAGCATGATGTTCTGGGGCTTGATGTCCCGGTGGACGACGCCGTTGCGGTGGGCGTGGTCGAGGGCGCGGAGGATCTGGGCGATGAAGTGGACGGTCTCCCGGCTGGTGATCTTGCCGCCCCGCTCGTTGAGGTACTCCCGGAGGGTCATACCCTCCACGCACTCCATCACGATATACTGTAAGTTTTCGCTGACAGAGACGTCGTAGACCTTGACGATGTTGGGGTGGTTGAGCAGGGAGATGGCCTTGGACTCGTTCTTGAAGCGGCGGACGAGGTCGGCGTCATGCATCAGCTCCTGACGCAGCACCTTGACGGCCACCACCGTGCCTTCCGGCACAGGCCCGCCGGGGGCAGAGACCACGGCCTTGTAGACGTTGGCCATGCCGCCTTCGCCGATGAGCTCCTGAATGGTGTAGAGCCCGTCCAGCGTCTTGCCGATGAGATTATCCATGCTTCACCTCCAGCGGCTCCACGCCCAGCAGCAGCGCGGTGATGTTGTCGGGGCCGCCGCCCGCGTTGGCGGCGTCCACCAGCCGGTCGGGGATGTCGTAGAACCCGCCCTTCGTGAAGATCTCTTCGATTTTTTCCTTGGGCAGGACGTTGGTGAGGCCGTCGGTGCAGAGCAGGATCATATCGCCCTTCTGCACCGGCACGCTGGTGAACTCGGGGTCGAGGCGGTAGTCCACGCCCAGCGCCCGGGTGATGATGTTCTTCTGGGGGTGATGCTCAGCTTCCTCGGCGGTGATGGTGCCGCAGTCCACCAGCTCCTGCACGTAGGAGTGGTCGTGGGTGAGCTGGGTGAGTCTGCCCTCCCGGACGAGATAGGCCCGGGAGTCGCCTGCGTGGCAGATAAAGGCGTTGCTGCCCCGCACGAGGGCGCAGACCGCCGTGGTGCCCATGCCCGCCAGCTCCTCCTCCCGGGAGGCTTTCTGGAAGACGAAGCGGTTGGCGTTGATGAGCGCCCGCGTCAAAAACTTTTCCTCGTCGCCGGGCAGGCACTGGGCGTACTGCTCGTGGAAGCTGTGCTCGATGACGTCGCAGGCGCTCACGGAAGCCTCACGGCCTCCCCGCGCACCGCCCATGCCGTCGCACACGAGGCCCCAGGCCGCGTCGCTGTTCAGCTCGCCTGCCCGGTAGTCATCCTGATTCTCGGGGCGGACGCTGCCGACGTCTGTTTTTCCTGCAAGTTTCATAGGATTCTCCTTCTCAAACTTTGCCGTTCATCTCGTCGCGGCGGAGCTGGCCGCAGGCGGCGCTGATCTCGCTGCCCAGACGGCGGCGGACGGTGGCGTTGACGCCGAGGCTTTCCAGCTTCTGCTGGAAGCGCCGGACGTTGGCGGCGTCGGTAGCCGAATAAGGGCTGCCGTCCACCGGGTTGATGGGGATGAGGTTGACGTGAGCGCCCATCCCCCGGATGAGGTCGGCCAGCTGTCTGGCGCAGGCGTCGGAGTCGTTGACCCCCCGCACCATGGAGTACTCGAAGCTCACTCTCCGGCCCGTCGTCTCCTGATACCGGCGCACGGCCTGCATCAGCACCTCCACGGGGTAGGCGTCGTTCACGGGCATCATGCCGCTGCGGATGTCGTTGTTGGGGGCGTGGAGAGAGACGGAGAGGGTGAGCTGGAGCTTCTTCTCGGCCAGCTGGTCGATCTTCGGCACGAGGCCGCAGGTGGAGAGGCTGATGTTCCGCATCCCGATGTTCACGCCCTCGGGGGACGAGATGTTCTCGAGAAAGCGCATGACTTCGTCGAAATTATCCAGCGGCTCCCCGATGCCCATCAGCACGATGTGGGAGATGCGCTCCCCGATGTCCTTCTGGGCGGTGTAAATTTCGGAGCATATCTCGCCCGCCTCGAGGTTGCGCACCCGGCCCGCCTGGGTCGAGGCGCAGAAGCGGCAGCCCATCCGGCAGCCCACCTGAGTGGACACGCAGACCGTGTTGCCGTAGTGGTAGCGCATGACGACGGTCTCGATGCAGTTGCCGTCGGCCATCCGCAGCAGGTACTTCACGGTGCCGTCCTTGGCCTCCTGCCGCCGCTCGATGATGGGCGCGGCGATGTAAAATGCCTCCTCGAGCTTTGCCAGCAGGGCTTTGGGCTGGTCGGTCATGGCCGAAAAGTCGGTCACGAGCTTCTGGTGGACCCAGTGGAAAATCTGCTTGGCCCGGAAGCCGGGCTGGCCCATCGCTTTCAGCTCCGCTGTCAGCTGTTCCAGCGTCAGGGAGGATATACAGCGTTTAGTCTCCATGAAAATCTCCTTTTGTCAGGAATCACGTTTCTGCATCGCGCAGAGGAAAAAGCCGTCCATGCCGGTGCGGGTGGGGACGGAAAGCGCACCCCAGTCCCCCACCGTCATCCCGGCCGGGAAGCGGACGTCCGGCGTCACCACCCGGAACTCCGGGTGTCGGCCCACGAAGGCCCGCACCTGCTCTTCGTTCTCGGCAGGGTCGATGGTGCAGGTGGAGTAGACCAGACGCCCGCCCTCTTTCAGGTGGGCGGCGGCTGTATCCAGAATGGCCGACTGGGTGGCCAATAATTCATCGTGACGCGCTTTTTCGAGGGTCTTGTAGCGGATGTCCGGCTTCTTGGCGAGGATGCCGAGGCCGCTGCAGGGGGCGTCCACCAAAATAGCGTCCGCCATGGGCAGGTCGGCATCGGCCTTTGTGCCGTCGGAGACGCGGGGCTCCACGTGGGCAAACCCCATCCGCTCCACGGCCTTGCGGATCAGCTGGACGCGGTTCTCGCTGACGTCGCAGCTCACCAGCCGCCCTTCGTCCCCCATCTCCTCGATGAGGAGCAGGCTCTTGCCGCCGGGGGCGGCGCAGAGGTCGAGGACGGTATCGCCGGGCTTTGCCTCCACGCAGAGGGCGGCAAGCTGGCTGGCCTGCCCCTCCACGTGGAAATATCCGTCCCGAAAAAGCCCGCTCTCCGCCGGGCTGCCCTCGAAGCGGGCCAAGACGCTGCCCGGCACGAGGCCCGGGGCGGCGGTCTTCGCGCCCGAGGCCAGCAGCTTTTCGCAGAGGGCTTCCGGCGTCCCTTTCAGGGGGTTGGCCCGGAGGCTGGTCAGACCGCCGTCGGCGGTGTGGGTCAGGATGTCCAGCGCCTCGTCGGGGTAGTGTTGGTGGAGGAACGCCGCCACGTCCCGGCCCGCCGAGCCCAGCACCATCAGCCGCTCCACCTCGTCGGCGAAGACGGCAGAGCCGAGGTCATAGCCGATGGCCCGGCGCAGCACGGCGTTCACGAGGCCGGAGGCGCTGGCTTTCCGGAAGGTGCGGGTCAGCTTGACGGCCTCATTGACCGCCGCCGAAGCAGGCACCTGCATATAGCGGGCCTGCGCCAGCGCGGCGCGGAGGATTTCCCGCACCTGCGGGTCGAGCTTGGCAAGCCCTTTGGGCAAAAACTGGCTCAGGATATAGTCCAGCGTTCCCTGATGTTCCAGCACGGTGTAAAATATCGCGCTGGCAAATGCTTTATCGCGGCCTTCCAGCTTCTGGCGGCGCAGCTCTGCGTCGAGGATGAGGTTCGAAAAACCGTCCTGCTCCTGCCGCACCAGCGCCGCCACCGCCGCCGCGCGGGGGTTCGGGCCGCTCACAGGCTGTCCCCCGCCTTGAGGCGGAGACCGGCGGCAAAGGACGTACCGTCCATGGGCTTCTTGCCCTCCGGCACGACGTGCAGCAGCTGAATAGCGCCCTCACCGCAGGCCATGGTCAGGGGCTTGGTGGCGAGGACAGTGCCAGCGGCTTCGCCGTGGCTTTCCGCGACGCGGCACTCCGTGACTTTGACCTTCTTGCCGCCCGCCGTCACGAACCATGCCCCGGGCCACGGGTTCATGCCCCGCACCCAGTTGTGGATGTGGTCGGCGCTGTCGGTCAGCTTGAACTCGGCCATCTCCTTGCTCAGCATGGGGGCGGTGGAAGCGTTCTCGTGGGCCTGAGGCTCTGCCTTGAGCGTACCAGCTTCAATGGCAGGCAGGGTCTCACAGAGCACCCGTGCGCCCACGGCAGTGACCCGGTCGAACAGCTGGCCGCTGGTCTCCTCGGGGTCGATGGCGATCTTCTCGCAGGCCAGCACGTCGCCGGTGTCGAGGCCCTCGTCCATCTGCATGATGGAGACGCCCGTCTCGGCGTCGCCGTTCAGCACCGCCCACTGCACAGGGGCGCTGCCCCGGTATTTCGGCAGCAGGGAGACGTGGAGGTTGATGCAGCCGTATTTCGGCGCTTCCAGCACCGATCTCGGCAGGATGCAGCCGTAGGCCACCACGACGATGAGCTCAGGAGCCAGCGCGCGGATGTTCTCGTCCTCGCCGCCGTCCCGCAGGGTGCGGGGCTGAAAGACGGGGGTGCCGTGGGCCAGCGCCACTTCCTTCACCGGGGGTGCGGTGAGCACCTGCTTGCGGCCCACGGGCTTATCGCGCCGGGTGTAGACCGCGCAGATGTCGTGGCCCGCCTCATACAGGGCTTTCAGGCAGTCCGCCGCAATATCCGGCGTCCCCATGAACAGAATGCGCATCAGTCGTTCTCCTTCTTCTTGGCGGCAGCGGCGCGGCCCTCCTCGGTGTCCTCATAGAAGAACTCGCTGGACTCCATGATGGTGATGCCGTCCAGATGGTCGTTCTCGTGCTGGATGCAGCGGGCCAGCAGGCCCTCGGCTTCCAGCTCGAACCACTCGCCGTGGCGGTCCTGTGCGCGGACCTTGACGGCTGCGGGGCGGGTCACGGCGCCGTTGTGGCCCGGGAAGGACAGGCAGCCCTCGTAGGCGGTCTCCTCGTCCTCAGACACGGCGAGAATTTCGGGGTTGACGAAGTCGATGAACTTGTACTCGTAGTTTTCGGGGATCTCCTCCGGGGCGTCGGTGGTGTCCCACACCACGAAGACGCGGCGCAGCATCCCCACCTGCGGGCCTGCGAGGCCCACGCCGTCGGCGGCGATCATCGTCTCGCGCATATCGTCCAGCAGGGTAGCCAGACGGTCGTCAAAGTTGGTCACGGGGCGGCAGACCTTGTTCAGGATGGGGTCGCCCTCTTTTACAATGTTGCGGATAGCCATGAAGTATACCTCCAAATAATCTTATCAAATATCACCGTCAGAATGCATATCCACCACCACGGTGGCCTTGCTGGGCAGCTTTTCCTGCTCGTAGAGGCCGAGGGTCTGGCGGACAAGGTCGCGGAAGCGTTTGTCGGCGCGGCACTTGATGGTGAGCTTGTAGCGGTAGTTCTCGTTGATCTTTTCGATGTTGCCGGGGGTGGGGCCAAGCACCCGGAGGGGCAGGTCCGGCTGCTGCGCGGCCTGACGGCCTAAGAGGGCCGAGAACCGGGCGGCGGCCCGGGCCACCTCGATCTCTTTCGGGCCGGAGAAGCCCACGACGCAGAGCCCGCAGAAGGGCGGGTAGAGGCCCAGTTTGCGGTAGGCGATCTCCTGCTCGAAGAAGGCGTCGTAGTCCTGCGCGGCGGCGAGGTTGAGGACGGGGTTGTCGGGGTCGGTGGTCTGGATGATGGCGAAGCCCGGGTCTTTCGCCCGGCCGGAGCGCCCCACCACCTGGGTGATGAGGCTGAACACCGTCTCGTAGGCCCGAAACCCCTGCGCAAAGAGCAGCGAGTCGATGCCGAGGACGCCCACGAGGGTCACGTCCTCGAAATCGAGGCCCTTGGCCACCATCTGCGTCCCCACCATGATGTCGTACTCATGCCGGGCGAACTTCGCCAGCAGCTTTTCGTGGGCGTCTTTGGCGGCGGTGGAGTCCTGGTCCATCCGCAGCACTCTTGCCTCCGGGAAAAGCTCAGCCAGCTCCTCCTCGGCCTTCTGGGTGCCGAAGCCCCGGTAGAGCAGCTTGCCGCCGCAGGCGGGGCAGGTCTTGGGGGGCGGGTCGAGCTGGGTGCCGCAGTAGTGGCAGAGCAGCTTATGGCCCGCCTTGTGGTAGACCATGGGGACGCTGCACTTGGGGCATTTCAGCACCTCGCGGCAGTCGTCGCACTGGGCCATGGTCTGGTAGCCGCGGCGGTTGAGCAGCAGGATGGTCTGCTTGCCCGCGTCGAGGTTGCGCCGGATGGCGTCCTCCATCGCAAGGCTGATCTCCCTCGGGTTGCCCGAGGCCAGCTCTGCCCGCATATCCACGATCTGGACGCTGGGCAGCGGGTTGCCGCCGTAGCGCTGGGTGAGCCGGACGAGCTGGGTGCGGCCATTCTGGGCGGCGTAAAAGCTCTCGGTGCTGGGGGTAGCGCTGGCCAGAAGGAGCAGGGAGCCGTTCTCCGCCGCCCGCTGCCGGGCCACCTCGTGGGCGGCGTACCGGGGCGCGGACTCGGAGCGGTAGGTGTGCTCCTGCTCCTCGTCGATGATGACGAGGCCGATGTTTTCCAGCGGGGCAAAGACGGCGCTCCGCGTCCCCACCACGATGTCGGCGCCGCCGTCCTGTATCATCTGCCATTGGAGCAGACGCTCGGTGTGATTGAGGGCCGAGTGCTGGACGGCCACCCGCCGCCCGAACCGGCTCTTGAGGCGGAGGATCATCTGAGGCGTCAGGCTTATTTCCGGCACCAGCACGAGGGCGCGGCGGCCCAGCGCCAGACACCGCTCGATGAGCTTTAAGAACACCAGCGTCTTGCCGCTGCCAGTGACGCCGTAGAGCAGCGCCGAGTGGGGGGCGGTGTCTTCGAGGCCGGGCAGCAGGGCGTCATAGGCCGCCTGCTGCTCTGCCGTCAGGGTGATGGGCTCGTTTTTCAGCGGGATAGACGAATACAGGTCGATGGATTTGTTCACCTTGCTGCATTCGACGACGCCCTTGGCGCAGAGGTTGTCCAGCACGGCTTTGGTGATGCCGTGGGCCTCCATCTCGTTCTGGGTGCGCTCTCCCCCGCTCAGCAGGGCCACTGCCGCCAGCTGCTTGGCCGTGGGCCTGGGCTTTTGCTGCAAAGAGCCCACCAGCTTATAGCTGTTCTCGGTGTGGCGGGTGAGCTGCTTTTGGAGCACCGGCGTCACGCCGTCCGCCGCGAGGGCGGGCTTATACTGCGCCCCATAGGGGATGACCGCCTTGACGGCCTCGTAGTAGGTGCAGAAGGTGCGCTCCTTGAGGAAATGCACCAGCCGCAGCAGCTCCGGCGTCAGGCAGGCCGAGGCGGGAGCTACGTCGAAGAGGTACTTGAGCTTTGCGTGTTCCGGCTCTTCGTCGCAGGCCAGCACCACGCCCATCCGGGCCTTGCTCCCCCGCCCGAAGGGCACCAGCACCATGCTGCCGAGGCGGACGGCCTCCTGCTGGTCGGGCATGACGGCGTAGGTATAGAGTTTGTCGAAGTGGAAGGTCGCGTTGCTCACGGCAACGCCTACCGTTTTTGGCATTCGCGGCTCCTTGTTATCTGTCGAGGCCGGCCCGCTGGCGGATGATGCCGTAGAGCTTCTCAGCGCAGGCGTCCACCTCGTCGTTCACGAGGGTGAGGGTAAACTTCTCCTGCTCGGCCAGCTCCTTCTTTGCGGTGTCGAGGCGCTCGAGGATGCTGGCTTCCGTCTCGGTGCCGCGGCCCCGGAGGCGGCGTTCCAGCTCCTCCACGGAGGGCGGCAGCAGGAAGATGGTGGTAGCTCCCGGGAACATCCGGCGGATGTTGGCCGCGCCGTGGACGTCGATGACCAGCACCACCAGCTTGCCCGCCTCGAGGCGCTTATCCACCTCTTCGCGGAGGGTGCCGTAGTAGTTGCCATTATAGAAGTTGTGCTCCACCACCTGGTCGGTGTCGATGAGGTGCTGGAACTGCTCCCGGGTGCGGTAGTAGTAGTCCACGCCCTCCTGCTCGCCGGGGCGGGGTGCGCGGGTGGTGGCGGAGACGGTCTTTTGGATCTCGGGGTGGGCCTCGCGCAGGGCCTTGACCACACTATCCTTGCCGGTACCGGCGGCACCGGAGACGACAAACAGGTACTTTTCGTTTTCCATTTTTTACTGCTCCTCTGTCGGTTTTCCTTCCGGCTGGCCCGCAGCGCGGCTTGCCACCGTCTCAGGCGTCAGGGCCGAAAGGACTACATGGTCGGAGTCCATGATAAGCACGGCCCGGGTGCTGCGGCCATAGGACGCATCAATGAGCATCCCCCGCTCCCGCGCCTCCTTCACCAGACGCTTGACCGGCGCAGAGTCGGGGCTGACGACGGCCACCACCCGCCCTGCGCTGACCAGATTGCCAAAGCCGATGTTGATGAGCTTCATCTGAACTCCTCCGTACTGTTTTTATTCGAGGTTCTGGATCTGTTCGCGGATCTTCTCGATCTCCGCCTTCATGTCCACCACCGTGCGGGTGATGTCCAGGTCCTGACACTTGGAGCCGATGGTGTTGGTCTCACGGTTCAGCTCCTGCGTCAGGAAGTCCAGCTTGCGGCCCACCGGCTCGTCCAGCTCCAGAATGGAGCGGTACTGGGCGATGTGGCTGCGCAGACGGACGGTCTCCTCGTCCACGGCGGTCTTGTCGCCGAAGATGGCGGCTTCCGTCAGGACGCGGGCGTCGTCGATGCTGCGGTCCTCGAGGATGGTCTTGAGCTTCTCGTAGAGGCGGTTGGTGTAGGCTTCGACGCGGCCTGCGCTCAGGGTCTCCACCCTGCCCACCCGCTCCTCGAGGAAGCACAGGCGGCTCTCCACGTCGGCCTTCATCTTGGCACCCTCGGCGGCGCGCATGGCGATGAAGTTGTCCAGCGCCTGAGCCGTCACGGCGGAGACGTCGGCCCAGAGCTGTTCCTCATCCACGTCGGCGTGGCGGGTGGCCAGCACGTCCGGGAAGCGGGTCAGCGTCGAGACGGTGATGTCGTTCTTGATGCAGAGCTTCTCCGAAAGGTTCCGCAGGGCCTTCTGGTAGCTGCGGGCCAGCTCCATGTTGACGGTCACTTCTGCGTCGGCGGCCTCCACGTTCTGGATGGTCATGCTCAGCTCGACCTTGCCGCGGGTGACCCGCTCGTTGAGCTGCTTTTTCAGGCGGCTGTCCATGTAGCTGCAGCTGCGGGGGATGCGGGACGAATACTCGAAATACCGGGAGTTGACGCTGCGCAGCTCGACCGTGATCTCACGGCCATTCAATACAGCAGTCCCCCGGCCAAAACCGGTCATGCTCAGGATCATATGCTCCACGTTTCCTCTCTGTTGATGGGTGGATATGCGGACAAATTACGGTATATGTATCCGCGTTTGGGTATACAGGCCCATGTTATGATACATATGTTATTATTCTACTCTGATGGCCGCTTTTTTGCAAGTCAAAAAGCACAGAAATACTCCTCAGGCCTGCCTTCGTACAACCTCTCCGGCACTTCGTGCCACCTCCCCTTGTAGGGGAGGCTTTGGCATTCCGCAAAGCTTTCCCTCTTCGCCAGAGGCTCCCCTACTAGGGGAGCTGTCGAGCGCAGCGAGACTGAGAGGTTGTACTTCGCAGCAGCTTTTGTCCAAGAGCGCAAAAAGCCCCCCGCATCTCTGCGGGGGGCTTAGAAAGCCTTATGCTGTTTTATCAGACGGGGTGAGACTTGTTTGCAAAATCTGCATGGTCTGCATCCACGCCCTGAGCCTTGGCGTTGCGCTTCTCGAAGAACTTGGGAGCGACCTGCGGGAACATGGCGTAGGTCAGGACGTCCTCTTCCTGAATCGCCCACTTTGCAGCCTCAGCCTTCAGCTTGTCCATCTCGGGAGCGAGGGTGTCAGCAAAGCGGCAGGTGATGGGCTGCTCGTCGCCCAGGATCTTCTTGGTGAACTCGGCGCTGATGGGAGCGGGAGTCTTGCCGTAGTCGCCGTGGACCAGGCCCTTGAACTCCTTGGTGACCATCTTGTAGCGCTCGCCCAGGATGACGTTGAAGACAGCCTGGGTGCCGACGATCTGGCTGGTGGGGGTGACCAGCGGAGGATAGCCTGCGTCCTCACGAACGCGGGGGATCTCAGCCAGCACTTCGTCCAGCTTATCTTCCTTGCCGGCATCCTTCAGCTGCTTGAGCATGTTGGAGAACATGCCGCCCGGCACCTGATACAGCAGGGTGTTGGCGTCCACGCCCAGAGACTTGGGGCTGATCTGGCCGTTGGCGATGTACTTCTCGCGCAGCTTTGCAAAGTATGCACGCACGACGTTCAGCTGCTTGAGGTCGAGGCCGGTGTCGTAATCGGTACCCTGCAGGGCTGCGACGAGGCTCTCGGTAGCCATGTGGCTGGTGCCGCCGCTCAGGGGGCTCATGGCGGTATCGACGATGTCAGCACCGGCCTCGATGCCCTTCAGCAGGGACATGGAAGCCAGACCGGCAGTGTAGTGGCTGTGGATGTCCACAGGGATGGACAGGGTGTTCTTCAGCTCCTTGACCAGCTCGTAGCAGGTGTAGGGAGTCAGCAGACCGGCCATGTCCTTGATGCAGATGGAGTTTGCACCCATCTCTTCCAGAGTCTTTGCGTACTTGACGTAGTACTCGTTGTTGTGGACAGGGCTCAGGGTGTAGCTGATGCAGCCCTGAACGTGTGCGCCTTCCTTGTTGGCAGACTTGATGGCGGTCTGCAGGTTGCGGGCGTCGTTCAGTGCGTCGAAGATGCGGATGACGTCAATGCCGTTTGCAACGGACTTCTTCACGAAGTACTCGACGGCGTCGTCAGCGTAGGGGCGGTAGCCCAGCATATTCTGGCCGCGGAACAGCATCTGCAGCTTCTGGTGGGGCAGCTCCTTGCGCAGGATGCGCAGACGCTCCCAGGGGTCCTCATCGAGGAAGCGGATGCAGCTGTCGAAGGTCGCACCGCCCCAGCACTCGACAGAGAAGTAGGGGATCTTGTCCATCTCGGGCAGGATGGGACGCATCTCGTCCATCGTCATACGGGTGGCCAGCAGGGACTGGTGGGCATCGCGCAGGACGACTTCCGTGATCTTGATGGGCTTTTTAGCCATTGTTGTCACCTCTCTCTTAGTTCATGGAAACCAGAGTGTCACCGGAGTTGACGGTGTCGCCCTTATGGACATTGATGGAAGCAACGGTGCCGTCCTGAGGAGCAACGATCTCGTTCTCCATCTTCATGGCCTCGAGGATGACCAGCACGTCGCCAGCCTTGACGGAAGCACCGGCGGCGACCTTCACGTCCAGGATGTTGCCGGGCATCGGAGCCTTGACCTCAACAGCGCCTGCGGAAGCAGGAGCAGCGGGTGCGGCAGGAGCAGCAGCGGCAGCGGGAGCCGGAGCGGCCTTGGGTGCGGGTGCAGCAGCAGGAGCCACGGGTGCAGCGCCGGCAGCGGTCTCCTCGACAGAGACGCTGTAAGCAACGCCATTGACGGAAATATTGTAGTACTTCATGGAAGAGTCCTCCTGAATCAATCTAAATCGTTAGATGTACGTTTTCTTACAGAGCCATGTTGCCGTGCTTCTTGGGCAGACGGGCAGCACGCTTGGTGCTCAGCAGCTCGAAGGCGGCCACGACGCTTGCGCGGGCGTTGGCAGCCTCGCAGGTCATGTCGGCAGAACCGGCGGCCACAGCAGCGTCAGCGCTGCACACCTCGGCGACGTAGGCAGCAGCCTTGGCCTTGGTAGCGGCGACGATGTTGTCGGAAGCATCGATCTCGTCCTTGTACAGCACGGAGACGGCAGCGGAAGGCTCGAGAGCGCTGATGGTGCAGCCCTTGACAGCGATCTTCAGGTCAGCAGCGGCCAGTGCGGTGTAGACGGGGCCGACAGCCTTACCGGCGATGAGAGCCACCTTGGCGGTGGTAGCGTCGGCATAGGTAGCAGCCAGACGGGCAGCCTCGCGGATGCCGCCGGCGATGTCATCGGAAGTGCTGGGAACGAAGCCCTCGGTGTTCACGATGGTCAGCACGGGGACGCTGAATGCGTCGCACAGGCGGACGAAGCGGGAAGCCTTCGCCACGCAGTTGTGGCACAGCTCCTTGCCGGTGGCCACGACGCCCACGGCGTTGCCGCCGATGGTAGCGAAGGCGGTGTAGACGTTCTTGCCGAAACCGGCGTACATCTCCACGGCGCTGTCCTTATCGATGAGGGCAGCAGCAGCCTTTGCAGGCTCGGCGTTGGCGCTCAGGACAGCGGTGGGCTGCTCGAACTCGAAGATAGCCGGGCCGGTCAGGTTGTTGGCAGGCAGCAGACCCACGATGTGGGCAGCCTTCTCAGCAGCCTCGGCAGCGTCAGCGGCCACGATGGCAGCCACGCCTGCCTTTGCGGCAGCAGCGGCAGAACCGGCGTCAGCGACCTTGTCGCCCTTAGCGGCAGCGGTGAAGGGAGCGGTAAAGAACAGCTCTGCGCCCTCAGCCATGATGCAGACATCTGCGTTGGCAGCGCTCAGAGCGCTGGTGCCGCCGCAGACGCCCAGAACGACGGCTACCTGAGGCACGACGCCGGACACCTTTGCGATGGTGGCGTTGAGCTTTGCAGCTGCATTCAGCACGTCCAGACCCTCAGCCAGCTTTGCGCCGACGGAGTCGTAGAAGGTGACGACCGGGCAGCCCGTCTGGGCAGCCAGCTCGAGGACCTTGATGTTCTTCTCAACGTCCTTGACGGAAACAGCCTCGCCGTTCTGGAAGACGGCGTAAGCCTGCTGACCGGCAGCATAGCCGCTGGCAGCGCTCACCGCACCGTCCGCAAACAGAGCGGTGTATTCCCCGTCATCAAAAAACTTGGCGAGGATTTCTCCTTTGGTACTCTTTGAAGCCATGGTAAGACCTCCTGCTTATCTGTGTGAGTTTCAAAATTAGGTATATTATACCCGATTTTTCCAAGATTCTCAAGCCTTGTTCCATTCCTTTTTTTCAGAGAATGTTACAAATTTGGCAAAAAGAGCGGAAATTTCGGACACATTGTGCTCACTTGTGCTTTTTGCCCGCAGCGGCTTTGTTCCCGCCCACAGGGCCGCGGGGACGGCGGGCAGCAGCCTTGGACTGCAAAGCGGCCGAGCGGGTCTGGGCGCGGCCTTTGGCGGCTGCGGCGCGCAGGCCGTTCACCTCCGCCTTGGTCAGCTCGCGGTACTTGCCGGGCTGGAGCATTCCCAGCTTGACGACGCCCTCGGCGTTCCGCTTCAGACGGATGACCTCGAGGCCCACGGCCTCGCACATCCGGCGGATCTCGCGGTTCTTGCCCTCTTTCAGGGTCATCTCCATGACGGTGCGGCCCGGCTCGTCGGTGACGACGTTGATGGCGCAGGGCATGGTCCTGGTGCCGTCGTCCAGCACGACGCCGGAGCTGAGCTTCAGGATCTGTGCCTCATCGGCCCGGGGCTGGACAGTGACGCGGTAGAGCTTGGAGATGCCGCCGGACGGATGGGTGACAGCCTGTGCGAAAGCGCCGTCGTTGGTCATCAGCAGCAGGCCCTCGCTGTCCTTGTCGAGACGGCCCACGGGGTACAGGCGGGCCGGGATGTCGGCCACCAGCTCCATGACCGTCTTGCGGCCCAGCTCGTCGCTGGCGGTGGTGACATAGCCGCGGGGCTTGTACAGAGCCAGATAGTACATCTGCTGGTTCTTCTGGATATAGATGCGCTCGTCGTCCACATGGAGGACGTCGCGGTTGGGGTCCATCTTGTCGCCCACCTTCACGGGGTGGCCGTTGACCTTCACGCGGCCCTCGGCGATGATCTGCTCGGCGGCGCGGCGGGAGCAGAGGCCCTGCTCGCTCATAATTTTCTGAATGCGTTCTTCTGCCATGATAAAATCTCCTTGTGCGCCTCCCGGCGCTCAAATAGGGCTGCTGATGAACTCAACCTCTCAGTCTCGCTCACGCTCGACAGCTCCCCTACCGAGGGGAGCCTCTGGCGAAACCATTCACTTTGCGAGGACTGCCAAAGCCTCCCCTCGTTAGGGGCAACAACGACGACCGCCGCCAGTGGCGGAAACAGGGAGTCGCTGTTGGGGCCGCGGCCAGCAAGACGCAAGCAAAGCGCTGCGGATGCTGGGTGCCGCAACCCGGACAGTGGCATTGCGAAGCAATGACGGAGAGGTTAATTACAGCAGCCTCAGTATCAAAACTGCGGGTCGGAAGTCCGCAGTTACGGCGTAGGTTAAAGTTTACTCTGCTGCGGGAGCGGCAGGCGCAGCGGCGCCCTTCTTCTCTTCTTTCTTCAGCAGAGCGCTGACCTTGTCCACCAGCTCGGGCAGCATGGTCAGGGCGCGGTCAATGGTGTTGGAGCCGTCGGACAGCTGGATGGTGCGCACGCAGCCGTCCTTCACCACCAGAAAAGCCACCGGCTGGATGTTGACGCCCGCGCCGGAGCCGCCGCCGAACAGGTCCTTGTTGGCGGCGTTCTTGCCGTCGAAGTCGGTGCCTGCGGAAGCAAAGCCGAACGAGATGCGGGACACCGGCAGGATGGTGGTGCCGTCGTCGGTCTTGATGGGCTTGCCGATGATGGTGTTGGAATCTGCCATCTGGCGGATCTTGTCCATCGTGACGTTCATTAAACCTTGAATCGGATGCTCAGCCATAAAATCGGCCTCCTACTATTATTTTCCGGGAAAACTCCCTCTGGATAGGAGTATACACCATACGATATTATTGTAACACACTTTATAGGAAGACGTCCAGCACTTTTTCGCGCCAGAACTCATACAAAACGCGCAGAGCGGCTGCAACGATGAAAAGCAGCCTTGCGCTGAGGTGGAACGACACCCGGTCAGCCACCGTCGGCTCGGCACTGCCGAAGTCCGGCAGGATGCGCAGCTCGTCAAAATCGAGGTAGACGAAGCGGTCGATGACGCCGAGGGACGAGTAGAGCCATGCGTTCAGCCTGCCGTAGGCGCGGGCAGCTTCGGCGGGGTCTTCGCCCCGGACGCCGAGGCAGACCCGAATCTTCGTGACGCGCAGCGAGCCGAAGACGGCTTTCGTCAGCCGCCCGGCACCCCGCAGGATGGTCACGAGGATGTTCAGCGTCAGCTTCGCCTTCCTGCGCGGAGCTGTTTCTTTTTTCGGTCTCTTCGCCTCTTTTGCGGCGGCTTTCTTCCGTTTGCGCTCTTCGCGGCGGGCGCGGAGCTTCGCTTTCAGCTTTCCCCAGAAGCCTTTCGGTTCTTCGGATTCGGCGGGCTTTTCCGGCGCAGGCCACTGGAACACCGGCAGGGTGAGCCCAAGCGCACCGGCCCGGACGGTCAGGACGCCGCCCTCCCAGCAGACGTCCGCGCACAGCGGGCAGAGCAGAACGAGGGCCAGCAGCACCAACAGGATAAGGAGCAGGACGCCTGCGATCTTCAGCAGGGTCAGCAGCAGCCAGCCCAGAGCCATCAGGACTCCCATCATGTCGCCGCCTCCCCTTCCTGATCTCCGCGCACCGGCGGCAGGTCCGCCAGCGAAGAAAGGCCGAAGCATCGCAGGAAAACATCCGTGGTGCGGAAGCTCACCGGGTGGCCGGGCAGGTCGAGACGGCCCGCTTCCTCGATGAGGCCCTTCTGCAGCAGGCCGCTGACGCTGGACGAGGAGTCCACGCCGCGCACCTGTTCGATGAAGGCGCGGGAGACGGGCTGGTTGTAGGCGATGACCGTCAGCGTCTCCATGGCCGCCGGGCCGAGAGGCGCCGAGCGCCGGGCGTCCAGCAGACGGCGGATGCAGTCGGCCCACTCAGTCTTGGTCGCCAGCTGCCAGCGGGTGTCCAGATGGAGCAGGCAGAGGCCGGAGTCCTCCCGGGCGTAACGGACGCGCAGGTCTTCCAGCGCGGTCTCCACCGTGGTCTGGGGCAGCTGGACGGCGGCGGCAAGCTTATCGGCGCTCACCGGGTCGCCCGCCGCAAAAAGCATCGCCTCTACGGCGGCTTTTATCTGTTTCTGGTTCATTCTTCCTCCTTTGCCTTTTCACGGGGCAGGCGTCCGCGCTGCATGGTCAGCTCCCCCTTGGGGCCGAGGGTGACACGTCCGCCGCGCACCAGTTCCAGCAGGGCCAGAAAGGTAGCCACGTTGGTGCTTCGACTCTGGCTGCGGGCGAAAAGCTGGCTCATCCGGGCCGCACCGCCCGCGATGAGGCGGCGCAGGATGTACACCACCCGGCTGCTCACCGACACCTGCGGGGCTGTCACCAGCGGCTCAAAGACGGCCTGGGTCGGCATCCGCCGGACAGGCGCACGGCCCATCAGGCTCTCCCAGCAGTCGGCCAGCACCTGAGGCAGATGGTTGAGGGCGTAAGTCTCGTCCCGTTCCAGCTGCATCGGCTGTCGGACGAAGGTGGGCGTCGCCTCCGCAGCGGCGCGGAGGGCAGAGGCCATCCGGCGGCACTGGTCGTACTCGATGAGCTGGCCGGTGAGCTCCTGCTTCATCCGCTCGCCCTCGGTGCTCCGGGGCAGCAGCAGATAGCTCTTCATCTCCACGAGGTGAGCTGCCATCTCGATGAAGGAGCTGGAAATATCGGGGTCTACGGCCTGCGCGGCCTCCACGGTGCGGGTGTACTGGTCGATCAGCTCGAGGATGGGGATGTTGTGCAGGTCCATCTTGTGCTTTGACACCAGCGCCAGCAGCAGTTCCAGCGGGCCTTCGAACTCTTCCAGATGGAAGGTAAGCTCCTCCGTCATCAGATCACCGTCCCTGCAGACGCATAGTAGGCCGAGTAGGCGATGGTATCGATGTACTGAGTGCCATTGTCCAGCAGGTCCCACACCACATTGTTCATCACGCTGAGGGGGCCGTCCAGAAAGCCGCTCCAGACCGCCGCCAGCAGGACGATGAGGATGACCCGCTCATACTTCATCATGCCGAAGTAGATGCGCTCGGGCAGCACAGCCAGCAGGACGCGGCTGCCGTCCAGCGGCGGCACCGGGATGAGGTTGAATACGGCGAGGCTCACATCCAGATACACTAAGTATTGCAGGAAGAGCGCCAGAAAAATCGTCGCATCGTTGACGGGCGCCCAATAATAGAGCAGCTTCCAGACCACCATCGCAAGGTAGGCCAGGATGAGGTTCGCCACCGGGCCGGCCAGAGCCGTGAGGGCCATGCCCTGCTTCGGGTTTTTGAAGTTGCGGGGGTCGGTGGAGACAGGCTTTGCCCAGCCCACGCCCGCGAACACCATGCAGAGCGTTCCCAGCAGATCGAAGTGGCGGAAGGGGTTCAGCGACAGTCTCCCCTGCTGCTTGGCTGTGGGGTCGCCCAGCAGCCATGCGGCCAGCGCGTGGCCCGCCTCGTGGAAAGGGATGACGGTCAGGGCGGCCAGCACCCGTGCGAGGGTATAAAACATTCTTGGGGTCATGGTGTTCTCCTGTTTTCTATAAGATATACGCGTTTATTGTACTATTTTTTTCGCCTTTAGACAAGCGTTTGGGCTGTAGACGAAAAAAAGCCGCAAAAAAATCGAAAAGGGACTTGCTTTTTGGCGGCAGTTCTGGTAAAATAGTCAAGCTGATTATTTTGATTCCATACTTCACTGTAGGAGGTGCAAGTACCATGGCTAAGTGTGAATGCTGCGGCAAGGGTGTTACCTTCGGTATCAAGGTTTCCCACTCTCATCGCCGTTCCAACCGTACCTGGAAGCCGAATGTCCGTCGTGTCAAGGCGGTCGTGGAGGGTTCTCCCAAGTATATCTACGCATGCTCCCGTTGCCTGCGCGCTGGCAAAGTCACCCGCGCTGTCTAAGCTGATGCGTATTGCCGGTCACTTTGTCGAGTGGCCGGCTTTTTATTTTATCTCAGAACATGGGAGGAAACAAAAGATGGCTCTGCCGAGCGACCCGATCATGCTTTTGAGCGTGGTCAACCTGAAACTGCGCGATTTTTACCCCAGCCTCGACGCCCTCTGCGACGACATGGACGCCGACAAGGACGCCCTGTGCAAGGCACTTTCCGCCGTGGGCTATGCCTACGATGCGGCACGCAATCAATTCATCTGACAGGAGGAGCATTTTCATGATGGAAGGCACTTATTATAAGGAGTGGAGCGCGGTGCTCGACCGCGAGATGGAGTTCAAGGTCTACGGCCACGGCGGTGTGCCTGTGCTGGCACTGCCCGCCCGGGGCGGCCGCTTCTACGACTGGGAGAACAACGGGATGCCCGACGCAGCGGCCCGTCTGCTGCACGAGGGCAAAATTCAGCTCTTCTGCGCCGACAGCATCGACGGCGAGAGCCTGCTGGCCGGCAATGAGTCTCCCCGCCGCCGGGCCGAGATGCAGGAGAAGTATTTCGTCTACCTCACCAGCGAGCTGGCTGCGCGCATCGCGGAGCTGAATGCCCCCGAGAGCAAAGAGAAGCCCCTCATCTGGTGCGTGGGCGTGGACACCGGCGCCTATCAGGCCGTCCAGTGCCGCCTGCGCCGTCCCCGGACCTTTGCGGGTGCAATGGGCCTCTCCGGCCTCTACGATATGGGCCGCTTCCTCGGCAGCGCAGAGGACGACCTCGTCCTCCGCAGCAGCCCCCTCGCCGCTCTGCACAAGAACGGCATCTGCGACAAGAATGTTCTGTCCAAGGCCGAGGAGAACAGTCTGCTGCTCTGCGTGGGTCAGGGCGGCTATGAGGGCGATGCCCTCGCCGACACCCAGGCTCTGGCCGACACCCTGAGCGAAGTCGGCTTCCCCTGCCACCTCGAAGTCTGGGGCGGCGACGTCTCCCACGACTGGTACTGGTGGGGCAAGGAGTTCGGGATGTTTGCCGAGCGTCTGTTCGGCTGAGCATAAGGAGGATGCGGGATGTCTGAATTCATCGTCGGCGCACGCGGCCACGATTTTGGCCGTCACAGCGTGGAAGAACTGCTCAGCTCCATCGGGGACGCAGGGTTCCGCTGCACCCAGCTGGCCTACACCAAGGCTGTGGAGGGCGTCAAAAGCTATGCAGACGTGACCCCTGAGCTGGTAGCCGCCACCAACGCCGCCGTCCAGAAGAGCGGCGTGTCCATCGCCGTGGACGGCACCTACGTTGAGCTGAGCTATGCGGACGAGGACAAGCGCCGCACCGAGGTGGCGAAAGCCCTGAGTCAGGTGCCGGTGGCAAAAGCTCTCCGCGCCGGCTGCATGGGCAGCGAGACCACCAACATGGCAAAGCAGCCCACCGTCAGCCGCAGGGAAGCGCAGGAAGCACTCCTTCGCAGCCTGGGCGAGATCCTGCCCGTCTGCGAGGAGCAGGGCGTGCTCTTCGCCGTGGAGTGCGTCTACTATCACGCCATGAACACCCCCGAGGCCGTCAAGATGGTGCTGGACACCATCGCCAGCCCCAACCTGCGGGTCATCTGCGATCTGGCGAACTACGTCGGCCCCGAGAACGCCTCGGTGGACGCACAGCGCCGCCTCTGGGACAAAGTCGGCAGCTGGTACGGCGACAAGATCGTGGCCGTCCACTTCAAGGGTCAGAACTTCAAGCCCGACGGCACCCTCTACTCCACCAGCCTCGAGGACTCCTGTGTGGACTACAAGGGCGGCTTCGAGATGCTGCGCACCCTGCCCCAGCCCGTCCTTCCCGTCCTGCGGGAAGAGGCTGTCCCGGCCCGCGCCGCCAGCGATATTGCGTTCATGAAGAGCTTTTTCTAAAGCTTCTGAAATAAAAATAAGAGGCTGTTGGACAACCTCTCAGTCTGCTTCGCAGACCGCTCCCCTACCGAGGGGAGGTGGCACGGCGAAAGCCGTGACGGAGAGGTTGAAGCCAGCGGCCTCTTTTTGTTTAATCCGTATCGTATTCCACGCCGCCCTGCGCGGCATCCCCGCCGGCGGGCGTCCCGGTATCCGAAGGCGCTTCCGGTTCCGCCGGGGCATCGGCGGGGACATCGCCTGCGATATAGAGCACGATGGTAGTTCCCACCTCCACCATGCTCCCGGCGTCCTCGCTGGCCGACACGACGCAGCCCGCCGCCTCGGAGCCGTCGTTGACCACAGTAAAGCAGGTGGCGTTCAGACCCTTGGTGGCCAGCTCCTGCACGGCGCTGTCCTGCGTCTGGCCGATGACGTCTGGCATCTCCATCATCTGGGGGCCTCGGCTGACCACGAGGCTGACGGTGTCCCCCTTCTGGATGACCTCGCCCGCCTCCGGCGACTGCCGGATGATGCGGCCCTTCTCCACCGTGTCGCTGTATTCCAGCGTGACGTAGAAGAGATACTCGTCGATATAACTGCGGTTGTTGCGCACCTCGGCGTCATAGTCGCGGCCCACGAAATTCGGCGTCAGGGTGACGTTTTCGTTCACCGGCTCACTCGCCGCCTCGCTGACGGACTCCGGAGCGATCACTTCCGGCGGCTTCTCGCTCTGACGGCTCAGCAGGCCCCAGAGGATCAGCAGGATGAGGACGCTGAGCAGAATGACGATGCCCGCCAGCAGATTTCGGACGCTCAGCAGCTCGGTCTTCGCGGGCGCTTTCGGCTCCTGCGGCGCGGGGGCGGGCGGGTCCAGCGCTTCCATGCTGCGGGACAATTCCTCCGCATACTCCCGCTCCGAGAGGGCGCGGAAAAGCTGCTGCACCGTCTGGATGCGCTCCACCGGCTTGAGCCGGAGTCCCAGATACAGCGTTTCGGAGACGTAAGCCGGCACCGATGGCGTCACCGTGCGGGCCTTGGGGTTGGAGTCGGAGACGAGGCGCTGTGCCGCCGGGACGGGGCTCAGCCCGCAGACCATCCGGTAGAACACCGCCGCGAGGCTGTATTCGTCGGTGTAGCGGCCCTCGAACTCGGCGGTGGAATACTGCTCCGGGGCGGAATAGCCCTCGTACAGCTGCTCGTGGAGGCCGCTGCCCGCCGTGCGCAGCCCCACTGTCGCGTAGCCGGTGAGCCGGGCGCGGCCATTGTCCATGATGCGGATGTTGGCCGGGCAGATGCCCCGGTGTACGAGGCCCACCTGATGCATGGCCTCCACCCCGTTGAACACCGGTTCCAGCATGGCACAAGCCTGCTGGGGCGTCACGGTGCCGTGCTCCTCCAGCCACTTCTGGAGCGGACGGCCGCCGGGGTTCTCCATGACGGCGTAGACCGTGTTGTTCTCTTCGAAGACGTCCAGCACGGCCTCCAGGCCGTTGGCCGGGGTGATGCGCTGGATGAAGCGGTAGAGGTCGGCAAAATCCATCCGGGTGGTCTTGAACAGCACTTCGCTGCCCGGCTTCGGGCGGAGGATGCAGTCCCTCCCCCGCTCTGCCGCCAGCGTCAGGGGCATATACTCCTTGATGGTCACCCGGAAAGGGCCGTTGTTCTCCACGCCTCGGTAGAGGATGCCCTCGCCGTCCACGCTCTGGATGTCGCCCACGGTATACCGGCCTGCCAGCACGGTGCCTGCCGGAAGACTGCCCGACGGGTTGCGCCCTGCAAGTTCCCGGCCGCAGTGGGGACACTGCTCCTCCCCCGCTTCCAGCTCCTGCATACAGTATGGACAAATGCGTCGTTGCTCCATGTCGGCCCCTCCCCGTAATGTTTTGTACTGTTTATTATAGCATAGCCGACGGGAAAATGGTACCCTACCGCCATGAACTTCAGAAGCACGGGATCATTCAGTATATCCACTCTTTTCGTTCATGCACAAGACGATGTATTTTTCAGTTTTCACATTATGCGGATTCTCCTTTCATTTCTTCAGGCGTTTCAAAAGACGGTTCAAATTGAATGGGGACTGTATCAGCAGGCTCCTGTTGAGCCAGCTTTTTATTTTGGGCATACTTGCGGCATCGTTCACGGCCTTTCTGCAAGAGGGCTTCGTACTCTGCTGCCGCCTGTGGATCAGTTTTAGCCGCTTCACGCAGAGCTGCACGTTTCTTTTTGCGGTTTTTCCCGGAAGTTTTCTGATATTTCTTGCGTTTAGCAAGTTGCTGCTCTGTAAGATTTTTCTTGTCACCGTGGCTGATTTCAATTTGACTAGGAAACGTATCACCGATAAAATTGAAGTAGATGTCGATTTGCTGCTGACGGTAGATCGTCCGCCCGCCGGATGCGGAATGAATCACCACTTTTTCTACCAGTTCGTACAGCATTTCATCTGTCAGCGTTTCACAGTCCTTGTATTTCCGAATCAGTTTGATACGCAGGCTCGCCCTTGTACCTCCTTATTTTGTTTTCTGCTCTACCAGCTTTCGCTGTGGTGGGTTAAGTATAGAGCGCAACCAGAAGCCATTAGCACCTGAAATCACGCTTGCTGTAACGCACCATGACAGGCAGAAACCCATTGAAGTGAAAAGGTCAAGCCGCGTAAACCCGCATAAAATCAGGCTTTTCTCTGGTTGTCCATATGCGGTTGTCAAGTAAGGAACAAAAAAATTTACAAAAAAATAAGCCCTACAAGGGTTTCAGTCGGTTCC
>ENA-OWZN01000101-OWZN01000101.1-human-gut-metagenome-genome-assembly--contig:-NODE-101-length-35543-cov-14.0056_pt1 | contig 35543 bp, 24 predicted proteins | sample MGYA00249255_ERZ652105 | MGnify/ENA primary metagenome ERZ652105 (study PRJEB26925, sample SAMN05827155) | human gut metagenome | biome: ENVO:2100002; feature: ENVO:00000062; material: ENVO:00002003...
GGCTCGGAGATGTGTATAAGAGACAGGTGTTCCAGAACTTCAACCTCTTCCCCCAGTACACCGCGCTGGAAAACGTGATGCTGGCGGGGGAGCTTCTGGCAAAGGAGCAGCCCGGCTACAAGGCCAACAAAAAGGCCATCCACGCCCAGCTGGAAGCACAGGCCCGTGACCTGCTGGCCCAGATGGGCCTGTCAGAGCGGGCAGGCCACTACCCCCACCAGCTTTCCGGCGGCCAGCAGCAGCGGGTGGCCATCGCCCGCGCACTGGCGCTCCACCCGGACATCCTCTGCTTCGATGAGCCCACCAGCGCCCTTGACCCGGAGCTGACCGGCGAAGTCCTCCGTGTCCTGCGGGACCTCGCCGACCGAAAGACCACCATGATCATCGTCACCCATGAGATGCACTTCGCCCGGGACGTGGCCGACCGCATCCTATTCATGGACGGCGGCGTCGTGGTGGAGGAAGGCCCGGCCCGCCAGCTCATCGACCACCCCCAGGAGGAGCGCACCAAGCAGTTTTTGGCGCACTACTCTGAATAAGACAGGCTATGGCCCTCCCCGCTCGGGAGGGCTTTTTTGCGCCATTCACGCCGAAAACACCACGATTCGCGCAGATTTTATTTACATTCTCCGGATTTTTTGGTAAGCTTGTATCGAAAAAGGCTGATTCTTCAAAAGACGAACAGACCAAAGGAGGATAGACTATGAGACTGAAAAGCGCACTCCGGCGGGGCGTGGCCGCCGCCGTCATCGCGGGCATCGTGGTGAGTTCCGGCATCCCGGCCTATGCGGCCCGGTGGGACATCGCCAACGGCGACATCACCGTGAAAGCGGGCGACGCCGAAGGAAAGAACAAGGTCTCACAGGGCGAGACCATCGACAAGGACGACACCGACACCGTCATCACCGGTGAGTCGGATAAGAACACCGTCACCATCGACACCTCCAAGGGCGACGTGGACGTCACCTTCGACGACCTGAAGATCGACGTCAGCGGCAAGGCCGAGGGGGACGTCAGCGGTGACGGCCCAGTCGATGCGGGAAAAGCCGCCGTCACCGTGCAGGGCGACCACGATGCGGCCATCGAGCTGGACGGCGACAACGAGCTGAAGAGCGGCGGCTATAATGCGGGTCTTGAGAAGAACGAACACGAGTCGAAAGGCACTCTGACCATCAAGGACGACAACGATACCAAAGGCGCGCTGACCGCTGAGGGCGGCTTCGGCGGCGCAGGCATCGGCGGAGGCATCGAGAGCACCGGCAGCAACATCACCATCCGGGGCGGCACCATCGAGGCTGTGGGCGGGAGCAACGCGGCAGGCATCGGCGACGGAGCAGGCCGCGCGTCGGACGACACCGACGACCCGAACCCGGGAGACCTCTACATCTGCGGCGACGCCGAGGTGACGGCCAAGGCGGGAAGCCAGATGACGGACGCCAAGGCCCCGGCCATCGGCGGCAGCTACGGCGAAGTACCCACGGAGAACCTTTCTGACGATGAACATAAGGTGACGGGAGGACGGCTGACCCGTCTGAACGCGGACGGCACCGTGATGGAGGGGATGGGCTACGACTACACCTCCACCCCCAAGCCCCAGCCGGACGACGACGAGGACGACGATGATGACGTCCCGCCCCCGGCACAGGAGAACGCTCCCGAACCCCTGCCCGGCGGCATGGTGGTGGGCGGCTTCTTTTCCAGCCGGGTCACCATCCAGCGGTGGGATTCTGCTTTGGCCATTATTGAGAGCACCGACCCCATGCCCGGCAGCTTAAAGGCCGGCGACGCCGGAGAGGTCCTCACCCCGGGGGGTGTGGTGCTTATTGAGAGCGCCGCTCCCCGCTCCACCGTCACCACCGACATCTCCAGTCTCCGGGAGGACGGCGTGGAGGACATCTTCTTCCGCTATGAGGACACCATGACCCACTATAGCGTGGACAAGATGGCCGACGCGGCGGGCGAGGACGCTGACGTGGAGCTGAAGCAGAACAGGGAGGACATCAGCCTCCGGCTGGACGGCGAAACGCGGGACGACCTGTCAGAGCGCTATCTGGAGTGGGTGCCGGTGCAGACGCCAGAGCCGCAGGAGTGGCTGATATTGACCCACGAACTCGCGAAAAAAAGGGACGACCGCCCGAGTTTGGATTGGTGGCTCGAGCCTGAGAGAGAGGAAACGGTAGAGCAAAAAACGAGTGAAGAGCTCAGACGTGAACTCGACGAATTACTGAAACAAGAGCGGGAGATGATGGACTTCCAACTCGCGAAAAAAAGGGACGACCGCCCGAGTTTGGATTGGTGGCTCGAGCCTGCGAGAACGGAAACGCCGAGAATCGGGCTTGAGGAGACCCTGAAACAGCTGGCTTCCCGATTTGAGGCCATCGCTCCCGAGGAGGATAAGCCACGGCTTTTCCTGCTGGAAACCACCGTCCCGGATGGCACAAAGTATACCAATCTGTTGGAGAGTGACCTGCGGAGCTATGCCGACCTTGGTGACGACTGGGACGACCTGCCGGATACCCAGGGTGAGATAAAGCTCTGGCTGCCGGAGGACTTGGGGCAGCCCAAAGAAATAAGCATCTCAAAGGAGAGCCTCTGAGCCGCAGCGACGGCATTGCATGATACACAGAACGAAAGGAGATGTACTATGAGACTGAAGAGCGCACTCCGGCGGGGCGTGGCCGCCGCCGTCATCGCGGGCATCGTGGTGAGCTCCGGCATCCCGGCCTATGCGAAAACATGGAACATCGCCGACGGCGACATTACGGTCAAAGGTGCGAGCGATGAAAGCGGAAACTATAACAATGTCAAGCAGGGTGAAAAGGATTTCGAGAAGGATGAGGGGGAGACCGTCATCACCGGCGAGTCGGATAAGAACACCGTCACCATCGACACCTCCGAGGGCAACGTGGACGTCACCTTCGACGACCTGAAGATCGACGTCAGCGGCAAGAAGGAGGGGGACGTCAGCGGCAAGACCGAGGTGGATGGCAGCGGCAAGACCGAGGTGGATGGCAGCGGCAAGACCGAGGGGAACGTCAGCGACGAGACCGAGGGGGACGTCAGCGGTGACAGCTCAGTCGATGCGGGCAAAGCCGCCGTCACCGTGCAGGGTGACCACGATGCCGCCATCGAGCTGGACGGCGCCAACGAGCTGAAGAGCGGCAGCAACAATGCGGGCCTTGAGAAGAACGATGAAAGGTCTGAAGATGGCAAAACCATCTCCGGCAAGCTGACCATCAAGGACGACAACGACACCAAAGGCTCCCTCACCGCCGAGGGCGGCAAAGACGGCGCAGGCATCGGCGGCGGCTACGAAAGCGGTGCCGGAAACATCGAGATCACCGGCGGCACGGTAGAAGCCGTGGGCGGCGAGGGTGCTGCCGGTATCGGCGGCGGCGTGTACGGCCCGGGCCGCGACATCGAGATTTCCGGCGGCAAGGTGTCGGCCACGGGCGGCAGCTACAGCGGCGACCCCCGCCCCGGCGCGGCAGGCATCGGCGACGGCGCGGGTGCGTGGTCTGAGATAGACCCGGATGCGCCGCCCAGCAATCCCAATCACATCATCATCTCCGGCGACGCCGAGGTGGAGGCCAAGGCAGGCGCAAGCACCGGCGGCAAAACTGCGGCCATCGGCGGCGGCATAGTCGGCGAGATCCCCAATGACGCCCTCTCTGACGACGACCACAAGGTGACGGGCGGTAGTCTGACCCGCTACGACCCCGACGGGAAGAAGATGGAGGACTACAGCTACGACCGGCGGACGCCCTCCCAGCCGGAGCAGCCGGACAAGCCAGAGCAGCCGGACAAGCCGGAGCAGCCGGACAAGCCGGAACAGCCAGACAAGCCGGAACAGCCAGATGATACCGAGGACGACGAGGACGACGACGAGGACGACGCTCCAAGCGTGCAGGTCGGCGAGGTGCCGGACCGTGTGAAGCAGATGTACGAGGCCATGGGCGTGATCACCCATCCGGATGGCACACAGGAGCTTGCAGATGTGACCACGGCAGAGTATGACCCGGTCAACAAGGTCCTGCGCTTCGATGCCCACGGTTCGCTCTTTTGGATGACAGGCGACTCGCTGCGGGAGCTTGCAAAGGAGGTCGATGAACTCCGCGTCCGATTCCTTGATGGGGAAGGGCAGGAGATGGAGGCCGTCATTCCGCTGGCCCGGATCAAAGATCTGGTCGGCGCGAAGGGTGCGTTCGAATTCGGGCTGTACCATGAAGGAATTTATAGATTCCATGTTGTCGGGCAGACAGGATATGATAGAGAAATGTTCTCGCGTGAGAGAGAAAAGTTCTTGTATGAGAATGTCTTGCGCGAAAACGGCAAGGAACTGGTCCTCGTGTACCGCGTTGGCGATGAGGAGCAGAAAGCGCAGGAGACTGCCCGGGTGGAAGAGGCGATCGCCCGCCGCAAGCAGGAGAAAGAGCAATGGGGAACGGTCCTCTCCGGTCGAGAAAGCGGCTCCCTGAGCGGACTGCCCGAGCTGACTCAGCCGGGAACGGGTGCCGTCGGTGACCTCAGCGGGCTGACGACTCTCTCGCCGGACAGCCTTACCACGGCCCCGCAGCCGAAGCAGCCCGCCTCCGACCAGACGGTGTGGAAGACATTTACCAGTAACATCGTGAAGCTCGTGGGCGGGAAGCAGGACAGCAAGAAGGAGGACCCGGCCCCCTCCGTCGGTGACCTCAGCGGCCTCCCGACTCTCTCGCCGGACAGCCTTACCACGGCCCCGCAGCCGGAAGCAAGCGCCCAGCAGCCGGAAATAAGCGTCCAGCGGCCGGAGACAAGCACCCAGCAGCCGGAAACAGGCGGATGGGTAACGGACAGTCAGGGTGACTGGATGTGGAAGCCGGGCAAGGATGGCGGTCCGCCGCCGGATTTGAGAGGAGATTGGGAGACGAGAAAATGGATAAGGGTCAGTCAGCCGCCGGATTGGGAAGGAGATTGGAAGACAAGAAAATGGGTAAGGGTCAGTCAGTCGCCGGATCTTGCTTGGTGGAATTCCTTTTATGACTCCATACGGAAGTACGATTATGAAGGCTGAGAGGGAGTGCAGCAGGAGGGCCCTGCTCACAGGCAGCCTTGCCGCTCCACTGCGCACAATCACCAAAAACCGCCGATAGAAAATAGCAATGTTGTACGAAGAAATCTGAGAAAAACCCCTTGCAAAATCACGATGAGCTGAGTATAATACCACTCATGAAACGCAAAACGTCCTGCCCCTCGTCCGGCAGGGCGTTTTTGTCGGTAAAGATCCGGCAAAGAAATGTTAAGTGACCGCCCGGGGAGGGGCTTTGTATGACAAAAGACATGACACAGGGCAGCCCGCTCAAGCTCATCCTTGCCTTTGCGGTGCCGCTGATGCTGGGCAGTCTGTTCCAGCAGTTCTACAATCTGGCCGATACCATCATCGTGGGCCGCTTCGTGGGCGTGGATGCGCTGGCGGCGGTGGGCAGCGTGGGCGGCCTGAACTATCTGGTGCTGGGCTTCGTCAACGGCATCGCCTGCGGCTTCTCCATCCCCATCTCGTGGACCTTCGGCGCGAAGGATTACAGAGAGATGCGGCGCTACACCGCCAATACCGTCTGGCTGAGCCTCTTTTTCGCCGTCGTGCTCACGGTGGTGACGGTGGCCCTGACCCGGGCGGTGCTGGTCTGGACCAACACCCCCGACAACATCATCGACATCGCGGACATCTACATCCGCACCATTTTCTGGGGCATCCCCTTCACCCTGCTGTACAACGTCACCAGCGCCCTCATGCGCGCGCTGGGCGACAGCAAGCGGCCGCTCTATTTCCTGCTGGTGGCCAGCGTGCTGAACATCGGCCTCGACCTGCTCTGTATCCTCATCTTCCGGATGGGGGCGTTCGGTGCGGCCTTCGCCACCGTGTTCAGTCAGGCGGTGGCGGGCATCGGCAGTCTCATCTACATCGGCCGCCACTACCCGGAGCTGAAATGGAGCAGGGAAGAGGGCCGTCTGAGCGCCAGCCACTGCCTCAAGCTCTGCAACATGGGCATCCCTATGGGCCTGCAGTGCAGCATCACCGCCATCGGCAGCGTCGTGCTGCAGGGCGCGGTGAACGGTCTGGGCAGCAGCATCGTGGCCGCGCAGACCGCAGGCAGCAAGGCCGCCCAGTTCCTCTCGGTGCCGCTGGAGAGCATCGGCACCGCCATGACCACCTACGCCAGCCAGAACATGGGCGCTCACGACCTCAAGCGTGTGGACCGGGGCGTCAATACCGCGCTGGGCATTGGCTGCGTCTACAGTGTGGCATCCTTCCTCATCCTGCGTGTGCTGGATGTGCCGCTCATCAGCCTCTTCCTCGAGAGCAGCGAGGTGGAGATCATGGCGAATGCCCGCAGCTTCATCTTCTGGAACAGCGTGTTCTACATCCCGCTGGCTGTCCTCATCATCTACCGCTACACCATCCAGGGCCTGGGCTATTCCAGCCTTGCCATGTTCGCGGGCGTGGCCGAGATGGTCGCCCGTGCCATGGTGGGCTTCTGGTTCGTGCCGCTCTGGGGCTACTTTGCGGCCTGCATCGCCAGCCCTGTGGCATGGTTCTTCGCCTGCTTCTTCCTCATCCCGGCCTACTTTGCAGTGCGCAAGCGCCTGACGAAGGAGCTTGCCGCAGCGCGGGTGGAGGATTGACCCTCGCCTACAGCTCCCCTTCGGGGGAGCTTTTGTTGTATTTACAAATCCCCCCAAAACCGCTATACTATATATAGTTGTGTCAAAACGAGGAGGCGGGACGATGGAGCAGGAGCTGGAACGGCTGGAAGGCACGGTAGAGGACATCATCTATCTGAACGAGGACAACGGCTACACCGTGTTCGAGGTGTCGGGCGGCGGTGTCGTCACCGTTGTGTGCGGCGTGGTGGGAGAGCTCCACGCCGGTGAGAGCGTCGTCTGCCGGGGCAGGTACGAGAACCACGCCACCTATGGCCGACAGTTCCACGCACAGGAGTGCGAGACGGATATGCCCAAAGACCTCGAGGCCGTCTACGCCTTCCTCGCCAGCCGGTCGCTGCCCTACATCGGGGCTCGGACGGCGGATAAGATCATTGACAAATTCGGCGCGGCGGCGCTGGAAGTTATCGCCAACGACCCCGCCCAGCTCACCCTCATCCCGGGCATCTCGGCGGACAAGGCCGACCGCATCCAGCAGGAGTTCAAGCGGATGTTCGGAATGCGGGAGCTCATCGCCTATCTGGCTCAGTTCGAGATCAGCCCCCGCCGGGCGATGGAGGTCTTCCGTACCTTCGGGCCGGGGGCCATGCAGGCCATCCAGCAGAACCCCTACCTGCTGTGCGGGGAGCCGCTGCAGCTGGACTTCCGCCATGCCGACAGCATCGCCCAGTATTACCAGATGGCAGGGGACTGCGCTCAGCGGCTGGAAGCCGCCCTTCTGCGCACCCTGCGCCACAACGCAGGCAATGGCCACACCTGTCTGCCCCGGGCGCAGCTGCTGGAAACGGCGTCGAACTTCATCCACCAGCCCCCCGAAAAGCTGGCGGCGGCGCTGGACAGCTGCATCCAGACCGGGAAACTGGCGGTGCGGATGTTCGACGGCACACCGTATATTTATCTGCCGGATCTGCTGGCTGCAGAGCAGGACATCGCCGACCGTCTGGCCATGCTGACCAGGCGCGGGAAGCAGACGGCCCACGGCCTCGACAAGAACATCCAGATTCTGGAACTGGCGCAGGGCTTTGCTTACGCGCCGCTCCAAAAGGAAGCCATCCGTAAGGCCATGACCGAGAACTGCCTTGTCCTCACCGGCGGCCCCGGCACCGGCAAGACCACCACGGTCAACGCCATCCTGCAGCTGCTCGAGAACGAGGCCGAACGGGTAGCCCTCTGTGCTCCCACAGGCCGCGCCGCCAAGCGTCTGAGCGAGCTGACGGGCCGGAAAGCCTCCACCATCCACCGCCTGCTGGAAGTGGACTACACCGGCGGCGTGGTCAGCTTCATCCACAACGACAAGAACCTGCTCAAGTGCGACGTCGTTATCCTCGACGAGATGAGTATGGTGGATGTCAAGCTGTTCCAGGCCCTCATTGCGGCACTGCGGTACAGCTGCCGTATTATTATGGTAGGCGACGCCGACCAGCTGCCCAGCGTCGGCCCGGGCAATATCCTCGGCGAGATCATCCGTTCCGGGCTGGTGCCGACGGTCTGCCTCAACGAGATATTCCGGCAGGCCGCTCAGAGCCTCATCGTGGAGAATGCCCACCACATCATCTCAGGCGAACCGCTGAAAAAGGGAGGAAAGACGGACGATTTCTTCTTCCTCGAAGCCGACGGCGACGCAGCCCAGAAGCTGGTCTGCGACCTTGTGACCACCCGTCTGCCCCGCAGCTACCAGTTCGACCCGGTGAAGGATATTCAGGTGCTCTGCCCCACGAAGCTCGGCCCCACCGGCACCCAGGCCCTCAACGCGGAGTTACAGGCCATGCTCAACCCGCCCAGGAAGGGCAAGCCGGAGCTGCAGAGCGCGGCCCGGGTCTTCCGGGTGGGGGACAAAGTGATGCAGGTGCGCAATAACTACGAGATAACGTGGCAGCGCATCGGCGGGGAACAGGGTGTGGGCGCCTACAACGGCGACATCGGCATCGTGGAGTCCATCGACGTGCGCAGCCGCTCCATGGTGGTGCGGATGGACGACCGGCGGCTGGTCTACCCGGCGGAGAACCTCAACGAGCTGGAAATTGCGTATGCCATCACAGTACACAAAAGCCAGGGCAGCGAGTTCTCGGCGGTCATCCTCCCGGCGGCGCAGGTGCCGCCCCGCCTGTGCTACCGCAACCTCTTCTACACCGGCGTCACCCGCGGGCGGAAGCTCTGCATCGTGGTGGGCCGGCGGGACGTGGTGAACCGGATGATGTCCAACATCCGCCAGAACCTGCGCTACAGCGGCCTGGCCGCCCTGCTGGCAGAAGCTCTGCCGCCGGGGCGGGAGAACCTCTCCGATTGAAGATGAAACTTTACGAAATGCCAAAGCCTCCCCTCGATAGGGGAGGTGGCATCGCGCAGCGATGACGGAGAGGTTTTGTCCCGCAGCGGCTCACGGTCAGGCTGTCCTTCGTACAACCTCTCAGTCTCGTCGCAAGCTCCTCGCCAGCTCCCCTAGTAGGGGAGCCACTGGCGAGTCGGACGAGTTCACGCTGGACGCTGAAAGTCTGATAGGGCGTGAAAGGTAGTGCCTTGCTGTGAAGGTCAGGTGTTTTTAAGAGGGTTTCTTTTTGGATACACCTGTGTTATACTATAATGTGTTTTGATGACCCGCGCCCGGAGATGGGCGATGGAAATAGAGAATGGGCAGCAGAGAAAGGAAATATCACAACTATGGCACAGAACGACATCGGTATCGATCTTGGTACGACGACCATCATCATCGCGCAGGAGGGGCAGGGCGTCGTGCTCAACCAGCCCAGCGTGGTGGCGGTGGATACCCGCAAGAACTGCGTGCTTGAGGCCGGCGACAAGGCCCTTGCAATGGTGGGCCGCACGCCCAACTACATCTCCGCCATCTTCCCGCTGAAGGATGGCGTCATCAGCGACCACACCATGACCCGGGAGCTCATCTGCCGCTTCGTCAATCAGGTCTACAGCTCCCACATGGTCAAGCCCCGTGTGGCTGTCTGCGTGCCTGCCGCCATCACCGGCATCGAGAGCGACGCTGTGGTGGAGGCCGTCATGGCTGCCGGTGCGCGTCAGGTCTACCTCATTGATGAGCCTATCGCCGCAGCTCTCGGCTCCGGCATCGACATCACCGTGCCGGATGGCCGGATGATCATCGACATCGGCGGCGGCACCACCGACATCGCCGTGCTGAGCCTCGGCGGCAAGGTCAAGGCCACCAGCGTCCGCGTGGCCGGCAACCACTACGACGAAGAGATCCTGAAGTTCGTGCGCAACAAGTTCAGCATCGCCATCGGCCAGCGCACCGCTGAGAACCTGAAAAAGAACGTGGCCTGCTGCCCCCAGAAGGCAGATTTCAACGAGACCATGGAGATCAAGGGCCGCAGCCTGCTCACCGGCCTGCCCGTGCGTGTCAATGTCTCCACCGCCGACCTCTACGAGCCGGTCATGCGCCTGAGCGAGCAGATCGGCACCGCCGCCCATCAGGTGCTGGAGAAGACTCCTCCGGAGCTGGCCGGAGACATTTACCGCAACGGCGTCGTCCTCACCGGCGGCGGCGCACAGCTCCACGGCCTGCCTGAGTACCTCAGCCAGGAGCTGAAGGTGGAAGTGACCGTCTCGCCTGACCCCGTCAACTGTGTCGCGCTGGGTACGGCCATGAGCCTGCGTCTGGGCGACAAGCTGGAGACCGGCTTCATGGACGCTACCCCCCGCATGGGCCGCCGCTGAGAGGAAAGTGCTGTTCACAGAACCGTGAAAAACAATATGATTTTTGTTCATAGTTGTTGAATCGACCCGGAAAATATTGTATAATATCTTCAAATCGCTTTTTGCCGCCCGCCCCCCGGGCGGCAAAGAAAAAAGTAAATAGGAGGAAGACCATGGATTTAGGTTATGATGTGATCGTTACCATAACCGGTATTGTGCTGGTGTTTCTGATCCTCGTCCTGCTGATGGCCATCATCACGCTGGAGGGCAAGATCTTTGACGCCATGAACGGCAAGAAGGCAGCTGCCAAGGCTGCTTCTGCTGCAAAACCGGCTGCTCCTGTGAAACAGGCCGCTGCGCCCGCTCCTGCAAAGGCTGCTGCCCCGCAGGTCGAGGCCGGCATCCCCGGCGACGTTGTGGCAGCCATCATGGCAGCCATCTACTCTATGGGCAACGGCAAGTATGTGCTGAAGGCAGTCCGCCGCGGCAAGAATGGCTGGGGCAAGGCTGGCGTCAACGACACCACCGCACCCTTTTAACACAGGAGGAAAAACATGACTCAGTTTATTGAGACTCTGGTCGGTATTTTCCAGAGTTCCGGTTTTGCCAAGTTCGGTGAGCCGGGCGGCTGGCTGTACGCAGTGATGATCTGCGTAGGCTGCTTCCTGCTCTACCTCGCTATCGTCAAAGAGTTCGAGCCTCTGATCCTGCTGCCCATGGCTTTCGGCATGATCCTGGCCAACCTCCCCGGCAGCGGCGTCATCCATATGCAGTACTTCGTCGGTGACGGCCTCGAGCACCCGATGTGGGTCGAGATCCTGAACAACGGCGGTCTGGCCGATATGCTCTACATGGGCGTCAAGCTGGGCATCTACCCGCCGCTGATCTTCCTCGGCATCGGTACCATGACCGACTTCGCACCCCTGATCTCCAACCCCAAGAGCCTGCTGCTGGGCGCTGCCGCTCAGTTCGGCATCTTCGGCACTTACATGGGCGCTCGTCTGCTGGCCGCTACCGGTCTGGTGGACTTCACCCAGAAGCAGTCTGCTGCTATCGCCATCATCGGCGGCGCAGACGGCCCCACCGCTATCTTCGTCACCTCCCGTCTGGCTCCTGAGCTGCTGGGCTCCATCGCCGTCGCGGCCTACAGCTACATGGCTCTGGTGCCTGTTATCCAGCCGCCTATCATGAAGGCTCTGACCTCCAAGAAAGAGCGTACCGTCGTGATGAAGCAGCTGCGCACCGTGACCAAGACCGAGAGGGTCATCTTCCCCATCATGGTCACCATCATCGTCTCCCTCATCGTGCCGGATGCCGCCGTTCTGGTCGGTATGCTGATGCTGGGCAACCTGATGAAGGAGTGCGGCGTCGTGGACCGTATCCAGAAGACCGCCGGCAATGAGCTGATGAACATCATCACCATCTTCCTGGCTCTGTCCGTTGGCTGCACCACCTCTGCAAACACCTTCCTGAACAGCCGCACCCTGTTCATCATCGTGCTGGGTCTCATCGCATTCTCCTTCGGCACTGCTGCCGGTGTTCTCTGCGGCAAGGTCATGTATATCCTGACCGGCGGTCAGGTCAACCCCCTGATCGGTTCCGCTGGCGTTTCCGCTGTGCCTATGGCTGCCCGTGTTTCTCAGAAGGTCGGCCAGAGCGAGAACCCCTCCAACTTCCTGCTGATGCACGCAATGGGCCCCAACGTGGCCGGTGTTATCGGCTCCGCCGTCGCTGCTGGTATCCTCATCAACATCTTCGGCTAAGCATTTCCTGAAATTTCCGCTCCATCGTGGTATTGACCGCGGTGGGGCGGTTTTTTGTTTGCATTGTTTTTATGTACAACTTTTTTGAAATGTGATATACTATATTTTAAGTGATATATCCAGAAATGATTGAAAAGAACAGGTGAAACAATGGCAACAGATCTCGCACAACAATTCTGCGCTTTGCGTGATACGTATATCGAAAAGCAGTTCGGACGCCTGAACGATATGCAGCGGGAGGCGGTGTTCACCACCAACGGCCCTCTGCTCATCCTCGCGGGTGCAGGCAGCGGAAAGACCACCGTGCTGGTCAACCGCATCGCCAACCTCATCCGCTTCGGCTCGGCCCACGGCTCCAAGTGGACGCCCCGGGAGGTGACGGAGGACGATGTGAAAGCCCTGCGCACTGCCATCATGACCGGCACCGATGCCCCGTCGTGGCTGGACGGGATGCTGAGGAAGGATGCCGTCCGGAGCTGGAACGTCATGGCCATCACCTTTACCAACAAGGCCGCCGGTGAGCTGAAAGAGCGCTTGCGCCGGATGCTGGGCGGGGAAGAGGGCGACGAGGTGTTCGCCTCCACGTTCCACTCGGCCTGCGTCCGCATTCTCCGCCGCTGGGCCGAGGAGATCGGCTACCCCCGCAGCTTTACCATCTACGACAGCGACGACTCCCAGCGTGTCATGAAGACTGTGTACAAAGAGCTGAGCGTGGACGACAAGTTCTTCCCGGTCAAAAGCGCCATCAACCAGATGAGCCGCTGGAAAGACCAGCTCATCAGCCCCGCCGAGGCCCTGAAGACCCCGGCCCGGGACACGAAGGGAGCGCTTGCGGCCAAGGTCTACGCCGCCTATGAAAAGAAGCTCAAGGAGGCCGGTGCTTTCGACTTCGATGACCTCATCTACCAGACGGTCATCCTGCTGTCGGAGCACGAGGACGTGCGGGAGTTCTACCAGAACAAGTACAAATATCTGCTGGTGGACGAGTATCAGGACACCAGTGTGGCTCAGTTCCGGCTCGTGAGCCTGCTCACCGGCCCGGAGAAAAACATCTGCGTCGTGGGCGACGACGACCAGAGCATCTACCGCTTCCGCGGCGCGACCATTGAGAACATCCTCAACTTCGAGCGCATCTATAAAGGCACCAGGACCATCCGACTCGAGCAGAATTACCGCTCTACATCAAATATCCTGAATGCCGCCAACTGTGTCATCCAGCACAACACCGAGCGCAAGGGCAAGACCCTCTGGACGAAGAACGGCGAGGGCGACAAGGTGCAGGTCTACACCGCCGAGAACGAGCAGGACGAGGCCAGCCATATCGCGGACGTCATCGGCCAGCACCTCAAAGAGGGCGGACATCTGGCCGACCACGCCATCCTCTACCGGATGAACGCCCAGTCGGCCCCCATCGAAAGCTATTTCACTCGTGCGGGCATCCCGCATAAGATCGTGGGCGGCCAGCGCTTCAATGACCGCAAGGAAGTCAAGGACATCCACTCCTATATGTCCATCGTGGCGAACCCCCGGGACGATGTCCGACTTCGTCGAATCATCAACGAGCCTGCGCGCAAAATCGGTGCGACGACCATCGAAGTCATCGCGGATTTGGCGGCTCAGCAGGGCATCAGTATGCTGGATGTCATCTCCCATGCCGACCAGTACGCCAAGCTCAGCCGCGCCATCGCACCGCTGTTCAAGTTCTGGGACATCTACCAGAAACTGCAGGAATCGCTGGAAACGAAGACGCTGGATGAGTTCGCCTCCGATGTCATCGAGATCACCGGCTACCGCGCCATGCTGGAAGCCGACGCCGCCAAGGGTCACGAGGATGCCGCTGACCGTCTGCAGAACCTTGGTCAGCTGGTCAACAATGTCAAGAGCTACTGCGACCAGCACGGCGAAGAGGCCTCGCTGGAAGGCTATCTGGAGGACATCGCCCTCATCAGCGACATCGACAGCTACAACGAGAGCGCCGACCAGGTGGTGCTGATGACCATCCACTCGGCCAAGGGCCTTGAGTTTCCCTATGTATTCCTCATTGGCATGGAAGAGGGGGTCTTCCCCAGTGAGATGAGCAAGTATTCCGAGGCTGACCTCGAAGAGGAACGCCGTCTGGCCTATGTCGGCATCACCCGCGCCAAGAAGGAGCTTTACATCTCCAACAGCGTCACCCGGATGCTCTATGGCCGCACCCAGCGCAACGAGCCCAGCCGCTTTCTCCGGGAAATTGAACCGGAGTACATCGAAGAGACTCGCAGCCCGGTGCTGGAACAGCGCTCCCGTCTGGGCGGCTGGGGCAGCGGTTACGGCAGCGATACCGTGCCGGGTGGCGCGTCGGGCTACTCCGGCCCCTCCGGCTGGGGGCGTGCGGCCTCCGGCTACGGCTCGGGCTATGGCAGCCGCAGCGGCTATCTGAATAAAGAATATAACGCACCAATGTCCAATAGCCGAAGCTTTGGCTCCGATTATGCGGGCAGGGGAAGTGCTTCGTCGGGTCATGGCTGCTACGACTCCGGTTCGGGAAGCAGCGGCTTCGGCTTTGGCTATGGCCGTCCGGCAGCGCCCAAAGCGCCGGTCAAACCCGCAGGCGGCGGTGTGACGTCTTCGCCCCGTCCGGCAGCGGCATCCACCGGCCCCAAACACTATGAGCCGGGCGACATCGTGGAGCATAAGGTCTTCGGGCGCGGCAAGGTGCTGAAAGTCAAGCCCGCGGCCGGCGACCAGATCGTGGAGATCAGCTTCGAGAAGGTGGGCGTGAAAAAGACCATGGCCAACTTTGCGCCCCTTGTGAAGATAACGACGGAGGAATGAGAAAAAATGATGACTGTCCGATTGATAGCACATACGCCGGAGCCGGAGAAGGTCGTGGCGGCTGCGGCGAAGCTCTGCTACTCCGACGCCCACATCACCGACCTGCTGGACGGGCTGGATGAGGAAAAGACTGCCCGCTTCCTGACCATGCTCAGCGATTTGGGCCACGCCAGCCCCATCGAGCACGCAAGCTTCACCTTCGGCATCGAGGGAGTCAGCCGTACCCTGCTGGCCCAGATCACCCGCCACCGCATCGCGTCCTTCAGCGTCCAGAGTCAGCGGTACGTCCGTCTGGACGATTTCCGCTACGTCATCCCGCCCGAGATCGAGGCCATCCCCGAGGCAAAGGCGGCGTTCATCGAGAGCATGAACGAGGACGCCAGGCGCTACCTCGACCTCGTGCAGAAGCTGGAAGACGGCCACACCGCCCGCCTGATGGCCGAAGGTCTGCCCGAAAAGCAGGCCCGGGCCAAGGCTTCCAAGCAGGCCAACGAGGACGCCCGCTTTGTCCTGCCCAACGCCTGCGAGACCAAGATGGTGGTGACCATGAACGCCCGCAGCCTGCAGAACTTCTTCCACCTGCGCTGCTGCAATCGCGCCCAGTGGGAGATACGGCAGCTGGCCGAAGAGATGCTGCGGCTGGTCTACCCGGTGGCACCCCATATCTTCCGCACCGCCGGCCCGGCCTGCGTGTCCGGCCCCTGCCCGGAGGGCAAGATGTGCTGCGGCCGCACCGCCGAAGTCCGCGCCCAGTACGCCGCGCTGAAAGGGGAGAAGGTAGAATGAGCAAGGGCAGGCTTCTTGTCATCGAAGGGCTGGACGGTTCCGGCAAGGCTACCCAGGCAAAGCTGCTGGCCTCCCATCTGGCCGAGAGCGGTCGAAAGGTGATGGAGATCACCTTTCCGGACTACGAGAGCGATTCCAGTGCGCTGGTGAAGATGTACCTCTCTGGTCAGTTCGGCGACAAGCCCGACGACGTCAACCCCTATGCGGCGTCCAGCTTCTATGCGGTGGACCGGTACGCCAGCTATAAGACCAAGTGGGGCAGCTTCTACGAGGCGGGCGGCATCGTCATTGCCGACCGCTACACCACGTCGAACGCGGTGCATCAGTGCTCCAAGCTCCCGCCGGAGCAGTGGGACGATTTCCTCCGCTGGGCCTTTGACTACGAATACAGGCTGCTGGGCCTGCCCGCGCCGGACGCTGTGGTGTACTTACAGGTAGACCCCGCCGTGAGCCAGAAGCTTATGACCGGCCGCTACCACGGCGACGAGAGCAGGAAGGACGTCCACGAAAAGGACATCGAATATCTGGCCCGCAGCCGCCGTGCCGCCGAGTACTGTGCGGCGCATCTGGGCTGGGCCACCGTCCATTGCACGGAAAATGGAGCCATGCGCACCATCGAGGATATTCAGGCCGAGGTGCGGGCGCTGGCGGAAAAAGAACTCGGATAACCGCGAAAATGGGAGGGATACTATCAATGTATCGTTTGATGCAGCCGTCGGATGAGGCGGCAGTCGTGGCACTGTGGCAGAAAGAACGCGGCGACAGCGTCGAGTTCATCAAGACTGCTCTGGAAAAGTTCGCCGGGGCGGAAAATATCTACGTCGCTGAGGAAAATGACGAGATAGTCGCTGCGGCGCTGGCGGTCCCCGTCACCCTCAAGGGACGCAGCGGCAGTTACCTCTACGGCCTCTGTGGGCAGGGAAGCCTGCTTCTGGCAGGACTCGTGGACTATCTCTGTGCGCAGCAGAAGATGCGGGGCGCGGGCTTCACCGTGGCCGTTCCGGCCGGACAGGAGCAGGCCGCGCTGCTGGAAAACAAGGGTTTCCAGCGGGCTTTTGCCCTCCGCTGCCTGCCCCGGGAGGTGTCCCGCAACCTGTGGAGTCAGGCGGAATTCGACTCCGTGACGGCCCGCAAGCTCTGTGAGCTGCGGGAGCGCTTCTATCCCGATACCGTCCAGTTCCCGCCGGAGCGGATGGCCGTCGTGCTGACCGACCTCTACGCCCGGGGCGCTACCATCGTATCCAGCGAGAAGGGCTACGGCATCTACTTCCGCCGGGAGGACACCCTCTATTTTGTGGAGCTGATGGCCGAAGACGACCGCTCCGCCGAGGTGCTGATGGAAGCGGCCCGGGAGAAGGAAGTCATCGTGGAGCGCGCCGTCATCACAGTGGGTGCGGCTCAGAACCTTTTCCTCGGCGAAGGCACCCGGCAGGACTACGGCATGATACGGTTCGACGCGGAGCCTTTCGACGTGGAAGAAAGCTATATGCGGCTGATGATGGAAAGCTGAACGGAATGGTAAAGGAGTGTGTACATGGCACACGATGCAAAACATAAAAAAAGCAGAAAAGGCGGCGCAGCGAAAATGATTCTGATCGTGCTGCTGATCCTGGTACTGGCGGCGGGCGGCTGTCTGCTGGCCATCCGAAAAGAGATCAACGGCAGTGCTTCCGCTGGCAAAACGGTGAGTGTGAGCATCCAGCAGGGCAGCGGCGTGGCAGCCATCGCCCAGAAGCTCAAGACGGCGGGCGTCATCAAGTACCCCCACGTCTTCCGCTGGTATGCAGGCAAACAGGGCGCGGCAGGCAAGCTCCAATACGGTGAGTTCGACCTCGCCCCCGGCAGCTCCTACGACGACATCATCGAGGCACTTTCCGCCTACGCGAAGGCCGACAGTGTCCGGCTGACCTTCCCCGAGGGTACGACGGCCATCGCCATTGCGAAAAAAATGGAGGATGCCGGGCTGTGCAGCGCCGAGGACTTCCTCAAGGAAGCCAACACCGGCGATTTCAGCCAGTACAGGTTCTGGCAGTACGTCCCCGACGACAAGGACGCCCCGGACCGCTTCCTCAAGTGCGAGGGTTATCTTTTCCCGGATACCTACGATTTCCTGAAGGATGACACCGTCCATCATTACGTTGAGACGTTCTATTCTCACTTCGACAAGCAGATCACCGATGAGATGTATGCCGAGATGGAAAAGCAGGGGATGACCCTCTCCGAGGTGGTCACTCTGGCGTCCTTCGTGCAGGAGGAGGCCGGCAACGATCAGGACGATAATGTGGCGCAGGTGTTCCGCAACCGTCTGGCCGAGGGTTCACCCTACCCCAAACTGCAGAGCAACACCTCCAGCTACGTCCAGAGCGACGCCGACAACAACTACCTCTGGAACTGGGTCGCGCCCTACTACGGCGGCTGGGACAGCATCCCGGAGAACATTCTGGAAGCCTACGACACCTACGCCTGCACCGGGCTCTCCGCCGGCCCGATCTCCAACCCCGGCATCGCGGCCATCCGTGCGGCGCTTGACCCGCAGCCCGACGATGAGGTGAAAGACGCCTATTTCTTCGTCACCGACCTTGCCGGTCACTACTACTACGCCCGCACCTACGCAGACCACCAGAAAAACTGCGATGAGGCGGCTAAAGTTAATAAAAGTATGAAGTAAAAGAGGAATACCATGTTACAGATACCGGAACTTCTGGCCCCGGCAGGCGACCTCGAGCGCCTGCGGTATGCCATCAACTACGGCGCGGACGCCGTTTACTGCGCTCTGCCCGAGTTCGGGATGCGCTCTGCACCCACCAACTTCACCCCGGAGCAGCTGAGCGAGGGCGTCATCTATGCCCACGCCCGGGGCCGCAAGGTCTACCTGACCATGAACACCCTGCCCACCAACGAGGAGGCTGACCGTCTGCCTCAGGCCATCAAGGACGCTGCCGCCGCCGGTGTGGACGCCTTCATCGTGGCCGACCTCGGCGTGTTGGACGCCTGCAAGACGTTCGCGCCCGACATCGACATCCATATGTCCACCCAGACCGGCATCACCAACTGGGCCGCTGCCCGCGCCGCCTACAATATGGGCGCGAAGCGGGTGGTGCTGGCCCGGGAGATGACCCTGCAGGACATCGCCACCCTCCGCGACAAGACCCCGCCGGAGCTGGAAATTGAGGCTTTCGTCCACGGCGCCATGTGCATGAGCGTCTCGGGCCGCTGCCTGCTCTCCAACTACATGGCAGGCCGCGACGCAAACCGCGGCCAGTGCGCCCAGCCCTGCCGCTGGAAGTACTATCTCAGCGAGGAGACCCGCCCGGGGCAGCTCTATGAGATCGGCGAGAACGAGAATGGCAGCTACATCCTCAACGCCAACGATATGTGTACCGCGCCCTTCCTCGACCTCATCTGCAACGCGGGCGTGGACAGCCTCAAAATCGAGGGCCGCGCCAAGACTTTCTACTACGTCGCCAGCGTGACGGCGGCCTACCGCCGCGCCCTCGACCAGTATCTGGCCGACCCGATGAACGAGAACTTCGAGCTGCCGGAAGAGGTTTTGGCTGAGCTGACCCGCACCAGTCACCGCCACTATTCGCCCGGCTTCTACTTTGGCCGGGAGCAGGCCCGTCAGGCCACCGACAGCGCGACTTACATCCGCGAGTGGGAGTTTGTCGGTACGGTGGACGGCTGGGAGAACGGCGTCGCCAGCTGCCAGCAGCGGGGCAAGTGGAGCCTCGGCGACACGCTGGAAGTGCTCTGCCCGGATGGCCGCAGCATCCCGCTGAACCCCGAGTGGATAAAGAATGAGGCCGGTGAGCTGGTGGAGTCCACGCCCCACGCGATGGAGCGCTATACCATCCCCACCCCGGAGCTGCCGCCTATGAGCCTGCTGCGCCGGAAAGTCTGAGAATCAAAAGCAAAGCCGCCTGTCGTTCGTTGAATGACAGGCGGCTTTTATCGTTTATTTCTATTATTCCGGCTTGACCTGCAGCTCCTGCTCGCAGTAGATGCAGCGATACTTGCCGTTGGAGCTCAGCTCGAAGATCTGGTCGCACTCTTCCTCGATGGAGGAGATGCAGCGGGGGTTCTTGCACCGCACGATGTTGACCAGACGCTTGGGGGGCTGGGGCTTTTCCTTCTTGACAGCCTTGCCGTTCTCGATGACGGTCACGCTGATGTCAGGGTCGAGATAGGCCAGCACGTCGAGGTTGAGCCAGGAGGCGTCACCCTCCACCTTGATGATGTCCTTCCGGCCCGACTCTGCCTTGTGGCTGCGGGCGTTCTGGATGAGGGCCACGCTGGCGGTGCGGTTGCCCTTGATGCCCAGCAGGTCCATCAGGCCGATGGCTGTGCCTGCCTTGATATGGTCGATGACGATACCGTTCTGAATTTCATCAATGTTCAGCATCTCAGTTGCCCTCCTTTTCAGCCTTGGGGTCCTTGAGGCCCAGCAGTGTCATGATCAGCGCCATGCGGATGTAGACGGCGTTCTGCACCTGCTCAAAATAGGCGGCGCGGGGGTCGTCGTCCACGTCCAGCGTGATCTCATTGACGCGGGGCAGGGGATGGAGCACGGCCATGTCAGGCTTGGCAAGGGCCATCTTCTCTTTGGTGAGGATATAGCTGTTCTTCAGACGGACATAGTCTTCCTCGTTGAAGAAACGCTCCTTCTGGACGCGGGTCATGTAGAGGATGTCCAGCTCGGGCATGGACTCCTCGAGGCTGCGGGTCTCCTTGTAGGGGATGTGGTTGGCCTCGAGCACGTCGGTGATGATGTAGTCCGGCACCCGCAGCTCTTCGGGGCTGATGAGGACGAAGCGGATGTTCTCACAGCGCGCCATGGTCTTGATGAGGGAGTGGACGGTGCGGCCAAACTTGAGGTCGCCGCACAGGCCGATGGTCAGGTCGTTCAGACGGCCCTTGCGGCGGCGGATGGTCATCAGGTCGGTCATGGTCTGGGTCGGGTGCTGGTGGCCGCCGTCGCCTGCGTTGATGACAGGGATGCGGGAGTACCGGCTGGCCCGCAGCGGTGCGCCCTCCTTGGGGTGGCGCATGGCCACGATGTCGGCGTAGCAGGAGACGACGCGGATGGTGTCGGCCACGCTCTCGCCCTTGGATGCACTGGAGACGGTCTCGCTCGGGAAGCCGAGGACATGTCCGCCGAGGTTCAGCATCGCGGCCTCAAACGAAAGACGGGTACGGGTGGACGGCTCGTAGAACAGAGTAGCCAGCTTTTTGTGGGCGGCCACGTCCTGATAGGCAGCCGGGTCGGCGCAGATGCGGTCGGCCAGGTCCAGCAGAGAGGTGATCTCCTGCTGACTGAAATCCAACGGATCGATTAGATGACGCATATTCTTTTGTTTCCCTCCGTCAAAGAAGCTTTCGAAGAATCGAGAAGTCGAAGAAGTTCGTGTAGTAGCTCAACGAACGCATGACGGGATGGCAGAGCCGGTTGTAGCATATCTCATCCAGCAGAAGCATGGCCTCGCCCGGGGCCAGACGCATGGCAGCCCGGATGGGCTCGTCGCCGCAGCTGGCCTTGAGATGGGCCACATTGGAGGCCACCTGCTGGCGGCACTCCCGCTCCAGAACATCGAATATGTCACCCGACAGGTCGATGCGGGTGTAGTCCCGGTTCCCAAACAGGGCGCGGGGCAGGTAGTCGATGGAGTAGATGACGGGGGTGGTGTCGGCGAGGATGCGCTTCTTGATGCAGATGACATCGTCGCCGGGCTCGATGGCCAAATCACGGGCCAGCTCTTCGCCTGCGCGGACGGGGTAGATCTGGATGCCGTCGGCGTGGGGGTAGCTGCCAAAGCTGCGGATGAGCGGGTAATACTCCAGCTTCTGGTCCAACCGGCTGCGCAGGTTCAGGACACTTCGGTTGACCACTGTGCCGATGCCGCGCACCCGCTCGATGTAACCCGCACGCTCCATCTCGCTCAGCGCATCGCGGATGACGGTGCGGCTGACGCCGAGTTCGGCGGCAAGGTCTACCTCGGCGGGCAGACGGTCAGTCTGTGCATAGCGGCCTGTGCGCAGTTCCTCTAGCAGAGCGCTGACGATGCGGTCGCTGATGACAGCACCACCCAGGCGGCTGGAAGGGGATAAGCTGGAATCTCTCATGGTTCGTTTCCTCCGGTACACGGGCAGGGCGGCCCTGCCTGGACTTCCGAAAAAGCTGTGCCTGAGCACAAAAACTTTTCCTGCAAATATTATAGCATAAATTGACAATGATTCAAACGGCATTTATACTGGAATCAGCCGGAAAGTATGATTTTATTTTGGAGGGATAGAGCAAGAATGGAAATTCTTCTGCACAAAGTGTGCGGCCGGCCCGCAAGCCGCACCATGACCCTGCGCGCTGCCGGACCGGAGGATGCCGCCGCCTTTTACGCCTTGCAGAACGAGGTGCGAGCCGCGATGCCCCACCCGGAGCAGTTCGTACCCGATACGCTGGAAAACATCGCCCGCTACCTGAAAGAGGACCTGTGCATCGGCGGGTGGGACGGCGGGCGGCTGGGGGCCTACTTCATCCTGCGGTACTGCGGGCAGGACGCGCACAACTATGCCGCCTTTATGGGCATCCCGCGAGAAGAGTGGGACGGCTGGGCCAACGCCGACAGCGCCATCGTCCACCCCGACTACCGGGGCAACGGTCTGCAGCGGAAGCTGCTGGAAGTGGCGCTTACCCTGCTCCGTCCGGGCATCGTGGGCATCGGGGCCACCGTCAGCCCGGAAAATCAGTACAGCCTCAACAACGCTCTGGCCAGCGGCTTTGAGATCGTCTGCCGCCGGGAGATGTACGGCGGGTATGACAGGTATCTGCTGGCGAAGGCCCTCTCCGTCACCTTCGGTGACACCTATCCCGAAGGGAGAGGCACTGGCGTGTCGGTCAAGCCCATGCTGGACGAGTAAAGCTTAATTTGTATCGCAAACAGTAGTGCCCTGCTACCAAGGCTAGCAGCAGCTTGACAAGGAACATGGTTCCGCAGCTGCTGCCCTCTGTAGCAGGGCACTATTTTTTGCGTTATATCAGGCTTCCGGCGGCCAGCTCAGAGTTGACCGGCCTGCCAAAGGCTCTCCCTCTGGGAGAGCTGGCGCGGAGCGCCTGAGAGGGCAAGGACGCTGCCAAACAGCTCTTGCACTGCGATCGTATCGCTCTGACAAAGAGCCTGCTTACCGCTGTGCAGCAGCTTTAAGGTTCTCGTTCATCTTATGCCGTACCACCAGCAGGCAGGCCAGATGCACCAGTGTAGTGAGAATCCAGCTGACGGGGTAGCTGAGGTAAAGCATCGTGGTGGTGTGGAACAGCTGGAAGATGGTGGCGATCCAGACGAGGCGGAGCAGGCAGCTGCCCACGAGGCTGACCACCATCGGCAGGACGGAGTAGCCCCGGCCGCGCAGACAGCTGGCCAGAACATCCATGCCGCCGCAGAGCAGATAGGTGGTGCAGATGATGTGCATACGGGCCAGACCGGCGGTCACCACGACCTCATCGGAGGAGTAGAAGTGGAGCAGCTGTTCGCCCAGCAGGGAAGCACCGCCGCCCAGCACGAGGCCGGTGACGATGGAGCAGAGCAGGCAGTTGCGCATGACGCGGTCCAGGTTGTCGTACCGGCGGGCGCCCATGTTCTGGCTCGTGAAGGTGACAGCGGCCTGGGCGAAAGCGTTCATGGCGGTATAGACGAAGCCCTCGAGGTTGGAAGCGGCAGAGTTGCCGGCCACGACGATGGAGCCGAAGGAGTTGACCGCCGACTGGATGACGACGTTGGAGAGGCTGAACACGGTGCTCTGCAGACCGGCAGGCAGGCCGATGCGCAAGATCTGGCCCAGAGCCCCCGCATGGAAGCTCAGATGGCCGAGGTCGAGGTGGAGCGGGCCTTTCTCCTTCACCAGCAGGGCCGTGACCATGCAGGCGGAGACGGTCTGGCTGATGATGGTGGCCAGAGCGACGCCCGCCACACTCATGGAGAAGAGGATGACGAACACGAGGTTCAGCACCACATTGATGACGCCCGCCACGGCCAGACAGAACAGAGGCCGCCTGGTGTCGCCCACGGCGCGCAGGAGGGCCGAGCTGAAGTTGTACAGCATGGTCATGGGCATACCGATGAAGTATATCTTGAGGTAGAGGGTGGACAGGCCGATGACGTCCTCCGGGCAGCTCATCAGCTCCAGCAGGACGCGGGCGGCAAAAAAGCCCACCACGGCCAGCAAGAAGCCGCTGACGAGGCCCAGCGTCACGGAGGTCTGGACGGTGTTGTGGACGCCCTCATCATCCTTCGCGCCGAAGCAGCGGGCCGCAACGACGTTCGCGCCCAGCGACAGGCCCACGAACAGGTTGACCAGCAGGTTGATGAGCGCACCGTTGGAGCCGACAGCGGCCAGCGCCGTGCTGCCCGCAAAGCGTCCCACGACGACGACATCGGCTGCGTTGAACAGCAGCTGCAGGATGCTGGATGCAGCCAGCGGCAGGGAAAACAGGATGATCTTTTGCAGCATGGGGCCGCTGGTCAAATCGCCTGTCCGGGTATTCTGTGCCATGAAAATGCTCTGCCTCCTCAAATATCAGATGGTACTCACGAAAAAACGCGCCGCTCAACAGCGAGCGACGCAGATAGTATTATAATACGGTTTCAGGTAAAATACAAGTGAAATCAAAGCTTTTTCCGTACAAAAATGCACCCCCGCACACAGGGTGCAGGGGCGCGGAGGTATGTTTGCGAAACAGAACGCTTACTTCTGGGGCTTCATGTAGATGTGGTGAGGCAGACCGGCGATGTAGAGCGGGGTCAGCTCAGCCTGGATGAGGGGCCGTGCGTAAGCAAGGAAGTCTTCAGTCATCTGGGTGTGATTCTCGTTCATCCAGCTCAGCGGCACCTTCTTCTCGAGATTTGCGACCTCGCTGATGGGGTGCAGCTCAGTGGTACACTGATAGGGGCTGTTGGAGATGCGCTTCAGGGCCACCATCTGGCCGGTGACGCCCTCAAACGCAGCCTTGACAGCAGCACCGCCGACCTGATAGGCCTCGGTGATGTCGGTGCGGCTGGTCAGGTGGCCGGCACAGCGCTGCAGGGTGGAAAGCTCGATGCAGCGGGTCTTGGTGTCCAGATTGCGGGCCACGACGTTGGCCAGATAGCGGGCGGTGCCGGTCAGGGCCTTGTGGCCGAAAGCGTCCACTGCGTGGACATCGTCGGCCAGCTCACAGACATAGCGGCCATCCTCGAGCTTGACGCCCTCAGACACCGCGATGACGATGCTGGGCTTCTTCTCCTGCATCACGCGCACCTTCTCGATGAAGTGCTCCACATTGAAGGGGACTTCGGGCAGGCAGATCATGTCCACGCCCTCGCAGTCGTCGCTCTTGGCCAGTGCGGCGGCGGCGGTCAGCCAGCCGGCGTTGCGGCCCATGATCTCGACGACGGTGACATACTTGGTGCCGTAGACGGTGGCGTCGCGGATGATCTCCTTCATCACCACGCCGATGTACTTGGCCGCAGAGCCGTAGCCGGGGGTGTGGTCGGTGACCATCAGATCGTTGTCGATGGTCTTGGGCACGCCCATGAAGCGGATGTCGCTCTGGATGCACTCGCCGTACTCAGCCAGCTTGCCGATGGTGTCCATCGAGTCGTTGCCGCCGATGTAGAAGAAGTAGCCGATGTCCAGCTTTTCGAGGATGGCGAAGAGCTTCTTGTACACGGCCTCGTCGGTGTGCCAGTCGGGCAGCTTGTAGCGGCAGCTGCCGAGGAAGCTGGAGGGGGTGCGCTTGAGCAGCTCGATGTCGAGGTCATCGGTCAGCAGGGTGGACAGGTCCACGACCCGCTCCTCCAGCAGACCGGCGACGCCGTTGCACATACCGTAGACGATGTCTGCGCCGCGGCTCTTGCAGCTCTCGAACACACCAGCCAGACTTGCGTTGATGACAGAGGTGGGGCCGCCGGATTGGCCAACGATTGCATTTTTACCCATGATGATTTCTCCTTTTTTGTTTTTCTGTTTCGGCTTTATAAAATCGTGCAGGAGCACGAAAACAGACGCGGGGAAGGGGAGAAGCGAGTTTCCTTACAGGCAGATGTGGCGGGGTGTACCGTTGACGTAGACAGGGGTGACCTCGTCGAGGATGAGCGGGCGGGCGTATTCCTCGAACGCCGCCGTCACCTGCATCCCGTCGGGGGTGATCCAGTCCAGCGGCACCTTCTTTTCGAGGTTTGCCACCTGCTGGACGTCCACCGCTTCGGTGATGCACTGGTAAGGATACTCGGAAACGCGCTTGAGCGCGATCATTTTGCCCGTCTCACCGGCAAAGGCTGCGGCTGCCGCTGCGCCGCCCACGGCGTAGGCCTCGCTGACATCGGTGCGGCTGGCCAGATGGCTGGCGCAGCGCTGCAGTGTCGAGAACTCGATGGCGCGGCTCTTGCAGTTCAGCTTGTCGTGGATGAGGTCGGACAGATAGCGGCTGGTGCCGCTGAGGATGGCTTTGTGGCCGAAGGCGTCCAGCTGGCCTGCCGTGGACACGAGGTCGCACAGATAGGTGCCGTCGGCGGTCTTGACACCCTCGCTGGCCGCGATGATGACGTTGGACTTCACCCGCTGCAGCTCATCCACTCTGGCGAGGAACTTGTCCTGGTCAAAGGGGACTTCCGGCAGAAGGATGAGGTCGGGGCCGTCGCTGTCGTCGCCGCCTGCGAGGCAGGCCGCACCGGCCAGCCATCCGGCGTGACGGCCCATGATCTCGGCCACAGTCACGCTGCGGATGTCGTAGACGGAGGAATCACGGATGACTTCCTTGAGGATGGTGGCGATGTACTTGGCCGCAGAGCCGTAGCCGGGGGTGTGGTCGGTGAGGCAGAGGTCATTATCGATGGTCTTGGGTACACCGATAAAACGCACCGCACTGCCTACCTGTGCGCCGTAGCGGCTGAGCTTGGCGATGGTGTCCATCGAGTCGTTGCCGCCGATGTAGAACACCGCGCAGATGTCGTACTTGTCAAACAGGGTGAACAGCTTGACGTAGGGCGTGGAGTCCGCCTCCGGTTCGGGGAGCTTGTAGCGGCAGCTGCCCAGATAGCTGGACGGCGTGCGCTTGAGCAGCTCGATGCTGAGCCGGTCGTCCAGCAGGACGTTCAGCTCCACGAGTTCCTCTTTCAGCAGTCCCTCGATGCCGTATTTCATGCCGTAGACCTTGTCTGCGCCCAGACTGCAGGCGGCTTTATAGACGCCTGCGAGACTGGAATTGATGACGGCGGTAGGACCGCCGCTCTGGCCGATGATGACATTCTTGGCCATGAGAACCTCCTTGTACCATTTACCGATAAATTGGACTTCCTGTGCGCCGCAGCACCGCTCCGCGCTGTCCCCGTTTCGTGGTCCTTACACCCTGCACAGTGTACAGACGGGGGGAACAGCCAACAATCGATGACCGCAACTCGCACAAAAGTTCTGGCAGGTCGTGCAAGCACTTCGAGAAATGTGTGCAAAAATCTGCTCTTCTTCTATTGTAACCGTTTTGCCTGTTGTATGCAAGCCCTAATTGGTTGCAGAGGCAAAAAAATTATGATAAAATAGGTGCTGCACAGCTCTGCCGGGCCGGAAAGCGGGGATAACCCGCCGACGTCAGGGCAGACTAAGAGCAGAACCAAACGAAAGCGGGAACACCTTTATGGGCATTTCACACGATTATCATAGCACGGGCAGGAGCCGCAGAGGCGGTCCCGGCGGAGTCATCCGGTTTGCGGGGGCCGTGGCCGGCATCCTGCTGGTGAGCTTCGCCATCACGGCCATCCTCGAGCATGGACAGGCACAGCCCGAAGAGCTGCCCACCGTGACGGCCAACGGCACGGCGCAGAATATTCTGGCCCCGCTGCCCATGCAGGGCGCGGCGGACAGCACCACCGACAGCGCCGTCAGCGGCGGGGAGAACGCAGCGGCAGACGGCACGCCCGCCGTGACCCTCGAGCAGTTCGGCCCGGCCCGTCAGACGGCGGGAGCCTACAGCGTCAAAGCCTACGACAGCAGCGTCATCCGCCAGCCTGCCAGCGGTCAGGTCGATTTGAGTTACTTCTCCGATGCCGCCTTCCTCGGTGACAGCCTGACGGTGGGCTTCTCCGACTATAAGATCAACCTCGGCGGAGCACTCATCTGCGGCTACACCGGCGTCGGTCCGGACGCCATCGTCAACCGCAGCGCCGTCAAGAGCAGTGTGCGGGGCGAGGAAGTCGCGCTGGACGTGCTGGCCGCTGCTCAGCCCAAGAAGCTGTATATCCTGCTGGGTACCAACACCCTGACCACCGTGGGTGCGGCAGACCGCTTCCTCGCTTATTACGGCCAGATGCTGGATGTGCTGCGCCAGACGCTGGGGGAGGACTGCGTCATCTATGTTGAGTCCATCCCGCCCGTCCGCCCCGAGGCCGCAGCGGAAAAGCCGGGCCTTGCCTCGGACATCATCCGCTCGGTGAATGAGCAGCTGGCCCTGCTGGCCGCAGATAAGGGCTGTGTCTACCTCGATTTGTGGGAGACGCTGGCCGACGGCGAGGGTAACCTGAAAGAGGTGCTGGCTGCGCCGGACGGCGTCCACTTCTCGGCGGGCAACGGCTACGGCGCGTGGGTCACTTACCTGCGCAACCACGCCAAGTATTCTGCCGATAATGCATGGACACCCGGCAGCGCCTACGCAGGCTGAAATTTCAAAAATACAACGGCAAATGCCCTGAATCGCAGGATCCAGGGCATTTTTGCTGCAAAAAATCTCAAAAGAGAGTTTTATCGGACAGATGATTTGTAAAATAGGAGGCAGAAGAGAGCACGGCCAGAGGAAAGGACGGTAAAAATGAAGTACCTGTTTGTGACGCTCATGTGGAATGCCCGGGCCGAAATGCCCGGGCCGGGCGATATTTTTGCGGTCTGCTGTCAGTCTTACAGCCCGAATGGAATGACGCGGTACGGACGCTACACCCATCTGGACGACATGAGCGCCCTGACGCAGTGGACAAAAGATGCTGTTTACCACAACATCACGGTACTGGAAACAGCAAAGCCGCGAAAAGAGATTTTGAATACGGTAGCGGAGACCTTTCCGGCCTATGACGTTCTGGTCCTGTGGAGCCGGAAAGAGTATGAGCTGTTCCGGCAGGCGATGCATGACTGCGGACATCGCCTCTGCACGGCGAAAGTCGTTCTGCTGGAAGAACTGCTGGGAGCAGTCGTCCGCCCCAGAAAGAGAGGCCGGGTGCCTTTTCAGCAGGTGCTGAGGGCGTTTCATGTCCAGACGACCCGGGAGACGTTTTACCAGCCGAAATACCGGGCGGGCTTTCTGCTTGAGCTGTGGGACAGGGTGAGCCAGCTTGCGGCGCAGAGCGAGGAGTGGACGCAGACAGAACTCTGCCTTAACCCCAGGACAAACACCGTCCACCTGCCGGGATGCAGTCATCTCGGCCTGCCGGGCGGACAGCCCTGTACGCCGCAGGTGCTGCTGGAAGGGGCCGCTCTCTGCAGAGACTGCCAAAAGAAGAAGGCGCTGTATCTCTGGGAGATGAAGCGGCTACACGCAGTGAAGTTCCAGCCTCACGCAGGTGCTCTGGGGACGCCGCAGAATTATCCGCCGGCACCGAAGCTGTTCTACCGGGAGGGCGACCCGCAAAAGCTTTACCATGACCGTGCCTGCCCCTGCTGCAAACCGTTCCGGGAGGGGCCGGACTATCTGCAGTGGAAGCCGCTTTTCGGGAGAGCCGATGCGGCAGCCCTCGGCCTGACGGCCTGCGACCGGTGTTCACCGCTGGGCATCCGGTATGGGCAGACCCGGACGCAGATAGAGTCCTTCTGCAGCCAGAGAGGGATGCAGTGTGTGCTGCGAGATGGCGAGATCGACGTCACGACGTCCATCGGCGGGTGGCGGATCGTCTGGAAGGGAAAAGATAAGATCTGGCTCTATCACAAGAACACCCATAGGAGCCATCTGACTGAGAGTGAGGACATCCCCGGCTATCACAGTCAGGCCATTCACAAGAAGACCATCATGGAGTATTTGGAATACATCGTCCAGCACGACCTTTACCGGAAAAACAGTCCGCTCCCGGAGACGGGGAGTGTCCCTGCCGCAAAACCGCCGAAGCCGACCCATCGGGGACACGGCCATCACCGGGACGCAAAGGGGGCAAAGCATTTCCAAAAGCACAAGACGAACAAGGTGAAGGTGAGCTCACTGGAAGAACTGCAGGCGCTGGCCCGGCAGAAAATGACCGGAGAAGAGGAATAAAGACAAACAAAAATCCCGCCCTTTGCACATAGAGTGCAGAGGACGGGACATTTTGCATTTTATGAGGAAGGCTTACTTCATCTTGCTCTTGGCCTTCATGCGCTGCTCGTGGTTGAGGATCTGCTTGCGGATGCGCAGGTTCTCGGGAGTGACCTCCAGCAGCTCGTCCTGAGCCAGGAACTCGAGGCAGCCCTCGAGGCTCAGCTTGCTGATGGGGATGAGGCGCAGAGCGTCGTCAGAGCCGGAAGCACGGGTATTGGTCAGGTGCTTGGTCTTGCAGACGTTGACATCGACGTCCTCGCCGGAAGCGGTGTAGCCGATGACCATGCCCTCGTAGACCTTCTCACCGGCGCCCACCAGCAGAGTGCCGCGCTGCTGAGCGTTGAACAGGCCGTAGGTGACGGCCTCACCGGTCTCAAAGCTGACCAGAGAACCGGTGGAGCGGTTGGCGATCATGCCAGCCCAGACGTCATAGCCGTCGAAGATCTGGTTGATAATGCCCTCGCCATGGGTATCGGTCAGGAACTGGTTGCGGTAGCCGAACAGGCCGCGGCTGGGCATACGGAACTCCAGACGCACACGGTCAGAACCCAGAGACTCCATCTGCTGCAGGATGGCCTTGCGCTGGCCCAGACCGGTCATGACAGCACCCTGATACTGAGTGGGGACGTCGATGACGACGTGCTCCATAGGCTCGTAGGTCTTGCCGTCGATGACCTTGGTCAGAACGTGCGGGGGAGAGACCTGCAGCTCATAGCCTTCGCGGCGCATGGTCTCGATGAGGATGGACAGATGCATCTCACCACGGCCCATGACACGGAAGGAATCGGTGGTGGCGGAATCCTCTACCTTCAGAGCGACGTCCTTCAGCAGCTCTTTCTGCAGACGGTCACGGATCTGGCGGCTGGTGACATACTTGCCCTCACGGCCGGCCAACGGGCTGTCGTTGACGGAGAAGGTCATCTCGACGGTGGGGTCGTTGATCTTCACGAAGGGCAGCGGCTCGATATTGGAGGGGCTGCACAGAGTGTTGCCGATGGTGACGTCGGGCAGACCAGAGAAAGCCACGATGTCGCCTGCGGTGATGTTGTCGCAGGGCTGACGGCCATTGGCCTGGAAGTCATACAGCTTGGTCAGACGGCCGCGCATCTTGAGGTCGGGGTTGTGCCAGTCGCACACGACCACTTCCTCGCCCACCTTGGCGACGCCGTTCTGGATGCGGCCGATGCCGATGCGGCCAACGAACTCATTGTAGTCCACAGAGGACACCAGCATCTGGAAGGGAGCCTCGGGGTCGCCCTCGGGCGGCTTGATGGTGCTCAGCAGGGTGTCGAACAGGGGGACCAGGTCAGTGCCGGGTACATCGGGGTCAAGGCTTGCAGTGCCATCACGGCCACAGCAGAACAGCATGGGGCAGTCCAGCTGCTCGTCGGTAGCACCCAGATCCATCAGCAGGTAGAGGACCTCGTCGATGACTTCCTTGATGCGGGCATCGGGACGGTCGATCTTGTTGATGGCGACCACAAGGCTCAGATTCTGCTGCAGAGCCTTCTGCAGCACGAAACGGGTCTGGGGCATGCAGCCCTCAGCAGCGTCCACCAGCAGCAGAACGCCGTTGACCATCTTCAGCACGCGCTCGACCTCGCCGCCGAAGTCGGCGTGGCCCGGGGTATCGACGATATTGATCTTGACGCCCTTGTAGGTGCAGGAGCAGTTCTTGGCCAGAATGGTGATGCCGCGCTCACGCTCGATGTCACCGCTGTCCATGACACGCTCTGCCACAGCCTGATTGTCGCGGAAAGCGCCGCTCTGGCGCAGCAGGGCGTCCACCAGCGTGGTCTTGCCGTGGTCAACGTGAGCGATGATAGCGACATTGCGCAAATCGTTACGAACCATAAAATACAACCTCTCTATTTTGAATCTCAGTAGAAGTTACGTCATACGATTTAAGTTTATATCATCCGGGGGTGGTTTGTCAAGATTGTATAAAAATTTTTTGATGGATTCGGCGTTTTGCCCGAGAATCGGCTATCGATTTGGGCGGCATTACAGCGCGAAACGTGATATACTTAATGTACCAAAGTTGGGTAATCTCGTTGGAGGTGTGTCTATGAAACTGACGTTTTTGGGTGCCAACCACGAAGTGACCGGCAGCTGTACCCTCTTGGAAGCGGCGGGACAGCGCTACCTCATCGACTGTGGTATGGAACAGGGCAAGGATGTCTATGAGAACCAACCCATCCCCGTTGCGCCGGGCGAGATCGACGGCGTGCTGGCCACCCATGCCCATATCGACCACACGGGCCTTCTGCCTCTTCTGGTGCGCAACGGCTTCCGGGGCAGGATCTATGCCACCAGGCCCACGGCAGAACTGTGCAGCATCATGCTGCGCGACTCGGCGCACATCCAGGAATTCGAAGCCGAGTGGAAGAACCGCAAAGGCCAGCGCTCCGGTGCAGAGCCTGTGGAACCCATGTACACCATTCAGGACGCCGAGGCAGCCATCGCGCTGTTCCGGGGCTATGATTACAATAAGGAGATCGAGCTTGCGCCCGGCATCGTCATCCGCTTTGTGGATGTGGGCCATCTGCTGGGCTCGTCCAGCATCGAGATATGGGTGACGGAGAACGGCGCGACCACAAAGCTGGTCTTCTCCGGCGACATCGGCAACCACGACCAGCCTATCATCAAAGACCCCACGTATCTGAAAGACGCAGATTATGTCTTTATGGAGTCCACCTACGGTGACCGCAGCCACGGCCCGCGGCCCGACTATGTGGCAGAGCTGGCGAAGATCCTGCAGCGCACCTTTGACCGCGGCGGCAATGTGGTCATCCCGAGCTTTGCAGTGGGCCGCACTCAGGAACTGCTCTACTTCATCCGCGAGATAAAGGAAAAGAATCTGGTCACCGGCCACGGCTGTTTCCCGGTGTACATCGACAGCCCGCTGGCCATCGAGGCTACCCGCATCTTCAAGGACACCGATTCCTCCTGCTTTGATGAAGAGACCAACGCCCTGCTGGCAAAGGGCATCGACCCCATCCAGTTCCCGGGCCTGAAGGTCAGCGTCACCAGCGATGAGTCCCGTGCCATCAACACCGACCCCGTGCCGAAGGTCATCATCTCGGCCAGCGGCATGTGCGAAGCGGGCCGTATCCGCCACCACCTCAAGCATAACCTCTGGAGGAAGGAATGCACCGTCCTCTTTGTGGGCTATCAGGCCGTGAACACGCTGGGCCGCTCTCTGCTGGAAGGTGCGGACAACGTGAAGCTCTTCGGCGAATCCATCGAGGTGCAGGCGGAGATCTGCCAGCTCACCGGCCTTTCGGGCCACGCCGACAGGGAGGGCCTGCTGAAGTGGGTCAACTCCTTTGAGCCGAAGCCCAAGCGGGTGTTCATCATCCACGGCGAGGATGAGGTGGAGAACATCTTTGCCCAGACCCTCACTGAGCAGGGGTTCAACGCCTGCGCACCTTATAATGGTGAGCAGTGGGCCATCGGTGCCGAGGGCGCAGTCTGCCTGAAGGAAGGCACCCGTATCCGCATCGAGCACCACGTCAGCGAGGGTGCAGCCCGTGCAGCTACCGTCTTCCAGCGCCTGCTCAATGCCGGCAAGCGTTTGCTGCGAGTCATCGAGCACAACGAGGACGGTGCCAACAAGGACCTCGCCAAGTTCGCCGACCAGATCAACGCTCTCTGTGACAAGTGGGACAGATGAGGCAAACATCCCGGCGGCATAGCTGCTCCGAAAACATCGTTCTGAAATAAAATGATGTAAAACCGACCCGAGTTCGTGTATCCTCACACGGCTCGGGTCGGTTCTTTTTTTGCGTCCAAAAGAGGGAAACACAGTTTTTTGTGCGCTTTTGCACAAGTTTCCGACTATTTCATGAGAATCGTTGACTTTGAATGTGCAAAATGCTACCATATGGCACAAGAAAAGGCAAAGATAACGAAATAAAGTTGTTTCGAGGGCGCAAAGGCCGGCATCTGTGCTGGAAACGGCTCGAAGTTTTTGTCTGCGTGCGGATGGTATCGGCAGAAGCCTCCGCACAGGAAATGACTGCCGAAAAAGGAGGTCTCAATGATAGAATACAAGCTTTCTCTTGCGTCGTCCGGCGCGGTAAAAGCACCGGGTTATGAGGATATGCTGCGGTTTGGCTACAATAAGAACTGCGGCGTCTATCGGCTGAGGGTGACTGCCGCCGACGAGTGGAAGGGGATGAAGCTCCGGCTGTTCTGGCATACGCCGGAGGGCGACCCGCCTGCATCACTGGTAGAGAACGGTGTGGTGGAGGTGCCTGCCTTCGTCACGGCTGTGTCCGGCGAGGGCCGCATCACCTTCGAAGGCTCCGACGGCACCCGGACCATCACCAGCGCCGATATGCGTTACCGCGTGGCGGCAAATTCCGGCACCGAAGACGGTACTATGCCGCCGCTGGGTACGCCTGCGTGGCAGCAGCTGGTGGGCTGGGTGGAAGAAGTCGGTGCAGACGCCCGGAAAAGTGCCGAACAGGCCCGGAAGTCGATGAAACAGGCCGAAAGCGAAAAAAGCGCAGCGGCCGGTAGTGCTGCAGCGGCGGCGAAAAAACTGAAAGAGCTTCAGGATGGCATCGCTGCGGGAGATTTCAAGGGCGAAAAGGGTGATACAGGCGCGAGAGGTCCGCAGGGAAATACCGGACCTCAGGGGCCTAAAGGCGAAAAAGGCGACATCGGCTCGACAGGCCCCACTGGTGCAACAGGTCCACAAGGTCCAAAGGGCGAGACTGGCCCGCAGGGTCCGAAGGGCGACAAAGGCGACATCGGTCCACAGGGTCCTGTAGGCGCGACCGGCCCTCAGGGACCGAAAGGCGAGACAGGCCCGGCGGGCAAAGAAACGAAGGTGGACGCCACCCTCAAAGTCTCCGGCGCAGCTGCCGACGCCAAAGCCACCGGCGACGCGCTGGCGGGTAAAGCTGCCGCCAGCCATACCCACAACTACGCTGGTTCGTCCAGCGCGGGCGGTGCGGCAAACTCAGCCAACAAACTGAACACGAACGCGGGTTCTGCTACGCAGGGAGTATACTTCAAGGATGGTGTGCCGGTCGCTATGACCTACACGCTGGGCAAGAGTGTGCCTGCGGATGCAAAGTTCACGGACACCAACACCTGGCGCGGCATACAGGACAACCTGACCAGCACGGCCACCGACCAGAGTCTGAGCGCAAATCAGGGCAAGGTGCTGAAAGGCCTCGTGGACGGCAAGGCGGCGTCCAGCCATACCCATGACGACCGGTACTACACCGAGAGCGAGATGAACACCAAACTCAACGGCAAAGCCAACAGTTCCCACACCCACAACTATGCCGGGTCTTCGAGTGCGGGCGGCACGGCCAACTCGGTCAACGGCCTGACTTTTTCCGCCCAAACCACCGACCCGGGGGCGGGAAGCGCATTGACCACCAACAAGGTGCTCATCGTGTACGTGTAAAGGAGGCCGGATATGGCAAAAGCAGTTTATGTGGGCGTCGGAAGCAAAGCCCGCAAGATGAAGAAAGCCTACATCGGCATCGGCGGTAAGGCCCGCA
>ENA-OWZN01000234-OWZN01000234.1-human-gut-metagenome-genome-assembly--contig:-NODE-234-length-19901-cov-18.1007_pt1 | contig 19901 bp, 17 predicted proteins | sample MGYA00249255_ERZ652105 | MGnify/ENA primary metagenome ERZ652105 (study PRJEB26925, sample SAMN05827155) | human gut metagenome | biome: ENVO:2100002; feature: ENVO:00000062; material: ENVO:00002003...
CTGGGGGTGTGTTTTGATACCAACCGGGCTCCCAGCTGAGCTAATCCCCCATAGCTGGCGTGTCATTCCTGACGACGCATATTATTATACCAGCCAAAAGGAGAGTTGTCAATAACTTTTTTATTTTTTGTGAGCGACGCTGCGGCGGGTGCTGCGCTTGTAGTAGAACAGGTACTGCTGTACGATGCCAGCCTGCTGACCATAGGAAGGAAAAGGGTCGCGGCCGCCGAATTCCTCATCAATGAGTCGCTGTATCCAAACATCAATGGGAGCCATCGCGGTACGGCCATAGCCAAAGAGGCAGACGCAGTTTGCTACCTTTTTGCCGACGCCGTCCAGCTCGAGGAGGCGGGAAAAGAGAGCGTCGTCGGGCAGCGCTGCCAGAGCACCGAGGTCGAGTGTGCCGCTGGAAGCCTGTGCGGCAGCGTTCTGGATGTAACGGGTGCGGTAGCCCAGACCACAGCCCATCAGCTGCGCTCCAGAGAGGCCGCAGAGCTGCTGCGGGGTGGGGAAGAGGAAGACTTCATCGCCTTCGGCACTGAGCGGTTCGCCGCAGCACCGGGCAAGGCGTTCTACGGCGGTGCGGATGGCCGGAATGCTCTTGCGCTGGGAGATAAGAAAGGTGATGAGCATTTCCCATGGGTCCTGATGCAGGATTCGGATGCCCTGCCCAAATTCGAGCGATTTGTCCAGATAGCTGCTCTGTCCCGCCAAGCTGCACCGCAGCGCGGCATAGTTCCGGCCCAAATCAAAGTAGTTGGCCCAGCACTCCCAATCTGAGCCATACCATGCAGCGTCGTATTGCCCAGCGCCCAGCGGAGTCAGATAAAGGAGTGCGCCGCCGGAAAGAAAACGGTAGCGCCCGTCGGCCAGTTTCTGCGGCCGGAAGCACTGGCCGCTTTCGATGATTTTGTCGAGGTCAAAGTCGTCCTGGATGGTGACGAGCTGATGGGTAAGGGGAACGATATGCATGGAAAACTCCTTTTTGGAAAAATTGTGGCGATGCCCGATTCGAGGTGGAAACTGATTTCTATCCGTACCCTTTGCGGGGAGGGCAACCTTGATGCTGAAAAGACCGGCGTGGTTGTGACAATTTCTATCTGCGCCCTCGGTGAAGAGGACGTCTTGGTTACGCCTTTGAGAACCGCGATATGATTATTATGTTATTCTATCCACACCCCTCAAATAGGAGCGACTTCAAGTCGAAGAATGCACCGGGGAACACAAACTGATTTCAACCAACGTCTTTAAGAGACGGAATTGTAGGTCAAAATACTCAGTTCCTTAGAGAGCGCATGGCAACAACTTAATAAGAGTTTACCATATTTTTGTGTCGATTTCTACCTGCGCCCTCCGCGAGGAGGGCGACTGCGTGATGGCGTTTTCCAGTGGGGTTATGCGGTATTTCTATCCACGCCCTCCGCGAGGAAGGCGACGTGAGAACATCCAGTGCGAAGCCAAACTTCTTGCCATTTCTATCCACGCCCTCCGCGAGGAGGGCGACGTCAGTCCTCCTTTTTGGGGTGCAGCAGGTTCTTATTTCTATCCACGCCCTCCGCGAGGAGGGCGACCGGCAGCGGAATCGCTGGCAGCACTGACCGACGTATTTCTATCCACGCCCTCCGCGAGGAGGGCGACCACCCGTATTCCTCCTGGGAGCGGGGCAGCAACGAATTTCTATCCACGCCCTCTGCGAGGAGGGCGACCATACCCCGTCCGCACCTGCTTTGCTGGCATCATGATTTCTATCCACGCCCTCCGCGAGGAGGGCGACGGCGTGAGCGAGGAGGGCTGAGAGATGACTGACAAATTTCTATCCACGCCCTCCGCGAGGAGGGCGACGACGTGCTGCCGGTGTGGTGCCGCCTGTGGGGCTTATTTCTATCCACGCCCTCCGCGAGGAGGGTGACGTTCTGCGGCGGGTCTGGAGGGTCAGGCTGGCCGATTTCTATCCACGCCCTCCGCGAGGAGGGCGACCAGGTCCCTTGCGTTAGCTTTCCGCTCACCTCGTAATTTCTATCCACGCCCTCCGCGAGGAGGGCGACCCGGCTGACCGGCGCAAGTCCGAGTTCTGACATGGATTTCTATCCACGCCCTCTGCGAGGAGGGCGACAGTCCTTAAAGGCCCACAGGCTCGTAGGAGGCAGGATTTCTATCCACGCCCTCTGCGAGGAGGGCGACCTCCGAACTCAAGCGCAAGCACGGCGGGGCGTATATTTCTATCCACGCCCTCTGCGAGGAGGGCGACCCAAAAACAGCAAAAATTAATGCTAATTCAAACGATTTCTATCCACGCCCTCTGCGAGGAGGGCGACAATAACATCAACAAATCCACCCGGCCTCTCGAAATTTCTATCCACGCCCTCTGCGAGGAGGGCGACCCAACGTGGTGGCGTATGCGCTGGAACAGGTGGAATTTCTATCCACGCCCTCTGCGAGGAGGGCGACGTACAGCATGGATAAGAACAAAATGAGCATGATGATTTCTATCCACGCCCTCTGCGAGGAGGGCGACCTGCTGCACGCCGTTGACAAGCTGCGCCTGCTGGTAATTTCTATCCACGCCCTCTGCGAGGAGGGCGACGCGAGGGCGGCGAGTATAGCCGTGCGGGCGAGTGGATTTCTATCCACGCCCTCTGCGAGGAGGGCGACGCCGCCGTGGTGCGTTCCTTGTAGTCAAAGATGCATTTCTATCCACGCCCTCTGCGAGGAGGGCGACGATGCAGGTATCAACACTGAGCGCCTGAGCTGGATATTTCTATCCACGCCCTCTGCGAGGAGGGCGACCTCGTCAATGTGATCTTCCACCGCCGGGCGGAGATTTCTATCCACGCCCTCTGCGAGGAGGGCGACTATAACAGCTTTGAGGCGTGGGCGGCGGCAAACGATTTCTATCCACGCCCTCTGCGAGGAGGGCGACATTAGGATTACCAGCACCATACTGCTGTATGTCTCATTTCTATCCACGCCCTCTGCGAGGAGGGCGACTTAACACGGGCGACCTGATTCCGGTATATCTGGATATTTCTATCCACGCCCTCTGCGAGGAGGGCGACGGCAAAACAGAGCGTCAACAACTTTGTCGTCGGTATTTCTATCCACGCCCTCTGCGAGGAGGGCGACATTCCGGTATGCGGTCCGGTGCGTTAAATCGGAGCAATTTCTATCCACGCCCTCTGCGAGGAGGGCGACTCAAGAGGAGGAGCAGCAATTTCCCAAAGTACAAATTTCTATCCACGCCCTCTGCGAGGAGGGCGACTACGCCATCGTAAATGTTCTCCTTTTCGCATTCATTTCTATCCACGCCCTCTGCGAGGAGGGCGACTGTACCGTTTTATCGCTGATTTTGGTGTGAAACAGCATTTCTATCCACGCCCTCTGCGAGGAGGGCGACTGCGGACAATGCACCGGATGCAGACTACGCAAACATTTCTATCCACGCCCTCTGCGAGGAGGGCGACCACCGTACAACGGCAGCATGTTTACAAAAAGTTTTATTTCTATCCACGCCCTCTGCGAGGAGGGCGACTGTACTGCTTTTTCAACAAATTCTTCTTCAAGGTTATTTCTATCCACGCCCTCTGCGAGGAGGGCGACCGAACGTTATTCTATGGCCCCGGTCTTCCGTGCTATTTCTATCCACGCCCTCTGCGAGGAGGGCGACGCGCCAACCCAAGCCCCCTATCGAGTGGGACAGAATTTCTATCCACGCCCTCTGCGAGGAGGGCGACGCTGGGATGATAACACCTTCATCCAGACCTATTTCCAATTTCTATCCACGCCCTCTGCGAGGAGGGCGACTTCTGGGCGTTGTCCACGTCCGCGCCCAGATCGGTATTTCTATCCACGCCCTCTGCGAGGAGGGCGACGGACGATATTTCAGAGATGAACGACGTCCTCTGTATTTCTATCCACGCCCTCTGCGAGGAGGGCGACGCAAGCGCGGAAACGAAACGGAGTGGTGCGACTGATTTCTATCCACGCCCTCTGCGAGGAGGGCGACACGGCCGGAGGCAAGACGGCGGAGGAGCAGGAGATTTCTATCCACGCCCTCTGCGAGGAGGGCGACGGCTTTTGCCTGTTCACAGGTGCATCTCTGCGGATTTCTATCCACGCCCTCTGCGAGGAGGGCGACCAGAGGACGCTCACGGCAATTACATGACGGAGCAGATTTCTATCCACGCCCTCTGCGAGGAGGGCGACCCTTGAGGCGCTGCGGGTCATCCTTGGCGTCGAGATTTCTATCCACGCCCTCTGCGAGGAGGGCGACCGCTGTCTGCGATCTCAGAGTCGTCCACCTCGCTATTTCTATCCACGCCCTCTGCGAGGAGGGCGACCTTGAGGCGCTGCGGGTCATCCTTGGCGTCGAGATTTCTATCCACGCCCTCTGCGAGGAGGGCGACCTGCTGCGCTCAGTCCGTCAGGACGTCCGCAACGATATTTCTATCCACGCCCTCTGCGAGGAGGGCGACGCCGAGCGTGAGTTCGCTCTCTGGTCTGAGAACAATTTCTATCCACGCCCTCTGCGAGGAGGGCGACCCTTCAGGCTGGTGATGATGACCGTGCCCTTGGTATTTCTATCCACGCCCTCTGCGAGGAGGGCGACGTGGTCTGACCGTCGCACGGGCTCAGTGAAAGGAATTTCTATCCACGCCCTCTGCGAGGAGGGCGACGACGACTGGTAAGGAGGACAGACCACAATGAGAAAATTTCTATCCACGCCCTCTGCGAGGAGGGCGACGAGCCTTCCACACCTCAGTCGGCGAGCTCCGACGGATTTCTATCCACGCCCTCTGCGAGGAGGGCGACCTGCTCGAGGAGAACCTCAAGGTCGAGAGCATTATATTTCTATCCACGCCCTCTGCGAGGAGGGCGACGTCCCAGCAGTCGTAATACTGGCCGTCTGCCGCGCAAAATTTCTATCCACGCCCTCTGCGAGGAGGGCGACAACACACCGGAGCATACCGGAACGACCCGAGACAATTTCTATCCACGCCCTCTGCGAGGAGGGCGACCCAAGTTCAAGTACCCCAAACAGCCGGACCTCGAGATTTCTATCCACGCCCTCTGCGAGGAGGGCGACGCGCAGGCCATCGCGGAGGACGACGGAGAGTGGGAATTTCTATCCACGCCCTCTGCGAGGAGGGCGACAGCAAAAACAGAGACAAAATCTCTATTTTCAAACAAATTATACAACATTCTGCACGAATTTAGAAGAGCCTTGATTTACAACGGGTCAAAGAGCTATCCAAATCATGCAAAATGACACAAAAATCCGGTGCGAAGGTGCCGGAAAAATACTGAGAACTCGCCCTTCGCACCGGGGTGGGAAACTCAGAACAACAGCAGGCCGTCCTGCTCGAAGGGCGGATGAACGCCGATATGCTCCACCTTGCTCTTATAGCTGTTGCCCAGCTGGTAGAAGCGCAGACTGTCCAGCGCAGGGTCGATGAGAGACGTCAGCTCCGCCTTGAGAACGGCATACTGCGCGGCATCCAGCAGACACTCGAACACGGAGTTCTGCACCCGCTGGCCGTGGTCCACACAGCGCTTGGCGACTTTGCGCAGACGTTTGCGCCCGGCAGGAGTTTCGGTATTGACGTCGTAGGTGATAAGGACCAGCATACACATCCCTCACTTCCAGAAAAATGGCGGGTAAAGCTCCATATCGCCCCGCAGGGTGCGGGCCAGAAGCAGAGCCTGCACATAAGGCACGAGGCCCCACGGAAGCTTTTCGTTCAGGAACGGGTGGGTGATAGTCTCCTGCTTGCGGGTCTGCCACCCGCCCAGAAAGGCGCGGCGGCCCTCATCGGTGAGAAGGACGGCCCCGTTCTCCTGCTTCTGGAAATGCTTCGGCGTCATGATTTTCTGGTTGATGCAGGAGAGCACGAAGCGGTCGGCATAAACTGCACGCAGCTCTTCCATGAGGTCGAGGGCGAGGCTCCTGCGCCCGGGCCGGGCGCGGTGGAGAAAGCCGACGTAGGGGTCGAGGCCCACACTCTGAAGAGCCGCCGTGCAGTCGGAGGCCAGAAGCGAATAAGCGAAAGAGAGCAGGGCATTGGTATTGTCCAGCGGCGGGCGGCGGCTCCGACCGGTGAAGGCAAAATCATCGTGCTGCTGCAGGATGAGTGAATCAAAGCAGTCGAAATACCGCTGTGCCGCCTCGCCCTCCAGACCGCGAAGCTGGTCGAGGTCGTCACACTGCTCGATGAGGGGCAGCGCCGCCGCCAGCTGGGCGCTGGTGCGCTTGAGCTGTTCCACCGGCACCCGCTGGGGGTGGTCGCGGGTGGCCCGTTCCAGCACCCAGCGGGCGTTATAGACTTTGCCCAGGATGAAATTGCGCGCATAGAGACAGCTCTCTGCCTCGCTGTCTGCGATGCGGTACTGGGTCTGCCGCAGCAGGACGTTGCCCCGCTCTTCGCCTACGGCCCGGGCCAGAAAGCGGCCCTGCGGGCTGAAAAAGCTCAAATCGACCCCGAGGCTGGCGCATTTACCCATCAGGGCAGGGCTTGCGCCGGGATAGCTGAAGCAGACGATGCCTTCCAGCGTGTGGAGCGGGACCCGGCCAATTTCAGCCTTGTTGCAGAGCAGGACGATGTTCTCCCCCTCGAGGGAAAGGTAGGCGTCCTTGTTGAGGACGTAGAGCGTGTTCAAAAACTTTCTCATGGCGCGGCCTCCTGCATCTCGTCCAGATGGGCGCGGAGATAGGCTTTCGGGTCGGCACGCTGATACAGCACGGGGAGGCAGAGCTCTTTGAGGGAGCAGGCGTTGCAGTGAGTGCCGGGCTTTGACTTGGGGGTATAGCCCCGGGCAAAATAGGCGTGCATCTCATCGGCCATCTTCTGGGTGGCCTGGCGCAGTTCTTCGGTCAGCGGCACGACCTCCCGCCGCCGCGTCTCTTCGTAGAAGAGCGCACCCTCCGGGATGCTGCACACCAGCATCTCTTCCAGCGCCATGGCCTGTGCGCAGAGCTGCAGCCGATCAGCGTCGCTGGCCTTGGCGCGGCCATGCTTGTACTCGACAGGCATGGGCTTCCAAAGCCCTTCCGTGCTTTGCAGGGGGATGCCCTCCGGGTCGGCCCGGAACTCGACGACATCGCAGTTTCCGCTCAGGCCAAGCCGACGGCTGACCACCTGCATCCCTCGGGTGATGAGCAGGCCGCCGCGCCGTTCGGTCTGGTCTGCGTCATGGCAGCGGGCGTGGTCGAGCTGGCCTTCGACGGTGCGGCGGTTCTCCGCCCACTGCTGTTCCAGATGGATGAGCGCCCACTGGCGGCGGCAGAAGCAGAAGTGCTGGATGCCCGACAGGGGCAGCCAGTCGTCTGCGCCGCCCATCAGGACAGCCTCTCGCAGGTGACTCCTTCCGGCAGAGTGTCTGCCACCGTGACGGTGTAGTCGCGGTAGCTGCGGGCGGCGTCCACATCGGGCTTGCGCTGGACGGCGACGGAGTCGAAGAGCTTATAGGCCGGGGCATTGCCCAGCTCAGAATCGTGCTTGAACACGATGAGCTCCCGCACGGCCATCTTGCCCCGGGCAGCGCTGTGGTCGTTCTCGAACATATTCAGAATGGCAGTCCACAGAAGTTTCAAATCATCCTCGGAGAAGCCGGTGGTCTTCCGGGCGAGGTTGGCCGAGACATAGCCCTCGGCGCGGTAGAGGGCGTAAGGCACGATGTGCTTGCGGCCCATCTCAGTACCCTTCTTCTCGGCATCGGCCTCGGTAGTGATGGCCACGCGGGTGATGGTGACTTCCTGCGGGACGATAGGGTCCACCGACCGGGCAAAGCTCAGCTGGACGGGGCCGCGCACCTGACCGCAGTTCAGCGCACCCTTGACGAAGGTGGTCATGACGGCACCGAAGGTGCGGATGTCGAAGTAGTTCTCACACATATAGTCCCGCAGCTTGGCATCGATGTCGGGGTCGGCCTTTTTGGCAGCTTTCAGGTCGGGGTCGATGCCCAGAGTTTTGATGGCCTCGGCATCGCTGCGGTTGAGGGGAACGCCGTCCTTGATGTAGATACGATAGCCTTTTTCGTCCTCTTTCAGGGTCTCGACATAGTTGCGGATCTTCCGCTTGAGGCAGACGTCGGTCACCAGACCGTAGCCCGTCTCGGGGTCGATACGGGGCATATTGCCTGCATCGGGGTCGCCGTTGGGGTTGCCGTTCTCGACGTCGAACAGGATGACGAAATCATAGCGGTTCTTGATGGGCTCAGACATGGTTTATTCCTCCTCATTCTTTTTGGCGTAGCGTTTCTGGGTCTGGTGGTAGTAGCCGATCTCAAAGGCACCCTGCTCCGGCAGGCTGAGCCGCGCCGGGAAGCCTGTCTCGGGCAGCTGGGCCATCAGCTCGGTGAGCTGTTTGTTGAAATGCACCTCGTTGGGGGTGCTCATCTTCTGCAGATGCTTCTGAGCCAGCTTGACCAGCGTAGGGAAGGCCGTTGCCGGGGTGGCACAGGCCGAGTTGAAGTACCGGTCTTTGATGGTGGCGTTGATGCCGGGATTGGCGACGCTCTGGATCGTCTCCAGCACAGAGAAGAGACGCCCCAGAACATAGGGGACATTGCTGCTTTCATTCAGGCTCACGGTAAATACCTCCTTGTTGAGCTCGGTGGGGTAGTTGCGGAGATAGTAGGCTTTCAGGATGGCGGCGCGGCCTCGGGTGACTTCCCGTTCGGCCCGGATGCGGAGGGTCACGCCGTTGAGCAGGGTGGCGGGATAGGGTCCGCCGGTGAGGATGGCCCGGAGCAGATCGCCCACCAGCTGGGGTGAGGGATTTTTGTCCCGGGATTTCTGGTTGACCGTCTCCTGCGCCAGCGCCCAGACCGACAGGTTTTCCCGCTTGTCGAAGGCGGGGCGGGTGATGCTGAGCCGGTCGGCGTGGTCCTGCAGATTTTTGGCAAACTGTCCGAAGCTGTTGCGCAGGAAGAACCGGACGGAGAGCCGGGCCGCGTTGGGCGAGATGCCCAGCACATAGAAGTTCTGGTTCGGGTCCAGCTTGTCATCGAGGAAGGAGACGGGGCGTCCCTGAGAAAGGGCTTTCAGTGCGGCTGCAAGGTCGCTTTCCGAGACGCCGCGCGCCTCGGCACCGCCGCAGAAAAACATCAGCATGGCGTTTGAGTAGGCGGGAGCGGCGTTTTCGGCCCAGCATACGATGGTGGTGTCGCCGATGCGCTGACAGCAGTTCCGGTCAGCCAGCAGCAGATTGAGGGCCGTGGTGTAGGCGAAAGCCGCGTACTCGCTGACAGGGGCGTTGGCACCCTGCTCATGGCCATAGGAGCAGAAAGCGGGCGCGTTGAAGGAGACCAGTGCCGCACCGGCGGCCTGTGCGCCCATCACACCTTTGATGGCGGGGTGGATGCGGGCGATGCCGGCTTCTTTGCCGGTGATGAGACAGCGGGCCGTCTCGGCGTCTGCATCGGAGGTGTCAAAGGCGGACTGCCATGCGGTCCGGATGGCGTCATCTGTGGTGGCCAGCCAGTGGTCGCCGTCGGGGGATTCGTAGCCGAACACAAGGTTCGCGTTGTTGTTCAGGTCGGCCCACTGCTCTGCCAGCAGCGGGTGGGTGGGGGCTGTATCCGGCTCCCAGCTGTCAAAAAAGGCGAGGATGGCTTTGGCGGCAGGGGAGTCCACACCGTCGAGCACCTTGTGGTGGAGGGCGGCACAGGCTTCGAAGCACTGGCGGGAGCGCTCGGGCTTGCCCTTTTCGTCTGCGCCCAGCAGATAGGACGTATTGTCGCACAAAAAGTTCGCGGCGACGCCGGAGGCGCGCTTGACCCGGTGGGGGACAGGAAGCTCACGGGGGGCGATGACGGTCTTTTTGCCCTTGGGGACTTCCTGCCGCAGGTCGTTGAGGGCGAGGAGCTGGCCGTCGGGGCCGAGGCGCAGCTCGTAGCTGACTTTGAACTTACTGTCCCAGCCGGGGGCCTCCACCTTGCCCTGCTTCAAGAGCTGTTCATAATAGGCGGTGAGTGCTTGGAGTATCATGTAAACACCTCCACGTCCCGGCATTCCATCACGCCGTCCACCAGTTTTGCGCGGAAGAACTGGCTGCGGATGTTGGCCGAATCAGAGTAATCGAGGCTGTGGAGCATGAAGCCGAGGTCCTGCGTGACCTTCAGCGCCGGAATGCTGCCGCCCGGCCACTCCCGGAAGTTAGCCGGGAACTCCCGGCACCCGAAACAGGGCTGGTGATAGCACTGACCTTTGCGCAGGCGTCGGCGCAGGATGTCCTGGAACTTGCCGGGATTATCGCTGGGGGCGGCCTTGTCCGTCAAATCGAAGTGGCACTCGATGACGTAGTGGACGTCCTGCAGGACCATCGCGGCCCGCTGCTGGATGTCCTCCGAGGTGTAGAGCACCGGCGGCGTGCCGCCTTTGGCCGCACTGAGGGCGGCGGAGGACAGCAGGGTGGACTTGACCTCGTTGCGCCGGATGTTGGTGAACCGGATGGGCCGCTGGGTGTATTCCTCGGTGGACGCTTCATCCTCGGGGTCAAGGCCGAAGGGCTTGAGCAGATAGATGGCATCGATGGTGTAGCGCAGCCCGGGGTGCCAGTAGATGGCCTCCACAAGGCCCCGCGCAGCGGATGGAGTGATCATGTCGTAGCTCACACGCTCGGTCTTCATTTCCGGACGAGTGAAACAGGCATAGTCGCCCCATACTTCAATGAGCATGGACATCAGCATCGCCTCCTTTCCGGGTGAAGTTGAATTTTCAGACTAAGATGAATGTTAGCCATTGCAACCACCTCTTCACTATTAAACTTCATTTATTTGATAATCGGACATGTCTCTATATCCTTTCTGAGCTTAGTATATTCTTTTTCGAAAGCGCTGTCAAGGAGTTGTGAGGAATTATCTGGAAAATGTTGAAAAAAAGTTCGTTTTTCCGTATACTGTTGGTGTCGTTGGAGGTTTGGATGCCTCTGATGAGGATTGAAATATTTAATTGATGTCGGAGATGTCAAGGGGAAGCGGCAAAGCGGTGTATGCTTTGCCGCTTCTCTCTTTTTAGAAGTAAAGGCCGATGCCCGTCTCCACATCCATGGCAAGGCCGGTCTTTTCACTGTAGCAGCTGGTGTCGGTGAGGATGGCGGAACCATCGGGCCGCAGTTCCAACGCCCCGGCGGCGTCAAGCTTGTCGAACTGATCCTTATAGCAGGAGACACTGTAAACGCCCAGCTTCCGCAGCAGCGTCCGGGTAACATGACCGCTGCGCAGTTGTTCACAGAGGGCTGCGCCCTCGCCGACGGGCAGATAGACCGTGCGGGCAGCGTTCTCGATGAGGCGGAATTCCTCCGCCACCTGTGCAAAGGGAAACTGGCAGCCCCGGATGCCCCGGAGAAAGGCATCCAGAATGCCGTGCTTGTCCACGGCGTCGGGGCCGCGCAGGTCGGAAAGCTCGTTGAAGTAGAGCTGAATGGCCCGGGGCGTGTCCAGTGTGTCCTGATGCCGGGCGGTGTAGTCCAGCGCGCTGACGTTCTGCCTGAGCATCTGGGGCGTGGAACACTCGTCCAGCCGGAACCGGTAGACGATGCTTTCCTCTGCGCCCCGCCGTCCCTCGCGGTTGCAGCGCCCGGCAGTCTGTAAGAGCGAGTCAAGACCGCACTGCTCGCGGTAAGCGACGGGAAAATCCACGTCCACGCCCGCCTCGATGAGAGAGGTGGATACCACCCGGCAGGGCAGACCTTCTTTCAGTCGCTGGCGGATGGCGTCCAGCTGACGGCGGCGGTCGGCGGCGCAGAGCAGGGTGGTCAGGCAGTAGCTGCCCTCGGCGGGCAGGGACTCATAGAGCTGCTGGGCCGTCTTGCGGCGGTTGACCACGCAGAGCACCTGCGGGTGCCGGGCCAGCCGGGCGGCGAACTCCTCCTGCGGCAGGGTGCCGAGGTCTTGCAGTGTGGTGCGCCGGAGCACTTCGTAGAGGCGGGCCGCGTCGGGCGTGATCTCCTGCGGGTGGAGCTCAGGCGCAAAGCGCCGGAACAGCGGCTCAAGGGCAGGCTGGGTGGCCGTGCAGAGGACGGCCGTGGAGTGGTAATGCTGGATGAGCTGGGCGATGGCACTGACGCAGGGGGCAAGGTAGTCGCCCGGGAGGGTCTGCGCCTCGTCGAAGATGATGACGCTGTCGGCGATGTTGTGGAGCTTGCGGCAGCGGCTGCTGCGGTTGGCGTAGAGCGACTCGAAGAACTGCACCGCCGTCGTCACCACAACGGGGGCGTCCCAGTTTTCGCTGGCCAGCATCTGGCGGTACTGGGCGGGGGTCAGGTCGTCCTGCTCAACAGTCTTGTACTCGGCGTTGGAGAAGTCGGCCAGAACATTTTCTGCGCCCAGCAGGCCCGAGAAGACGGCGGCGGTCTGATCGATGATGGACATATAAGGAATGACGTAGATGACCCGCTTCATCTTCTGGGCGGCGGCGTGCTCCAGCGCAAAGGCGAGGGAGGCGAAGGTCTTGCCGCCGCCGGTGGGTACGGTGAGGGTGTAGAGCCCCTGTGGGCCGTGCGCGCCTTTCTCGAGGCAGGCGCGGAGGACGGTGTTGCGCTGGACGCTGACGGGCGAGGGCGATTCGGCGCTGAGATAGCGCTGCGCCTGTGCGGAAACGATGTCCCGCAACGCGGCGATGTCCGTGCCGCTGCCCCGGGGTGCGGCCTTGCCGTCCATGAAGGTCTCGGTGTCGATGAAGTCGGCGTCCACGAGGCAGGAGTAGAGCATCCGGGTAAAGAACGCGAGGCTCAGCGGGTCGGCGCAGGCCCACGCGGGCGGCGTCGAGGCGGGGAGCGTTACTTCCTGCCAGCCGTCGTAGGGGGCTACCGGCTTCTTACTCCGGCCAAACAGGGTGGCGTCGCCCGGGTCATCGGCGGGGCTCCCGCCGTCGGGCAGGCCGCTGTGGTGTCCGGCCACGGCAAAGGCGGCGTGGGGATGGTGGCGAACCCAGGCCTCCTGCGCCCCGGCGGTGGAGTGGTCCACCTTGGGGCCGCCTTTGAGCCGCAGCTGGAAGGCGTCGCTGTACTTCCCGACGTCGTGGAGCCACGCGGCAAATTCGGCCTCGCTCTGCGCCCCGAAGGGGGCTGCGAAGGAACCGGCCAGTCTGGCAGTGCCGGCGAGATGGTCATAGACGGTCTGGGTGCGGGTGCCGTCCTCGCTGATGTGGGCAAGACGTGTGGAGTGCTCCATAAAATGACCTCCTGACTCTGGTTTGCAATAAGGATACGCTTTTCAAAAAGCGGCTGTCAACAAAACGCGCTTTTCGACGAAAAATTCTGGGACTTTGCACAAAAAGCAGACGGAAAAATCTGCAATGTGCCAAAGAAGAAAGAAACGAGTATTTTCATGTTTTTATAATAATACAAATAATGTCCAATAAACTGGACTTTTACTGATTTTTCAGGCAGAAATGAAAAGAGAACTGCGTTTGCTGTACTGCGGGAGGAAGACCGCCCATCAGCAGAGAAAAAATGAAGATGTTGTGTACAACAACACCGCATTAAGATGGAATTAAGGCAGGGTTAAGAAAGCCGCAAGAAAAGTGCTGAGTTATTCCATCTGGGAATGGACTTTCGGGAAAATCAAGGCGAATATCCCCCTTTTCATTTGCTGAAATCTGTTGTATTATGAATAACAGATATGGAATCTGAGCAAAATGCGCCGAGATGAAGCGCAAACAGGAATGATAAGAAAAATAAAGGGCAATAGGGGGAGAGCTACGATGGACGAAAAAGATTACGAGCTGCTGCACGCGCTGGACGAGACGCGCAACATCACCCACGCAGCGGACAAACTGTACATGACCCAGTCGGCACTTTCCAAGCGCATCAAGGCGCTGGAACAGGAGCTGGGGGTGGAGATCGTGCTGCGCTCACGGCAGGGCATCCGCTTCACGCCGGCAGGCGAACAGGTGCTGCTCCACAGCGCCGCCGCCGCCCGCGAGATGGAAAAGATGCGCCGCCAGCTGGCTTCCATTCAGGGCGAAGCCTGCGGCACCCTGCGGGCAGGCATCTCGGTGAACTTCTCCTACTACCGTCTGCCCGAGGTGCTGACCGAGTACCACAAAGCCTACCCGAAGGTACGCCTCGACATCGCTACCGGCCACAGCCGGAACATCTACCAGCAGATGCTGGATTCTTCGCTGGACGTGGCAGTGCTGCGGGGCGAGTATCCGTGGGACGGTACCCAGTTCCTGCTCTCGCAGGAGAATATCTGCCTCATCTGCAGCGAGGAGAATAAGGACAGACCCATCTCCGATTACCTTTATATCGACCACAGCAGCGACGCCACCATCAGCGCCCAGATGGCCCGATGGCGCTACGAGAACGGCGTGACCAACGATGCGGGTAATTTTGTGGTGGATAACATCATGGTCTGCCGCGAAATGGTGGAGCGGGGCCTTGGCTGGGCGCTGATGCCGGAAGTGGCGCTGGATAACTTCAAGGGCTATGTCAAGCCCTGTACCTTCGAGAACGGCGAGCCCTTCGTCCGGCGCACCTATATTTTCTGCCAGAGAGATGCAGCCGCCCTGCCGCAGGTGCAGCTCTTTATGGACATGCTCAAAAAGCACCGCTGAGAGGAGAAAAACATGGAAACGACTGTTTCGCTGGTCCAGATGCTGGATGCACGGGAGCGCCGGGTGCGGCATCAGCAGGAGCTGCTGGCCCAGTACCACAAGCCGCTCATCTGCTTTACCATGAATATCTGCGGCCCGATAAAGGATTCGCCCCTCATCCGGCGGGGCTTTGCGCGGGGGCGTCAGCTGCTGCGCCAGCAGTTTCTGCGGGCAAAGCTGACGCCGCTGTATCAGGACGCCGTCCGGGAAGTGACCGGCTGCGAGGCGTTCTATGTGCTGGACGCCGACCCGCTGACTATCAAGAAATTCACCACCGACATCGAGGACGCCACCCCGCTGGGGCGGCTGTTCGACATGGATGTCATCCGCCCGGACGGCCTCAAAGTGGACAGAGAAGAGCTAAACCTCGAAGGCCGCCGCTGTCTCATCTGCGGCGGGCCTGCTAAGGTGTGCAGCAGCCGCCGCGTCCATACCGTGGCCGAACTGCAGGAAAAGACGACGGAGATCTTGACCGAGGCCCGGGACGCGCAGGACATTGCCGACGCGGCCCGTCTGGCCGTCCGCGCCCTGCTCTACGAAGTGACCACCACCCCGAAGCCCGGCCTTGTGGACCGGCGCAACAGCGGAAGCCATAAAGACATGGACGTCTTCACCTTCATGGACAGCGCCGCGGCGCTCTACCCCTATTTTGAAGCCTGCGCCCGGACGGGCCGCGAGACGGCGGAACAGCCCGCGTCCGAGACGTTCGCGGCCCTGCGGCCTCTGGGTTGTGAGGCCGAGGGCGAGATGCTGGACGCCACCGGCGGCGTCAACACCCACAAGGGCGCGGTCTTTTCGGTGGGCATCGTCTGCGCGGCGCTGGGACGCCTCGACCGCTCCCTCTGGGCCGAAGCAGCCCGCGTTCTGTCAGAAGTATCCGCAATGACGGCGGGCCTGACCGAGAAGGATTTTGCAGGCGTCACTGCCGAGAACGCCGCCACCGTGGGCCAGAAGCTTTATATTCAGTACGGTATCACTGGTGTGCGGGGGCAGGTGGAAGCCGGACTTCCCACGGTGCTGAATGTCGGTCTGCCGGTGCTGGAAGAGGGCCTTGCCAGGGGTTACGACTTCGACCGCACTGGCGGCGGCGCACTGTTGGCCATCCTGGCCAACAGCACCGATACCAACATCATCGCCCGCTCGAGCCGGGAGCGTCAGCTGGCCCTCACCGAAGAGCTGAAAGCCCTTCTCGCCCAGACACCTTATCCGGATAAAGATGCGCTCGCGGCGCTGGATGACCGGTTCATTGCGGAAAATCTCTCGCCCGGCGGCAGCGCCGACCTGCTGGCGCTGACCTGGCTGCTCCATTTTGTTACTACTGAGGGGAATATCAATGAGTGAATATACCATTTCGCAGGTCTATCCGACCGATAAAACCGTTCTGGCCCAAATCGACACACTGCTGAGTCAGGAGGGTATCCGCCGCGACGGCAATCTGGACTACATCTGCGCCATGTTCGACGAGGAATACAACGTCATCGGTACCGGCAGCTGCTTCGGCAACACCCTGCGGTGCTTCGCCGTCAGCAGCGCCCATCAGGGCGAGGGTCTGCTGAACCAGATCATCACCCATCTCATCGAGGTGCAGTGCGCGCGGGGGAATATGCACCTGTTTCTCTACACCAAGGTAAAAAGCTCCAAGTTTTTCGGCGACCTCGGCTTCTACGAGATCGCCCGGGTGGAGGATACCCTTGTCTTCATGGAGAACCGCCGCGACGGCTTCGGGGCTTATCTGCGCGATCTGGAAAAGACCAGGACCGAGGGCAAAAGTGCGGCCCTCGTCATGAACGCGAACCCTTTTACCCTCGGTCATCAGTATCTTGTGGAAAAAGCCGCTGCCGCCTGCGACACGCTCCACCTGTTCGTGGTCAGTGAGGACGCCAGCCTCGTGCCTTTTGCCGTGCGCAGGAAGCTGGTGGAGGCGGGCGTGGCCCATCTGCCGAATGTGGTGCTCCACGACAGCGGCCCCTACATCATCTCGAATGCCACCTTCCCCAGTTACTTCCTGAAGGATGAGGCAGCTGTCATCGACGGCCACGCCCGGCTGGACCTCGCCGTCTTTACGAAAATCGCGGCGGCGCTGAACATCACTGCCCGCTATGTGGGCGAGGAGCCTACCAGTCAGGTGACGGGGCTTTACAACCAGATTATGTGCGAGCAGCTGCCCAAAGCGGGTATCGAGTGTGTCGTTGTACCCCGCAAAGAAGCAAACGGCAAGGCCATCAGTGCTTCCAACGTCCGCCAGTGCCTGCAGAGCGGCGACTGGGATACCCTCGAGACGCTGCTGCCCAAGACCAGCCTCGACTATTTCCGCAGCCCGGAGGCAGAGCCGGTGCTGGCACGCATCCGCAATGCGGGCAATGTCGTGCATTACTGAGAAAAACTTCCTCTCTCTTTGTGGTCATGACAACAGAAATAAGACGAAGCATCTGTTATAATAGGCCCATCAAGAAAAGGAGAGTGTGGATATGATACGTAAAATCATTCATATAGACGAAGAAAAATGCAATGGCTGTGGTGCCTGTGTCACTGCCTGCCATGAGGGTGCCATTGGCCTCGTGAACGGAAAGGCCAAGCTCATGCGCGACGACTACTGCGACGGCTTCGGCGACTGCCTGCCCGGCTGCCCCACCGGTGCCATCACCTTCGAGGAGCGGGAGGCCGCTGCCTACGATGAGCAGGCTGTGCTGGAAAACAAACAGAAAAAGGCTGCTGCCGCTGCCGAAAAGCCCGTCTTCCACGGCTGCCCGGGCAGCGCCATGCGCCAGTTTGACCGCCAGCAGGCCGCACCGGCTGCAGCTCCTGCCGCCGCCCAGCCCTCGCAGCTGGCCCAGTGGCCCTGCCAGATCAAGCTCGTGCCGGTGAATGCACCCTATTTTGATGGTGCCAAGCTGCTTATCGCCGCCGACTGCACCGCCTACGCCTACGCGAACATCCATCAGGAGTTCATGCGCGGCCATGTTACCCTCATCGGCTGCCCCAAGCTGGATGCCGTGGACTATAGCGAGAAGCTGACCGAGATCATCCGCAATAACGACATCAAGAGCGTTACCGTCCTGCGGATGGAGGTGCCTTGCTGCGGAGGTCTCGAACACGCCGCCGTCACTGCCCTCAAGAACAGCGGTAAGTTCATCCCCTGGAATGTCGTCACCTTCTCGGTGGATGGCCGTATCCTTGACCGGTAAATAATCGCAAACAAAAAAGCAGACGCTGCACAAAGCGTCTGCTTTTTTTGTATCATTCAGTTTGTGGTCTGGGTGGCGGACTGGATCATCTTCCAGACAGACTCGATGCTCTGGCGTATCTGAGCCAGCGTGGCGATGTCCTCGTCGCTCATCCGGGAAGCCGGGGGAGAGAGCACCGTCTTGGCAGAGGTCACCGTGCCGGTGAGCTGGATGTAGACGTTGTGGTCCGGGATGGTCAGCAGCACATGGATGGGCGTGGTCTTCGAGAAGAGAGCGTCCGTCGAAAAGCCGAGCACGAGGGTCGTGCCGTCGGCTGCGGCGGGGAACTGATAGTAGCGGTAGCCGTCTCGCGCGGCGGAAGGAGAGACTTTTTTCAGCCCCTTGAGCGAGAGGGTGAAGCCGGAAAGCTCCTGAAGCTCGACCTTGTTCGTCTCGACGCCCAGCACGGCGGAAGCCTGCGTCTGGGAGATGTAGTCTCCGAGGCTCCACTCGGGCAGAAGAACGCTTGCGATGGAGAGTTTATCGGTGACAGCCTGACGCAGAACGGTGTAGAGCTGCCCGATGTCGAAGAGCGTCTCTTCCGAGTCGATATAGACCCGGGTGAAGGGAGACGTCTTGACGGAGTCGTCTTCGTTGAGCTGGTAGAAAGAGAGCTGCAGCTTTCCGGGCGCATACTGGCCGCTGATACTGCCGCTGGAAGCGTTCACCCGCTCGAGGATGTTCAGCAGCGGCGGCTTATCCGGGCTGTTGGGCGTTATCTCATACCGGAAGGTGAAGGATGCACCGATTTGCAGAGCCGAGATTTTGCTGTGCAGCTGGAAAAAGACCACGCCCACAGCGACTACTACGGCCACCAGCACGACCGCTAAAGCAACAAAAAGCGGATTGACACGTTTTTTTGGAGATGCCATCTGCAAGACCTCCTGTCATAGACTCTATAATTATAGCATACGAGCAGGTGGACGAAATGTCAAGCCGGAACTTGACGTTATCAGACGGTCAGCGTATACTGTCTGATACATCTTATATAAGGTAAAAGGAGGCAGAGATGAAAATAGCGATACTTGGTACCAGCGGCAGCGGGAAATCCACGCTGGCAAAGCGCCTGGGGGAGAGATACGGCCTGCCGGTGCTCCATATGGATACCGTGCATTTCCTGCCCGGCTGGGTGGAGCGGCCCTTCGCCGAGGAAGAAGCCATTGTCCGGCAATTTCTCGACGAGAACGCAGGCGGCTGGGTCATCGACGGCAATTATAGCAAGACCTGCTATGCCCGTCGGCTGAAAGAAGCGGATAAAATCATCGTGCTCTGGTTTTCACCGCTGGTCTGCCTTTGGCGGGCGATACGGCGCTGGCAGCAGAACAAAGGCCGTGTGAGGGAGTCGTCTGCGCCCGGGTGCGAAGAGAAGATAGATGCCGAATTTGTCCGCTGGATCCTCCACGATGGGCGCACGAAGCAAAAGTGGGCGAAGATGGAGAGGATCGGGGAAAAGTACCCGGAGAAATATGTATTGATTCGGAACCAGCGGGAGCTGGATGGGTTCTTAAAGGAACTTTGAACTGGTTCTCGCGCCGGTGGCGCGGGGGTAGAGCGCGGTTACGCGAGGTTAAGTTCTCTTTTGCGTGCCAAAAGAGAACCAGAAAAGCACCCGCTACTTTCGAGGCGCGGGAGGCACGAATCAAGGGCTGCTCGCCCTTGATAATCCCAAAGGGGTTGTCGAAACGGAAAAAAGCTAGTCGCTGCGCTAAGACGGGTTGCGGTGCCCAGCGACCACTTCGTGCCTTGAGTGGCACTCGTGTCCTGCTGACCGCGGCCCCAACAGCTCCTCCCTGTATCCGCCGCAGGCGGCGGTCGTCGCTGTTGCACTTTTTTCTCGTTTCTCCGATTTGCTGCTTCGCAGCTGATGTTACCTCTCTGCTGACGGTAACGTCCAGCAGAAACGTGAAATCTTCGGCGGAGCCGTAAATGGGAGAAGCACAAAAAAATGCGTTTAGCGAAGCGGCTAGCATTTTTGGGCTTCGACCTCATCTTCGGAATTGTTAAGGGCGAGAAGCCCTTAACTCGTTGCGGGGAGAGTGGAGTCCAGAGGTAGGGAGGGGGGATTCGAAACACCCCTCCCT
>ENA-OWZN01000238-OWZN01000238.1-human-gut-metagenome-genome-assembly--contig:-NODE-238-length-19697-cov-17.9032_pt1 | contig 19697 bp, 21 predicted proteins | sample MGYA00249255_ERZ652105 | MGnify/ENA primary metagenome ERZ652105 (study PRJEB26925, sample SAMN05827155) | human gut metagenome | biome: ENVO:2100002; feature: ENVO:00000062; material: ENVO:00002003...
GAGCAAACCGGATGGCACATCCTCCCCAAAAGGTCGTCACTTCCGGCATCGCATGCAATACGATAAGTCGGAAGTGGTGACCAACATCTGTGAGCCAACCTCCAAAACCATTCGATGGCTCTACTTCCGCAAGCGTTAGCCTGCGTTCGGTAGAGCCATCGAGCAAGTCATCATTTGTAGATATGTTTTCCAACCTCATTGACACTGTGAGAAACAGCTGAGTGGAGCGAAGTGAAACCCTGCTGCTTCTCTCTGTGGCAATGGAATGGAACTTCTACTTGTAGCAAAATCCTATCAGCCGGGCTTTGCTTGGTATTGAAAATACAGAGCAACCGGATGGCATATTCTTCCCAAAAGGTCGTCACTTCCGGCATCGCATACAATACGATAAGTCGGAAGTGGCGGCCAACATCTGTGAGCTAACCATATAAACCATTCGATGGCTCTACTTCTGCAAGCGTCAGCCTGCGTTCAGTAGAGCCTTCATTATGATATTCATTGAAGCCTTTTTCAGCATTAATAGTCTAGTATTTAGAAATACTTTATAAATAGTGAGTATTTTTCATGGTGGTAAATAAGGAATTTCGTACTTTTGTAGGAATGACATAAATATGTTTATAATCATAAGAATATGAAGATCAATCGTATTAAATCTGTACTGGTAGAAAAGGATAAATCTCAGACTTGGCTTGCTGAAAAGTTGGGCAAAAGCTTTTGTACCGTAAATGGTTATTGCACGAACCGCAATCAACCCTCACTTGAGACCTTAAAGCAAATAGCCGACATCCTTTCGGTTAGTATCAAAGATTTAATTGTTGATAATCAAGAATAATATTATGGCAAAGAAAGCGAAATCAGTAAAAGAACAAACCCTCGAACAGAAGTTGTGGGGTGCAGCAGAAAAACTTCGTGGCAATCTTGATGCTGCAGAATATAAGAGTGTGGTATTGGGACTTGTGTTCCTAAAATATATAAATGACAGCTTTAAGGCTAAATATGAAGAACTCACGTCTGATCCTTACGGAGACCCAGAGGATGCAGACGAATACATCGGTGACAATATCTTTTTCGTCCCAAAAGAAAGCCGATGGAAGCTGATTGCTGATTCTGCCTTAACTGCAGAAATCGGCATAGTCATAGATAAAGCTATGGAAGCTATTGAAAAGGACAATGCCCATCTTAAAGGTATATTACCCAAAAATTATGCTCGTCCGGAACTTGACAAAAGGAGATTAGGAGAAGTTGTTGACATTTTCGACAATACCGTTTTTGATGTAAGTCAAGCAAGAGATGTTTTGGGTAGAGTTTACGAATATTTCCTTGGAGAATTTGCGCGTGAAGAAGGGAAAAAAGGTGGAGAGTTCTATACTCCGGAGTGCGTAGTCCGTACATTAGTAGAAGTTCTGCAGCCGTATGAGGGTAAGATTTTTGACCCGGCTTGTGGTAGCGGTGGTATGTTTGTGCAGAGCGCTAAATTCATAGAACGCCATAGTGGAAATATGAATAACATTTCTGTCTTCGGTCAAGAAATGAACAGCAACACATGGAGATTAGCCAAAATGAACTTAGCCATTCGTGGAATTGAGGCTAACTTTGGTGAGACCTGGGCAGATTCATTTCATAATGACCAGCACCCATTTCGTAAGTTTGACTTCGTAATGGCTAATCCTCCATTCAACATTTCTGATTGGGGCGGAGACAAATTAAAAGATGATCCACGTTGGGTATATGGTATTCCCCCTGAAGGAAATGCCAATTATGCCTGGATTCAGCATATGATTTACCACCTGAATGACAACGGACGTATCGGTCTTGTACTTGCCAATGGCTCACTTAGCAGTCAAAGCGGAGGAGAAGGAGATATACGCCGTAAACTTATTGAAGCAGATTTGGTAGAAGGTATTGTTGCGATGCCTAGCCAGTTATTTTATAACGTGCAAATCCCATGTTGTCTCTGGTTCTTTAATAAAAAGAAAACTCAAGCAGGTAAGACACTCTTCATTGACGCACGTAACTTGGGGTACATGTTTGATCGCACCCATCGGAGATTGTCATCCGGCACGCCCAATCCAGAAGAAAACGAAAAATGTCAAGAAGCAGAAAGAACTACAAATGACATAGCACGCATAGCCGAAGCGTTTGAGCAGTATCGAGAAGGTAATCTAGTTCCAGAAGCGGGATTCTCAGCTGTTGCAACTATTGAAGAAATGGCTGCACAAGACTTCGTTTTGACTCCTGGACGATATGTAGGCATAGCCGAAACAGAGGACGACGGAGAACCCTTCGAAGAGAAGATGGCTCGCCTGACTTCGGAATTGTCTGACCTATTTGAGCAATCCCATAAGCTTGAAGACGAAATACGCAAGCAACTTGGGCGTATAGGTTACAAAATTTGATTGCTTGCTTAATTCTTCGGTTTTAATTAAGAAATCATTAACATCGAAGAAACATGAAAGAAAGATTCATTCAAGAAATTACTAACTCAATGGCGGAATTCTTAGATATAGAACAGTTGGCAACTCTTAATGGTGTATTGCTCCAAGCTGTGAGCAAATACACCATCACGGGCGATGAAGAGACTCAACAAGACTCTTCGGCATCCAACTTGCGCCTGTTGGAGATGTTTCTGGCTGCTAAACAAGTTGAAGGTTGCTCTATTAAAACAGCCAAATATTATGAAGTAACTATCAAACAGCTTTTCAAGAAGATGCCAAAGAAAGTGGTAAATTTCACAACAGATGATATACGCGCCTATTTGGCCGTTTACCAGCGAAAACATAAATCAAGCAAAGTAACTATTGACAATATTCGTCGGATATTCTCTTCCTTTTTTGCGTGGCTTGAAGAGGAAGACTATATCATAAAGAGTCCGGTAAGACGAATCCATAAAGTTAAAACGGGCACACAAGTTAAAGAAGTTCTCACTGACGAAAATCTTGAAACCTTGCGTGATAACTGTAAAAATATTCGAGATCTTGCAATCATAGATTTGCTCTCCTCTACTGGTATGCGTGTGGGCGAATTAGTTAAACTCAATCGGGAGGATGTCAACTTCAATGAACGCGAGTGTATTGTTTTTGGAAAAGGCAATAAAGAGCGTATGGTCTATTTCAATGCTCGTACAAAAATCCATTTACAACAATACTTGTCTTCAAGGCGAGATCGCAACAAGGCACTTTTTGTTTCACTTGCTAAGCCACATGCAAGACTTGGAATATCAGGCATTGAAAGTAGATTACGTAAAATAGGAAGAAATTGTAAAATTTCTCGTGTACATCCTCATAAGTTCCGAAGGACATTGGCAACCATGGCCATCGACAAGGGTATGCCTGTTGAACAAGTTCAGCAATTGCTTGGTCACGTTAAGATTGACACCACCATGCACTATGCAATGGTCAACCAGAATAACGTAAAATTGTCTCACCGTAAATACATTGGCTGATGAGAGTTATAAATAGATATTATACCCATAAGCAAGTGCTCTTTAATAAGCGCATAAATGATAATTTAGAACAGCAGGCACAGGCGTTGTTCAAGTCTTGGTTCGTGGAAAAACCTAATCCTCAATGGACAAAGGGAAGTTTATCTGATATAGCTTCATTTGTAGGAGGATATTCATACAAGGGTGATGAACTGGTCGATAGTTCCAATACAGGTATGGCTACGATAAAGAATTACAATCGTTCTGGAGGATTTAAGACTGATGGTTTTAAGGCTATAAATCCGTCAGATAAAGTAAAAAACGCACAATATGCAGAATTGTTTGAAATTCTAGTAGCGCATACTGATTTGACGCAAAATGCTGAAGTTATAGGAAATGCTGAACTTGTGCTTTCTCTAGGAGAGTATAATAAAATAATCTTCTCAATGGATTTGGTAAAAGTGTTGCCAAGTTCGAGTTTTCCTTATCGCTTTTTAATAGCAGCTATGCTTAAAAATAAACTGTTTAAAGGGCACTGTCAGGGCTACGTAAATGGTACAACCGTTCTGCATCTTAACAAAAAAGCTCTTCCTGAGTATAAAGTAATGATACCTACAGATACAGAGGCTAAAAAGATGAACGAGATTTTGGGCGGTTATTATAAACGAATGAGTGAAAATTTAAAGGAAAACGATATGTTAGAACAATTGCGTGATACAATACTCCCAAAGCTAATGTCCGGTGAATTAAAAATTAACGATTTAAACTGCTAAATTCTCATTGATAATGAATGACTTTGAAGAATATATAAGACAAGGTGAGCCTCAGAAAAAAGAAAAAGGCTATGCTTGGCAGACCGCTATCGGATTGCAGGCAGTAGATGATCTGAAACCGTCTGAGTACTTGATTCAAACAGCGCGTCAGCACATTGAGGGTGATATAACTATCGAAGAAGCCAAACAGCTTATTGATAGCTACTATCAATCCAAAACAGTCAGAGCAAACATCGAAGACAGAACGGAAGAAGCAGATAAAGTTTCAGCCCGTATTGCTGAAATTTTATCTGAAAAGACCTTCACATTTTCGCCCGTTGAGTATATCACCATTCATCGTCGCCTTTTCCAAGGTATCTATAAATTTGCAGGAAAGGTCAGAGATTACAATATCACCAAAAAAGAATGGGTATTGAAAGGAGAAACCGTCCTTTATGCCAGTGCTGACAGCATACGTGAAACGTTAGATTTCGATTTCATGCAGGAGAAAAATTTTAGCTATAAGGATTTGAATATCAACGATGCTATCATTCACATCGCAAAGTTTATTTCCGGCATATGGCAGATTCATGCTTTCGGTGAGGGAAATACTCGTACTACGGCAGTGTTTGCTATCAAATACCTGCGTACGTTTGGATTCGACATCAGTAACGAGGCGTTTGCCAATCATTCATGGTATTTCCGCAACGCTTTGGTCCGCGCCAACTATAACAATTTGAGCAAAGGCATTTACGCTACCACTGAATATATTGAAGCGTTCTTTAGGAACCTTATTCTTTCCGAACATAACGAACTAAAGAACCGAGTAATGCTTGTGCAAGAATCTTCTGTGCAAGGCGTTCAAAGTGCAAATACAACAAAGGAAATCTCCCCAAAGTGCAATATTTGCACTTTGAATTGCACTTTAGAAGAAATGGCCGTGCTGAACTTCTTGAGAGAACAGCCTAAAGCCACGCAAAAAGAAATCGCTGCGCATATAGGCAAATCTGAGCGAACAGTTAAGACCATTACCGTAAATTTGACCGAAAAAGGCATAATAGAACGCAAAAATGGCAAAAGAAACGGTTTTTGGGAAGTGAAAACGAATAATTTAAACAGCTAAATTCTCATTTATGGAAGAGTTTAAGAAATATAAGTTTGGAGATATTGTCAATATATTAGATTCAAAACGTATTCCGCTTTCTGCAACTCAAAGAGAAAACAGAAAAGGGATTTATCCCTATTATGGTGCTCAAGGTATTATTGATTATATCGATGATTACATCTTCGACGGTACATATCTCCTTATTGCTGAAGATGGCGAAAATTTAAAATCTCAAAAAAACAACATAGCTCAAATTGCTATTGGTAAGTATTGGGTTAATAATCACGCTCATATTGTTGAGAGTAACGGGAGTTGTGATATTAGATATATTTGCTATCTATTAAATAAGATAGATATCTCTGGTTATATAACTGGTTCTGCCCAGCCAAAACTCAATCAAGCAAACCTGCAATCCATTGAGTTATCTTTACCATCATTGACTGTACAGAAAAGAATTGCTGATTACATAGATCTATTTGATTCAAAAATCTCTCTCAACCGCCGTATAAATGATAATTTAAAATCTACGGCAGCGTAGGAAATCGTGAAACCGACAACATATAACTATATATAATACTTTGATTATGAACACATATCATTATACTGAAGATTCGTATGAACAAACCATTCTTGATTTGTTCAAGGAAATGGGCTACGACTACCGTTATGGACCAGAGCTAGAACAAGAAACAGCTCGTGACCTAGAGGATGTATCAATATCCTGCATTACTAGAAAGCAGCTGCTTGTTATTAACGGAGCCACGAAACAACTGGCGATAGAAGAAGCCATGCGTCAATTGCATACTATTCAAAATGAGCCGCTTCTGTCAGCTAATATAAAAATGACAGAATGGTTACAACAAGGTTTAGATGTAAGCTATCGCGCCAGTGATGGTCAAATACGCTGTGACCACTTGAAGCTGATAGATCAAGAAAATATAGACAATAATGTCTTTACCGTAGTGAATCAGTGGACAATTGTAAACGGAACTAACACCAAGCGCGCAGACATTGTTGTGTTCATCAATGGTCTGCCTATTGCAGTTGTAGAGCTCAAATCGCCAACCAGAGAAGTAACGAACAGTGAAGAAGCTTGGCTACAGCTACAAAACTACATGCGCCGTGTTCCTCAACTATTTACGGCTTGTCAACTATGCGTCATTAGTGACATGGCTGATACCAGAGTGGGAAGTATCACTGCTCCTCTTGACCGTTTCATGGAGTGGAAAACCACTGATGGCAGCTACGAAAGCACATCCGTTGCTGATTTTGAAACGCTCTTCAACGGCATGTTTAAGAAAGAACGGTTAGTGGATATTATCACCCACTTCACGATGGCAATGGGTACCGACAAGAAAGCACGAATCCTTGCCGGTTATCACCAATATTTTGCTGTAAAGAAAGCAATGGAATGCACCAAAGAAGCCATCAAACGTCAAGATGGTAAAATTGGTGTATTTTGGCATACGCAAGGATCAGGAAAAAGCCTAAGTATGGTTTTTTATGCCCATCAATTGCTACATAATCTTTTGAGTTCAACCATTCTGGTGCTAACGGACCGCTTGGACTTAAACGAACAACTTTATGGCACGTTTAGCGCTTGCTGTGATTATTTGCGTCAACAGCCTGTGATGGCAAAAGATGGAGAACACCTGTATGAATTACTGGAAACCCGCCAAAGCCGTGGAATCATCTTTGCCAACTTACAAAAGTTCAAGGACAGAAAGACTCCGCTTACTACACGCAAAGATATTATAGTTTTAAGTGATGAAGCACACCGTAGTCAGAGTAACACCCAAACCAAGGTAGATACCGAAACCGGAGAATTGAAACTGGGTTTTGCTGCCATCGTTCGTAAACTTCTGCCGGGAGCTTCTTTTATAGGCTTCACCGGTACACCTATTGAAGCAGATGATCACGACACTCGTGAAGTGTTTGGCAATTACATTGACATCTATGACATGACGCAAGCTGTAGAAGATGGTGCAACGGTTCCAGTGTACTACGAAAGCCGACTTATAAAACTTGATCTGGATGCAGAAACAATGAAACTGTTGGATCAAGAATATGACAAATTAGCCGAAGAAGGAGCCAGCGATGAAGATTTAAAACGTAGCAAACAAGAAAATGCTCGCTTGCATGCACTGCTTAGAGCCCCGGAAACCATAGATACATTGTGTCGCGACTTGGTACAACATTATGAAGAATGTAGAAAAAATCATCTCACAGGAAAAGCCATGATAGTAGCCATAGATCGTGCCACAGGTATTGATATCTATCGTAAATTATGCGAGCTACGTCCTGACTGGAAAGAAATCATAGGGGTTGTCATGACAAGCGGCAATCAAGATCCCGTAGAATGGGCTGATATTATTGGGAGTGCAGCACACAAGGAGCAACTTGCCCGCGACTTTAAGGACAACAGCTCCAAGATGAAGATTGCAATCGTAGTGGATATGTGGTTGACTGGATTTGATGTGCCTTCCTTGGCTACCATGTATGTGTACAAGCCCATTAAGGGGCACAATCTGATGCAAGCCATTGCCAGAGTAAACCGTGTTTTCCCAGAAAAATCTGGAGGACTTGTGGTGGATTATATCGGCATTGCTGGAGCATTAAAGAAAGCCATGCACGATTACACAGGGCGCGACAAAAAGAACTTCGGGAATCAAGACATCAAGCAAACTGCTTATGAACAATTTCTGGAAGCAATCAGCATGTGCCGTTTGTGTATAAGTGATTTAGTGGATTACTCCACATTTGCGACATGTACCAATCTACAAAGAAGCAGACTCATTCGAGAAGGACTGGATACATTGCTGATTCCCGATCGGATGGTGCCCGGCTGCCCAAGCGAACGAACCATGTATGATGAGAATGGTAACATCATACATGTGCACTGTGATCCTGTACTGACTCCCGTAAGTGAGGTATTCTCAGAATATAGCAAACGTATGATGCAAGCAGCAACAATTTGTCGCAGTATTCTGACACCGGAAGAAAAATTTGAAGAAGCATACTTTGAAGCTGTACGTACTTTATTTATCCGCTTGACCAGTAAGGCTCCTATCACACGGAAGATAATAGACGAACGCATCTCAGAATTGCTTAAAGTTGCGATTCAATCAGATGGTGTTGTAGAAATTATCAATACTAAAGGGGAAGAGTTTTCTCTCTTTGATGAGCAATTCTTGAATGATGTTGCCAATATGAAGGAGAAGAATCTAGCTATTGAAATGTTGAAAAAGTTACTTGCTCAACATATCAAAAAACATCAAAAAAAGAATCTAACACAAGCTGAATTGTTCAGTGAAATGTTAGATAAACGCTTGGCTGAATATCTCCGTGGTATGATTTCCAATGAAGAAGTGATAAAGGAACTTCTGGAAATGGCTAAGTTAATGAAGCAACACGCAGAAGAAGGTAATGCTCTTGGTTTATCTGATGAAGAGCAGGCATTCTACGATGCGTTGACACGACCTCGGGCCGTCAAGGATTTCTACGAAAACAATCAACTGGTCGCCATGGCAAGAGAGATCACAGATGCACTCAGGAAAAACCGTACTTTGGATTGGAGACAAAAGGAAACAGCTCGCGCTAAAATGCGAACGATGATAAAACGTCTTCTAAAGAAGTACCATTATCCACCAGAAGAAGCACAAAATGCTATTGAAGTTGTAATGCGTCAATGCGAACTTTGGGCAGATAATGAAGAGTAAATATACCGTTAAATGATTGACTATCATAAAATGAGACAATATAATCGTATCATGTTAGGTGAAGGTGGAAAGTACATTCAAGACTGCCTTGAACACAACTACATCGGGGTCAACTTTATAAAAGAGGAGGATTTAACATCCTATCCTCACAATGATGAAAATAGCTGGCGGCATCATATGATTGCCAAATATTTAGAATGCAATCCTGAGAAATCTATGGGTACAGCTAGAACATCCATTGGATTTCTTTGGACTGTATGCTATGGACTAAAGATAGGTGACATAGTTCTTGCTCCCAATGGAGAAGGTGGTTATTGTGTGGCAGAGATTACCGGGAACTACCACTATGTTCCCAATCAAGCTCTTCCACATCGTAGACAAGTGCAATGGCTAAATATTACCATTCCCAGACAAAGCATGTCTAAAAGTCTGCAAAACTCCACAGGCTCAATCGGTACTTGCTGTAACATCACTAAATATACTGAAGAGTTGGAACAGTTGATAAGTAACGAAAAGCCATTTATTGCACCGGTTGTTCAAGCAAAAGTAGAAATGTACAAAGAACGCAGTCTGCACCGACTCCTTACTAACTATCTTCTCAGCAAAAGTATCTATTCCAAGACCATTTTCCATGAGAATAGCTTCAAAAGTGCAGACCAAGCTCAAAAGTGGGTGCATCCTGATATGGTGGGCGTAGAATTTCACGAGTTTCAAGAGACTGCAACCCGTTCCTTGCTGAAAGCTACAGAGACCAAAGAGTACATCGCTTTGCATTCGTATGAACTAAAGCGTACGATTGAAAACGACCACCAACTGAAGGAGTATTTCTTTCAAGCCCTCTCCAACAGCAGTTGGGCCAATTATGGGTACTTGATTGCATTTGAAATCAATGAAGATCTGATGGAAGAGATAGCCCGTCTCAACCGAGCCTTTGGTATAGGAATCATCCTATTATCTCCTTATACAGATGCAACTAAAGAACTCTTCCCAGCTCGTAGAAATGAGTTGGACTATTATACCATAGATAAACTCTGCCGAATAAATGCAGACTATAAAAGTTTTATTAATAAAGCAACTAGTGTCCTCAATGCACAAAAAGAGTTCATTGAAGATGTAAAGGGAGGACTACAAAAGTTCTGTGACAAAGGATTCGACACTCAAGAGGAGGTTATCGAATATTGCAACAAGCACCATATTCCTTGCTAGTCTGCTAAGTTCAAATCTGTTTTAACGAAATATTATGCTCAGACTTCGCTGCGTAGTAGAACGAATAACCTACCAGAATCCCGAGAACGGGTATTCGGTAATGAGGGTCAAGGTCAAAGGCTATGACGACCTGGTGACACTGGTGGGCAACCTGCTGGAGGTGCCTGCCGGAAGTGTGCTGTTGTGTGAGGGCGACTGGAAGGTGGACAAACGCTACGGCAGCCAGTTCGTATGCCAATCGTGGGAGGAAGTAATGCCGGCCACAGTCTATGGCATCGAGAAATATCTGGGAAGCGGACTGGTAAAAGGCATCGGTCCGAAATTTGCCCAACTCATCGTCCGTCAGTTTGGTCTGGAAACCATCGATGTGATCGAGACAGACATCGAACGGCTTTACGAGGTGCCGGGCATCGGAAAAAAACGCGTGGAGAAGATTCGCGAGAGTTGGGAGAAGCAGAAGGACATCAAGAATGTGATGCTTTTCCTGCAGGGGTATGGTGTCAGTACGGCCTATGCGGCCAAGATTTACCGCCAGTACGGCAAGGAAAGCATCGACAAGGTAAAGGAGAACCCTTACCGACTAGCAGACGACATCTGGGGCATCGGCTTCAAGACGGCCGACAGCATTGCAGCGAAGATGGGCTACGAAAAGAACGACCTGCGCCGCTGTAAGAGTGGCATCATCTATACCTTGAATCAGCTGGCCAACGAAGGGCATGTCTATGCTGAAGAGGAACAGTTGGTCAAAGCAGCGTTGGAATTGCTGGAAGCGGACGAAGCGCCTATCCGTGAGGCTTTGAGTAATATGGTGCAGACGGATGACTTGAAGTTGGAAGACGAAGCCATCTATCTGCCGCCTTTCTATTTTGCCGAAGTAGGTACAACCAACAGGCTGCAGGCTTTGCTCCGTGAATCAGGACAGGATCTCTTTGCCAAGAAGATGGATGTGCAGGCTTTATCGAAGGAAACAGGCATTGAATATGACGAGGTGCAGTTGCAAGCCATCGAGGAAGCCATCCGTTCAAAGGTGATGGTATTGACGGGTGGACCGGGTACCGGTAAGACGACCACTACGCAGGGTATCATTGCGGCTTTGAAGCATATGGGACTCCGCATTCTGCTGGCGGCTCCTACGGGGCGGGCAGCCAAACGTATGAGCGAAGCCACCGGCATGGAGGCCAAGACCATTCACCGGCTGCTGGAGTTCAATCCGAAAGACGGCTACAAGCGGAACGATGAGAATCCCCTGGAAGGGGACGCACTGATTGTGGACGAGTGTTCGATGATTGACATCATCCTGATGAACAACCTGATGAAGGCCATCCCCTCTTCCATGCGCGTGGTCTTCGTGGGCGACATCGACCAGTTGCCGAGTGTAGGTGCCGGCAACGTGTTGCGCGACATCATTGAGAGTGAAAAGATTCCGGTCATCCGGCTGACCCGCATTTTCCGTCAGGCACAAACCAGCCGCATCGTAATGAGTGCCCATGCTATCAACCAGGGACGTTTCCCTGATACGAGCAACGGCAAGCAGACGGACTTCTTCTTCATCCAGCAGGAGGAGCCGGAAAAAGTGGCGGAGGACATCGTCAATCTAGTGAAGAGTAGACTGCCGAAAGCCTACAGCCAAAGGGTGAGCAACATTCAGGTACTGACTCCCATGCAACGGGGTGTGGTGGGTGCTGCCAATCTGAACATGGCTCTGCAAAATGCACTGAATCCTTCCCAGATTGCCTTGAACCGGGGCGGCTATTCCTTCCGTCAGGGCGACCGGGTGATGCAGCTGCGCAACAACTACGACAAGGATGTGTTCAACGGGGACCTCGGCTATGTGGAATCGGTGGATATGGAGGAACGTACGCTGCTGGTGAACTTTGAGGAGCGTCTGGTAGAATACGAAGCCTCAGAACTGGATGAGTTGACACTGGCCTACGCTACGACCATTCACAAGTCGCAAGGATCGGAATATCCCATCGTGGTGATGCCTGTTCTTATGACACACTATGTTATGCTTCAGCGTAACCTGATTTATACGGGCATCACCCGTGCCAAGAAGATTTGCGTGCTCATCGGTACCAAAAAGGCGCTCTCTTTTGCCATCCGCAACATGTCGGTGCTGAAACGGAACACGAAACTGAAGGAGCGTCTGAATCCAGAATTGGCAAAACCCACGGAGAAGAAGTTGGGCAAGATTTATCCGATGAATGAACCTGTTATGGAAGCAGCCGCCGAACCCAGCGAAAGCTACGGAAAGGAACAACCTACCATTAAAACGAAAATGAATGACAACCATGATGACCATTGATACTACCAATATGTGTTCCCACCTTCAAAAGAAGCTGTTTCTACAGGGAGGTGAATACTATCCGATATGGAAAGCCATACAGGAGGATAAAGAAATCACTGCAGTGGTACGCAGTCGACAACTCCATATCTACCGCAACGGCAAGAAAGTACTGATTCTGGCAGGTAAGGCGCAGCCTAAAATTGTCAGAGAGGACAAGCTCAACGAGCTGATTCGATAAATTCAATACAACCATTCACCATGAACAAGATAGATAAAAGCAATGTGATAAAAGCAATCATAAAAGAGATTGCCAAGCAATACAAGTTAAGCTACCAGCCAACTGATTGTACCTGTGATGACAATTGTTCGGAAGTAACAGTCAAAGCGGATAATGACTGGAATACCTTGCAGGAGCAATTGAAAAGACAAGGCATTGACCATATTGACTGGTATGAAAATATCTGGAAACAACTGGAAAATCCGGGAAAAACAGTTCTGAAAGACACTCCCTTTAAAAGAAGAAAACGGTTTTTCTTCAAGGAATGTGCCATCAGCAGATGGAACAGATATAATCCGGAAGAATGGTGGGAAGATGTAGATGAAGGAGAACAATTGGTACTGATTCGTGATTACAACAACAAGCATGATTTCAATGCAGTTGCCATAGCCTTTGCCGGAGACTATGAAGGTGACCCTGAGAATTTCGATTTCGAATACATCATCGGCTACGTTCCCCAAAGCGATAACGAACTGATTGCTCAATTGATGGACCAAGGCTTGCACAATACTTTCATTGCTGAACTGACTACAAAGAAAATGAATGGCACCATGAAAGAGCGTCTACGCATGACTATCTATGTCCAAAGTGACGAAGAACTGGAAGATATGGAAGCCCTATCCTGCAACACCTTTGCTGTGAAAGTAAACAAAGATGACTTTAAGGGCATTTCGAATGAACTTGAAAATCTCGGATCTGTAGAGTTTCAATGGGGTGGATTCCCCATATCGCTGAAAGACCTTCCTCAAAAGAATGACGAGGTAATCTTCCTTTGTCCCGCAGGAAGAAAGACCAGGTTGTATCGCATGAAAGTGATGGCACGGGGAGAATATGAAGCCGCTAAATTTCTGGATGTTGAACCGGTGGATTTAATGTTTGACGATGACACTACGATTTTTATCCTGACCAATATCCAGGGGCCATTGAGCTGCAAAAACAAAGACCTGGAGTTCCTGGACTTCCAGCAAATCCCTACCAGCGAACCAGAGGGAAGACTATCTCCGGATATAAAGGAACATTTCAAACAATTATTTGATTGCGAGTAATATGTGATAGTCAGTATTCAGTAGATTTGAAAACCAAGAAAGCGAACAAACAAAACGGAGCAGGCTGTAACAGTTTGCTCCGTTTTTGCATGTTATCACTTCGCCTTCGGCAACCGGATTTTCTTGTTCTTCTCCTCCCAGGCATCCACATAGTTGTTCAGCGCTTCGGAGATAACATCCTTCAAGAGGATGCCTTCCACGAGGGAAATGTACTTCACTTTGCGAACCAAATCCGGATCCACGATGAAGGTGGCGCGGATTTCCTGGGGCTTCTTGACACTTTTGGCTGTTTCTCCTTTCTTGGGGCGACCCACATTCTCCCTGCGTTTGGCATCCAGTTTGGACTTCAGTTGCTCGGGAGCAGCCGTTTCGGTTGTTTCCTGCTTAGAAGATGCTTTTGCAGGTGCTGCCTTCGGAATTTCCTGCTTATCATCTTGAGCTGCTGGCTGTTCCGCTTGTTCTGCGACTTGTTCAACAGCTTTTTCCTTAGGCTGTTCCTTTGCCAGTTCTGCTTGATTGGCTTCACCCATGAAGCCGTCCATCAATAAGGATAAATTCTTCTTACTCATATTGCTTACTTTATTACTTGTTTACTTGCTGATTTACTTACTATGTTACCAATAACCTTTGTGAATAGTCATATAGTAATATAGTTTACCAATTTTCCTCCCGACTGATTATTTCATCGGTCAGTGTGCGATAGTCCGCTGCACCATTGCTTTTCGGGTCGTATTCAAAGATGGTCTGACCGGACAGCGGCATCTCGGCTATGGCGATATTCTCACGGATTTTCGTCTGAAACACCTTCTCTCCGTACCGTTTTTCTACCATGGAAATCACTTCCTTGTTCAGCTTCCGGTTATTGAACCGGGTGAAGAACACTCCACCCAACTCCAGCGTCGGGTTCACTCGGCGCTTCACCTCCCGGACTATATCATCCAGCATGGTCAAGCCTTTCAAGGGCAAGGCTTCGGCAGTAAGCGGTATGTAGAGTTTGTCCGCTGCCACCAGCGCATTGGTGGTTACGATACCGAGTGAGGGCGAACAATCCATCAGGATGTAGTCATACTTCTCCTTCTGTTCATCGAGGTAGGATTTGAGGATGCCCTCCCTTGCCATCATGGTAGCCATGTCTATTTCGGCTCTTGCCAAATCCAATGAAGCCGGAACGAGGTCAAGATTTTCTCGGACGGAAACGATGGGCAGCGGTTGGTCTTTGACCAGGGTGTCATAGATGCTCGTTTCCGGGTCTTCGTTCTGCGTCAGCGTGAACGTGAGGTTCTGCTGTGCATCCAGGTCAATGAGCAACACACGTCTTCCTTGCAGGGCGAGCGCTGCACCTATACAGGCTGTCGAGGTGGTCTTCCCGACTCCACCTTTCTGATTGCCGATAGCGATTGTCAAGTTATTTCCTTTCATTATCTTCAAGATTAAAAGTTTACTATTCCATTTTTTCTTTACTTACAAAAATACTTTATTACTTGCTGATTAGGCAGAAAGCTTACTCATTTATTCTGCGGAAATATCACTTTTCTGATGATTTTATTTCCTTGTTAATCAACCATTAAATAAACATTAAACAAATATCAGACAAACATCAAGATGGTTTTTGTCCTGCTGAACAATCTTCCCTATATTCAAGTATTGGCAAGCAGAAAGAGCGTCTTAATTCAGTATGAAATAATTTGTCAATACATTTCGCATGGTATGCTTTTAAACTCCGACCCACGCCTCACGGCGGAAGTCGGAGCGGAACATATATAAGGAATTTACGCTGTCTGTTTGGCTGCGAGTATCTGATGGGCATGGGCATTGACCAGCCGGACAATCCGGTCGTGGTGCGGAGTATTCGTATTGCACAGCCCTCGGCTCTGTATCACTTTCCCCTCGGTCAGTGAAAACTCAATCGTTTCGATGGGATTCCCCTCCTTGTCATGAGCCGATAGTATCAAGCTGTCCGCCTTGGCATAGTATTCGCATTGGAAGACACAATGATGCAGGGCATTTCCCTCGGTTTGGAAGGCCTCCAGACTATCGAGTACCGAAATCACCAGGTCTTTGTCGGTGATGGTGATACCGAAGTAGCGTGACTTCTCCTTGTAGAACTCGGCTTCCTTCCGTTTGGCTCGCTGCATCTGCTCCTGGCTTCTGCGTTTCTGCTCCATTTGGTTGTGTCGGTTCATCCAATAGTCATGCTCGGCTCTGAGGTTCTGCGGACAGATATACTTGGGGTTGCAGATGTCCTTGCCACACTGCTCCAGCAAGCGGATGGTATCTGCCCACAATCCCATGTCCGAAGGGCGGTAGTGATGCCGGGTGGCTACTTTATACGACTGCCAGCATCGGTCAAGTTCCAAAGGTCGGTGTACAAAGTAAGACACGGCATGTAAATCTTTTGACTTGAGGATGGTTTCCATCCGGCTGTCTGTCAGCACGGCTTTCATCAGCTTCATCGGGTGGCAGTCGGGCAGCTTGCCTTTCATGCCGTTGCGTTTCAGTTCGGGCAGCAACCGATAGTGCGGATAGACATAGGTGTCTGCAATGAGCCAGTGAACTTCGTTCGGTCGCTTCAAGGAGATTTCGGATGCCCAATCAAAGCAGTCCACATAATAGCTCAATGTCCTTGCCCTTGCCGTGACAGCCAACTTGCCTTCGGCATTAAGCCACAAACGGCATGCTTCCCAGTAGTCTACCTCCATCGGCATTCCTTTCCGGAAGGTCGTTTCCAAACGGAATACCCGTTGCACCTGCAAATGGTCTATTACTTCGAGGGAAGAAAAGTAGTAGGCTTCCTTGATGGTGCGTTTGAGGGTGTCCTTTATCTGTAAGCGAGTACCGCAATAAGGGCAGCAGACAGACTTGCCTTTTCCCTCATAGTCGAACTGCCTGCTACAATCGCCACAGGTACATTTGTGTGCGGAAGTACGGAAGCAGACATGTCCTGCCACTTTCCGCACTGCCCATGTTATCACTTTGGGGCTTAGGACGGTCAGCTTCTCATTGGAAGCTGCCACCTGTTTTTCTATTTTCGTTCTTGCCTTCATAGTTCCATGCCTTGAAAGAGTGAGAGTTCTTGAATGGGTTTGGGTTGCGGTTTGGCTGCTTTTGGTCGGCTGTTGCGTTGCTGCAACTTTCGCATTTCCTCCTCCTGATACCGCTTGAGGGCAATGGCTCGCTGTTCTGCCTTCTCAGCCTCAGTCAGCTCAATGTGATGATTCACTACCACATTGCAGTCCATCGGCTTGCCAATTTCCAAATGAGGTTCATCTATCGCATGGACTGCCATGGCATAAACCTCCATGTCGCTGAAACCGCAGCAGCCGGATTGCTGTACGGCATGGAAGATATAGTTTACCACATCGTCAATGGTGCGTGTGGTGGTTTCATACTTGGCACGGAAGAGTTCATCTTCCTTGGCTCGGTTATCAAGATAGTTCTTGATGAGTTTCTTGAAATGGTCAGTTCCTTTCATATGTTCCTATGTTTAAGCGTAAATAATCATCAGCAGTCACCGGCTGTATTCAGCGTACCATAACGTGGCAGTCCACCACTTCGGCAGGAAGTCCGAAAGCCGGATAGTGTGAGAAGTAAGGGAAACATTCTCCCTCTTGTTCCGTTGCGGTAGTGATACCCATGACCTTGTTCTCTGTGTACCACTGGTCAATCAGAGCGATTTCTTCATCCGTCAGTCCGGTTGCATCCGAGTTGAACAGATAGCAGAGTGCCCATGTCGGGATGGCTTCAATGAGTGTGTCCATAGCGTTTTCTTTTTAAGTTCGTTACTCCTTGAATTAGATAGGAAGCAGTTCCAGCAGTTTCTTTAGTGGAATGGAATTGATGTCCGACTTTAGGAAGTGAACTATCCATTCCGGCTCTTCAAAAAGCGGGTGCATGGGTTCCACACTGAAATCGTCCCCGGTGGAATAGCAGTCGATATGTGCGAAGTTGTTGCCGTCCTTCCGGATGTGTGCATAGAAAGGAGGCATACCACAAAAGCACTTGCGGAGACTCTCTCTGTCCCACTGCAGGGTAAGTTCGTAAACACTGCCCTTATAGAGCATCTTTTCTTTTCGGTCTTTAAGTTTGTATGCCATAGCTGAACTAATTTTTTCCCTTTGGTTTGAAGCCTTTCGGCTTCTCACTCCCGGGTGATTTTTACGATGCCTCTTCTCACGAAGGGTGTAAGGGACGGAAGGCAAATGTGGCAAGGGGAAAGCAGACGGAATACCCAATTTGGCACAAATTGTGGAAGGCTGCCGGCTGCTTTCCTTGCAGCCAAGCAAAGCGCCATTTGCTGCCGTACCGACCCTTCGTTTCTTTGTATCGGAAAATTCATCGGGAGTGGAAATGCCTGACTAAGGAAAGAATCCGCCAGCTGTTAAAGATGAATGTTTAACTTTTAATCTATCCGAAAACTCACTATCTTTGCAGGCCCTGAAAATAAATGTTCAGAAAGGCACGATAAAGCACAGAATTAATCACCAAGAACAATGAAAGATCAAATACGCTTATTGAGAGACTGTTTCCATAACGAGATTCCGGCTGTTGTATTCCAAGGAAATGACAGCTGCGCCGGAGAGATACTGGAAGCCGCCAAAGAAATTTATCAGAAACACGGTTGTAGCGAGGAATTCCTTTACGACTGGCAAATGCTCATCAACGAAGTGAAGGCTTACCAGCAAGAGAGTCCGGAACAGGTACAACTTCCGAAGTTGACCCATACCGAAGCAGAACTTATTCGGGAAGAAATGAAACAGAAAGGCATAGTTTACTGATTTGAGCAGAACTCTATACATTCAACCAAAGAACAACCCATGAAAGATTTTGCAGCCATAGACTTTGAGACCGCCAACAACGAACGCTCATCCGTTTGTTCCGTAGGCATTGTCATCGTACGCAACGGAGAGATTGTAGATTCCTTCTACTCCCTCATCAGCCCCGAGCCCAATTACTACAACTACTGGTGCAGTCAGGTGCATGGCCTTACCCGTGAGGACACCGAAGATGCCCCGGTCTTTCCAGAGGTATGGAAACAAATAGAGCCGTTGATCGAAGGTCTTCCCCTGGTGGCTCATAACAGTCCGTTTGATGAAAGCTGTCTGAAAGCGGTGTTCCGTGTCTATCAGATGGACTATCCCGACTATCCGTTAGGGGGCTCAGATTAAAATGTACCATGATGAGATGTTGAGCGGATGCGCTGAAACGCCTTATCCATCGGATGTTTAGAGCAATTAAGGCAAGATAGACAATACAAAACAAAAAGTGACATAACGTTGCATTTAAGTGACATTCTCCTCGTTATTCCGTCCATAAGAAGCATATAATATACATGGACAGACAAAAACCTCCTAAAATGCCCTAGAATATCATCTAAAACGGATTTTATATCAATAACCACCTGCCGGAAGCCCTACTTTTATGCCGTTTTTTATTCTTGTCTCAAATGTTAATAAAACTGTTAAAATGCGCAATGGGGATTCATATGGGGATTCAATGGGGATTCAAATTGAAAAACAAAATGTTCCAGATGGGGATTCAATGGGGATTCAAATTGCCTGTTTTTTGAGGCTGAGTTTCTACCTTTAATACATGAAAAATAAGCGAAATGATAAGAAAATGGCTTGAGTTATACCCTTTAATACGTTACACTTCTATGAGTTTTATATTTAATCACTTGATTATTAGTATATTACATGCGTTTTATGTATATTTGCCTATGATTTAAGGCGAAAGTACTGTTTGATTGAGATAAATATAGATGCATCTGCGCTCCCGGTGATATTGCCGGGAGCATTTTAACTGGATCTCATTTTCTATTTTATTTTAATTATATATTAGGATATAGGCATTAGTCTATTTTTTAAGGCTGTCTCTTATACACATC
>ENA-OWZN01000265-OWZN01000265.1-human-gut-metagenome-genome-assembly--contig:-NODE-265-length-18254-cov-9.65135_pt1 | contig 18254 bp, 16 predicted proteins | sample MGYA00249255_ERZ652105 | MGnify/ENA primary metagenome ERZ652105 (study PRJEB26925, sample SAMN05827155) | human gut metagenome | biome: ENVO:2100002; feature: ENVO:00000062; material: ENVO:00002003...
ACGACATTATGAACATACGTTACCCAATATACGAGGGAGTTTATCGAATACTTACCTTGTTCGGATGTTTCTCCCGATGTATGTTTTTCCATGTATCATGGGTAGGAGCAAAAACCGGAACGACAGATTCCAGAAACTCCCTTATAGGCTCCGGCAGGTTCGTGCTTTCCTCTGAGACGGATTCCGATGTACCGATATTCTCTATTGCCTTGAACCCGGCAACATCGGCAGCCGGAGTCTCCTGTCCGGTTATCTCCCTGTACAGCAAAGCAGTCATCCGTAGCATCTGCACGTAAGCGGAATCCGATGCAGAGAAGATACCGGTTGAAATTCCCCGGAACACGGCGATATTCAATGCCTCCGTCAGTTTGCCTTTGCCGATGCCTTGAAGCCAGGAAACGGATGGGGATGCCTTGCCGAGTGTTTCAAGTAGGGTGGAAACCACCTCGGCGAGTTGCAGCGAGACATATCCGGCAAGCAGCAGCAAGGTCGGCCTGTCGGTCAGGGATACCGGCAATGACAGACGCCTCCTGTCCGGCCGGTTCTTCAACCACTGTATCAGCAACTCCGGCTTTTCCTGTGCCAGCCGTAATAGTGCTGCCCGTTTTATATGGTCCGGCAGTCCCGTATCTTCTATCCATTGCAGGAAAGAACCTGCGTTTTCTGCGATGGCTGTAGCCATCTCGGTATCCGGCGATGATGTATCCGTCTTTTCATCGGACGGTTGCCTGCCGGTATGCCCGGTTGCAATCTGTTCCGTTCCGAGCAGCGAGAGTTGCAGCAGCATGTAATAAAGTTCCCACGCATAGCTGTCACCGGTGGCAGGCGAACCGTCTGCATTCAGTTTCTGACGACGGTAGATGATGCCCAGCACCGTCAGGTGATTGTCAGCCCCGAAGACTTCCATAAGGAACCGTACCGTCAGTTCCGCTTTGGAAAGATATGTCTGCCGTTCCCTCTTGCGGATAAAGGACAGCAGTCTGCGGTTCAGGTGCAATCCGAAATGCCGCTTGTCGCCGAACATCGGCACGCCGTTGAACGGGTAGTATTCGAGCAGCCAGCCGTAGAGCCTGTACCAGTATTCAGGCACGCCGATTTCGGCACGGTCTTCCGTCTCGGTGGCCATGATGCGTCTGACATGGGGATTGTCCAGCAAGCCGGCCATGTCTTCCAGGCTGCCGGTATCTTTGGTCTCGTGGATAAAACGGATGACAGCCTGCGGCGAATGCTCCAGGACAGCGGACAGATACCGCTGTTTCTCATACCGGCCGAGAACCGCTGAGGTAAGCCATGCGGCAAAAGGTATTGCCTCCGGCAGTCGTTCCGCGCCTGTTTGCAGGAACAACCTGTCTATGACATACGGTTTGGAGGCAAGCAGCGACAGCAGCCGTCCCATATGTTCCGCATCCTTGAACTGCTGCAACTCCCCGTACAGGTGGAACTCCGGTGCATTCCATTCCGGCAGGCAGAAGCCGTATTCCAGGTAGTGCAGCAGGTTCTCGAAGCGTTTCTCACGGGCATACGGGAAAGGATTGTCCGTTATCGGGTCTGTTCCGGTATTTATGTCCGATTCCGTAATTTGCGGTACACCTGTTTCATTCAGTTTATGGGCAAAGCTGCGCTCCAAAGCCTCGCGCAACCGCACAGGGAAGAGGTCGTAAAACTCGTCCTGCGGTATGTTGCCCAGATCCAGGTCCAGACGGTCTATTTCAATATAGGTCTCTTTATTATCATACCGGGAAAAACAGTTCTCTAAAACCTCCGTGACGCAATGCCGACAGAATCCGTCCCAGTCCGCATAAAGTTCCCTGGCAAACTGTTCGTCCGCCATTCCGAACCGGAACGATATTCTGTCAATCACCGTCATGCGTCTTCCTCCTTATATTCTTCTTTAGCCGGATTGTCGCCTTTTCTTCTCTTAGACATGAAATCATCGGAGAGTGCATCCGTCATCTTCTTCTGATGGAGCGCACGGATGTCCGCCGGGGCATCCGTACTCATGCTCTCGCGCCATTTCTTGTACCCGTCCTCGAAATACTGCATCTGCAATGCGCCGATCCAGTATGTTTCCATTTTCAGGTGCGACGGGATGACAGACCTTGCCAGCCGCGTACATGCCTCGCGGAACCTCGGGGAGCGCGTGCGTGCCGTCCAGCCGGTGAAGACCAGCATCACCGTGAACGGTTCCATCGGGTCGAACAGGTTCTTCTCTATCACATATACCGCCTCGCACTGCCTGTTCAGCTCCCGCAGGTAGCGGCACAGGGTGTTCGCCCACGCGGAAAGTGTCTCCCGGCTGTTCGAACGGCCGAGGTTCATGCGCTTTTCATCCTCTTTCCCCCGGAATACCAGTAGCCATTCCCCGCCTCCTACGCTCACGAGGTTATAGTTGCTTAACCTGATGCCTTCGCGGAAAAGGGAACCGTTTATCCAGTTCGAGTTGAAGATGGGCAGATGACGCCTCAGGTCCTCGTAACGTTTCAGCTTCTCCTTCTCCGATGCAGGAGGTGTGTCTTCCTTTACCGCCTCCACCGAACCGGAATCGAACAGGTCGTCGTCAATCATCTGGGAGCTTACCAGTCCCCGGAACCGTTCGCCTCTTTCTCCGTCTCCCATCAGGATCAGGTTGTGGGCGGGAAGGATATTGCCGACCGTGGTCTCCTCGTCCGTGTCGAAATCCAGCAGCAGGGAGAGGTACTTCTTCACGGTCGGGACATTCTCCCCTCCGAATGTGCCCGTGACGTCGAAAGAGCGGGAGCGGTCGCGTACCATTACGGGCAGCGCCTTGAGGAAGCGCATCCTGCGGCGCAGGCGGTCGTCCGCCGTCTGCCCGTAGCAGTCGGACTCCCTCATCCACTCCGGCGCGCTGTCCACCCCGTACAGGCCGTCAAGAAAGTCCATGTAACGGTCCCTCAGCCCTGTTATGTCGCGGTAACGGTCATTGTGCTTGCGCATGGGCAGTATTTTTTCCGGCAAGGTCTCCAGCCGTGAAAGTTCAAGATCAGCCGTATCCAATGCAAGCACCCTTTTCAGCCCGTCCAGTTCACCGAGCCCGCGCTGTATCAGGAGGTCGAAGAGTTTCAGGTAGTTGCCGAAATTGCGTGCGGCGGCCTTCTCCGGGGCAGGGGTATCCCGCAGGAAATCCCTGTCGGAGACAGCATAACAGGACGGCAGGTCGTCCGCCAGCGGGGTATGGCCGTACACGTCCCTGTATTCGGAAGGGTACAGGGTCGCTTTCTCCTGTCCCGCCTTCCTGTGGCTGACGATACTTTCCAGATACTGTGCTTCCCGTTCCTGCATCAGGCGGCGTGTGCGGAATGTGCTCCGCATGAAATACTTCGCTTGCAGACGTTCCATGAATTCATTGCCGTCCACATGCACCGTCCCGTTGCCGTTTCTCACCTTCACGTTACTGAAATCCTTGGACAGGTGAAGCGTGTAGCCGGTCCTGAAGTCCGTCACGGTATGCCCGTCCTTGTCCTTGAAATAGCAGGTCTTGAACGATACGATACCGGGTATCCCCGTCAGCCGGACATAAAGTTCGGTTTCCGTGTCCTTCTGTACCGGAATCTCCGCACGGGCGTTCCTCACCGGGCCTTCATACCATTCGTCTTCCCTCATGGGCAGGGGACTGCCCGCTGTCCGGTATGTGACCTCAACGGAACCGGAAAGGTACTGCATCGCTGTCCAATACACCTGTACGAGTATCTCCGTGGCATTCTCTCCGGTGGCAATCTCGAAATCGGCGTGAAAGAACAATTCTTCCGGTGAAACGACCTGTACGTCCTCGAACCGCTCGCACAGGTTGCGGTGCCGGTTCAGGAAAGCGAGTACCTGGCTTGCCATATCCGGAGAAAAAGGCGAGACACGCAGGCGGATATGGTAGCATCCCCCTTCTCCGGGGATTACATCCGCGTTTTCCACATCCGGGAAACGGGTCAGTATCGCCCGGCGGTAGTCCCCGGCAGTGACCGGTGCGGAAGGATAGACCGATTCGGGAGGAAAGAGCCCGTATCTCTCTTCCGCCCATTTTCCGTCCTTGCCGGCAAGATAGTCCTCCAACGGGAAATCAAGCCTGTAATCCGTTTCGGTCAGGACATAGTCCGCCGCTTCGGACACGGTCACGCCGGGATCGCCCGGGTTGTAGTCCGTCCACACGTTTCCGGACAGGCGTTGCAGTTCCGCAAGCGTCTGCCGCTGCAATGCCGTGTAGAGGTCTTCGCCGTCTTCCGGCCGTGTGATGTATAGTGATCTTTCGTCCATAACGGTCCGTTATATTTTCCAGATGGTTTCGATACGGCAATGGATGGTTTCCGCACCGCTCTGCACGCCCTTGCTCTTTATCTGGAGGAAGAGTTTGTCGCCTGTCTTCCTCCAGCGTATCTTCATATGTCCCGACCAGCCCCACCAGTGGCTGCGCGGGGAGCGTACTTTCCTTCCGTACCCGTCCGAATGCGAGGCGATGGCTTCGCAGGTGGAGTATTTCCGTGTAAGGCTGTTCACGTAGCAGGCGGATATGCGGTACACCCGGCATCCTTTTATCTCCTGCCCGGCTTCCGCTTCCACAGGCAGGTTCTGCCAGTATCCGTTTGCCTTGACCTTCAGCACATCCGTACCGGGCGTATCTCCCTCATCGCCGTCATCGGAAAGGAATCTGTCCGCCTTCACCGTTCCTGCCACGGTCACGTTCTTTTCCCGGTCTACGGTCACCACGGGCTCGTCCTCGCCATTCCGTATCTCCAGACCGTTGTCCCCGGTGAGGGCGATGCGCCACAAGGGGGAAGCTCCGGGCTTCTCCGGGTCGGAGGAAAAAACGGTGGCGACCACGCCATTCTTGTCCGAAGGGAAGAGACGGATGCCATCGGCGGGAGAGACTTTTGCCTGGCCGTCTTCATGTATGTTGGGAACCGAGTCGATGAGTTCGGCAAACTGTTCTTCCGTGGGGACATCCCCCCTTTGGAAGTACGACTTCAATGTTTCCCTGTCCTTGTATCTGTTGCCCATATCTTTATATTTTTTTATGTTCCTATCCTATCATAAAGTCTGTCCCGATTTTTCCCTCATCCACTCCGCGGCGGCTGTCTACCAGTTCCACGTCGAGCATGTCTATATAGAAGATTCCGCACTCGTCTGAAGCGGAAAGGACGGTATCCTCGTCACGCAATTCCTCTGTAATCCGGTACAGCTTCTTTCCTGTCCGGATTTCCAGAGAAACGAACTCCTCAATATTCTCGTCATTGACGGTGCGTGAAAGGAGGGCGTCGCACGAATACCGCACGCCGAAATCCGGCAGCCTGCCGTCCATGTACCATGCCATCAGGAATACCCTGATGCGCCTTGCAATCCGGCGTTTTACCGTACCGGGATCGGCCGTGTCTTTTTTCAGCACCGCCCTGAAGGTGACGGACAGCGGCTCGTACACCGGATTGACCACCTGTATCTTCGCGAATGGGGAGGCATACTGCCGTATATGGTTTTCTATCTCGGACAGTTTCCAGCCGGGCAGGAACGGGTAAGTCCTCTTTTCCGGCTTCGGGAACACCACGATACGGACGGCCCCGTCATTTCCCGATGCGGGGATGCAGCACGCCTTCTCGATTTCCGGGAAACGCTCCAGTATCATTTCCTCATAGTTGCCGCCGCATACCGCACGGTTACGGGCGGAAATACGGATGCGTTGCCGTATGACGGCATCCTGCCCCGTTTCAGCCGGCTTGCCCCCGCTACCGACAAAGGGCTGGCATACGGAAAGGATGCGGCTGTCTTCCACTGATGGTGCGGCTATTGTCCCGGCAGGCAGGGAGCTGCCGTCTCCGTTCTCTGCCGTCACCCGGAGACAGTTCAGGTGGATGCCTTCCAGTATCATGCTTTCCGGGGCCTTGCCTTCCGCGAAGGAGAGTTTCAGCCACAGGTTGTCCGCATCTTCAGCTGCCGATGCCTTGACCTCGATGAAGCCGCTGCGGGTCAGGCCGTCCGTCTCTTCGCACAGTATGTTGTCACCGGGTATTTCCTGCCAAAGACCGTTGCCCGCATACCGGCTGATGATCAGCTTGCAGTCCGTCGGATTGCCGGAGGAATTCCTGCCGTTGGCGGCATAGCGCAATGCGAGATAAAGCCGTACACGGCTCGTGTCGCCCATGTGCTCCAGGTTCAGGAGGATGGCGGGAGACTCCATGTACGGATGGAAGACAGGACGGCGGTTTTCCTGCAATGCGCACGCCTCATATCCGAACAGCTCCGAGAAACGGTACAGGCTGCCGTTTTTGCCGGGGGCAAGCGTTTCTGCCGACTTATACCCGAAAGTCACGTCTCCCAGCATCGGCACCTGCGGCTGCTCGGGAACGGGCAGCCGGTTCTTCTCCTTCTCCCTGCCGTTGTGCAGCATCACTTCGGTAAACCGGCGGTAGTAGGCATTCATGCCGAAACCTGTTTCCGGGCTCTCCAATACCAGGCGGTAGAAACCGTTGGTGGTCGTCTTTTCCTCCAATGCGAGTTCAAAGACGGCTTCATCCGTCAGCTTTCCTGTCCCGTCCATACGGAACAGCTGCTGCGGAGAGGCGGCGCATTCGTGCCAGCGGCTCTCTTCCTGCCATTCGCAGCGGACGGTGAAGCTGTTCCCGTCTACCGGTTTTTCCAGGCCGTAGTTCTCGTATATCGGCTTGAAGCCGTTTCCGGGCAGTTTCGTCCATGTCCCTTTCAAGGTCACGGAGGTTGTCTTTTTCAGTGCGGCTTCCTCGTGGCCGAAAACCAGCCGGCTGCCGCGTTCGCCCGTCGGGCCAAAGGGATAGAACGGCTGCGAGGGGTCCGCCTGTCCGGACTCGCCGATAAGGGTGAAGTTCCGGATGCCGTCCACTTCCGTATTCAGGGTGATTTCCTTTATATATAGTTCATGGGGTAGTGCATCTATGATTTTCCTGTCGGCGAACAGGATGCGCAGCGCCGGATATTCGGTGGCGATGCCGTGCAGTTCCTCCGTGCAGGGTACCGGGGCTTCCTCGCTTTCGGTCAGAGTGACTGTAAGGCGGAGAATGCCGTGTTCACGGTCTGTCTCTATGGCGTATTCTTCTTTTTGCCGCCAGCCTTCGCTTCCGCTGAGTTGCAGGATGAAGGCGGCTGTGTTTTCATTGAAATATGAAAGGTCGGGCATGGAATCCTCTTCGCCGCTCTCTAAACGGATGCTTACGGTCAAGGTACGCCTGCCTTCCGAGAGGACCAGGCTGCGTGAGGTCAGGAGCCATCCGTATTCCAGTGCCGAGGCTGCCTGATTCTTTATGTCGAACAGCGGGTATGGGTTGTCCTGTTCTTCGGTCAGCAATGCTGCGGCATACAGACGGTTTTCTTTGCTGAACAGGGAATGTGCGGAACGTAACTGTGCCGGGATGATATATGCCTTTTCTGTGGTGGCATAGAGGAGGTCGGAGCCGTTTGCGTTCTGCCCGGCAAGGAATGCTGTGCTTCCCGGCAACGGAAAAGTCTCCGCCTTTTTCGTGCGGTCGGGTTCGATGATGACGTATGTACTGTCCTGCACGGCTTCTTTCGGCGTGTCGTGCAGGATGTTCTTGCGGTAGAACTCCGCCCAGCCACTGAAACGCCGGTTGAAGCGATTGGCGATGCCGCAGTAATTCCGGACGAAGGTGAGCAGCAGGGCGAGCGAGGCATCCAGGTCGCCGCCCGACTCGATACGTGCGATGTATTCACCGCCTTTCTTCTGGATGTCCTCCACGACACCGAGCATCCGGTAGTACGGGCGGTTCGCGTCGTCTATCCGGTGGGAGGCATATTTCATACGGGACTCACCGTCTTGCGACAGGGCAGCCCCTAACTGTCCCGTCATCAGCAACGCCACGGCGATGGAAGGGCTGTCCGCTGCCATGCTCCTGCTGGTGCGTACAAAGGCTTCGAGACGCGATATCCAGTTGCGGAAGGACTCCTGCAGGCGGCAGAAATATGACTGGCGGGAGGATGTGCCGCGCCCTTCCACAAACGAATCGACATAGCCGCCGATGTCCTTGCACAGGATGTCCACCAGTACGGTCAGCACATGGTTCTCCCACAGCGATGACAGTCTGCCGCTCTCTCTGTCGCCGGAGTCATAATAGGGCACGTCACCGCTCACGGACATGAGCCAGCGCATCAGTTCCCGCCAGTCGCTTTCCAGGGGGCGGAAACCGTCCAGAGTCGCGCGGTTCGTCATGCACTCGTCCCGCAGTGTGCCTTTCAGTTCGTATGTCGTCTTTTCTGCCATTGGGTCTCCTTTCTTTTATGGTTGCAGTCCCGACAGGTCGGTGCCTTCGTTCAGGTAGAAGGGATAGACCATGTTGGTGCGGCGGTTGGTCTGCCGGATGGTGTAGTCGAGGGTGATACGCAGGATGCCTTCCCTGTCGTCCGCCTCGAAGTCCACACGGTTCAGGTCCACTCTCGGTTCGAACATCACAATAGCCCGTTCTATCTCGTCACGCAGCAGGGTCTGTGTCGCTACGTCCATCACCTCGAAGGCATACCGCCGTATCGGGCAGCCATAGTCGTAGCGGTGGACGCGCTCGCCGGGCGAGGTGCTCAGCAGTGTCCACAGGCTCTGGCGTATCTTCTCCTCGTAGGCGACCATCCGGGTGGGGGTGCCGTCCCTATCCAGTGCCGGAGGGAAGCTCCAGCCCTTGCCGAGGAATGTCCTGTCTTCGTTCATATCCTTGTTCTGTATATCGTTACTACTTTTGTTTCTTTGTCTGTTTTTGCTCTTGACTAACCGGGAAAAGAAAACCGCCTGTCTCTTGCGGTCGTTTCGCAAAGGGCAGGCGGAATAATGGGGGGGGGTAATATCTTACAGCAGGGCGGTGATGGCTGTTGCAGGTATCTCTAATTTGGAGAAGGCGAACATCTTCCTGCCGAGATCTTTCAGCGAGGCTCCGATGTGATAGACGTCCTTCCCGTCGATAATCAAGAAGCGGTCGTGGCTCTTCTTGTAGGTGTGCAGTTCTATCGGAGGATATTGGCTGTTATATTTCTGCAAGTCCAATTGCAACTGGAGACTGACGGTTTGTGTGTAGATGTCGGCCGTTACGCCTTTATTTCGCTTGCTGAGCATCAGCAGCACCGATTCATCCACGTAGTTATCTATCAGCAGCAGGGACTTCCGGGCAGAGCGTATCAGGTCGGTGGCGAACTTGTAGGCATCGAACAGCTGGCCGTCGTAGAAGATGCCCTCCACGGGCGGCAACGAAGTGCGGACGAAGAAGTCTATCTTCCGGGAATGTTCTGCCACGGTATGCTCCAGTTCCGTCAGGCGGCGGTTCACTGAATAACCTTTCAGCAGGTATTCCTTTAATACGCTGTTCGCCCAGCGGCGGAACTCTATGCCTCTGTTGGATTTCACCCTGTAACCGACAGAAAGTACCATATCCAGATTATAGTATTCCACTTGTCGGGTAACAGTCCTGCTTCCTTCTTGTTGAACTGTCGCAAATTTTGCGACAGTTGCCATACCGTACAACTCTTCTTGCAGCGCGTTATTCACATGCTTGCCTATCGTCTTGACATCCCTGGCAAACAGTTCAGCCAATTGCTGTCTGTTCAGCCACACGGTCTCATTTTCTAACCGTACTTCTAATTTCACCTCGCTGTCCGGCTGATAGAGTATGATTTCGCCTTGGTTCTCCATTGATATTGCAGTTTCTTTCGGAAATGCAAAGTTATGGAAATTTATCTGCTTCTCCATCAAATGCTTCGGCTTTTCTCCCATTATTCACTTTTTCCAGTATGTCAAAGAACGCTGTTGTTTTTAAGATTGCGAATTACAAATCCTTATACGTATGATTGTCGGATTGCTGACAGTATGCCAACGACTCCAAGATGATGTGTTTGTACTTCGGACGGGTGAAGATATCCACCCAGTCCACCACCATAGTGGTGATGAAGTACAATTCATCCAATACTCTGTTTGCAGTGTTCATATTTCACTTCTGTTCTATTTCTTCTTTGGTTCTTCGCTACGTTCAATCGGATTTGCAATCCGATTGCATTGAGTATTAGGATTTTTAATCTGATATATAATACACTGTAAACTATTTCGGATTGCAAATCCTTATGCTAATTGACCGGCGGATGACATATCCGCCGGAACGGGATTATCAACTTGCCAATTCAAAGCATTTAAAGCGGCTATATAATTATTATAATTTCCGTCCCTTGATATGATTAACCTATGTTCGCTTTGTGAATTATCCAAAGCTATATTGTTTCCGAAATTGTCTGAATTCACTTTTTTAGAAGCACCAGGAAGACTTCGATAACTCCGATTGGTATTTTTGGTGAATACAGACAAACCATTACTCTGATAATCGTTGATAGTTGTAGGAACTACTTTAACTTTTATATCTATACGACCATTATTAACTTTATTAGGCATATTTATATTAGGATCAACTTTCGTTGTGGGGAATTTGTCTTCATCTTTTTGAAATTTCCTATATATGTAATCTCTTTGTATAATCTGCTGCGCCCTACCGCCAGCAGAACCAATCGTCCTACTAACCTTTTCCTTATGTTGTCTTGCTTCGTACATGGCTGTTCTGTTTTTTTTAATCTGTTTGTAATAAGATTGATTATCTCGATCATATCGTAGAGACGAAAATCACAGCTTCGTCGGATATCCATTATCGTCTTTGGTCGCAAGCGACTCGCCATTGAACGTTACGCCGCTCCAGACCTGCGTACCTACATCGCTTGTGCAAGTACCTTTCCCTACCTTGTAGAAGCCGGTGGTAACACCGTCCGCCCTTTTAAAACGGTCGCCGGAGAAGAAATCTTCCTCTTTTTCGTCAGTGGTTATGACAATCTCCCCCACAGTGCCAGTGATGTGATTACCTAACCACGCACCATGCCCGATGCCGGCAGCATAACCGTTAAGATAGTCTATAGCGTAGAAATAATCTACTGTGGCAAATATCTGCGAATGATTTATCGTAATCTTTCCGCAACTTACATTGCGATATACATTGCAACCTGTGCCTATGGCGGCTGCCCCTTGCCCGCCTCGGGCATAGACAATGGAGTTGTTGATGGTAATGTCGCCGCACGAGCCTGCATATCCACCCGGCGTACCGATACCGGCACCGGCTTTGTTACCACTCCCAAAGCTGCCATTCGCATGCAAAGTAATGTTTTCGATGGTGATATTGCCGCAGGCTTTAGGTATGTTGTTCTCATCGCTGCCGGGAGCAGCTCCGATGCCTGTGCAGAAATCTCCGGCTTGCACAGTCAGTTTGCTGTCCTTAGCATTATCCGTATTACCTTTGATGGTGACATTGGCATCGGGGTCGAGCAGGATGGGTGTTTTACTGCATTGAAAGTCGTTTTCCGTGCCTTTCACGATGATGGTGGGGCTTCCGCCGGCCACACGGATAGCGGTTTCAGCGCCCCGACTGATGGCTCCGTCCAATATTAAAGTGGCATCTCCGCTCAGTTTCACGGTCTGGGAGCTTTCGCCTGAGATAGTGTATTCTCCGCTGTTCACCTCGTTCGGCCAAGCCTTCTTTGCCGCAACGGTTATCTCGTGATAGTTTCCGGCAACGGGAGTAACGGTCTTCGAGAGATTTACCCACTCACCGCCGTTCACCTTGAATCTTGTTATATCTCTCCCCGGTGCCACATTGGCTTCGTAGGTTTTGTCATAGACTTTGTACATGGTGATTTCGCTGACAGATGTCTCATTGCCTTTTACCTCTCCGTTCGTGTTCGTGCAAGAGGTGTAGCTCTCTATCTTGACATCAATCACACTTCCGGCCTTTTCGCCCTCGACTTTCACCCGTATTTTGGCAAGCTGATGAGTGAAATTCAATGAAACGGACTTGTCGTAGGAAGCTTTCTCTGTGGTGGCTTTTAGCACATACGCCAGATTTCCGTCTTGTTGATTGTCAAGTCTTATCTCCCCGTTTGCAGGATACCACGCCGTCACATTGTCCTCGCGTTTCGCCCAATAGAGCTGGTCGCCCGTGCGTTCCAGCGTGCCGTCCGTGTCCACCACCTTGTAGGTCGTAGTCTGGTTGTCGCCCAACTGCACGGTGATTACCTCGACTCCGTCCCACTTGCTGCTGTTCCTGTCCGGGTTGTTCTCACTGACACGGGTCTGCGGGCCGTCCGCTCCCCACGGCTGAGTACTAACCTCCGCTTCGAGGGTGACAGATGAAATCTCCAACGGGTACACGCCTTCGGGCAGGGTGTCGCCTTGCTCTGTCAGTTCATCCTGAGTACAGGCGGCAAACAGCAGGAGTGCCGCCCCGAAAATCCATTTGTACATCATTTTCTTATTCATATTGTCTTTCTTTTTATTCTCTATCGTATATGTCAGATCCTTCGACTACGCTCAGGATGACAGTTTATCCTCCAATTTGTACAGTGGGGCATCCGGCGACAATAATGCCTCCGTGTGCCGTCGTGTCGCCCATACGTGCGGCGGGCTTACCGCCAATCAGCACCGTGGCCGACCCTTTGATAATGGTGTCGGGCGGTCCGACACAGGTACACATATCGCCCATCACCGCCGCAGGCAGCTTGCCTATCAATACCGTAGGTATTCCCGGCCCTATTATCGGACCTCCCACATGAGGGACGGGAGGCAGTCCCGGTGTCTGCATCGGGCAGGTGTGCATGTCTGTCAGTCTTGCTGCCGGTGGCATATCGTGCTCCTTTCTTTATATGTCAGTTCTTCATTCATCATTCTTCATTTAGTTAACCCTACGGGTTTTCTTTCTCCTCACCTCGGGAATATCAAAACAAGTCTGGTATTCCTCTCGGTTCGTCGTCAGTTAATCATTACCATTGCGCCCTTGACGGTGGTCTGTCCGCTGGCGGAAAGTTCCGCCGTGGCGTTGCCTTTCACCGTCGCGCCCATCTTTGCCTGCACCTTGATGTTCAGCCCTTCTATGCTGGCATCCTGTTTGGCGGTGCCGCTGAGCTTCATCGTGGCATCCATCGTGATGTTGCCTTTTGCCTTCAGCGTGATGTCTTTGGCGGACGAGAGTGTGATGCCGCCCTTGTCCATCGTGATTTCGTTTCTGTGCTCGTCGGTCAGCCTGATATGCTTCCCGTCGTCGCTGATTTCCACCGTATTCTTTCCGGGGGTGGCGACCGTTATGGTTTTCTTTTCCTCGTCGAACTCAATACGCATCTTCTCGCGGGTGACGAAGGCTTTCCGGTTGTTCTTCGCCTCGTATTCGTAGGGTGGCTTGTGGCGGCTGCCGTACAGTCCGCCGAGAATGACCGGGTGCGTAGGGTCGTTGTTCACGAAGCCTACCAGTACCTCGTCTTCTGGTTCAGGCAGCCAGAAAGAGCCGGAGCCTCCCGTGGCGTACAGCGTGGAGAGACGTGCCCAGAGCAGCTTGTCTTTTCCCTCCATCCACGGCAGTTCCACCTGTATGCGGCACTGCTTCTGCGGGTCGCCGTCCAGTTTCTTCACCACCGCCGTATGCAGCCCCTCCATGCCGGGCAGCAGGCCTGCCGCAGGGGGACTGACCACATCCGGCTCACCGGTGATGCTTGCCGGGTCGATGCCTATCCCGGCTTTAGTAATCCATTCGTTCTTTTCGATAATATGCTCCACCGAACCGATAAACGCATTGCCGCCGAAACGCTTGCCCAAGCCTTTCAGCTCGATGATGCAGCCGGGTACGGCTTCCGCAGCCCCGTAGAAGCTGAACGAGCCGTGATAGCGGGCAAGTCCCGCCTTCAACGCCATGCTGTCCGCCCACGCCTTCAGCACCTTGCCGTCTGCCGGGGCATCGGTCTGGAGCAGCATATTGTCGGCTGCCGCCATGCTTTTCGGTTCCAGGTCGCCCTGCCTGTTCAGCGTGGGGACGGATGCGCTCTCCCTGACGGGTTTCTGTTCCGCAGGATTCCACGAAACGGCATCGTAACCCGCAAACTGGTCGCCTGCCGAAAGTCCGCCGTCGAAGTCTATCAGGTCGCTGCCGTAAGTGACGGTCAGCACGGGCGAGGCTCTCACCTTAGGCTTGAACACCTTGATGTCGCTGCCCGTAGCAAGGATGAACATCCCGCAGGCATCGGCACGCGAAAGGGCGAAGTCCCAGTCCGTGCAGTAGTATTGCACCATCTCCGGGTGCCGGTAGTCCGTACCGTCCACTGACACGCTGCCGTATTCTTTCAACACTTCCTTGATCATGTCCGCATCCTTCTTCTTCTCGAAAATGCGGTTCTTCCGTACCTGTGTCGCGGCATAGGCATTATCACGGCACTCTACTGTCATCACGGAGCGGTGTCCCTTGCCGATACGTATGCCGGTATCAAGGATGATGCCCTCAAACAGGGTCTTCTGCCCGTTCAGGTCTCCGGCATCCAGGCGGATGGCAGTGCCCGGCTTGAAGCTGTCGGAATCGGTCTCGTCGAAACGCTGTGCATCCATATCCCCGGCGTTGAAACACAAAGTCGCCTTGCCGATGCGGTTCAGTTCCAGACGTACATGAGCCGAGACCAGCTCGAACGAGTCGTCCAGCGCCTTGCCGTTGCAGAAGACTTTGCACGCAAGAATACGGTCTGCATATTTCGACGGTGAGTCTGCCATACTTCTTCAGTTTATTTAGTTGCTCAATTTATTCCTTTTATTCTTTCTTAAGCGGCGGGAACAATAACTCCGTCCCTGCCGGTATGTTTCTGAATCCCCCAAGATTATTGAACTTTGCTACCTGCCGCACCAAGAGGGAATCCCCGTATATCTTGTGGCAGAGGTAAGGCAGTGTCTCGCCCTCCTTGACGGTGATGAGCCGTGACATGTCGGGCGACTGCTTGTGGAACTTCTTGCGCTCCTCCTCGCTGCACATGTACCCCTTGAACGAGATATCCAGCGTGGCTCGCAAGGGTACGCCCTTTGATGTGAACATCAGATATTGGGTGTTCATCCTCTCCAATCTTCCCTTGAAAAGCAGCAAGCCGTAGGAAACAACCACGTATGACGGACTGTGGCCGTCACTGTTGTATATATAAAGCAGATTTGTAATCTCATTCACCTTTTCATACGTGCTGTCTCCTTTTTCTGTTCCTTCTACCACGCCGGAACAATCAATGGTAAACTTCAGAGATAATGAGGTCGGTCCATATTTTTCAAAACTGATGTCTCCTCCTGTACTGCCAAGCTGCTTGTCCTCACGGTAATAGATATTCTTCCCGAAACTTATCTGTTCGGGGTCTATCGGCAAATCCAATGGCAGACCGTGCTGCTCTTGGAAACTGTTGTCCGTATAGGCTGTCAGTTTTAATTTCTGCATGTCAATGGGGTTAACGTTCTTTTTTTGTTCTTTCAGACATAGGCCATGTGTTCCGTCCAGACAGTTCCTCCAAGAGTTCCTCTTTCAACTTCGCATAGATGCTTTCGGGAGTCTCTTCCGGAAGAACAGTCTTCTTCTCAACGGTCGTCATCACATTTATTTCCTTGATTATTATCGGCATTATATATTCCTTATCAGTTTCGTATGTCTAAGCGTGATGGTTTCCACCACTATCTCACTCTTCGAGGCATTCAGACCGCTCATTTTCCATTTTATCGGAATGGCCCGGACACATGCCCACCGTGCGGTTATCCTGTTGTTCTCGTCAAGCAGGGATATGATAATGGTACATGTATCGATCCAACCGGTATCCTGGAAATTGAAACAGTCTTTCAGCCATGATGTTATCTGCTCGTCCAACGGCTCGATGGCGCGTTTCAGTACAATATCCTCCGGTTTGACATTCTTCGGATAGCCCGGTACATTGTCGGATTTTACCGGCCTACTGTCAAGCACAAGCTCCTGACCAAGACCGTCCACCTCCATAAAGGAGGCGGATGCCTTGCCTGTCTTCCACTGGAAGTCCACCCTGAAGTGAAACTGTACCAGTGGTTTCCAAGTGTTGCTGTCAGGAACCATGCTTCAACTCATTTTTGAGGTTATGCCGGAGTGACGCCTTCATGCGCAAGCACGATGGTCTCCATGGACACGCCATTGCCGTCGGCCTTGAAGCCTTCCACAGTGTACTTCTTTGGCCATGCATTGGTCAGCTTCCAGCTCTGTACCGGGCTGCCGCTTTCATCCAGGAGGGCGACAGTCACGCTTTCGCGTTGGATAACATTCATCTTCACCTGGTTAATCCAGTCCCAGAGTTTCTTGTCGTCCTTGAACATCGCTTTCTTCAGGGTCACATCGCCGCTCTTGCGCAAACCCGGCATCTTGACCTTGGTGAACCCCGGCATGTCACCGGAACGGTATTCGATCACGTCGAACTCGACATCGAGTCCCGACACTTCCTTGCAGGAGATTTTACCCACATTCGATATTTCCACGCTGAAATGAAATTCAGGTACGGGCCATGTCTGAGCGCTCTGAGCAGCTCCATTTTCGTCTGCCATAATATTCTAATTTAAAGTGTTATCAATTCGATTTATTTGTTTTCGCTTATCAACCGTCATCAGCTCTTCTGCATCTGCTGCTGGAAGGTGATTTCGATGAACTCTGCCGGACGGGTGATTGCCACGAGCACGGTGATGCGCATGATGCCGTCCAGGATGTCGTTGGCGGTCATGGTGTCGCCCAGGCCGACATGGATTTCGTAGGCATCCTCCGGAGTCGCCCCGGCAAGTCCGCCGCGTTTCCACACGCTGCGCAGGAAGTTGTCTATCATCGAACGCACGTTCATCCAGGTTGCAGCCACGTTCGGCTCGAACACGTATGCCTTCGCCGCGTTTTTCACGGACTCTTCGAGGAACATCATCGTGCGGCGCACGTTCACATAACGCCAGTCCTGCGAGTTGCCGTCCAGCGTGCGCGCTCCCCATACCTTGATGCCTTCGCCCGGGAAGGTGCGGATGGCGTTCACCGCCTTGCCGTTCATCGGCATGTTCAGGTCTTCCTGCATGGCGTTGTCGATGTTCTCCGTGGGGCTGTTCACATAGTTTACGGACACGTTTGCCGGAGCTTTCCATACACCCCGCGTGTTGTCCACCATTGTGTAAAGTCCTGCCATCGCTGCCGAAGGAGGAAGCAGGTTCAGTTTCTCACGCACTTTGTTCACGATGTACTGATATCCGGGGAAGTTCTGCAATAAGGCGTTGTGCAGGTTGTTCTTCAGTGCGGCCAGTTCATCAGGAGTGAACGGAACTTCCTTTTCCTCGGTCGAGGTAGCTTCTTCGCCTTCGCCTTTTGTCACCTCTACCGTTACTGTCTTCGTGCCTTTCTTGATCTTTCCGAAGGCATCTTTGAAATAGTCAGGGAATTTGGAATCCGATTCGAAGAACGGCTTCAGGACAGGAGCTTCCTGTGTATAGTCCCAGGTCAGTACCGTGCCGTCGATATCCTTGTCGGAAAGCACGGAGGTGTTCAGCCACGGATAGTAAGCCGCACCGTAGGAGAGATAGTTTGCACCCACATTGGTACGGAAAGTCTTTATCTGGTCATCCATAGTCTCGTTGCCGGTTGTCTTGGGCTGCACGTCGAGGATGGCAAAGCGGTTCATCATCTCGCCGCAGTGGGCAAGCATCTGGGTCTGGATGTCCTTGCAGTCGGGTGTGGAGGTGGCTTCCGGAACGACCACCATCGTGATTTCCTGCTCTTTCTTCAAGTCATCGAGAGCCTTTTTCACATTGTCTTTGTCAACCTTGATGAGATTCCCCTTGGTGTCTTTCTCATTGTATGTTCCGATGGAGACAATGTAGCAGGTACCCCCGCCGTTGGCAAAGAACATCACCATGTGGTAGTACAGGGAATAAGGGTTGCTCCGGTTCACTACCCGCAGGAGCTTGGTCTTGCCGTTTTCGTCCTTGAATGCTGACTCGATGCCATAGAATGTCTCGGTGGCATCCTTTTCAGGCGAGTCAATTACGGAAAGAGCAAACTCAGGTGCCGGAGCTCCGCCGAAATACTGCTGGAACTCCGTCATGGACGTGATTTTCCAGGGTTTGCCACTGAGTGAATCCGCACCGTTCTGTGCTTTCTCGGTAATGCCGATGAAAGCCGGGATAGCGGTCGGAGCTTCTACTACCGAGTTCGGGAAGGCGCTTTTCTCTACGATGTACACGCCGGGTGTTTTCATTTGTCCCATACGTTTTTAGTTTTAATGGTTCAACTTAGTATTATTAATCACTGATCAATTTTTATCTGTATTTCTTACAGACTGCATACCTGTCTTAGCAGCCCGGGTTCCGCATCCATGAACCTGCCCGGTTCCGGAGCTGTCTCTTATACACATCTCCGAGCCCACGAGACATGCGCAGATCT
>ENA-OWZN01000306-OWZN01000306.1-human-gut-metagenome-genome-assembly--contig:-NODE-306-length-16290-cov-31.1531_pt1 | contig 16290 bp, 16 predicted proteins | sample MGYA00249255_ERZ652105 | MGnify/ENA primary metagenome ERZ652105 (study PRJEB26925, sample SAMN05827155) | human gut metagenome | biome: ENVO:2100002; feature: ENVO:00000062; material: ENVO:00002003...
CCGTATCGCCTCGATGTTGTCCCGCAGTTTCTGTTTGCGGTTAAACGCCATATTCGTCTAAGTAAAGGACGGTTGCTCCCGTCAGCTCCGTGTAGAGCAGGTCGTAATCGGAAGACAGGGCGAAATTGTCATCCGAGAGGTCATAGACGGAGAACACGTTGCCGACAAGCGGCAGCAGTTTCAGGACAAAGGCTTCACGCTTCTCTTCCGGCACTTCATCGGCAAACTCGTTTTCCACGACTTCGCGGAGGATGGCGTAACGGGAATAATGCAGCCCGCGCAGCAGCGTGTCCATCGCCAGTTCCTGCGCACCATCGGCGGGATAGCCTTCAAGCCGTGCCCTCTCATACGTTTCGGCGGCACGGTCGGCCCGTTCCCGTATGAAAGCGGTGTCGTCAGCCTGTTCAAACTTGTTCGTGCGGAGATAGTCCAGCAGGTACAGACCGTAATAGGAAAAGTCGGTCTGACCCTCGTTTTTCTTCTTGTTGTTCATTACTTTGGAGTTTAGTGGATTGATATTTAACGGGATAATTGATTGGAAAAAGGAAGAAAAAGGCACTCGGTATCCCTCCGAGTGCCACCACTAAATCCAAAGTATGAGTGTAATCCGGTATCGAAGAACAATTCATTACTCTGAACAAGTGGCAAAGTTAATACTATTTCTTCCGTCCTGAAAATTTCTTGTCCTTTTTAGCCTCCGGGAACACAAAAGTCGTGTTATATTCCCCGTCAAAGGCGACAACAGCATCGAAACTCTTGCCCTGTTTGCTCTTGAACCCTTTGAGCAGCTTGGTATGCCCTTCGGTGAGCAGGTCTTTGATTTCATCGTCGGACAGGGTGCGTCCCGCTTTCAGCCGGAACACGGGCAGTCCGCACTCCGTGTTGTCGCAGCGTACCACCTTGCCGTAGAACCGCATCCTGCCCGTGCCACACTTGGGACACGCGCAGCCGGAGTCACGGCTGCCGAAGAGCTTGTCGCACGAGATCAGTTCGGAGGTTATCTCACGTGTGTACGCCTCTATCTCCTTGCGGAAGGTGTCGTCGGACAGTTCCCCGCGCTCGATACGCGCCAGCTCCTTTTCCCATTCGCCCGTCATGGCAACATCGGCGATGCGCATCGTCTTGACGACGGAATTGAGGGCAAGTCCTTTTTCGGTGGGAACAAGCGACTTCTTGCAGCGTTCCATGTAACCGCGCTTGAAAAGCGTTTCGATGATGGAGGCGCGTGTGGCGGGAGTACCGATGCCACAGTCCTTCATCGCCTGCCGCAGTGCGTCGTCCTCAATTTCCTTGCCCGCCGTTTCCATTGCCGAGAGCAGGGTGGCTTCGGTATGCAGCGGCTTGGGTTTGGTCTTTCCTTCGGTGATGGAGGTGGCTTTCAGCGTGAGCGTGTCGCCATCCTGCCAGCCGGGGATGGTAGTTTCCTCCTTTTCCTCGCCATAGACGGCACGCCATCCGGCTTGCTTCACGACACTGCCTTTCACGGTGAACTCCACTCCGGCACATTCTGCCGTGACAGCAGTCACGTCCTTGACGCATTTTTCGGAGAATGCCTCTATCATTCGTCCGGCAATCATCTGATAAATGGTGCTGTCCTCTTTGGAGAGGAAGAGCGGTTTCTCTCCCGTGACGAGCAGGGCATGGTGGTCTGTTACCTTGCCGTCATCCACGCTACGGCGTGTCGGGATGGCTTTTGCCCGCACCTTGTCTTTCCATTCGGGCTGCGTGCCGATAAAGGCGAGTAGCTTGGGGATTTCAGCGAACACGTCTTCGGGGATGTAGCGGCTTCCCGTTCTCGGATAGGTTATCAACTTCTTCTCGTAGAGCTTCTGCGCGATTTCAAGCGTCTGTTCCGCCGTGAAGCCGTGCTTGGCGTTGGCTTCTTTTTGGAGCGTGGTCAGGTCGTACAGCAAGGGAGTTTCCTCCGTCTTCTCCTTACGCTCTGCTTTCGTTACCGTTGCGCTGCCTGCCGCCTTTACCTTATTATATAGCTCCGTTGCCGGTTCTTTCGACTTCCATTTCTCGGAGGATGAGAGTTTCACGACCTCGCCGTCGCAACCGTCTGTTGCGATATGGAGCTGCCAGAATGCTTCGGACGTAAAACGGCGGTTCTCCCAATAGCGTTCACACACCATCGCCAGCGTGGGTGTCTGCACACGCCCCACCGAATACGTGCCATGTCCGGCGGCTATGGATAACGCCTGAGTGCCGTTGATGCCCACGAGCCAGTCGGATTCGCTCCGCGCTTTGGCGGCGAGGTATAGGTTGTCGTACCTGCTGCCGTCTTCGAGGTTGCGCAGTCCCTCACGGATAGCCTTGTCGGTGAGCGAGCTGATCCACAGACGCACGAAAGGAGTGGTGCAACCCGTATAGTGGTAGAGGTAGCGGAAGATAAGCTCTCCCTCGCGTCCGGCATCGGTCGCCACGATGATTTGTTCGCTTGTGTCGAACAGTCTTTTGATGACTTTTATCTGCGACACCACGCCGCTGTCGGGCTTGTAACCTTTCTCCGTCCTGACCTGACGGGGGACGAGCGTGAATGTGTCGGGAATAATCGGGAGGTTGTCACGGACAAATCCGCGCACGCCGTAGCCGTCGGGCATGGCAAGCTGAACGAGGTGTCCGAATGCCCATGTCACGGCATAGCCGCCTCCTTCGAAATATCCTTCCTCTCTCTTTGTCGCGCCCACGATGCGGGCGATTTCACGTGCCACGGAGGGCTTTTCTGCAATGATTGTCTTCATGTCTTCTTCTTTTTTGTTGATACTTTGGATTTTATTTTGGATTCAGTGGCGGACACGGGATTACATTTTCATGCCTTTGTTGTTCTTCTTTTTCGGCTTCTCCTGCTGCTGTTGCTGGCGGTCGTCCTTTGGGGCGGTCTGACCTTTCTGCAAAGGCTCTTTCAGGTTCTTTGTCGCCTCGTTGGTTTTGCCCTCGTTGTTCACCGCCACCTGTGTGCGGCTCTCGTTGGACGGGGCGACCTGCTGGGCGTTGTCGGGGTTCGTTTCGTAGCGGTACGGGCGGCCCTTCTCCGGGTTGAACTTGATATACATCGTGGCATGGAAGCCCTGCTTGTCGGTCACGTTCTCCAGCTTCACGGCTTTACCCGCCACATAGTCGGCTTTCTGCTGGTCGGTGAAGCTCACGCCGCTCCATTTGCTGATGGGGCGGATGCTGCCGTCCTCGTTCGTCCACGTGTTGCGGCGTTGCTCCTTCTTGGTCTGTGCGGCATTTTCCCCGCCCTGCGCCTGACTTTTCGATGTGTCGCCTTTGGTTTCCTGTGTCTGTGCGGTACGGGGCGACTTGCCGGTTCCCGGCACGAACTCCACGCCGCGCTGCTCCACGTTCACTTGCAGGGTGGTGACGAACTTTCTGCCGTCGTTGCGCTCGATGAGCTTGTCGCGTACGGGCAGTCCGGCGCGGAGCATGTCCCGCTCCTGCGTGGTGATTTCCGTCTTGCCGATGCGCTCCGGGATGCGCACCCTGCTTGCCGGAATGTCCGTGATTTCATTCGTCTTGCGGTCGATGCTGATGTAGGAGGGGATGATTTCGCCCGTTTCCCTGTCCACAATGTCCACGACCCTGCCGAGGTTGCCCGTTTCGCGCAGGTTCTTCCGGTCATCGTCGGAGAACTTGTGTTCCTTGTAGTCGTCGAGCTTCTGCTCCTTGCGGATGAAGTGCGGCACAAGGCTGACGTTGCCCTCGCCGTCCTTCTTGAAGGAGAGGCGGGCGTCCAGTTCGAAAGCCTCTCCGCCGAAATTGGGCGACACCCTCACCAAGTCGGACTTGCCGTAGTTGAGCATCCTGTTAAGGTCGCCCGACTTTTCAAGGTCGTCGCGCTTCACGCCCCATTTCTCCTCCAACTTCTGCCAGTTGATCTTGCTCTCGTCGATGGGCTGGTAGCCCCGGTTGCCCTGCGTCTGCTGAGGACTTTCCTGATTCTGTTCGTTTTTCTGTTCCATTTCTTCCTGTTTTTTAGGTTCGTCATCTTGTTTCTGTTCCGGTTGTTCCTGTTTTTCGGCGGACTGCTCCTCCTGTACTTTCTTTTCGTAGCCGGAGGTGTCCACCTTGTGGGGCGCAAGCATCTCCTTGTTGCCGTCGGGATCTTTCAGCAAGTCCTTGATAACCTCCAGCAGTTTGTCGGCTTGGTCCGCCGCGACACGGTAGAAACCGAAGCGGCTGGGTTCCCTGCACTGCCGGAAGAAGTTCCTGAAGAAGTTGTCCAGCACGTCGCCGTGCCGGTCGAATTGCAGGAAACTCTGCGCGTTCTCCGCTTTCGCGGGGATACGCTTGGGGGAGCCGTCGGCGTTCAGCCCGGCTACCACGCTGATTTCGCCCGTCTTCTCGTCACGGACAACCAGCACGTCCTTTTCGTCTTTTTTCTTTGCCATCTGAAAAATGTTTTAATGGTTATTTTTGAAAGAAATTATGGATACGAGCCTTGTAGAAGGCTATGTCTTCCTTGCGGAAATCCTTTACATGTTCGGAGAGGAACGTCAGCACGTCCGCCTCGCTGTAATAGGTCTTTTTGCCGAGCGTCTTGTAGGGCAGCGCGCCGATGCTGCGGTAGCGTTGCAGGGTGCGCTTGCTGATCTGGAGCAGTATGCACAGGTCTTGGTTGTCGAAAAGCCTGATCCCGTCCATCGGGTTCGGGGCTTTGCCGGACGGCTGCATGGAGAGCAGCATCTCGTCCTGACGGTCGAGCCGTTCCATCACCTTCTGCATCCAGTTCTCGAAATTGTTGCGGGTAAGCAGTTCCATGTCTTACGTCCTCCTTCCTTTGGGTCTGCCGCCCGTGCGCAGCGTGTGGTTGCGTTTCAACTGTTCCGGTGTCGCGGCTTCGCCCGTAACGGTGCTGTCTTCGAGCAGGCGGTCGATTTCCGACTGCCGGTAGCGGCACTTGCCGCGCAGCACGACATAGGCGATGCGCTGTTCGCTGCGCATGCGCTGGAGGGTGCGGCAACTCACGTTCAGCAGGTGCGCCGCCTCGCGGGTGGTGAGCAACCTGTCGGGAGCTTCTTCCTTCCTACCGCCGGAAACGGCACGCACGTGTGCCGCTATCTCGGCTATCTGTTCCGTCAATGCGGTGAAGGCGGAACTTTCCATCGTTATCACTTTCATATTCAGTTCTTTCTTTTGGTTTATTTGCATGAACATAGGCTGCGCCTCGGCATACCGTTCAAGCGGGCTTGACGTTCTGCGCTCGGCTTGCGCTATGTTTCTGCGACAAAATTCGGCAATAAACCAAATGGGCTTTAACAGCTCACTACGTGGCTCACGTAAGATTTTTACGGATAATGGCTCCGTAACCCGGACAGACGGCGCAACAAGCTGCCTTTTAGCGGGAAACGGTACGTGTTCAAGGCGGCTTCGTTACCTTTGCGGCAAACTCTGAAATGTTTTGCTTATGGAAATAGTATCTATCGAGAAAAAGACCTTCGAGATGATGGTGGCGTCCTTCAACGCCCTCGCGGAGAAGGTAGCCGCCCTGAGGCGCAGGAGCGACGGCGGGCGGATGGAAAGGTGGCTCACGGGCGAGGAGGTCTGCGGGCAGTTGAGGATCAGCCCGCGCACGTTGCAGACTTTGCGTGACAGGCGGCTTATCGGCTACTCGCAGATAAACCGCAGGTTCTATTACAAGCCGGAGGAGGTTAAGAGGTTGATACCGCTTATCGGCACGCTCTATTCGCACGGCAGATGATTTGATTTATTCACCCACTGAATCCGAAGTTATGATGAACGAGAACAACGATGTTTTTACGATGGAAGACGAGCCGATAGCCTCTGTGGTGCAGGATATGCGCAAAGGCTCGAAATGGCTGTCCGCATTTCTGGAAAGCTACCGTCCTCCGCTGGACGGGGAACGTTACCTGACGGACGGCGAGGTGTCGGAACTGCTCCGTGTGAGCCGGCGCACCTTGCAGGAATACCGCAACAACCGCGTGTTGCCCTTCATACTTTTGGGAGGGAAGGTGCTTTACCCGGAAACGGGGCTGCGCGGGGTACTGGAAGCGAACTACCGCAAGCCGCTGGAGTGAGGCGGTTTCATGAAAAAGTAAACGGGTGACACCTTTTGTGGTGCTACCCGTTTACTTGTCTTATGGGGTATGTGCAATCAGCAATACCCGGCTTTTCCGTTCTGTATGAACATCACGTATGTCTGCCGTTTCTCTTGTGAGAGTGCCTTTCCCACCAGCCATGTGCGGAACAGGTGGGTGTTGTAGGTATTCACCCTGAAAGCGACCGGGATGATGATTTCAAGGGCGTACACGTCCGCGTGCAGCCCGTTTTCAAGCTGCATGTAGCGGCACACCTCGTAGTCGTTCAGCACGTCCGACTTGCGGACGGCTCTGATGGCGGCGTTCACTGCCGGGACGGTCGTATGGAACAATCCGGCTATTTCGGTGGCGGTCATCCACACATCGTTACCGGTTACGCTGACCGCCTTGTCCTCTATGATGATTATGTCACGTTTCATGGCTTTTCTTTTTAGATGGTGCAACCTGCAAATTCCTCGATGCCGTTCAACCTTGCGGCAAGGTTCTCCATGTCTTGGTTGAGCTTTTCTTTGGTGATTTTCGCGTATATCTGCGTCGTTTTTATGCTCTTGTGTCCCAGCATGGAACTGACCGTTTCGATGGGTACGCCGTTGGAGAGGAACACCGTCGTGGCTGCCGTGTGTCGGCTCTGATGCCACGTGATGTGCTTGGTGATGCCGCAACGCTTGGCGACGGAACGGATTCCGGCAAGGCACGTGTTGTAGTGGGGAACGGGGAAAATCCTGCCGTTCCCGCACAGACCCCGGTATTTGTCGATGATGCGCTTTGCGATGTCGAGCAGGCGGATATTGGACACCACGCCCGTCTTCTGGCGGTTGATGTTTATCCACTCGTGTTCGTCGAAGTAGGTATGGATGTTCTCTTCCGTCAGGTTGCGCATGTCGGCGAACGACAGGCCCGTGAAGGCGCAGAACAGGTAGAGGTCGCGGTAAAGCTCCTGCTTGGCGTTTTTCAGCCTGCCCTCCATCAGCAGCCGGATTTCCTCTTTCGTCAGGAAACTGCGTGTCGTTTCCTCCTTCTTGATTTCATACTCCCGGAATGGGTCGCGTGTGAGCCACTCGTTGTTGATGGCGATGAACACCATCGTCCGCAAGGGGCAGACATACAGCCACACGGTGTTGGTGCAGCAGTGCTTGTCCGTGCGCAGGAACATCTCGAAGTCGGAGATGAAGGCGGGCGTAAGCTCTTTCAGCGCGATGTCCTTCACGCGGTAGCGGATGGTGAGGAACTCTTGCAGGTGCTTGTAAACGGTCCTGTACTTCAGGAGCGTGCCTTTGGCTTTCATGCCAGCATCCACCTGTTTCTCGTAGTCTTCGTTGTGCTGCCGGAACACCTGCATCAGCGTGTGATAGCGATGTTCCAGTCCGAGAAAGGCGTTCTTGACCTTCTCCGCCGTGACGAAGTTGTCACGCTCCATGATTTCCTGATAGTGTTTGTTGATGCGCACACGCATCTTGTCGAGCATGCGGTTCGTTTCGAGTGCCGCCGAGCTTCTGCCCGTGACACGTCCCCCTTTGGTGTCCCACAGCTTGGGATCGACGGTCAGTTTGCAGCTGAACTGCGTTTGGCTGCCGTCCACCGTAATGCGTCCCATGACGGGTACTGTCCCGTCCTTTTTCACTACCTGACGTTTGAGGTAGTAGATTACTGAAAATGTACTCTTCATCGTCCTTATTTTTTTAGGTTCAAAATTAGTTGGTGAAGAGTCCGTCGCCGGTACGCAAAACGGGGAGGAACGGCGCAATCTTTTTCCGTAACCGGATTTGTTGCGTGAGTTGTCAGTAACTCACTAATCCTTAACGCCTTGTTTCGTTATCCGTGTCCGTTTGTCGCCATTCCGTGCATGGTTACGGACAAGTAACGTAGCGGCGTCCTGATTTGGCTTCAGCGGTGATTGCGATGGCTTCACGAATAATCGGAAGCACGACTGAAACCCTTGTAACTCAATTCTATCACTATATCTTTCCGCATTTCTCTTTTTTGTAGTAACTTTGTGATACAAAGGTATGAAAAAGGTTTTTGGTTGATGAACTCTTTAACAGCTTTATTTGTTATATTTTCATTAATATTATTTCTGTATAACGAGTATGAGAAAGGCACGTAAAAACTACTTTATTTACTTGATGATGCTATTGATATTCGGAGGGTTGATTTATACCGCTATAGCAGGTGGTGAGCGTTTTTTGCATTTGTCATCTATAAAGCCAGCGACAGCAGGTGATGATGCTTTTACTATGTTTAAAACTATATTACTTGATAATCTGGAGCATCCTTTTTCCATTTTACTCATTCAAATTATAGTTGTATTGATTGCGGTTCGTATTTTTGCGTCTGCATTCCGCTATATAGGGCAACCGGGAGTGATAGGTGAGATAGTGGCAGGAATTGTCTTGGGGCCTTCCCTGCTGGGATCTCTTTATCCTGAGTTTTTCGGCTTTTTGTTTCAACCGGATTCTTTGACTAATCTGGAACTTATCAGTCAGTTAGGGTTGGTACTATTTATGTTTGTTATTGGAATGGAGGTTGATTTCGGAGTATTGAAAAATAAGATAAATGAAACATTAGTTATTAGTCATGCAGGAATTTTGGTACCTTTCTTCTTGGGAATGTTGGCTTCTTACTGGGTATATGAGGAATATGCTTCCCAGCAAACAGCATTTCTTCCATTTGCTTTATTTATTGGTATATCTATGAGTATTACCGCTTTTCCGGTTTTGGCCCGTATTATTCAAGAACGGAATATGACACGGAAACCTGTAGGAATTCTTACGATAGCATCTGCAGCCAATGATGATGTGACAGCTTGGTGTTTGTTGGCGGTTGTCATTGCTATTACAAAAGCAGGAACGTTGGGAGGTGCTTTGTATACAGTTCTTCTTACATTTGTCTATATAGCTGTGATGTTTGTTGTTGTTCGTCCGTTTTTAAAGAAAATCGGTACACTTTATTCCAATAAAGAAGTTATAAACAAGACCTTTGTCAGTTTTATTTTTTTGGTTTTGATTGTATCGGCGGCTATTACGGAAATTTTGGGGATTCATGCTTTGTTTGGTGCTTTTATGGCGGGTGTAGTCATGCCTTCTAATTTTGGTTTCCGTAAGGTAATGATGGAGAAGGTTGAGGATATAGCATTGGTTTTTTTTCTACCGTTATTTTTTGCTTTTACAGGATTACGCACACAGATAGGATTAATTAATACACCGGAATTATGGTGTGTATGCCTGTTATTGATTACTGTAGCGGTTGTCGGAAAATTTGGTGGATGTGCTGTGGCCTCCCGTTTGGTGGGTGAGTCTTGGAAAGATAGTTTCACCATAGGTACTTTGATGAATACCCGTGGATTGATGGAATTGGTGGCATTGAATATCGGTTATGAGTTGGGGGTACTTCCTCCATCTATCTTTGTTATTCTTATCATAATGGCTTTGGTTACGACTTTTATGACGACACCTTTATTAAATTTAGTCGAATGGGGCTTTGCAGTAAGAGAACAAAAAACGGTTTTGCAACGAAAATTGCTTTTGTTCTTTGGACGTCCCGAAACAGGTGGTAAGCTATTATCGGTATACAAATTACTCTTTGGAAAACAACTTTCTTATCATCAGGTAATTGCAGCTCATTATACAACGGGTACCGATGTGAATCCTACTAGTGTTGAGCAATTTTTTGAAGAAAGTTTTATTCCTGTTGATAAACAGGCAGAGCACTTGAATATACATATAGAGAAGCGTTATAGAGTAACTGATAATTTGGTATCTGATATGATTTCCACTGTAGAAGCGGAGTCACCGGATATTTTGTTGTTAGGCGCAGGGCCTCGCTTTATGACTGACGGTGAAAAGTCGATGACTTCTTTTTTTGGTTTGTTTCGTAAAAAAGTGGATGATGTGTTAGAGCATGCTTCTTGTCCTGTTGCTATCTTTGTAAATCGTGACTATCGTAATGGAGATGAAGTGGCTGTATTGATAAATGGAAGTATGGATAGTTTTCTTTTCACTTATGTGCGTCGTTTATTGGAAGATGGAGGGAGTTTTATTCATTTATATTATTTCAGCAGTGGAAGTGAAGAATATGTAGGACAAATATATAAGATAAATAAGCAGTATGCAAATAGGGTACATCTGTATCCTTTGGTTGAAATAGAGGATTTGGTATTGCCGATAATTCATGGATTGCTTATTTTAAGCTATGATACTTGTGTGGGGATTGCTGCCAATGAAAAAGTCTTTAAAGCGCTTCCTTCTTTATTGGTCATGAAGGATGCATCTTAAAAAGAAACTGAGCCGTTTTCAACCATCCCGCCAAACTGCCATAGTTACGAGAATTGTCTAAAAAGCAAAAAGCATTGACAATCATCAGATTATCAATGCTTTCTTCCAGTCGGGGTGACTGGATTCGAACCAGCGACCACACGCCCCCCAGACGCGTACTCTAACCGGGCTGAGCTACACCCCGAATTGCGGATGCAAAGGTAGTGCTTTATTTTTAATCTGCAAATAAATCGCTGTAAAAATACAAGTGAGCATCTTCTATGATTATCGTATATAGCTTGTTATTAATGCAATATGGTCATATTAAAAACTATTATTTAGACAATATTCAAAATAACTCCAAGACTGTTTCGGAGGCTGTTTAGTATCCTACATAGTACAAAATATATGCAGAAAGCCTCGACTTATAGCAATAAAGAGTTTCAAATCATCCCGGAACCTTAATCAAACCTTAATCGAAAAACAGGATGCACAATTAGGATGCAAACAGATTATAAAGTTAATGTAGGTTAAAGTCTGTCCCAATTTCGCAATGTTTTAAGGAACCTTCCTTGTTGAGCTATTGCAATGATATAGTTTTAATCATCGAAATTACATATCTTTGCGATGCATCCGTTGAGGATGCCCTAAATAATTTCGTAGCTAATTTAAAATTAATTTGCTATGGCAAGATTTAAAATTACGCTCTTTAAGAGCAACATTAGAAAAGACGGAAGCTGCCCCGTCTGTTTAAGGGTAGCAAAAGAGGACAAAACAAAGTACATCGACTTACAACTGTCGGCAACGAAAGGTCAATGGGATGAACAGGCATCCCGATTTAAAAAAGACAAGCGTGTCAATCCTAACTACGAAAATTACAATGCGTTGCTGAACCGTTATGAAGTCCGGAAAGATGAAATCCTGCAAAAGTTCATGGAGGAACGGATAAACTGGACGCTTAACCAGTTCGAGGAGGAGTTTCTTGGTATGTCAAAGCAGGGCAAGGTTTACGACTACTTTATGCGACAGGTGGAAAACTTAAAAGCCACACGGCATATCGGTAACGCAAAAGTCTATGAACGTACCTTGCACATGCTGGCAAAGTATGACGACAAGATTGAGGAACGGTTGTTTTCGGAGTTGGACGTGAAGTATATCAATCGTTTTAACCTTGAAATGGAAAAAGACGGCTGTTGCGGAAACACCCGTAAATACTACCTCAAAACATTGAGGGCGGTTGTAAACAAGGCGATAAAAGAGCGTGAAGCCTCATCAAATACCTATCCTTTCGGTAAGGGTGGCTTTGAAATCGGTAAGCTGGCAGAGGAAACAGCCAAACGCTACCTTTCGCCACAAGATTTGGAGCTGATAAAAAACTCGCCTCAACAAAATCCTGTGTTGGAGTTATCCCGTAGGGTGTTCCTATTTATGTTTCGGTATGAGTTTTATAGACGAAGCCATGCTGACTAAAAACAATATCAATACGTTTGGGGCAGAGGAGCACATCGTTTACAAAAGGCAAAAGACGCAAAACGCTAAAAATGCAAAGCCTATAAAAATACCTGTAACTCCTGCCATAAAAGAGCAACTGGAATGGTTTAAAGCAAATACAGCTTTGACAGGTAATTATTTGCTGCCAGTGATTACAAGGGATTATGAGGGGGAGCAACTGTATGACCATATCCGCAGCCGTTACAAACGTATAAATGACGGTTTAAAGCAATTGGGCAAATTGCTTCATATCCGTATGAACCTGACCACCTATGTCAGCCGTCATACGATGGCCATGACCTTACAAGGCAATGATGTCCCCCGTGAATTTATCAGCCAAGCGTTGGGGCATCGTAATCTTACAACGACAAATGTATATCTTGACAGTTTTTCAACAAGTGTATTAGACAGAGTAGCTAAAATCCTTTAATTATGAGTATGACAATAAATATGCCTTTGGGAGACTTGATAGACAAGTCTCCCAAAGGGGAAGCCCGTTTTGCGCATGAGGAATGGTTGCGCACCTATGTAAAAAGACTGACGAAAGGTAATAAGACAAAGCTAAAACAGGCTTTAAATGAGGTGGATGAGGCTATAAACCAATGGCGGAACGGCTTCTTCATATCCACTTATGATGAAAAGTTATCAGCCGTCCGACAAGGCAAACAGAACATGGACAGCCAAGAGTTGGAAGATGTCTATAACGAGGAAACCTATTTGCAAAAAGAGGGTAAAACAGGTTTGGTTGCAGATTTCCTGTATGATTCCATAGCCCAATACGGCTTTATCAATGAACACCACCGTGATGCGATAGAGAGCGCATGGCTGTTTCACGACATGGAGTTTTTGCAACAGCAATGGGAATATTACGCTCTGGCTCAAATAAGGTCGTTGCGGGCAGTCATTGTTTCCATGCTGGGAACAGTACCAACGACACCTGAAACCGAACCACAGAATGCCAAAAGAGAGCCAAAACGGATAGAGGATTATCCCGAAGTGTTTGACATTACACTTTATTGTGAACTTACGAATTATGCAAAGGATACTATTTACAAGTGGACCCGTACCCGTGAAATACCTTGTCATCGTTCCGGGACAAACGGACGCAAACTTGTGTTCAAGCGTGACGAAATCGTAGCGTGGATGACTGCTCGAAAGCAGGAAACCAAGGACGAATTTATAAAACGAATGGAAAGCTAGTTGGCTGCACGGCTCCGTAAATAGTTAATATGCTTTATTATGTATAACTTTCTATATACATTCCAATCTCACAACCATGTATGACAAAATCAAATTAATGCTATATGACCTGCCAACAGGGTACAACTGGCAAACAGTCCTGCAACGTACAGTTGACTATTTTGCCAATGGTACAGGTGGTAAGGGGTATTGGCTTGGACGTAGAGTCATAGTTATAGACACGTATGTGTCATTCGAGGGCATGTCTATGAAAACATAACCTAAAGACCTTATCATTAAAGGAAGTAGAGGGACTTATATGAGGTTAAGTAAGGATTTGGGTGTGCCCATGTATAAGGCAGTGGTGGAGTCTGCGGAGTTTGCACATAACTTTAGCATGACAGAGCCTCCTATTATGTATATGCAGAAGTTGGATGCTATGAAAGCATTTAGACCTAATGGTTGGAGTGGTACTAAATATATGGATAACGGGGAAGTGCGTTGCAAGTTTTATGACAAAATACAGGAAACGAAGAAGAAGCGTGAACTGCCTAAATATGGAAGAGAGAACTTGCCAAAGAACTTATTGAGGTATGAGGTGACATTTAGCACCAAAGGACTGAGTAGGTTGTTTGGCAGGGATATAGTAGCAGAGGAACTTTGGAGTAAACAGGTGTTTTGGACGCTGGTTGCAGAGTGGTTTGGATATTATGAGGATATGGTGAAACTGCCTAATGATTGTTGGGATGCGGATTACCGTATTTTTGAGAGCGCCAAGGACTTTGCCAAGTGGTGCATTTGTATAGCAAATGCCGACCAAAACCTGTCTTATTATGTAAAGCACGTCCTTTTTAAACTTCGGACAAATCCGCAGCCAGCCGACCGTGTCCTACGTAGGCAAATACAAAAGAAAATCTAGGAAGCGTTGGAGTGGGGCAAAAAACATTTGGCTCTCCCTAACCTGACCTTGGAACTGACAGGCAAAATAGAACAATATCTTGCTTGGCTGTTGGAGCAGTCGGCAGACAGGATGGGCATCGCGGAGGAACGACGAATATTCAACACCGCTGTTAATCCTCTTCTTATTCAAATAAGACTTGGTAATCATCAGAGAGTGTAAACTTCACTTCCTAAGTTTATTCTTCAGATGATTACCAAGCCTTATCTTTTAAATGAGGTGTCTATTGGGCGTGCACGGCCAAAAACTTATCTAACGCAATAAAAGTACTCGGCAGGATATAAAAATAATTCGCTAATATTGCGAATTGTGCAAATATGTGTTATCTTTGTGTCATCAAAGAACGGTTATATGAACGTAGAATTTGAAAAGGAATATTTGGCAGAACTTTATGAAAAAGGAAAAACTGATGATAAGAAGCATCGTTTCCAACCTCAAATAGTCAATGGTTATTTGAAGTGTGTCAAAGCTCTACTAAATACCTCTCGAATGGAAGATTTATATCAGTATAGGTCTTTAAACTATGAAAAGTTGAAAGGTGATAAAAAAGGACTTTCTTCTTTACGCATCAATGACCAATACAGATTGGAATTTAAGGAAATCACCAATGCGGGTAATCAAACAATCATAGAAGTCTGTTCTTTGAAAGACATTACAAATCATTATAAATAGGAGGAACTATGGGTATAGCAACAAATAATTTGCAGTCATTCCGTCCCTATCATCCGGGTGAATTGATAAAGGAAGAATTGGAATGTAGAGGCATAAGGCAAAAAGACTTTGCAAAGAGATTTGGCTTGTCTTATTCTGCCTTAAATGAAACATTAAATGCAAAACGTCCGATAACTACCGAATTTGCCTTGTTTTTAGAGGCGGCTTTGGGTGTCAATGCCGATTTGCTTGTAAGAATGCAAACGGATTATAATATACAGGTAGCACGAAAGAATAACTCCTTGCGTGAAAAGCTAAACAATATAAAGAAAATAGCTGCCGTGTTTTGAAAACAGTTCTTGGTATGATATTATAGAAATAAAGTTTTTAACGAGGTATTTAAGATAAGGTGGGGCAAGCTGCTCCACCCTTATTGTTTGCTCCTCTAAGAGTGTAAAAAAGAGTTCCTTTGTACTCGAAAATACTTGTTTAATAGATTGAAAATCAGTAATCCAATAAAAATTAGCACAAATATTTAAATCTCGGTCATAAATTCTTCGTTATATTCATGCAACTTATAAAAAGTTTGGTATGAGAAATCAATTGTATTTGTGTTGGAATAGTTATCTTATACGTGATGCTCCTAATTGTATATCAGCGTGTTATTGTAAAATAGTTAGTGATATACATAAGTAAGTTATAATATTAAAAAATGAGATTATGGAAAACAAGGAAGTACAGGCATTAGATTCTGAATATCTTTTGTCGTTAATGAAACAGGCTAATACGGATAAGGATGCTGCATTTGAGTTAGGAAAGTAGTACATGAATGGCACAAAAATTCCTCAAGATACCCGAAGAGTACTCTTTTATTTTCAACAGGCTACAGATTTGGGGCATTCTGAGTCACAAATGATAAGTGGATATCTGTATAAAGTAGGAGCATGGGATTTGAAGCCAGACCCTTTAAAAGCTGCCGAACTCTTTGTGTGTGCGTCAATGACAAACCCCAGTGATGAAATTGTATAGTGGGAAGCTATAAATTTATTCTTATATGGTGGTATTGGAGGAACACCTCTAAATGAATATAGAGGTGTTAGTCTGTTGGTGTTTATGAGCCAATTGGAAATTCCCTATGCAATGTATTTGTTAGGTAAGGCTCATGAAAACGGTTTATGGGGAGTGTCTAAAGACAAAGACGAGGCGATAAGATTATATCGTGAGTCTGCGAATTTAGGGTGTACTGCTGCTATGCTATTTCAGCCTTAAAAGAAGAGCCTTTTGTGGTGACTGAACAATAAGCAGAGAGGAGGTGATTATTTGCTTTACCACTTATTTAATGTATTTGGAAAATTCTTCAATGCAATAATGCAAAATCCGCATAATAAAAGGCAATAGTCGGATAAAATAAGCCAAGTTTCCCGAAAACCTTATTCGTAAGGTATCCGCAGGTAAAAAATAAGGAGTTAAGTATTTATTTAACTCCTTGATTTATATATTATTGTAATTTTATTATCGGTAATCTTATTCAATTTCCCCAGACGCGTACTCTAACCGGGCTGGGCTACATCCCGAATTGCGGATGCAAAGGTACGGCTTTTTTGTATTTGCAAATATTCTCTGTACTTTTTTACATTAAAAGTACATCTTTTTATGCAAGGTATTGATAAAACTAATAAGTCGATTCCCTATATTCAGA
>ENA-OWZN01000338-OWZN01000338.1-human-gut-metagenome-genome-assembly--contig:-NODE-338-length-14459-cov-70.9741_pt1 | contig 14459 bp, 12 predicted proteins | sample MGYA00249255_ERZ652105 | MGnify/ENA primary metagenome ERZ652105 (study PRJEB26925, sample SAMN05827155) | human gut metagenome | biome: ENVO:2100002; feature: ENVO:00000062; material: ENVO:00002003...
GCCTCTTTCAGCTTCTTCGACACGATGCTCTCCGTGAACGGTTCGCCCTTGTACCGCTCGAACAGCCATTCCTGCGGCTTGTACAGCTTGGCGTACTCGGTCAGCTTCCTGACAAGGGGCTTCGACAGCAGCGTGTAGCGGTCTTTCCTCCCTTTGCCCTGCCGTACCCGTATCAGCGAACGGCTCACGTTGATGTCGTGGGGCTTCAAGTCCAGCAGCTCGCTGATTCTCAACCCGGCGGAGTAGAGCAGCGAGAACATGCAGAACAGCCGGATGTCCGGACCGGTTGCGTCAAGGATGGATTTTATCTCCTCCTTGCTCAGCACGTCGGGCAGCGTCCGTTCCCGTTTGGCTCGCTTTACCTCGTAACATTTCCGTTCCAATCCCAGCACCTTCTCGAAATAAAACTTGATCGAGTTGATGCGCAGGTTCTGTTGGCACGACGAGATTCCCCGTGTGTCAATTAGGTGCACGATGTAGGCGTTGATTTCTTCCGGTCGGATGTAGCGGAGATTCCTTCCCGCAAAGTATTGCTGGAACTCCTTGAAGTAAGTGGTGTATGCACGGACGGTACGCTCGCTGTACCGCAGTTGCCGCAGCGTCTCGGCATAGCCGGGCGGGATGGCGGGGCTGGTTTTCCCGCTCTTCTTGGGCTGGGTGTTTTTCAGGGCGGAGTAGTCAATAAACGCCGTTCCTACATGGCGGTCGAAAAAACCGGACAGGTCGAACCCTTCTCCCGGCAGGTAGGCTCTGTCCCCCTCGAACCGCACGCCCTTCTCTTTCGACAACGACAGCCGGATGGCATCGTCCTCGTCGAACTCCACTTCCACGTATTTCTGCCCGTCACGGATGGCAGGTGAAAGTTTTATTCTCGGTTTGCTCTGATAGACTTTCATACGCATCGCATGGGTGGCAACGACAAAGCGTGTTTCCCGTTACCGGATTTTCAATCAGGCACGGCATGACCGCACCTGTATTTAGGTTCCAAATATAACGAAAACAACGAATTATCACCGCTTCCCGGAGGAAAAAAATACGTGCCGGACATGATTTTTTTGCATTTTTCGTTTTTTATTCCTACCTTTGCAGTGCCCATCTACAATTAGAAGGGGTTTCGAGGCTCGTTTTGGCAAGATCCAATTCGGAGCCTTGCGTTTTTTATAGCACTTCCTCCAACTTCTTTTTCAGCATTTTTTTCATCTTCTTTTCGCCACCCGGCATATTCAGGTAATAGGCGGTCAACAGATAATACCCGTAAGGGCTTCGCTGTGGTTCGAGGACGATCACATATTTTTCCGCTGTGTCATACACGTATGTCCGGTAGATGTTCTTACGGTGTTTCATATCCCTTTCCTCACAACTGAATATCTCCAGTACATGGGAAGTCCTTTCCTCGATATGGTGGCGAATCCAATGCAGACGGCGGGAACGGTCTGGCTCGAAGACTCTTTTCTTCGTCGCAGCGCCTTCCGCTTCCTTGTCATCAGTTGTCGTTAGGTGCATGAACTCCCGCTGCATATCTATCTCTCCATCCGATTTGATGGGATAGACACGCTTTTCCCGAAACTTGAACGCTTCGTTGTCTTCGATGTCCCGGCGATACACCCTATATAATGAAGCCTTGCGCTCCTTGTTTCCCAAATGCAGGATTTCCAGCAGCTCCGGGTATTTCTTTAACAAATTGAATGGCATAGGTTTACTTTTGCAGGTTGATAAAGAAAAGGTTGAACTTCTTGTTTTTCAGAGGAGTGGTACATAATAACGAAAGGTTTGTCTGTCTCTTTATCTTCTCGACAATCAGGCGTTTTGCCCGTACCTTTCCCTCAATGGTTCCCCGCTGGATGCGTAGGTGATAGTTTATCGCCCCCATAAGAATGTCTGCCAACTGGATGAAATGTACCTGATGCGACTTGACAAAATTGAAGTCCCGTATAGCCGAATTGTATTTCAATATCTCCGCCAGCTTATGCAGTTTCCGTTGGCTGCACGTGTCCTTGATGTCGAAATAGACATTATAGGTGCTGTCCATGTCCATTTGATGATGCAATAGCTGGTAATACATCCGAAAATAAAAATCATTGTAGCTGTATTCTGCCCGTGTGTTGTCTATCTCCGACTTATCCACGATGACCGCCCTGAATTTCATGTTGGTCATAAAGAAATAATCCACTATTTCGTTATAAAGGGCAAAGGTCTTGTCCGAGATGTTCGTCCATTTCAATTCCTCCTCATATCCGTGCTTTTGCTTGATTTCCCGTATCTGCTTTTTGGCGAGAGCCATTTCGTTGTACGGTATGCTTACATAACCGTATATCATGTAAGGCTGTCCGTCATTTTCCAGATGCGTACTCTCGTCGCAATATATGTTATAGGTTTTGTGGCTGCACTCCATTATATTATTTGTTTAATTATCAATACGCAAAGATAGTGAAAAATTCTTGTGCGACAAACCTGCGAACCGGACGACAAGTGCGGACAGCCCGCACCGGACTTGCAGGTTTCCCGTGTTTCTCCCTCTATATTTACGCCCGGTTTCGTTTGAGAACCAATAGTATTCACCATTTAAATTTTTCAGATTATGGACGAACGACCGGACAGCAGCCAGCAATTAATGGACATCCTGCTCGTCATGGACGAGAAAGGCACGCTCCAAGCCGTCAGCGGAGTAAAGGACGGCGAGTTACAGACCAAGAACCCCTTGGAGGACAACAACGACCTCCTGCGGGTGGATCGCCACGGCGATATGTTTTCAAATTTCTTTTCCAACCTCTGGAGCCAGTTGAAAGACCCGACCCGCTTCCACTTCTTCCGTGTGCCGGAAGAGGAGGTGCAGCGGGTAGCCGCCGATTTCCGGCAGAGGGAGAGCCGGTCCGTCAAGACGGGCGAACCGCTCCTCGCACAGTACGAGGTGCAACCGCCCGTGCAGGCACAGCAACAGCCGGAGGGTGCGCCGCAGCAGTCCGCCGGGCAGACCGAACAGAACCCGCAGTACAAGTATCGTCCGGAGGACATCGACTGGAACAGCCTCGCCGCACTCGGCGTGCAGCGGGAGCAGATTGAGGGCAACGGGATGCTTGACCAGATGCTCCGGGGCTTCCAGACCGACAAGACCGTCCGGGTGCATTTCCACTTCGACGGCATCTCGCACAGTAACGACAGCCAGCTCTCGCTCAAGCCCGGCACGGACGGCAGGCTGACTGTGTGCAGCCACGGCATCCTCGACCCGGAAAAGATGCAGAAGCAGTTCTTCGGCTACGACATCACCGACTCCGACAAGCAGGTGCTCCGGCAGACGGGCAACATGGGACACCCGGCGACCGTCACCAACCGGGCGGGCGAGCAGATCGAAGCCCTTGTCAGCCGCAACCTCAAGACCAACGAGCTGGTCGCCTTCCCGCTCTCCAAGGTCAATATCCCGGCGGAGAAGAACGGGCATACCTTCACCCCGGACGAGATAGCCCGGCTCAAACAGGGCGAGGCGGTGGTCTGCCGGTTCCTTTCCAGAGCCAAGGAGGGGGAGCAGCCCAAGATCTATCCGGCTCCCGTGCAATTCAGCGCAGCCAAGATGCAACTCGAATTTCTCTTCGGCGACCGGGGCAGGCTGGCGATGGATGCGTACAAGGCGAACCTGAAACAGACCGCCAATCAGGAGGTGCCGAAGACTTTCCGCAAGCAGGAGCTTACCGAGAAGTCCCGCCTCGAACTCGAAGCCGGGGGAACGGTCAAGGTCTCCGGTCTGGTGGACAAGAAAGGAAAAGCCTACCAAGGCTACATCACATGGAAGCCCGGCGAGAAGCCCGCCTTCATGTTCCCCAAGGACTACAAGGCGGCGCTCGAAGAGGGGCGTGTCAAGCCCGCCGTGGAGAACGAGGTGCAGGTGGCGGTCAATTCCGAGGGCAAGACCGTCGAGACGACCCGCAACCTGAAAGAATCCCTGCAATCCGCACAGCAGCGACCCACCGGGGAGCAGAAACAGCAGCAGGAGCGCAGGCAGGAGCAGAAAGAGGACCGGAAACAGGCACAGAAGCAGGAGCAACCCGACAAGCCTAAGCGCAGCCGGGGTGTCCGCCGCTGATTTCCCCCGCCATTCTGTAAATGAATTACCGGTTATCCCGTCCGATCGGCGGGATAACTTTTGTCAAACCGTTAAAAATTAAAGAAATATGATTACAGCAGTCATCGCTGAAAAGCCTTCCGTAGCGAAGGATATAGCAAACGTGTTGAATGTCCGGGAGCGGCACGATGGCTACCTCTCAGGTAACGGCTACCTCGTTACCTGGGCGTTCGGCCATCTCGTCCAGCTCGCCATGCCCGAAGCATACGGCTACACGGGCTTCCGGCGTGAAAACCTGCCCATTCTGCCGCAGGAGTTCAAGTACATCCCCCGCCAGATACGGGAGGGCAAGGAGTACAAGCCCGACCCCGGCGTGCTCAAACAGTTGAAGGTCATCAGGGAGGTTTTCGACCGTTCCGACCGTATCGTCGTGGCGACCGATGCCGGGCGTGAGGGCGAAGCCATTCATCGGTACATCTACAATTACCTTGGCTGCCGCAAACCCTGCCTGCGCCTCTGGATCTCCTCGCTGACCGACCGTGCCATCCGGGAAGGGCTGGACAACCTCAAGCCCGGCAGCGACTACGACAACCTCTACCGTGCCGCCGAAGCCCGTGCCATCGCCGACTGGGAGATTGGGCTGAACGCCACCCAAGCTCTCAGCATCGCCGCCGGGCAGGGTATCTACTCCCTCGGAAGGGTGCAGACGCCCACCTTGATGATGATCTGCTCCCGTTATCTGGAGAACAGGGATTTTACCCCGCAGACCTATTACCGGCTGAAGGTTACGGCGGAAAAGGACGGCACGCCCTTCGCCGCCATCTCCGAATTGCGTTACGAAACCCTTTCGGCGGCAAACGCCGCCCTCGCTGCTGTTACCGCAACGGGAATGGTGGAGGTTGCCGACGTGCAGCGCAGGGAGGTGAGCCAAGAGCCTCCCTTGCTCTACGACCTGACCGCCTTGCAGAAAGAGGCGAACGGCAGGTACGGCTTCTCGGCGGACAAGACCCTCTCCGTCGCCCAGTCGCTTTACGAGAAGAAGGTGCTGAGCTATCCCCGTACCGGCTCCCGTTATCTCTCGGACGATGTGTTCGACGAGATACCCGATCGCATCGCCCTGCTGGAGCGGTACCCGGCTTTCGCCACCCATGCCGCCGCCCTGAAAGGGGCTTCGCTCAACCGCCGCAGCGTGGATGCGGGGAAAGTTACCGACCACCATGCGCTTATCATCACCGAATGTCTGCCCGGCGAGCTGTCCGCCGACGAGCGCACGGTGTACGACATGGTAGCCGCCCGCCTGCTCGAAGCCTTCTCCGCCCGTTGCCTCAAGGACGTTACCACCGTCTCCTTCACGGCGGGGAACAGCGTGTTCACCGCCAAGGGAACGGTCGTCAGGTCTGCCGGATGGCGTGCCGTGCGGGACGAGCGGGACGAGGACGACGAGGGAACAGCCGCTTTGCCGCCCTTGCAGCCCGGCGAGGCTTTCCCCCTGCAATCGGCGGAGTGTGTGGAGAAACAGACCAAGCCCCGTCCCCTGCACACCGAGAGCAGCCTGCTTTCGGCGATGGAGCATTGCGGCAGGGATTTGCAGGACGACGAGCTGCGGGATAGCCTGAAAGGGAACGGCATCGGCACGCCCGCCACCCGTGCCTCCATCATCGAGACCCTCTTTGCCCGTGATTACGTGCGCCGGGAGAAGAAGAGCCTCGTGCCGACCGACAAGGGGCTTGCCGTGTATCAGATAGTGAAGGACAAGCGCATCGCCGATGTCGAGATGACCGGGCAGTGGGAGACCGCCCTCGCCAAGATCGAGAGCGGGGAGATGAATCCCGACACCTTCCGCAAGGGCATCGAGATCTATGCCGCCCAGATTACCGAAGAACTCCTGCAAGTGCAGGTATCGGTGGCGGACGGCGGACATATCCCGTGCCCCAAGTGCCGTTCCGGTCGCATCCTCTTTTACCCGAAGGTCGCCAAGTGCAGCAACGTCGATTGTGGGCTTACCGTCTTCCGTGGCAAGGGGGAGAAGCAACTCACCGACAGCCAGATTACCGACCTTGTAACCAAAGGCAAAACATCCCTTATCAAAGGCTTCAGGAGCAGGGAGGGCAAGCCCTTCGATGCGTACCTCACCTTCGACAAGGACTTCCGCACCGTGTACGGGTTCCCGCCCCGCACGGACAAGCCCAAAGGAAAGGAGCGCAGGCGATGAACGGCATCGGTTGGATCACCGTGGCGGAAGCCGCCCGGCTCTGCGGTACGGACGAGCTGCGCATCACCCTCTGGATGAACGGCAACCACATCGCCTACGCCCGTTTCGACGGCATCCTGATGATCGACGGCGCATCCATTGCCGCCCTGTTCAGCCGCAACCGGGTCGCCACCATCTACGAGGACGTGGCGCAGCAGCGGGGCAAGCCCGGCAGACCGGGCAGGCTCCGCCGCCTGCTCGACACCCCGCTCGACGCCTTCGGCTTGTCGCAGCGCATCGTCCGGGCGTGCCGGGAGCTGGGTGTCTTCACCGTGGAGCACCTGCTCGTCCACCTCCGCCGCTTCCGCTTCTCCCGCCTGTACTGTGTCCGCAACTTCGGCAGCGGATCGGCAGCCGAGACCCTCCGGCGGCTCCGGCAGGACGGCTTGACAGACGGCGGCAGCCCACGGGATTTCAAGGTCTTGTACCCGTAAAGGCTTTTAAGCACAATTGTTAAAAAACAACCATGTAGTTCACTTGTAAATTAATAATATAGTTAATAATATACTGATCTACATTGTAATATAAATAAAATGTATAACTTTGCAGACCAATTTGAATGTAATGGCGACTAAAAAATACTCTCTGGCTATTGAGAAAATAGATGAAGTGGCAAAAGAATTTGTTGCTGCCCGCCCTGCTTATACGCTTCACATAAAGGAATGTAACCAAGGAAAGCAAAAGCAGATAGAGATTATCAATATAAAAAATCAGGAAAAAAGCACATTAAATTGTTTTATTACTGGTGGACAAGTTTCTCATAATATACAAGGCAAGAATGGAACTTTGAATGGAATTTGCAAGGATTGTTGGGAGTATATTGTAAAACAGACTGCGATACCGGATATGGATCAAAAATGCTTCAAATTGAAAGGTGTAAGGAGCGATGATTTTGATACATTGATTTCAGCGGTAAAAGAATATAATAATGTCGTTGTTTCCGAAGTAAACACGGATAAGAATCCGAACATCCGGAACCAATATCATCTGAAAGGGAAATACGATGCCAAGGTTTCTGTTATCTTTTATAATAACGGAACATTAATGGTACAAGGATGTATCACATCATTTTATGTGGAATTTATAACCGAAGTGTTGCAAGCTATATCTTCCATTCCTTCCGAAGCTATAGAAGAAGTGTTTGCTATCCAAGCACGTGCCGGCTATGCATTAGACAACGACCTTAGCAAGTATATTGGAAACAGAGAGCATATTGATGGAAGTGTGATAGAAAACTTTATCAATACTTCAATCAATTTGGCTAACTCTGCGGTTAAGGTGGATGATTATGGATGTTATACATTTGGCATTTTGAAAGCGTTAGATGCGGTATTGCGCACTCGTCTTTTGGAAGATGCGCCTGATTTTGACGAATACGGGACATATTTTCAGAAAAATAATAGTGGGGCGTATTGCTTTAAAAGTGGTATCGGAACGTATGACAACAATCTGCATTTGAAGCAGGCTTTGGAACGAGGATATTCATTCTTCAATCAACATAGGCACTCGACATTCCATGTGGACAGTTTTAATGTGGAAACAAGTAGAACCCTTGAATACGATGAAGCCGTAAACATTATTAAGGACTGCCTTGTTATTATTAATAATATATGTAATAATTGGTAAAATGGAAAATAAAGAATTTCAAATAATCCCCTTGCAAGGACGGAGCTTGTTAGTGGTTATTTTATCGTCAGAAATGACGAACTACTACTGGAAAGAGCTTCAGACTGAATTGGCAAATCTCAACATTGCCGATGCAGAGGTCTATTTTGATTTTCTGTACCGCAATGGATTAAAAAATAGATTCTTTAAGTCTAAACTTAAAGGGATGATGTTAATTTCCAATTCATTGAGAAAATGTGAAGCTCCCAAAGAATATATCAAGGTTGCCGATACTTTTTTTGCTTCACATTCTAAATGGATTGACAGTAGTGTATTGTCTTCTTTCCAAAAAATCTTTTATAAAAAGAGAATTATTGACACTCAGTCATTGCCAACGGCATTGTAATGTTTGTCAGTTACATATTATATAACAAAGGTGCATCAATGATGCACCTTTGTTATTTTATACCTCAAATTTAGGCAACGGTATTACCTAAATTTAATATTCTTTTGTCTTTCAAAGAATTTACCTTATCTTTGCACCAATAGAACCCGCCAAGCCTCTTGATAATGCTCAAATAGGCGGGTCGTTTTTTTTTATAATCCGTCGCCCTTTCCTAAATGACCTGAGCCGCTTTTCAGCAGCTTTTTACATTTCATGGGCACACCCTTCCGTACACCGTCCGGATTTTCCCGTCTTCCAATACCTTGCTCGATCGCACGACCCATATCCTGCCGTCATTCAGCCCGCACTCCAGTGCCTTCTCACCGCCGCCGACCAGTACCGGCACGGTTGTCACCACGATTTCGTCCGCCAGCCCGTTATCCAAGAGCAAAGCCCCGGTTTCCGCTCCGTAAGCCGTTACCGTACCTTCGCCGTCCGCTTTTATTCTCCGCAGTTCCGCTGCCGCATCCCCTGTAACAAACTGCACCCGTTCCTTCTCCGTCAGGTCAATACAGCCGCCCGTCACGACCAAAGTCTCTTTTGCCGTGAGCGGCCAGCCCAGATGGTTCAGGTAAATGCGCAGGTAGGTTTCTTCGTCGATCAGCACGCAGCAGGAGGCATCCGTCGCCGCATCGAAATGCTTGTCCGCTCCGACCGGACAACCGTCAAGGGACTGGTACACGTGCAAGGTAATCTGTTTCATGTCAATGAGTTTTTAAGGATTATGTCCGCCTTGCACCCAAAAGAACAGCGTGAACTCACGCTATTCCTAATACGAAGGTACTGGCATACCCGACAAACAAGAATAGGCAAGCCCACGCCGTATAAGCATACAGCATGCGCATTGCGCCATCCGTCTTGTTTGTCAAAAAAGTGCCAGTTTTTCGTATAAGACGTTCAGCGAACGTACAATATGTATATCAACCCCGCCTGCTTCCAAGCCGGGTATGAATCTTCTATGTCACGACAGCGACCGTACCCGAAAGCACCGTCCTCTGTCTTCGTGGAGCAAAGATAGCGAAAGGCGAGAGCAACGGCAAATGAAAACAAGGTTTTCTAATTTGACAATGCCGAGCCGCATCCTATCTTCGCATCGCAAAGATAGTGAAACTTCCCGAATAACAAAACAATAGCCCCGCCTAATCTCACGATCCGGCAGGGCTTCATCCACCTAAAGCACCGTCAGAAAAATGTCATTCTCACGGGAACAGCCCCCTTTTCTTGCGCCTTTCCGCTTTCCGGGCTTCCTTCTCCTTGCGTTTCGCAGCCCGTTCCTCCACTTCGGCGAAGCGGGTGCGGATGAACTCGTGCACGTCCTTCGTGCGGTAGAACACCTTGCCGCTGATGGTGAAGTACGGCAGCACCCCGATGGCACGGTAACGTTGCAGCGTGCGGATGCCCACCTTCAGCAGCAGGCACAGGTCTTGGTTGTCCAGCACCTCCTCGCCGTCGAGCGTGTTGTTCTTCTTCAGCACCCTTTCCAGCAATTTCTCCGTCCGGTCGAAGCGTTCCATGATGCGCTCCATCCAGCCCTCAAACTCTTCCCTGTCCGTGTACATAGCAGTCGCCCTCCTTTTCGATGATTTCCTTTTCCCGCATATAGCGGATGTAGCCTTTCGCCGTCCGTTCCTTCACTTCCAGCATCTCCTGTATCAGCTCGCACAGTTCGATGTAGCCGTACTTCTCCTGCCGGGCGAACGCCTCCCGTGCCATCTCCGCCAGCTCTTTCTTCTTGCGCTTCTCTTTCTCCGCCCTCGGCTTCTCGCCCACATAGACGGGCATCCCGGCTTGCTTGTCCCATCTGAACTGCATCAGGGGAATGTCCAGCGGGCTTCCGTCCCTGACCTTCAACGCCTTCACCACCGACACCTCCGGGTTCTCGTCCTTCTCGATGGAGAGGATGGCGGCGGACTTGCGTTGCAGCTCGCTGCCGAGGTGCCCCCTCAGTTTCAGACCGTTCGGTACGAAATGCACCACGGCGGCTATGCACGTGCGGTAGATTCCCGCCAGCCGGTAGATCTCGTCAATCAGCGCCACGCTCTCCGCCTCGTCGTTGGCGCAGCGGATCAGGTCAGCCACCCCGTCGATGACGACTAAATGGATGCCCCCGTGCAGGTAGTGGTACTTGTCCATGCTCTGCACGATGGCGGTCAGCCGCTCGCTTCTCGACATTCCTGTCAGGCAATATACGTGTAGGTACTCCGGCATCCGCTCACGCCCGGCACGGCGCAGCAGCCGCCCCGTGTTCTTGTAGAGCTGTTGCTCGCTCTGTTCCGTGTCGTACAGCAGTACCGCACGCCCCTTGCGGTTCGGCTCCACCCGCACCCCCAAGAGGTCGGCGTCCGTCTCCCTCTCCATGATCGCCCCGGCGACCAGTGCGGCGGTGTAGTTGCTCTTGCCCGTCCCTTCGCCGCCCGTGATGCAGAGGATGTTCTCCTCCGAGCCTAACGGCACCTCCCCGGCGGTAACGATGGCGACAGCCTGTTCGGGCGGGTGGTCGTAGTCGATCTCGCACGATTTCAGCACCGCCATCGTGTCCCCGTACAGCGTGTCGAGCAGTTTCAGGAACAGCCCCATCAGCTCCTCCCTCGTGTGCCCGGCTTTGAAGTAGTCCGTCACGTCCTTCTCCGCCTTCGTCCCCGGCAGCGGCAGCACCAGCCGTTTCACCCCGTACTCCGACAGTTGCGCACGGTGCTTCTCCGAGCACTCCAGCCCCGTCTTGTCCGTATCGTACAGCAGCACGATGTGCTTGAAGCGATAGACCAGCTTGCGCACGGTCTTCGCCGGGATGACCGAGGTCTCCGAGTTGAAGCAGATGGCATGGAAGCCGTGCGCCGCCAGCGTCAGCACGTCCTTCTCGCCGCCCGTGAGGAAGAGCAGGTCGCCCTTCGAGGGCAGTTGCTCCAGCCCGAAACAGTAGTTGTCGCCCGTGTGTCCGCCATAGACGAAGCGCACCTCCGACATCGGGCGATAGACCTTCACGCCCCATTTCCCCTTGTAGCCGAACATCGGTTCCGCCGGGGTGGAACTGAAGCCGAACGACTTGCCTTCCCTCGTCTCGCCCCGGTACTCGGCGAGCGATACCGCCCCGTAACGGTGCAACAGCTCCTCCGTGATGCCCGATGCGCCCCAGTAGGCAAGCTCCGCATCCGTAAACGGCTTTTCCGTCGTCCGGTAGGGCTTCGGTTCGGGACGGTCAAAGGGCGCAACCGCCTCTTCCGTGTACCCGTCCGGCTTTCCCGTACCGTTCCCGTTTGCCCTGACGGATATTCCTTCACCGCTCCGGTTCTCCCTTGTCCCATTCTCCCTTGCGTCCGGAACGGCAGTATCTTCCGAGCTGTCATCCTCCAGACCGAGACACAGCTCCCGGTCGATGGTGTGCAGCACCTCCACGAAGTCGGCGGCGTTCCGGCAGTCCAGCCCTTTCAGCTTCGCCACGAGGAAGAAACAGTCGCCCGAATAGTCCCCGTTGCCGAAGTCCTTCATCCGGTACGTACCGCTCCGGCGGTCGTAATACACGTTGCACGAAGCCTTGCTGTCGGCATACAGCGGGTTCAGGAAGTTCCTGCCCACCCGCCACTTCACGGGCAGGTAGTGGCGGAACACGTCCAGCCCGTTACTGGTTCTTGCCAGTATCTCTTCCTTTTTTACCATAGCTGCCGTTTTTTCGGTTATGCAGGGGATGTTCCGCTATCATCCGGTCGATCTTGGCGGCGGGTGTCTCCACCATCCACCGCTCTCGCAGGCTCTCGACCGCCTGCCGGGGATAGCGTATCTGCCGCCCGATCATGGAATAGGGAATGATATGCTTCTGCCGGTAGCGTTGCAGGGTGCGGTGGCTGATGTCCAGCATCTCGCACACCTCCTTGTGCGTCATCCACTTCGGGTCGGCTTTCCGTCCCTTGGCAGCAGGGCTTTCCGCTTCCTCTTTCCGTTTGCGCTCCGTTTCCTCCCGGTTCCGGGATTCCTCCACGTAGGCGGTTATCTTCTCGATCTTCTCTACGAGCAGGCGGTAGGCGTTGCTCTCGATGGTCATTATTTCCATTGTCGTACTCTTTTTTAGGTTTCTGCCGCAAATGTCGCCCGATTCGCCGGTTTTTCCTGCCACCATACCGGCACCTTGGCAAAGATTTTTTTCTGATGCGCATTTTTCCATCCTCTTTTTTCACCCTCGCCGCCCTTCCGTCCGCCTTTCCGGGCAACAAAAAGGCTGAAAAGGCTGAAAAAGGCAAGGAAAGAGTAGGAACAACGTAAAAACAAGGCGGAAAGGAACTTACATCGAAGCAAAAAGAGCAAAAAAAACAAAAAAGAACGTCCGAAAGACTCTTTTCTGCCCTCCGGACGCTCTCTTTTCATCTCCTGCCGCCTCTGCCGTTCCGTTGCCAACTTGCTGCCGACTTGCCGATCACCTGCTGTCCATATCCCGCATCTTTTTGAGCAGCTTCTCCTTCATCTCGTCCAAGAACGCCGTCGGGTTCTGCTGTCCCCGCAGCCTGCCGAAAGCATGGTACACGTTGCCCAGATCCACATGGAAGGTCTTCTCGAACAGCGCAGCCAGCTCGCCGATCTCGGCGTTGCCGTTGTCCACGCTTCCGGCGGCATGGATGCCGTAAACAAGCTGTATGGCGGCGATTTTCGTGTCCGTCCAGCGGTGTTCCTTCCCCGGCACGGCTTCCGTACCGTCCCCTCGTGCCGCACGCTCTATCCGGCGGCTCAGATAGACCAGCAGCATCTCCACCGAGATCAGGCGTGCCGCCAGTATGTCGTAGCCCGTGGAGAACTCCGCTTCCTCGTCTAGCACGAAGCTGCCGCTTTCGGGGCTGAGTTCGCCCTTCGCCCGCAGGAAATAGTAATCGTCCCGGTATGTCGCCCCGCTGTGGTAATACTGGTAGAAGGGCAGGTAGCGTTCCATCATCCGCTCGGCACGTTCCACCGCCTTGCGGTAATACGGCTCGGCGGCATGCAGGTAGCCGGGGCATCCGCTCTCTATCTGGTACACCCGGTAATAGTACAACAGCCTGCCCGTCAGGGCGGGCTTGTAATACTTGAAGTAGAGGATTTCCTTCGCATCCTCGGCGAACGGGTGCGAGAGTGCGTACTCCTTCAGTTCCCGGTTCTTGCCTCTCAGGTACGAGACCATTTCACGGCAGGCGCCAATCACCTCCTTGCCGTCCATGTCGGCGGCTGTGGTCGCCATGCGCTGTTCCACTTCCCGTAACAGCCCGTTAAAATATTCTTCCATGCTCAATTTATTTCTGGTTGTTTATAAGGGCGTAAAGTTAGCCTGCCGCCGGGGAACGGAAGTTCTGAATCTTCACCACCGGATTCGGATTCTCCGCCAATCGGCTCGGAGGGTCGGGCTTTCACGGCAAATCTGGAAAAAGGAAGTCTAAACGCTCTTGGCGCACCGGGCGATTTCCCGGATTTCGGTAGGAGTCGCCTTCAGGTGCTTATGGCAGAAGTCGCACAGGTAATTCGGGCTGGCGAAGCCGCACACTTCGGCAATCTCTTGGAAAGGCATGTCCGTGTCCGCCAGCAGGGAGGTCACGTGCGCCTTCCGCTGTTCCGTCAGCCAGCGGTGCGGGGTCATGTTCAGTTCCTCCTTGAACCGCCGCCCCAGCGTGTTGACCGACATGCCGCACTCCCGTGCCAGTTCCTCCACGTTCCTCACTTTGGGCAGTGCCAATGCAATCTCTTCCCGGAACGAGCAGCTCCGCAGGTGCGGCAAGTACCTTTCCGCCTCCTGCAACTCCGCCCCGCTGAACATCGGCTGTATGCCCTTGCGGTACTCCGACGCCCGTTCACGGCGGAATCGGAACAGCAGCCCCGCCAGACGGCTGTACAGCCCGTTCAGATTCGGGTATTCGTCGTATGCGTTGATAGCCGCCTGCATCCGGCATAGGAAGAGGAAACCTCCGGTGTCCCTTTCCCTGAAATACGCCTCCGCCGTTTCCATCAGGAAGTCCGTCGAGCCGCCGTGACGGTGGTAGGCGACCAGCACCAGCAGTCCGGCTTCCTCCCGTACCCGGCACGAAAGGACGGGACGGTGCTGCCGCTGTCTCTTATACACATCTCCGAGCCCACGAGACATGCGCAGATCTCGT
>ENA-OWZN01000376-OWZN01000376.1-human-gut-metagenome-genome-assembly--contig:-NODE-376-length-13205-cov-5.20494_pt1 | contig 13205 bp, 7 predicted proteins | sample MGYA00249255_ERZ652105 | MGnify/ENA primary metagenome ERZ652105 (study PRJEB26925, sample SAMN05827155) | human gut metagenome | biome: ENVO:2100002; feature: ENVO:00000062; material: ENVO:00002003...
CAGCTCTCATACGCTGTCCCGGACAGCCACTAAACTGCTGTGGTGCTTTTCCTGCTTTTTTCTGATTTTCCAAAACGGCCTGTTCATCATACGCTGCTGCCTCTCGCTCTACAAAACGGATTGCCCCTGTCGGACATGTCGGAAGGCAGTCTCCAAGTCCATCACAATAATCATCACGAAGAAGTTTCGCTTTCCCATCTACCATACCGATTGCTCCTTCATGACAAGCCGCAGCACAAGCTCCGCACCCATTACATTTATCTTCATCAATCTCAATAATTCTTCGAATCATATTTTTTTCCTCCTTGCATTTGTAACCTGAGTATAATATAATCAAGCCAATAATTCAGTGGTTATAACCACGGAAATGAGGATTTTATGAAAAAAATTGAATCAGTTTTATTTCAGGGCATTACGGAAAATGAGTGGATGCACATGCTGGATCTTGGCTGCATGCGCACACAGCACTTTGCAAAAAATACTATTATCTTTCACACCGGAGAACATATCCATGAAATCGGCATCGTCTTAAGCGGAAGTGTCAATATTGAAAATATTGATCTGTGGGGCAACAAAAGTATTTTAAGCAATATTTCGGCAGGACAGGTGTTCGCCGAATCCTACGCGCTCTGTCAGGAACCGATGATGGTTGACGCAGTCACTGCCGAAGCTGCTGATATTCTCTTTCTAAATATGGCGCCTCTGAAACAGGTTCAAGATAAAGAGGGCTGGAGTGCTAAAATCATGCAGAATATTCTCTATATTTCTGTGCAAAAAAATCTAATACTTTCCAGACGTATTTTCTGCACTACTCCTAAAACCGTTCGCAGCCGTCTCTTTATCTATCTTTCTACAGAAGCGGCAATAGCCAAAAGTACAACATTTCAAATTCCGTTTGACCGTCAGGGACTTGCCGACTATCTCAATCTGGATCGCAGCGCCCTATCGAAAGAGCTTGGAAAGATGCGTGACGAGGGGATATTGGAATTCCATAAAAACAAATTCGTACTTCATACAATACCAGAGAAGATATAGGCCATTTCATAACGTATTTATTTCTCCCCCTGACCATAGTAAGCATTCGCCCCATGTTTTCTATAGTAATGTTTATCCTGAAGTTCTTGCGGAGCCGGCGTGTTTTGTGAATTCAACATCTCACATCTAGCCGCCATTTTTGCTACCTCTTCCAGCACCACTGCATTGTGGACAGCTTCGTTTGCACTTTTCCCCCAAGTAAATGGTCCATGATTCTTGCAAAGTACCGCTGGGGTCGCCACATAATCAATCTTCATTCGCTCAAACTCATCTGCGATTAAAACTCCTGTATTTTTCTCATAAGCCTCTGCAATCTCTTCTTCCGTCAAATTTCTCACACACGGAACTTCACCATATAGATAATCAGCGTGAGTTGTTCCGTAACATGGAATACCGCGCCCTGCCTGTGCCCAGCTCGTTGCCCATGAAGAATGTGTATGAACGATTCCGCCAATATCAGGAAATCGATTATACAGTACAACATGTGTTGCCGTGTCCGAAGAAGGGTTGTATCTTCCTTCTACTCTATTTCCATCTAAATCAACGACCACCATATCTTCCGGTGTCAGCAAATCATACTCTACTCCACTCGGTTTAATGACAAACACCCCTTTTTCTCTATCAATTCCACTGACATTGCCCCAGGTAAATGTTACTAATCCGTATTTCGGAAGCAGCATATTTGCCTCATATACTTCTTTTTTCAATTGTTCTAACATCATGCCTTCCTCCTCATACTAAATTTTTTAATGCAGACTGCTCAATAGCAATTCCATTTTTATATCTTTCAATGAAACGCTCAAATCCTTCCACATCTTTTGCGTCCGGTTCCATGCTGACTCCTGCATTTCCTGAAAATACTTTTTTGCTAAGATAATCCCCAAGACTTTCTTGTTCTTCCTTCTGAATCATATAAGCAGCAAGCAATGCCATTCCCCATGGACCTCCTTCTCCCGCAGTCTCCATGACCGATACTGGAGCATTGATAGCCGCCGCAAGAATTTTCTGTCCTACTCCTTTGGTCTTAAAAAATCCTCCATGTCCTAAAATTGTATCTATTTCAACATGTTCCTCTTTCATCATAATATCCATACCAATTTTTAATGCACTAAGTGATGTAAATAAATGTACTCTCATAAAGTTTGACAAATTAAAATTACTCTTTGGCGAACGCACAAATAACGGTCTTCCCTCTGCCACTCCAGTGATATTTTCCCCTGAAAGATATCCGTAGGAGAGCAGACCGCCACAATCGTCATCTCCTTCCAAGGCTTTCCGATACAATGTCCCAAACAGACTGTCCATATCTACTTTTATGCCAAAACTTTCTGCAAATTCTCGAAAGAGTCCCACCCATGCATTCAAGTCTGATGTACAGTTATTTGCATGAACCATTCCGACAAGACTGCCATCCGGTGTTGTCACAAGATCGATCTCCGGATATACCCTTTCCAGCTCTTTTTCTAATACAACCATTCCAAAAACAGATGTTCCCGCAGATACATTTCCTGTTCTTTTTCGCACACTGTTTGTCGCTACCATTCCGGTTCCGGCATCACCCTCTGGTGGACAAAGCAAAATATCTGATTCCAAATTTCCGCTTATATCCAGAAGCCTCGCACCTTCCTGTGTCAACATCCCAGCTCGTTCTCCAGCCTGTAACACTTTTGGCAAAATCTCTTCTATTTTCCAGGAAAATCCTTCTCCTTCCATAAGTGTATCAAACTTCTGAATCATTCCCTCATCATAATTTTTCGTATTTGGATCAATTGGAAACATTCCTGATGCATCTCCTACGCCAAGTACTTTCTGCCCGGTTAATTTCCAGTGAATATATCCTGAAAGTGTTGTAAAAAATGCCACTTTTTTCACATGTTCTTCTTTATTTAAAATTGCCTGATACAAGTGTGCAATGCTCCATCTTTGCGGAATATTATATTGAAATAATTCTGTCAACGCTTCTGCCGCCTGCTCTGTGATTCCATTTCTCCATGTTCTAAACGGCACAAGCAGATTTCCTTCCTGATCAAATGCCATATAACCGTGCATCATTGCACTAAAACCAATCGCCCCAAGCTGTTTAATCGTTACATTGTATTTTTCCTTGACATCCGCTGCCATTTTTGCATAACTTTCGCGAAGCCCCGTCCAGATATCCTCCAAAGTATAAGTCCAAATTCCATTATCTAAACGATTCTCCCACGAGTAATCCCCAGATGCGATTGGCACATGTTTCTCATCAATCAAAACTGCTTTAATTCTCGTCGAACCAAATTCTATTCCAAGCACTGCCTTTCCACTTTCAATTGTCTCTTTTACATTGCCCATCTATTTTCCCTCCAAACAAATATCATTTCCGGTACACAGCACTATTCCACAACAATTCATTTTTAAACTGGCGAATCCTTGTATCCTGATCAATATAGACCGCCTCAATTCCCATTGCTGCTGCCCAATCTCCCATCTGTTCCGCTGTCAAATCATAAGAAAATGCAGTATGATGTGCACCTCCAGCCAAAATCCATGCCTCTGTTCCTGTCTGCAGATTTGGACGCGGTGTCCAAAATGCAGTTGCGACCGGAAGTTTCGGCATTGGCTTTTCTACTTTTTTACAGTCCACATCATTGATAATCAATCGGAAACGGTCACCAAGATCAATCAATGATGTTGCAATTGCCGAACCTGTCTTTGCGGTAAACACAAGTCTTGCAGGGTCTTCTCTGTCTCCCATAGAAAGAGGCTGCTCTTTTATACAAATCTTTCCATCTGCAATTGTTGGACAAACTTCAAGCATATGTGACTGTAAAATTCCTTCTTTCCCATGTACTAAATTGTAAGTATAATCTTCCATAAAAGAAGTTCCTTTTGTTTCTTTCATTCCTTCTGTCATAATCTTCATAACACGTACCATTGCCGCTGTCTTCCAATCCCCTTCTGCGCCAAAGCCGTAGCCTTTTTCCATTAAACGCTGAATTGCAAGTCCCGGAAGTTGTTTCAATCCGCCCAAATCTCCGAAATGAGTCACAATAGCATGGTAATTCTTTTCTTCTAAAAAACGCTCAAATCCAATCTCAATTCCTGCCTGTACTTTCACATGCTCGCGAAATTCCTTTTCATCACGTCCTTCCAAAATAATCTCGTATTTATTATAATACTCTTCTACAAGTGTATCAATATCTCCTTTTGAAATACTGTCAACCATCTCTGTGATTTCGTTTACTGGATAAGCATCTATTTCCCAGCCAAATTTTATCTGTGCTTCAACCTTATCTCCTTCTGTTACTGCAACATTTCGCATGTTGTCTGCAATACGCATCACACGGATATGACTACTTTCAATGACACCCACTGCTGTTCTCATCCATGAACCAATTCTCTTTTGCACATTTTCATCGGCCCAATATCCCATTACGACTTTTCGTTCCATTCCAAGGCGACTGAAGATATGTCCATACTCTCTGTCTCCATGCGCCGATTGATTTTCATTCATGAAATCCATGTCAATGCTATCATACGGAATCTCCTGATTAAACTGTGTATGCAGATGAAGCAATGGTTTTCTATATTCCTGAAGTCCTAAAATCCATGATTTTGCAGGTGAAAATGTGTGCATCCATGTAATCACCCCTGCGCAATTTTCATCCATATTTGCGTCATTAAATGTCTTCCGAATCAGTTCATTTGTGATTAATGTCGGTTTCCACACCACCTCATATGGAAGATTTCCCGATTGATTTAAATTATCTACGATAATGCGTGAATGCTCTGCTACATGTTCCAGACATTCCTCTCCATACAGATCCTGTGACCCTGTGCAAAACCAAAATTGATATTTCTTCGTTTTTAGCATTATGTTTCCCTCCTAATATTTCGCAATTTTTTGATCTGCCTATGTACAACAAGGGCTCCTCTGGCGGAAACCCTCGGAGTATACTATTTATTTTTTCTTACGTGCCATTACAATACTCTGGATCACAAGGAACAGGCAAAGCATTGCTGCAACGGTAATTCCTGTCCCCCATGCCTCATCAAGACCAGCTGATGATACAATATTTTGAATTGTGCTAAGTGAAATCACACCAAAGAATGTACCTATAATATTTCCTACACCACCTGTCAGCATCGTTCCACCAATGATGGATGATGCAATTGCATTCATCTCCATACCAGTTGCATGGGACGGTGAACCTGAACCAACATACAAAAAGTATACGAAGCCACCGATTCCTGCAAGGGCACTGCAAAGCAGATGTGAAAGGAATTTTGTTCTCTTTACATTAATTCCAAGCATCAACGCACTTTGTTTATTTCCACCAACTGCATAAAATGAACGGCCAAGTTTTGTCCATCTTAAAACACAGAACATTACTACTACAACAAGAATTGCAACGATTACACCAATCTCTACATAGGCATCTACGTATTTACCCAAACGATTCACAGAGCCAAAGCCCGGTACAATAATACGTGTATTTTTCAATGCTACAAATGATTCATTCTGCACATTAAATGGATCGTTATTGATGATTGTTGTCATACCTCTTGCGAAAAACATTCCTGCCAATGTAACAATAAACGGCTGGATATCAAGATACGCAACAAGGATTCCCTGTACAATTCCGAATGCAAGACCAATCGCAATTGCAATCGCCATCGCTCCAATGACATTTCCATCATGGTAATCCAGGTAAACCGCACAGCTCATACTTACAAGCGCTGTCACACCACCCACAGAGATGTCAATTCCCCCGGTAATCATAACAATACTCATACCTACTGAAAGAATCACCAAAGCTGCATTTGCATTTAAAATATTAAAAAAAGTCTGTGGTTTTAAAAAGCCGCCTCCCTGAAAAAGAATTGCTCCGATATACATCAGGAAAAATACAACAACCGTAATTGAAAGCAGCATGTTTGTGTCGGTCATATTTCCTAATTTCCATTTACCTGCTGGTTTTGCTGCCATAGGTTTGCTCTTAACTGCTGCCATATTAACCGACCTCCTTTACTTCTGGTTTTGTTTTTATTTTTTTTCCGAGTACTTTGAACCATTCTCTTACTGTCGGTGCACTGCACACAACAAGTACGATAACAACAACTGCTTTATATGCCGGGAGAGCATCTGCCTGCACATTGAATTTATGATATATATTCCTTATCATAGTTATATTATAACATGTAACGGAGAGAAAGATGGTTATCGTTAGCCATCTTCTTTCTCTTTTTGGGAGAAAAAGTTCAGAGGCAGATGCGGCTCTTATGAGTCACACCTGCCCCTGTTTGGAACTATCTATTTCCCGATAGTCCCCTTCCTTCTTTCCATATTCTAATTGCTTCTAAACTCTTTCTTTAATGCTTTCATCAATCTCTTTTGTCTGTTCATAATAAACATCCCTGAGACCCCCGCCTGCAACCTGCTCCATTTCTTCCAGATTAAGTTCCCTTTCTTCTGCATTTAAAATATCCTTTTTTTCTTTGTTTTCTTTTTTATTCATTCTAATCTCCCTCTATCTGTTATATTTTCTTTTGTACAAAATCACACATCCTACACACAGGATACTAATCGTTATCAGCATCAGCCAAAATTTCCAGACACTTTCATCCCCTGTATCCGGTTTCTTTTCGGAAGAATTATTTTCTTTGTCTTCTCCATCTGTCCCCGGAGTATTGTCTCCGTCCGCATTCGGATCTTCCGGTCTCTGTGCTGCATCGCTTTTCACTGTCACTTTTGTCTCAATTGCCTTAAACATATCACTGGTCAAAGTCAGCATCGGATCTACCTCATAGGCTTCTCCCGAGCCTGCAAAAGAACCTTCGTAAGCTGCCGGCATGATCACTCCATGCAGCGTTGTCTTTCCTTTTTCTGCGCCTACCAGAAGATCATCTGATGTTACCTCAGAGACAGATTCATTGTCCACATCCCATTTCACATCAATACCATAATTTTCAAATGTGGTAAATTCATCGTAGGCAAACTGATCCGACTCAATCTGAACTACTCTGTCCAGATCCACACTCTCTCCGCCTTCTATTTCTATTGGAGCGATAGAAGCCTTTTCAATACTTTTAAATGTATCAGCAACCTCTTTCGGCGTCATACGAATAATTTTATCCGTCTGCACTTTCTGACCTAAAGATGCGTAAACATTCATGGTTTCTGTCGGATTTCCATACTCATCCACACCTGAAACAAACATATTGTCCTTTACCGATATCTTTTCGATTAAGTCTACGCTTTCCCCCGGTGCAAGCTCCGGTATCTCCACTTTTGCTACTGGTTTACCGCCTTCACTCACCGCAATATTTACAGTCTCAGACTGAGAAGTCAAGAATCCATTATTAACAACTGTCAATGTAACTTTTGCCTCATCTCTGCTCTTATCCTGAAGTACATGTACTGTTGCCAGTTCTGCATTTCCGAGAACTGTTCCTTTGAGTTCTTTTTCCGAAACGACATTGCCACCCTGTGTCAGCTTTGCCATCACTTTCCAATCCGCCCTTCCCGTTGCTTTTTCGGGCAGCTTATAAGTAAAGTGATAGTAACTTCCCGCTCCACTTGTGAATGTGATATCTTTTTCTTCCAGAAGAACATTTCCTAGTTCGTCTTCCACAGTAAAACACAAGCCTTCTACTGGGAGGAAACCGTTATTTTTGATAAATACGCTTCCATCTGTTATTTCTCCTGTCTTAGGATTTCCCATTTCAAGAGAAAGAATCTCAGGTTTTGACTGCGGTGATACTGTCAGACTTACCAGCGCTGTTGCATCTTCATCCTGAAGTGTTGTGCCATATCCTTCATTTTCTGCAGCCGGGATTTCTTTGTTCAAAGTTCTCTCTGCCATAATCAGAAGATTGCCATCATCACGGACAGCGACGTCGATGTCTTTATAATTCGCCCCCGGTGTATCTGTAATCTGAACTCTGCCAGACTGTGCTCCTGTTTCCGTATTGATTTTGCTTCCGTAAATCTGTCTCGTTGTTTCATAATTCGATCCATCTGCGGTATCTGCACTTTCCGGATCAATTTCCGCTTTTAACTGTGAACTGCTCTCTGTCCATAAAATGTAAATCTCTGAACCCTTTTCCTGAATATCATAATCTGTAATCCCCCGTCCTGCATCTGCATTTCCTTCTGCGGTATGTTCCTCTCCATAAGATGCGATGACCTGAGGCGGCACATATCCGATATCTTTGGATTTATTCAGATAATAATATTCCTCACCCTTTGTCTGACCTTCTGCCGGTGTAGTTTCTGCCTTTACATAATGTCCACCTTCGATGATACTACTGAGATTTTGCGCATAAATTTTTGAATCAGAAATCCATGTCAGGTAAGTACCGGTCTCCGTTCTTGTCAGTTTTACTTTCTGGTCTGCAGTTGTATCCGATGTGATCATAATCGGATGTGTAAATGTATCATCTTTATAATCATAAATCTGCATGTAAATGTCTCTGTCGCTCTCTGTCTGCAAATTGCTGTCTCTGTCCAGAGTAAATGCAATCATAGCAAGTTCATTATATGTCACTGCATCACTGTCAACTACCGTTGGCATCACATAACCATTCTGTCCGTACTGAATTTCATGGATAATAGGTTCTTCTGTCCAGTATCCAGATTCATCCAGCTTTTCTTCAATCGACACAACCGGTGCAATCCGCAGGAAACTCTGACCATACCAATCCTTTTCATAATCTGCGAATTCATTCTCAGATACAATGCCCGAATTGATGATCTCCTGTTTTTCCTCTTCTGTATAATGCTGTCTCCATTCCTGATTTTCAAAATCATAATACATATACGCCATGGCGCTGTACGGATTTACCGCATCGCCTAAGAGTCCTTCTCCGCCGTCTGTCCTCGTGTACTCATTTTTGGAATAGCAAAGAAGCATTCTCTCCCCGTCGTCTGTTTCGGAATATGTCACAACTGGCTGAACATCTCCTGTAATATCCTCTTCGGTCGTCTTTGTCGCCTCCTGAACCGCTCCAAAACTCATCTTATCCTTGTGAAAGAGAGCTGTATGGATGTTTCTGGATTCCAAAAGATCAATGGCATCTGCACTGTCATCAAAAACTTTATCTGCCGTTGACCACGCTGCCATGATGCCTTTCTCTCCCAGATCCACAATAGATGGGGAATCATCGACAGTTCCGTCACTTTCTATTATTTTAGGCTCTAGCCAATTTCCATTCTGGTAAATCGTATAATAAAGTGCCGTACTGTTAATTGCGTTTCTTGACGGATCTGCGTCCAGATAGACTGCCAGCACATTTCCATTTCCAAGATCTGCAAACTGAATATCAGAATTTTCATATATACCGGTCATGAGCACCTGTTCTTTAAAGGATTCCTTTGCCTCTTCTGACACCTCTGCCGATGCCGGAGCCTGTCCCCATCCAGAACGGTTGTTCAGATAAGAGCGATCGTCCGGCTGCATGATCTGCACGGAATCATACAAGCTTGTTCCTGTATCCATTACATTGCTCAGCATCTTTGTTCCGTCTGCATTTCCACTGCCCAGATCAATTTCTGACGTTCCAAAATCATACCGGAATTTCATAGTCAAAATCTCTACGAAGATTCCACCGTTGATTTTTAACATCTGCTCATCTGAAATATTCGGGTTCGTGTAATAATATAAGTCAAACAGTGCAGAAATATCTGCCCCTACTGAAGTAGACAAGAGATCTGAACCTACTTTCCCCTCAATGCCTAGACGAGGCGCCACATTAAATGCTCCGTTAAAGTCAAACATCCGATCCGCATTACTCATATTGCTGTCGAAGATATTGATTGCTTTATTTCCGTCTGCATCTTCTACCGCATTACTGATATAATACTTCTCATCATTTCTGCTAGATACTGTCATAACAGAAGTCATCGGTTCTCCCGCTGTTCCTGTCTCTCCCGGAATTCCTTTGCCAAGTCCCACATCCACTGTCAAAATCAAGTCAATTCCAACAGGTGTCTTGTAAACCATTTTTGTACTTGCATTTGCCCCTATCGTAACCGAAAGAATCATATCATGGTAATACCAGTCTCCTTTATCTTCATCAAATTTTGTTCTCACAGATAAGGAAAATGATGTGCTGAGACTTGCATTAAACGCGAGTTTTGTACTTGACTTTTTCGGGTCCTTGTTGTCTTTGACATTTTGCTTATACACGTCTTTCGCTTCTTTTCTGGCAGCTTCCGCTTCATCTACTTTTTCCTGCTGCGCTTTTATAGCAGCAGAGTCTGCTGCACTTTTCTTTAACTCTTTCAGTTTACGTTTCGCATCTGTTAAAGCTACGTCAGCCTCTCCCATTGCATTGGCTGCATTCATGATTTCCGTCGCTGTATCTTTTTCGACTTCTGTATCAGTTGCATAATCGAATCCGAATACGATTGATTTCATAAGCTCTGTATTTTCAACCGTTTTTCCGTTTGCATCAGTATATTTGCCTGTCACGATCTTCTGTGTGACCACATTTTCGCCATTGTCGAAATTGCCACTCCATCCAAAATCAAATTTCGCATCAAGAGCGCCTAAGAATCCTGCCGTACCTGAAAATCCCATTGCATTGACAAAGCTTAACATACCGAGACTTTTCGTAAGACTGATTCCCGTAGGCTGTTCATAGTAGTAATACCCATTCTGATCAACAAACTGGATCTTCATAGTCGTTCCGGCTTCAAAGCCTTCTGTTTCTGGATTGAATTCAAAGCGGAACACACCAGAGTTTTCAATTGTCTCCTTACTTCCATCATCATTTGTAACTGTGACAGGTGTCTGATCGACGAGCAGCTCTTTACTCTTAACTGCTCCGTCCTTTCCGTAAAATTTCATAACTGCCTGTTTTGGCATTACAGAATCTTCTGCGGATACAGCCTGTACTTCGATTCTGTAGTCATTATTTCCATTGGACATGGTCTGATAAGAAATCGGATTATAATTTCCATCCTTATCCTTCAAATATACCTTCGCAGAACCTTCTTTGACAGAGATCGGATAATCTCCCGGAATATTCTGCTCTGTCGCCTTATTTGGGTTCTGGCTGAAGGTATAGGTATTTCCCTGATACTGTACGTTCACAAACAGATAATCAGCCCGTTGCCAGCCAAGACGCTTCAGATGATAATAACCGTCTGTCTTATAGTTTCCTGTACCTGCCCCTTTATTTTCTCCTGTGATTGCCGTCTGGTCATCTACTGTAACATTTGCACCCTTCAATGGTTTTTTATTTGTGGATCCGGTAAATATTTCTTTTTCTTTCAGGAAAATATTTCCCTCCAGAACTCCCTCAGTATTTGTAGTTAGGGTTTGAAAATCGTACTTCAAAACCACGTTGTTTCTCTTAACCGGAAATGTGAGCGAATCGGAGATTGTCGGATTCATTCCTACATAAGAACCACCGTTTTTATTTTCGTCTACATCTATCTTTCCATCTCCATTCACATCCAGCGTATCTTCATACCATCTGGTCTTATACCACTTCGTTCCTGTCGCATCCGGATATATAATCGAATTCAGGCGAATAGACTCATTCTTTTTCAGACCTTCGATCACAAGTTTATTGGCAGGATCCCCCGATAAAAGCTGATCATCCTTTGCATATACAACTCCGCCTTTGTATCGAAGGATCGGTCTTCCATTTTCATCCAGATCCGCCACCTGGTCCAAATTGTCTCCATCTTTCAAAGCTTCTACCGTGACATGATAAGTTGATGTAGCCGCATATACAAAAAGTGGTGTCGTGGGAACAAGCATTGCCTTTTCCCCTGTGCCGGTCTGAATTTTTACTTCGTCTTTCAACGCAGAGCCGAGCGTATATGTTTTAGAGGACTTCGATACAGAAGGCGTTTCACCTCTATACATTTGTTTTGCCATCGTATCACAAATCTCTTTTGAAAGTGCTGTCGGTTTTCCTTCTACGGAAATATTTGCTGCGCTGATTTCTTCAATTCCTCGTTCATTATCATTAGAAACAGCCTGAACCATAACCGTATCCAAAGACTTGCATTTCAGAAGCTTACCACTGCCCGATTTCCAGCCATAAGTTTCCCCTTCCGTCTCAGCAAGATATACCCCTGTATCCTTCGGCTTAAATACCGGATAAAGTTCAAACACTCTTTCATCTGACATATAATCCGCATATTTTTCAATAAATGCTTTATCAAACTTAAATCCTGACGTAGAATTTGGGATTTCTATTTCTTTCTGTCCTTTTTTAATCTTCAATCCTACAAACTCTGTGTTTGATACATCCGGCGAAATACCCGCGCTGTTGCTATTCTTCGCATCGTTGTTATATTGATGAGAAATCATTACCTGTTCCGGCTGATAATAGGTCTCTTTCACAGCCCCTCCTACAATCTGAGCCTGCCCCAGCCACATTTCCACTGCATTTCCATAATTTTTTCCAGATTCAAGGCTGTCGGAATAATACTGCTTTTCCTGATAAAATGCATCCGGATTTGCCTTCGGATTTTCTTTTGAAGAATTTACGATTTTAAACGTATATCCAGGATACTCTACTTCCACACTGTCAATGGTCAATTTTGCCTTATCATTTCCAGATATAGGCTTAATCCTCAATTCTATCTCTGCATTTGTTTTTCTTGCATAACTTTTATTCTTACCGGACAAATCAATTTTCAACTCCTGGTTGCTGACATTTCCTGCATGTTCCCCAGAGTTTTCAATTCCGCTTGTAACTGCCCAAACTTTCGTACTAGAAGAATGATGTGTTTCCTTATTACATCCGCCTCCTGTTGTCCATGAGCGTCCTCCCATGGCATCGACGTCGTATTGAATCGTCACAGACTTTGCTGTAGACAGATCAAATCGCTTATCCAGCAAAATCTTCTTTTCGTTATTCTCTCCCCGGACTTCTATTGTTTTGCCAATATGAACTGGTCCCGGCGAAGTTCCCGCTCTTTCAGCCTGCGCAGCGCTTGCCGCCTCTGCATTCCCCGGTTCTACAATGTGGACCTTGGCTGCGTTGGCGTTTCCATCTACCTGACTGCCTTTTCCTTGAAGTCCCACAAAAAATGTAACCTCTCCCTTCGTCTCACTAGAAACGGCAAGTGGGATCTTCACTGTCTGCTCTGTCACGCCCTGCGGAAAAATAACATCTTCCTGTACATCTGTCTCTTATACACATCTGACGCTGCCGACGACTAGTCG